>CXQN01000041.1_pt1 | contig 92536 bp, 71 predicted proteins | sample 591481 | NCBI WGS metagenome assembly CXQN01 (sample SAMEA3491295, study PRJEB9169) | human gut metagenome | biome: ENVO:mammalia-associated habitat; material: ENVO:feces | place: Bangladesh | collected 2010-04-07
GCATCGCATACCGTCGAGTTGGACGATCCTTCGGCACCCTTGACGATTTTGACGAGACCACGATACGCGGAACGTCCACCGCCGCGGGAAATCGACTTCGCCACAATGGTGGAGCTGGTGTGCGGTGCAAGGTGGATCATCTTCGCACCGGTATCCTGATACTGGCCCTTACCTGCGAAGCCAAGCGACATGGTGCTGGCCTTCGCATACGGCTCGGCAAGAATGCAGGCCGGATACTTCATGGTTGCCTTAGAACCAATGTTGCCATCGACCCATTCCATAGTGCCGCCTTCACGCACGTAGGCACGCTGCGTCACCAGATTGTAGACGTTGTTCGACCAGTTCTGCACGGTGGTGTAGCGCACGCGGGCATGTGGCTCAACGAAAATCTCCACTACGCCGGAATGCAGCGAATCGGTCGAGTAGATCGGCGCGGTGCAGCCTTCCACATAATGCACGTACGATCCCTCATCGGCAATGATCAACGTGCGTTCGAACTGACCCATGTTCGGCGTGTTGATGCGGAAGTATGCCTGCAGCGGAATATCGACATGCACGCCTTTCGGCACGTAGACGAACGATCCACCGGACCATGCGGCGGTGTTTAATGCCGAGAATTTGTTGTCGTTGCTTGGAATGCACTTGCCGAAATACTTCTTGACGATTTCCGGATATTTCTGCACCGCAGTGTCGGTGTCGACGAAAATCACGCCTTGGTCTTCGAGATCCTTCTGGATCGAGTTGTAGATGACTTCGGATTCATACTGTGCCGCGACGCCGGAGACAAGACGGCTTTTTTCCGCTTCCGGAATGCCAAGCTTGTCATACGTCGTGCGGATCTCATCAGGCAATTCCTCCCAGGTCGTGGCCTGCTTGTCGATCGGCTTGACGTAATACTTGAAATCGTCGGCGTCAAAATCCTTCAGATCGACACCCCATTGAGGCATCGGACGGTTGATGAAATCGCGATAGCCTTCCAATCGCTTTTCCAGCATCCATTCCGGCTCGTTCTTATCTGCGGAAATGGCGCGCACGACGTTCTCGTCAATGCCTTTTTTTGCCGCTTCTCCGGCGAAATCCGTGTCATGCCATCCGTACGTATAGTCGCCGAACTGCTGGATGATTTCGTCATCCTGCTTGATTTTATCTTCGTTCACTCGCGTGCGATCAGCCACATATTGGCTCATCTCCACGTCAGCTGCGGCATTGGGCGCTTGGTTCTCTGCCACCGTACGCTGCCTCCAATCACTCGTTTGTACTTATGACAACCTAACAGAACGTGGGATGAAACACTAGCACCCCTTTCGCTATTCGGCAATGATTTGTCGTGATTTATCTTACATAGCGCAAAGGCGGAAGCCGAACATCAGTCTTCCGCCTTTGCGTCTTTCTGTCGATAGCCCGCGAATCAGGCCTGAACGTGAACCGTCGTTCCCATTAGGCACCAATTGTAGAACCATTCGGCCTGATCCCAGCCGACGCCGACGCAACCATGGGATGTGTTCTTCCCCATAGCTTGAATGCTGCTGTCGTTGAACGCGCTCTGGGTGGCGATGCGGTGAATCGCACATCCGGTCTTTGAGAAGTAGTTGACGAATCCAACATCCTTGACATCCCACTTCTCGGTGCTTCCGTTCGATAGGGTAAGCGAGCCACTCATGTTCTGAGATTGGTATTTGAGCCACACTTTGAAGTCGCCGTCAGGCGTACAGTTGTCGTAGGAGTTCGGATCGCAGTAGGTTGGCGTACACAAGTCGCCGCTCGGCTGGCACTGGCCCGTCTGATAATCGTTGCCCTGACCGGCAGACATATGCATGACACGGACGGTCTGCCCATTTTCAATGGCTGTAACGGTATGCGAAGACAAGCTGACCACCACGGTACGTGTGGTTTTTTTCTCATTCTGTGGGTCGCAAGTGCCTTGGATATTTACTGAATCAGAGCCTTTGGCAAACGCCTCAGCGGCATCACGGCCAACATTGGTGTCACCACCATCAGAAACGGTTATGCCATCATGCCCAGCTACATTGGTTTGCAGCACATCACCAACACTATTAACGATGACATCACCGTCAACTCGATCCGCATGGAAGTTCGATTTGATGGAATCATTATAGTATTGCTGCAATTTGTCCCCGTCGATGATCAAAGAGCCATTTCGGGTTTGATTATTGCCGAGCTTCTCACTATCCGGTCCAAGCGTGATGGCCGATGCGATGGACTGTGCGCCGAATTCCGCCACTTTATGGTCGCCGATTTTGATAGCCACCGGCTTCGCTATCCACGCGTCAGCAGAAGCCTTGGCCTCGTTGGCTTGGTCATCCGTGATGACGGGATCAGTAACCTTATTTTTGAGCGTCACCATTTGAGCGGTCTGCTTGCCGAAGGACTCAAGCACGTTCTTGGCTTCTTTGACGATATCCGTCACATCGATACCAGTCCCCTGTTGGCCTGGCGTCACATCGAAGGCGGTACCATCCGCGTTGAGCTGTAGCGACGGGTTGGTGGCGGACACGGACTGCACTCCCAACATGTCACCTACCGTCTGGGCACTGACTCGAGAATCGTCGAAAGACTCGACGTCGACATCCTCACGGGTCCAGAATGCATACTTCTGGAAAAAGGAATCGTTACGTTTCGCGTTCATCACATTTTCGGCGATGGACTCCGCGTCAATGGCGACGCCAAGATCCTTCAACGTGACTTTCTTACTCGTTCCCTCATAGGAAACGGGAACCGTCAATGATTCCGCCGTATCGGAAATCTCTTGGATGATATGATCTCGGGATTGTCCCGTCATGGACTTGCCCCAGAGCGTGACACCTGGCAACGCATGTGACTGGAAGAACCAGTATCCACCGCCGGACACGACACCGAGAAGAAGCATCACCGCGAGAACAATCCACAGCCACAACAGGTGGCGCTTCTTGCTGGCATTCACAGTCAACGCTGCGCCATCATCAATGGGATCGGCCGTTTCGGCAAACGAATCCAAGCTCACCTGCGAGATGACTTTTGGGTCATCGCCCATGTTTGGGAAGGCGAACTTACCGTTGCCGCTTTCCGGAGAATCCATATCGTTCAAGCTCATGCTCCCTCGTAAAGGTTTTTCATTACGAATACGTCTTGTTGGTAATTCAAGGCCAGGCCCCTATTATGCAACATGGTCATGAACTCCTTTGGACTCATGACCATGTTGCATATCGGGTTATCCGACGTTAATCACAATTCGTCGATTTAGCGCTCCTGCTGGTGGTCCAGAGCAGCCTTGACCAGACCTGCGAACAGCGGGTGCGGCTTGGTCGGGCGGGACTTGAACTCAGGATGAGCCTGAGTGGCCACATAGAACGGGTGCACTTCGCGAGGAAGCTCGACGAACTCGGTGAGTTCGCCGTCCGGGCTCTGGCCGGAAATGCGCAGACCCGCTTCACGCAGACGGTCCTTATATGCCACGTTCACTTCGTAACGGTGACGATGGCGCTCAGTGACATGCGTGGTGCCGTACAGTTCCGCAACGATGGAACCTTCTTCAAGCTCAGCAGGATAGGAGCCAAGACGCATGGTGTGTCCCATGTCACCATTGCCAGCGACGATGTCTTTCTGCTCCTCCATGGTTGCGATGACCGGGGTCGCACAATCGGGCTCGAACTCGGTGGAGTTCGCGTCCTCCAAGCCGAGGACGTGGCGGGCGTATTCGATGACCATGGACTGCAAGCCGAGGCACAGGCCGAGAGCCGGCAGCTTGTTCTCACGGGCGAACTTCAGGGCGCCGATCTTGCCGTCGATGCCACGGATGCCGAAGCCTCCGGGAACGACAATGCCGTCGACTTGGTCGAGCGCGGCGGCCGCACCCTCCTCGGTCTCGCACTTATCGGCGGCGACCCACTTGACGTTCACCTTGGCATAGTTGGCGAAACCACCGGCCTTGATGGCTTCGGTGACAGACAGGTAGGCATCCGGCAGATCGATGTACTTGCCGACGATGGCGATGTTCACCTCATGCTTCGGGTGGTGCACACGCTCCAGCAGGTCCTCCCACTCGTCCCAATCGACATCGTGGAACGGCAGGCCGAGTTCGCGCACGACATAGGCATCGAGGCCTTCGTCGAACAGGGTCTTCGGCACGTCGTAGATGCTCGGGGCGTCCACACAGTTGACCACGCCTTCGGAATCCACGTCGCACATCAGGGAGATCTTGTCCTTGATGGACTGGTTCAGCGGACGGTCGGAACGCAACACCAGAGCATCCGGGGAGATGCCGAGCTGACGCAGCATCATGACGGAGTGCTGGGTCGGCTTGGTCTTGAGCTCATGGGCAGCAGCAATGTACGGCACCAAGGAGACGTGCACGAACATGCAGTTTTCGGCGCCCAGATCGCGGCGGACCTCACGCGCGGCCTCCAAGAACGGCTGGGATTCGATGTCGCCGACGGTGCCACCGATTTCGGTGATGATCACGTCGACGTCATCGGACGCCTGCGCACGCATGCGGGACTTGATTTCGTTGGTGATGTGCGGGATGACCTGCACGCACTGTCCAAGGTATTCGCCGGCGCGTTCCTTGCGCAGCACTTCCTGATAGATCTGGCCGGTGGTGACGTTCGCCTTTTGGCTCAGATACACGTCAAGGAAACGCTCATAGTGGCCGATGTCGAGATCGGTTTCGGCGCCGTCCTCGGTGACATAGACTTCACCATGCTGGAACGGATTCATAGTGCCCGGATCAACGTTGATGTACGGATCGAGCTTCTGCTGCAAAACCTTGATGCCACGGCTACGAAGTAGGCGACCAAGGGAGGATGCGGTCAGGCCTTTGCCGAGAGAGGAAACAACGCCACCGGTGACAAAAATATGCTTGGTAACGTGCTCTTGAGAATTGCCATGTGTTCTTCTAACCATGGAACTTCAGTCTATCAGCGGCATAAGACGCGGCGTGTTTCTTCAATGCGAAAATGCGGGACCATCGTCTCTTCGATGATCCCGCCTAGCAAAAGTAGGAAATACAGTCAGTCAATCAGATTCAGTTCTTCTTTCTGTGGGAAGCCGCGAATGCGAATGCTATGTCAAAAGTCACCGTGGCCAATACGAAACCCGTGATGGCGGACCTGTCTTCGGGCTCTTCCAGCTGGAGTCGGCAGGCTTGCAGTAGATGGTGACGCTTCTATCATCCGGTAGTGTCTCGTCATCTTTCTGGTTCGCATCAGGATCGGACGGATCGGTGGCCCCAGTGGATGCCGGATGCCTACCGGAAAGCATCCGGCATGTATTGCGTTGCTTGGGCAGTCCCAATCAGAACTCGAAAAACGTTACTTAGCTTCCAGCAGGTGCGCGACGGCGTCCAAAGCGAGCTTGTATCCGTAGAAGCCCATGCCAGTGATAGTGCCGGTGGCGACCGGTGAAATCACGGAGCGTTTGCGAAACTCGTCGCGCGCGGACGGATTGGATATATGCACCTCCATCAGCGGCAGACCCTCGTCAATCACCATGTGGGCGGCGTCCGCAAGACCGTAGGAGTAATGGGTGAATGCGGCGGGGTTCATCACGATGGGCGTCTTCTCGTCGGCGGCCTGATGCATCCAGCCGATCATCTCGGCCTCGTCATCGCTCTGGCGGACCTCCACGTCAAGCCCGAGTTCCGAACCCCACTGCGTGCACAACTCGCGCAGGGTCTCAAGATCCTGCTTGCCGTACACGTCGGGCTGTCGCACGCCAAGACGACCGAGATTCGGTCCATTGACGACTACTACTTTAGTCATTGTTCAAACTCCCCTGTTATTACTGCTGAATGCGGCGGAACGCCTCTTCGACGGCATCCGCGGGTGGATCCTCAAGATGAATCGGATGCCCAATCCTGTCAAGCACCACAAAACGAAGTTTGTTGCCGCGGGCCTTCTTGTCTCGATGCATTAAAGCGAGCACATCGTCCCACGTACCGTTGTTCCAAGACGTGGGCAAGCCCAGCGAGCCCAGCAGCGAACGATGGTAGTCCACAAGATCCTGATCGATGTATCCCAGAAGATGCGACAGTTCGGCCGCATACACGCATCCGACCGCCACCGCGTTGCCATGACGCCAACGGAAATGCTCAAGCTTTTCGATGGCATGGCCGAGAGTATGCCCATAGTTCAGGAATTCTCGCAGTCCCGCCTCCTTAAGATCGGCGGACACATGGTAGGCCTTCACGCTCACGGTATGTTCGATCAGCTCCGCGACCACATCCTTCAAATCGGAATCCAGGAACGTCGACCCGTCGAAGGCACGCAGTTCATCGGCATAATCCTCGAGAATCTGCAGAATTTCCGGATCCATGATGAAACCGGACTTGACGACCTCACCCAAACCCTCGATGAAAATGTCGTTCGGCAACGATGTGAGCGACTTCAGGTCGGCGAGCACTCCGGCCGGAGTGTAGAACGAACCGACCAGATTCTTTCCCTGCGGCGTATTGATGCCAGTTTTGCCACCGGTCGAAGCGTCAACCATGGCAAGCAGCGATGTCGGGCAGTTCACATAGCGAATGCCACGCATCCATGTGGCTGCCACAAAACCAGCCAAATCGGTTGCCGCTCCACCGCCAAGGCCGACGACCGCATCGGAACGGGTGAAACCCTCATCGCCCAAACGCTGCCAAATACCGTTGGCTACCTCGATGGTCTTTCCAGCCTCCGCATCGGGAATGATAATGTCGTACGCATCATAGCCCGCCTGCCGAAGCAGCGTGCGCGCACGATCCGAATGACGCTGCACCGGCTGTGTGTGGATAAGCGCCACCTTGACGGGCTTGCTGCCCAAAACCTGTGCAAGCTGTCCCATCACACCCTCGCCGATACGAACATCGTACGGTTCGATGGTGGAACCGGTGACATGTACTATACGTTGATCAATCATTTCCATCAGCTTTCTCGCAGCCGCCTGCGGAGACTGGCCGCGTGTGCCCACATGCACGTTCGCCACGCGCCTGAACACCGGATCACGTTCCTTATAAAGTTTCTTCCAACGCATATTGGCATCGCCGTTGAGCATCGGACGACCTCCACCACGATTCGCGCGCTCCATGGCCTCTTCCGGATCAGCCATCAAATACACGACCTTGCCACCAGACGCAACGTATCTCGCCAATCCCTCCTGGATGGAAGGTGTCATCGGCGCGCCCCCGCCCAAGGAAAAGATGCCATCGAAATCCTCAAGCATGTCAAGCACAACATCGCTTTCCAGCTCACGAAATTCCGGCTCGCCGTACTTTTCGAAATATTCGGGGATTCGCATTCCCGCATCATGTTCGATCTCATTATCGGCATCGGCAAACGGCAGATTCATCATCCGCGCCACTTCCTTGCCGACACGTGTTTTGCCCGCGCCCATCATGCCGATGATCACGGCGACAGGCCTGCGCATACCAGCCATGAAACGAATCACCTCATATGCTCAGGCCAGGAGGCAATGTACTGCTCGGCATTGCGCTTGGTCTCGGCAACGCAGTCGCCGCCGAACTTCTCAAGCACATACTGCGCAATGGTCAGACGCACCATTGCCTCGGCCACAACCGCGGCCGCCGGAACCGCGGTGTTGTCGGAACGCTGGTTGATGGCCTGCGCCGGTTCGCCTGTGGTCACATCAACGGTTCGCAACGCCTTCGGAATGGACGGAATTGGCTTCATGGCCGCACGCACCACGATCGGCTGGCCGTTCGACATGCCACCCTCGATACCACCGGCACGGTTGCTCAGACGGGAGATACGACCGTCCTCGCCCACCACCATCTCATCATGGGCCTGAGAACCAGGACGCATGGCTTCAAGGAAACCGTCACCGATTTCCACACCCTTGATGGCCTGAATGCCCATCACGGCGCTTGCCAAAGCCGCATCAAGACGGCGATCCGACTCGACATAGGTACCGACGCCCGCAGGAACGCCGTACGCCACGACCTCAATCACACCGCCCAACGTGTCGGCGTTCTCTTTCGCCTCATCGATGCGGGCGATCATCTGCTTTTCCGCTTCCTTGTCAAGCGTACGCACCGGAGAGGCATCCAATGCTTCAAGGTCCTCCGGCTTAGGAAGCGTGGCCTGCTGCGGATCGGTAATGCCCGCGCCGCCGATGGAGAGCACATGTGAAACGGTGCGGATGCCGAATGTCTGCTCCAAGAACTGCTTGGCAACCTCGCCCAGCGCCACACGAGAAGCCGTCTCGCGTGCGGAAGAACGTTCCAGCACCGGACGAGCGTCATCAAAACCGTATTTGCGCATGCCAGTCAGGTCAGCATGCCCCGGGCGCGGGCGGGACAGCGAGGCATTGCGCCCCTCACGAGCAATCTCATGATCAAGCGGATCGGCGCTCATCACTTCGGTCCACTTCGGCCACTCGGTGTTGGCGATCTCAATGGCCACCGGAGAGCCGATGGTCTCACCGAAACGCACGCCGGTAAGCATACGAACCTTGTCCTGCTCGAACTTCATACGTGCGCCACGGCCATATCCAAGACGACGACGCGCCAACGCGCCGACAATATCCTCCGTAGTGACGTGGACGCCCGCAGGCAGCCCCTCGATCATGGCGACAAGCGCCTCGCCGTGCGATTCACCTGCTGTCTGCCAGCGCAACATGCCAACTCCTTTTCTTCCGAATGCAACTAGTGGACTATCTTAACGGTATGTGGTACATGATTTGCCTGCCGAGTCTGCTCTGTGGACTAGCCGTCAGCGTTGAAGACATCCGTTCACGTCGCATCCCGCGCACATGGGTCGCCGCAGGATGCGTAGTGCAGATTATCGTAAACCTCATATACGCGCTCTATGCCAACGCACTATTCTTGGCGCTGCAGGCACTGCTCTTCGCCGCGCTGTCGGCGGCGCTGCAATGCGCTCTTGCTTTAGTGAAACCCGGCTCGTTGGGATTTGGCGACGTCACGACCACGTTGCTTATGGGTTTGGCCGTCGGCATGTTCGGTCTGTTCGCCGTAGTGTCTTGGTGGCTTGCCGTCGGCGTGGTCGGCTTGTGCTGGATTGCCCTATGGACACGTTTTGATCCGCAAAAGCATACTTCTTACGCCTGTAGAACGCCATTCGCCCCGGCGATTGTGGCGACCGGGGCGATAGGCATTGCAGTTGGCGTTATGTTCTGATCAGTTCGCGTTTTCGTTGTTGTTCTTATACTCGTCGCGAATCTTCCAGAACTCGTCTTCCGTTTCGACGAATTTTGTTTCGCCGGTTTGCAGATTGGTGGTGACGAAATACATCCACTTGCCTTCCGGAGGATTGATGGATGCCTTGATGGCGTCGTCTCCCGGATTGCTGATTGGCGTAGGCGTCAGCCCCTTGTGAATGCGGGTATTGTACGGATTGCTGTCATCGTTCAGCTGGTCATCGGTAAGACGGCTCGCGGAAATGCCTAGACCATAGGCGACAGTCGTGTCCATACCGAGTGCCATGTCACTGTCGATACGGTTGAGAATAACCCTTGCGACCTGCCCGTAGTATCTGTCACTGCCCACTTCAGATTCAGCAATGGACGCGATGATCAAAATGCTTTCACGTTCGCTGCCGGTTGGCACACCCAAATCATCCAACTTGGCGATGCGCGCATCGACCATGCTCTTGATAATATCCTTAGCGGACTTGTTCTGCGCATTGTAGGCGCCAGGCTCAAGCCAGCCTTCGAATTTGCCACCGGCTTCTTCAGGAAGGATTCCCGATCCCCCACCATCTATGATGGCTTGGAATTCCGAAACATCTATGCCCGATGCCTGTGCCGCATTCGCGATGACATCAGACACGCGCTCACCGGCCTTGACTTCGGCGAAGCCTCCGGCCTTGCTTTGGTCAGACAAAATCTTGACCACGTCGGATGCCTTCATATGCGTCTTCAAAGCGTACGATCCCGGATACAACGTGGCCGAGGCCCCGCTTACCGCAGAAGTAAACGCGGCAGCGGACTTGACGATCTTCGCTTTGACAAGGTTCTCAGCGATTTCGGCGGGGCCTTGGCCGGATTCTACGGTAAAGGTCACTTCCTTATCGCCTGATCCCGTGTAATCCTCGATTTGGCTCTGCGAATTCGCTTCGTTCGCGGCCTTCCAATGTTTCAATGCACGTACTCCGAAGAATACGCCGACACCGATCAGAACAACTACCACAAGTGAGGCAATAATCGTGAGGTACAGACGACGACGCTTTTGTTTTCTGCGACGACGCATGTCCCTACGCGATTTCGGCGGCTGCGGAGGCATTGCCGAGTTGAAGGATGTGCTATCCGACGAATCCACCCATTGCGCGTTATCGGAGAAAAAATCATCGAGATTATCGGTCACAGGTCTCTCTCCTCTTGCCTCTCTCTTCTATCGATTGCTGTCTGCAGTATCACCACCGCTGACTGTTGATCGACCATCGGACGATGCCCACGTCCACCGATTTGCGCATCGAACAGCTGATGATGCGCAGTCACCGTGGTCAGTCGCTCGTCAACCAATTCGATAGTTGGAACTTGCGTCAACGAGTATTCATCATCCTCCACCGCGGCGCGCAGTCTTCTCTCAAGGTTAACAGTCCACCGACGTGCCTTCTTCGCGCTTCTGCCTTCTTCTCCGCTTAGCAGCAACGGCAACCCGACTACCACATGGTCGACTGATTCGTCTTCGATGACGTCAACGACCTCATCCAATGCGCGAAATGAATCCCCGTAGACTTGAATGTTGCCTGCAGGGTGTGCGAGGGTGATGCCGGGGTCAGACAATGCGAGTCCGACCCTAGCATCACCCAAATCAATGCCAAGCCAAACCATGCTTGGTGGCTCAGCCCTTCATGGCCTGGTGGGCCAAAGCTTCGAGAGCCTCGTCAATCTTGGTGGCGTCCGCGCCGCCACCCTGAGCGAAGTCCGGCTTGCCGCCGCCACCGCCGCCGAGAATCTTGGATGCGCCTCGAACGAGATCTCCCGCCTTGATACCCTGCTTGCGTGCGGCCTCATTGGTGGCCACGGCAACCATAGGCTTGCCTTCCTCATTCACGCCGGCGAGGGCCACCACGACCGGGGTTTCCTCACCGAGCTGGCCACGGACGTCAAGCACGGTCTTGCGCAGCGCATCGAAGGAACCGAAATGCTCGACGTTCTTCGCGGCCACCTTGACCGGAGTCTGAGAAGCCTTGGCCTCAGCAACCAGAGCCGGAACGGAAGCCGAAAGCTGGGATTCATACATAGCTGCAAGACGACGATCGGATTCCTTAAGCTTGGCAAGCAACGCGTTCACGCGGTCTGCCAGCTCATCCGGACGGGCGTTAACCATGTCGGAAAGCTGTGACACCAACGCATGCTCGCGAGCGTTGAACTCGTAAGCGCTTTCGCCTACGACCGCATCGACACGGCGCACTCCGGAACCGATGGAAGCTTCGGACATGATGTTGACCGCGCCGATCTTACCTACATGATCAACGTGGGTACCGCCGCAGAGCTCACGGCTCCAGCCATCTTCGCCAATGGAAACCACACGCACGACGTCGCCATACTTCTCTCCGAACAGGTGCATGGCACCCAGGGCGATGGCATCATCGAACTTCATTTCCTGAGTGGTGACGGCGAGGTTTTCGCGCAGCTTCTCGTTGACACGAGCTTCCACGGAGTTCATCGCATCCTTGCTCGGAGCGCTGGACCACTGGAAGTCGAAGCGCAGACGGTTCGGCGCATCTTCGGAACCGCGCTGGGTGGCCTGAGGGCCAAGCTCTTCACGCAGCGCCTTGTGCACCATGTGGGTGGCGGTATGCGAGCGGGCGATGGCACCACGGCGATCAAGATCGATGTTGGCGTTGACCTCGGCACCGACAACCAGCGTGCCTTCGGTCAGACGGCACTGGTGCACGATGAGATCCTTGATCGGCTTCTGCACGTCGTCGACCTCGAGCACAGCGCCATCATCGGAGAGAATCTCACCCTGATCGGCGAGCTGGCCACCGGCCTGCGCGTAGAACGGGGTACGGTCGAGAATGACTTCGACATTGGCCGGACCGGTGACTGCGGGAACGGAGCCCTTGCCTTCCTGCATGATGCCCAGCACCTTGGCGCGCGCGGACATGTCGGTGTAACCGAGGAAGTCGATGGGCTGAACCAGCGTCTTCTTGAAATCGTCGTAGACGGAAAGATCCACGTTGTGGCGCTTCTTAAGAGCATCGGCACGTGCGCGGCTCTTCTGCTCGGCCATAAGCTCGCGGAACTTGGCCTCATCGACCTTGACGCCCTGATCTGCGGCCATTTCGAGGGTGATCTCGATCGGGAAGCCATAGGTGTCGTGCAGCTTGAACGCATCTTCGCCGGAAACGGCGTCGGATCCGGATTCCTTGGCCTTTGCCACAGCGAGATCAAAGATTTCGGTACCGGATTCCAACGTGCGGCGGAAAGCATCCTCCTCGCCGTAAGCCGCCTCGGACACATCGTGGAAAGTGTTATTAAGTTCCGGATAGCTCGGCTCCATAGCCGCCTTGGAAGTCGGCAACAGGGTCGGCATGACCGGACCGGTCACACCGAGTTCGCGCATGGCCTTGACGGTACGGCGCAGCAGTCGGCGCAGCACATAGCCACGACCGTTGTTGGATGGGCGCACGCCGTCAGACATGATCATCAAGGCGGAGCGCACGTGGTCGGCCACGATGCGGAAGCGCACGTCCATGGCTTCGTCATCGCCATACGTACGGCCAGACAGCTTCTGGGCTGCTTCAATGACCGGGAAGACCTCGTCGGTCTCATAAATGTTCTGCTTGCCCTGCATCAGATAGGCAAGACGTTCCAGACCAGCGCCGGTATCGATATTCTTGTTCTCAAGTTCGCCCACGATATGCAGGTCGGTTTTGGATTTGACATTATCGACCTCGTAGTTTTCGAACACGAGATCCCAAATTTCAATGTAGCGGTTCTCGTCGGCGATCGGGCCGCCTTCCACACCGTATTCCGGCCCACGGTCCACGTAGATTTCGGAGCACGGGCCGCCGGGGCCAGGGCCACCGGTCGTCCAGAAGTTGTCTTCCATGCCCATGATCTGGATGTGTTCGGGGTCAACACCCTCGTTCTTCCACATCGAGCGGGCTTCCTCATCGTCGGTGAAGGTGGTCATCCACAGTTTCTCCGGATCGAAACCGTAGCCGCCCTTGTCTTGCGGGGTGGTCAGCAACTCATACGCATAGTGGATGGCTTCTTCCTTGAAGTAATCGCCAAAGGAGAAATTGCCCAGCATCTGGAAGAAGGTACCGTGGCGGGTGGTTTTGCCGACCTCGTCGATATCCAAAGTACGCACGCACTTCTGATTGGAAGCCATGCGGCTCTTCGGCGGAGTCTGCTCGCCCATGAGGTAAGGAATGAACGGGACCATGCCTGCAATGGTGAACAGGGTGGTCGGGTTCGGAGAGATCAGCGACGCCGAAGGCACGATAAGATGACCGTGCTTTTCGAAATAATCAAGATAGCGCTTCGCGATTTCAGAAGTGCGCATTTGAGATTGAGCTCCTTTTTTGCTGGAAGGCCTAATGCCTTCCAAAGAATTCGTGATTGTTGTCTGAACTTGTATCACGCTGAAGAATCAGCTGATCTTGCTCGCATATTTGGTGTTAAGTTCAGCTTCGCGGGCTCGGCGTGCTTCGTCGAACTCATTGAACAAGGCTTCAAGGGTACGTACGGCCACATGATCTTGGTCTGGCCCAAACAGGAACTGCCTGGCCGCGTCAGGAGTGTTGGCCTTAACATATGCCTGCGCCTTGGTCACGGCCACAGCACCAATGCCCACACCGATGGAAATCCAGAAGAGACGCTTGAACATCACTCCCCCTTGTTGCTTGCTGCACTGTTGATGTTCTTCTTGTTCACGAAGGACTGCGCAGTGGTTTTCAGGGCATATACCGCAGAAGCGATCTTGATGACCGGCTTGCCGAGGAACGATCCATACAGATCGGTCAGCGCACCGACATTATTGGCCGTCGTGGAAGCCGCGGCGGAGATTTTGTTGACGTCTTCCAACGATTTGTTGACTTGTTGGACGGTGGTCACACTTTCGTCAAGCGCAGGAATCGCATGATCCCCCGTATCTTTGACGGTCTTGGCGATCTGGTCGAACAGCTTACCGAGACGAATCAACGGGTAGATCATGAAACCGGCAAGAATCGCAAAAGCGATTGCCGCAATCAGACCGGCTATTTCTCCAACACCCATCTTGAACCTCTTTTCAGTCCCACGGTTGCCCGCGAACACAATACCCGCATAACAGTAGTAAAAAGCCCCGACCTAAGGCAAGTTATGTTCACTGGTTGTATGAAACGACGCTTACCGCTTCTTCGATGGGTTTCGTCGTGTCGAAGTCAAGAACGGTCACCGATCCATTGGCCGGACGTTCACTCAAATCGTATCCTTCCGGAGCAAAACGGTGCATAAGGCTCAGCAGCGTATTGCCGTGGGAGATCTGCAGCACATCATCGCCGTCCTTCAGCATGGGATTGGAGGCGATCAAAGCAAAACCGTCTTCGACCCTCGCCCAATACTCGGCATCGGATTCGGCGTCGTGGAACGGATCAGCCTCTTTGAGGAAGTCACGCGTCGCACCAAGGCCGTACTTTTCAACGATGTCATTGTAGTTCTTCGCACCGTGAGGGCCTCCAGCGGCGGTCCACGCCACGCCCATATCCTGCCCTTCGAAATAGCCGTAGAACTGTTCACGGAAATGCATGTCGCTCATCAATTGAGGGCGAACGTGGCCGGACGCTTCGTTCACATCGAGAATACGCTGGGCAGTCATCTGCGCACGCGTGGTGTCGGAGCAATATGCCGCGGCAAAATCGAAATCCTTCAATTTGTTTGCGGCTTTGTCTGCGTCGGCGATGCCGGATTTCGTCAATGGAGAATTCGACCAACCCTGCAGCCTGTTATATCGGTTGAAAAACGTCTGCCCATGTCGGACGAGATGAAGATGAAGCAACATAGGCTCCATGTTACCCTCACGGTTTGAGCAAATTCGTGCTATACGATGTTGTTATGGGTCGTTTTATTTCTCGTTGGCTAATTCTTACCGTCGCGGCAGGCATTATGGTCGCGGTTCTCCCCGGCATGCATGCCATCGGAGAGCCTCCTGTGCTTGGCATTGCTGCGTTCGCTTTGTTCATGGCGCTGATCAACGCTTCCATCAAGCCGATCATCCATATCATCGCATTGCCGTTGTCGATCGTTTCGTTCGGATTGGTCGCATTGGTGATCAACTGGCTGTTCATGCAGCTCGCATCATGGTTGGCGCTGTCGTTCTTCTCTGTGGGCGTCACTATTGACGGATTCGTATGGTCTGTACTCGGCTCTCTTGTCATGACGATTGTCAGTGGCATTGTAGGCGGCATCATCGGCGACTAGGTGTTGACAGTTACGTTCACTAGATAGCGAAGAGCCTCGCAATCGTCAGGATTGCGAGGCTCTTGCTGTATGTCCTTATACTGTATGTTCTTACAGTATGTAGATCCAGATCAGCGGGCGTAGAATTCGACCACGTACTGGATGTTGACCTGCACCGGGATCTCCTCGGCTTCAGGCTTGCGAGTCAGGGTGGCCTTCAGAGAAGGCAGGTTGACGTCCAGGTAGCCCGGAACCGCCGGCAGCACATCGCGGTGCACGCCTTCGGCAGCGGTCTGGAACGGAACCATGGTCTGGCTCTTGGCCTTGACCTGAATGGTCTGGCCAGGCTTGACGCGGTAGGACGGGCGGTCGACGATGTTGCCGTCAACGAGGATGTGGCGGTGGACCACGAACTGACGAGCCTGGGCGGTGGTGCGGGCGAAGCCTGCACGCAGAACCAGAGCGTCAAGACGGGTCTCGAGGTCGGTCAGCATGGCGTTACCGGTCTGGCCGGCGGTGTGGGTGCCCTTCTCGTAAGCGGCGCGAAGCTGCTTCTCGGAGATGCCATACTGAGCGCGAAGACGCTGCTTTTCGCGCAGACGCACTGCGTAATCGGACTCAGTGCGACGGCGGGTGCGACCGTGCTCACCCGGAGCATACGGACGCTTTTCGAAAATGCGCTGAGCCTTAGGGGTCAGTGCGATGCCGAGGGCGCGGGAAAGACGCACCTGGCGGCGAGAACGCTGAACGTTCGTCATTGGTTTAATCCTTTGTTTGTTCTGTCGTTGTCTGAACGGAACGCAAACCGGTTTCCCGATATGCGCTGAGCCAGCCTCTCCAGTGCTTCTTCGTGCAGAACACGAACGGCTTGAACACGTGCCGTAGTACAGCTCGTATCGGCCGCCGACCCACTGATGGGCTAAGACTCCAGACGGCATGTTCCCTTGTGGGCGCACACCAATCGTTAATAATACACATGAGGGCGGGACGAGCTTGCCGTTCCGCCCTCTTCGGCATGTCACGCCGCCATTGCGACGCTATGCTTCGACCAGTACGCCCCTGTCCATGCGGTAAGTTCGATCCACGTATGCGAGTGCGTCCGGATCATGGGTGACCATGAGTACGGCCGTACCGTCTTTGGCAACTTTCTGCAGTAGCCTCATAACGATGGCGGTGCTTTCGGCGTCCAAATCGCCGGTGGGCTCATCGGCAATCAATAGTTTCGGACCGTTCATCAAAGCTCGTGCTATGCTGACACGTCTCATTTCGCCACCGGAAAGTTCTTTCGGATAGCATTCCGCCAAGTCATCGACCTGTAGCCGGCGCAACAACGCGTGCGCACGTTCCACGGCATGATCCTGAACGAGATTGTTTTGCGCTTTTGCCGCCGGAACTGCCGCAATGACATCCGGGAGTCCGTCATCGACCGTCTGTTCGGAAGACGAATCAGAAGCGTTCTCTTCCGTCACTTGTAAATAGTGAGGATCTGCAAGCATCCGGGTATCGCACTGCTCTGTTTTGCCGTTCTGCAGTACGGAAGGAAGAATCACATTGTCAAGTGCCGTAAGATTCTGCAGCAGCGTCTGGCTTTGCGTGACGAAACCGATGGTGCGATTGCGCACGATCGACATTTGCCTGTCATTCAGCCGCGTCACGTCGTTACCGTCCAAATCGATGGATCCGGACGTGGGTTTGAGCAGGCCGGTTATAAGATTCAGCAATGTGCTTTTACCATTGCCGGAACGTCCGACGATCGCTACGAATTCGCCTTGACTTAAGGTGAAATCGACATGATCCACAGCCGCGAACGGTTTGCCGCGACGTGTGAACTCGCGAGTGAGCTCTTTTACTTCGAGAACCGTGTTTTCCGTCATCATTCACCTTCTCTCAAAGTCAGATAGGTTTCGGGAGCGGAGAGTTTCACCGCCGTCGCCGCGGAGGCGAGTAGTCCGGTAAGCACTGCGAACACGAAACTCACTGCGATCAATGCCAACACATTCCATATGTTGGTTTGCAGATACGGCAACTGCAACTGCTGTCCGATAAGCGTGCTGAACGGGAAAATCGCAAGCGATGCGACCGCAATGCCAACGACTCCGCCCAAAGCTCCAATCATGGCCGATTCCTTCACAATGATGCCGACCAAAGTGGAACGATTGGCGCCAAGAATGCGATACGCGGCGAATTCACGCTTACGTTCGTTCATGGCGGACGAGAACACCGCAAGCAGCACAATCAGACCCATGATCCAGAACACCGCGACGAAAAGGGTCACGTAGCGAATAATCACGTTCAGATTGGATTTCGTGGTAGCCGTAATACCGCCCGGATACACGTATCCGAGGCTTTTGATTCCGGTCGTTTTGGTAATGCTCGAAGCGACCTGCTGAGCGGAATAACCGTCTTTGACCTTGATGAGCACTGCGGAAACGGCTTTGTCGGCGTATTCTTCCGGAATGGCGGCATGACCCACCTTGGCGGAATAGCCGACCACGTCGGGAACGGTCTGCATGTTCACGAATACGGAATTGTCGAGTGACGTACCCGTGTTGGCAAGTTGCGCCGCCACTGGGAATTCGTGCCCGTACAGTTTGACCGTGTTATTGCCCGACACGCTGATGCTGGATCCGGCAACGATCTGACCGCGCTGGAGCGTGCCGTCGAACTGCGATGCGATCCAAGGGGTGATCACGAAGTCGGTATCGGGATTGAATCCGATGATCTGCACTTTTTCGTCGCAGCATGCGGCGGCCAGCGATGAGATATAGGTTTGTTCCGTGATTTCGTCGATGCCGTCGGCTTTCGCCACTTCATCGGTGATGTCTTTGGTGAAGTAGAACGTGCTTGCTGATCCATTGGTCAGCAACGCCTCGGCCTCGTTTTTGGTATTTTGCGGCGTGACCATAAGATCGGCGCCCATACGTTCCTGCATGCTGTTCAAACCAGCTTCGAGGTTCATGGACAGCAGCGAACCTCCATAAAAGGCCACGGTAAGCATGGTGACGACGATGGCAAGCGCTGCCGTGCGGAACGGTTTGCGCTTGAGGTTGACCAGCGGCAAACCGGCGAGGGTGATGTGATTCGGCATCGTAGGATCAGGCGCGCTTTGCCGGCTTGAGATCAAGATACGCAGCGATTGCCGCGAGCACGGCCAACAGCACGCCAAGCACTATCAGCGTCGGCAAGGTGACCATATGGCAGTGCATCATGGCACCCTTGCACACGCCGATAAGCACGGTCGGCACAGTGATGGTCAGCACGCCAAGCACGGCATTGGCAATGTCAAGGCCGGCACGGGTCTGATCGGAAACGAACAGCCCTGCGACGCCAAGCACCGCAATCACAATGCCGATGCCGAGCGCAGCCTGAGCCGTGTAATGGCATGCCATCGGCATTTCTTTGACCGCGCACACGTGGGCGAAGGTCTGTGGCGCGACGGCCACCAAAGCACCAAGCAGAATCTGCGAAATACCGGCATACAGTTTCTTATTCATGATCTTCCTCTCAAAAAAGACAACATCGCCGATTATCGCAGGGTCCTTTTGAAAAAGAAAGCCTTGTTTTTTCTTCAACTTCGTGCTATGAGGAAAGGCTTCGTCCGCTTTCCGGCTTCATCGCAGCATTTCGATGGGTGCAATACGCAGCAGCAGACGTTTGACCTCACCGTTGCCGAAATCAACGGTAATGACCGAATTAGCGCCTTTGTCCTGTGTTTCGATGACCGTGCCCATGCCGAAATGGTCATGCGTGATCCTGTCTCCGACATGCACGTCCGAGATGCTCAGGCCGCTCCGATTGTCGGTTTGGCTTGCCTGTGAGGATTTAGTCAGGTCCACGGGTTTGGTTTTCGGCTTGACACGCCTAGTAGTGACCTTGCCGGATTTTCCGCTGGACTTGCCGGAGCCGTATGAGCTGTATGAAGAACCGTATGAGGAGCTCGATCCCGATCCTGCATACGAACGCCGCGAGCTGGAGCCGTGTGAGGATGATGCGCCGCGCGTGGACGAGCCACCGTATTGCGCACGCCCCGACCCATACGAAGACGACCCGTACGAGGACGACCCGTACGAGGACGACCCGTACGAGGACGACCCGTACGAGGACCGCGATCCATACGTGCTGGAACCATATGGGGAACCACCGTAACTCGTCTTTCCATATGAGGAACCACCGAACGTCACTGATCCGAAATCGTCGTCATCGTCCCAGCCGCCGAACTCGTCGTCATCATTCCGCCAGCTGGCACGCATGCGTTCGACTCCGGCCTCACGTCTTTTCCAATCGATCAGCTCGTCGGGAATCTCGTCAAGGAACTGGCTGGGCATCATATCGTTGGCTTGCCCCCATTGCGCGCGCACGGCCGCACGCGTCACATACAGGCGACGCTTCGCGCGGGTGATGCCCACATAGGCAAGGCGACGCTCCTCTGCAAGCTCGCTGGTGTCCTCCATGGCCCGCTGGTGCGGGAATGTTCCCTGCTCCATGCCGGTCAGGAACACGTACGGATATTCCAGACCCTTAGCCGTATGCAGGGTCATCATCGTCACTTTGCCGGAGTCCTCGTTCTCCCCCGGCAACTGGTCGGAATCGGCCACCAAAGCCGTGGTTTCCAAGAATCCCGCCAACGTGGCATCAGGCGTGTTCTGCTCGAATTCCGCAGCCACCGACTGCAGCTGGGAAAGATTGTCGACGCGGGAAGCGTCCTGCGGGTCCTCGGAACGCTGCAACTCCTCCAAAATCCCACTCTTGGAAAGCACTTCGGCAACCACTTCGGATGGTTTCGTATCATGTTCCTTCGCGAAATCCGCAAGCCCATGCATCATGTCGCGGAACACACCCAACGGCTTCGACGTACGCGCGGACATACCTTCAATCTGCTCCATATGCTCAATCGCACCAAAGAACGTAGTGTCGTGAGCATCCGCATACGAGGCAATGAGGCCTTCGGCACGAACGCCCAATCCACGCTTCGGCACGTTGAGAATACGGCGGACGTTCACATTGTCCGCGGGATTCACAATGGCCTGCAGATATGCGAGCGCATCCTTGATTTCCCTACGCTCGTAGAATTTGGTGCCACCGACCAGCTGATATGGAAGATTGGCGTTGATCATGGCCTCTTCAAGCGAACGTGATTGCGCGTTGGCACGGTACATGATGGCGATGTCGCGGTATGCAACACCTTCCTCTTCGTGGATTTGCGCGATTTCGTTGGCGATCCATCCTGCTTCCTGTTGTGCGTTGTCGGCCGCGTATCCGACGATCTTGTCGCCTTCGCCAAGTGCCGTCCACAGTTTTTTCGGCTTGCGATTTTCATTTCTTGCAATCACCGCATTGGCGGCGTCGAGAATGGTCTGCGTCGAACGATAATTCTGTTCGAGCATGATGGTTTTCGCGTTAGGGAAATCTTGCTCGAAATCCTGAATATTGCGAATGTCCGCACCTCGGAACGCGTAAATCGACTGGTCGGAATCGCCTACCACCGTAATCCAAGATGGTCCGACACGGCCCGCGCCACGCATATGTTGATCGGGCTCTTCTCCCGAGTCAATGCCGGAAAGCTCGCGTACGAGCACATATTGCGCATGGTTGGTGTCCTGATACTCGTCCACGAAAATATAACGGAACTTATGCCGATAGTATTCGCTTACCTGTGGGCAACTCTGGAACAATTCGACGGTGCGCATGATCAGATCGTCAAAATCCACGGCATTCGCCATGGCCAGACGATGCTGGTATTCCGCATATACCACGGCGACCAGCTCGTCGACGTCGCCGGCCGAGACCTGATATCCGCGCTGGCCTGGCTTGTAGTCGCAGTTCACGCTTTTCAACTGATCCTGCCATGAAGTCAATGAGTTCTTGCAGTCGGAGATTTTGCCGAGCAGCATGCGCGGCGTATACCGCTTCGTATCGATGTTCAGATCGCCGCTGATGAGCTTGATCAAACGTTCGCAATCAGCCGTGTCGTAAATGGAGAATCCTGAGGTAAGACCGATTTCCTTGCCGTCGCGTCGGAGGATGCGCACGCATGCGGAATGGAAGGTGGAGATCCACATATGTTCGGCTTCGGGCCCTACGAGGGCTGTAAGGCGTTCACGCATTTCCGCTGCGGCCTTGTTGGTGAAGGTGATGGCGAGAATGCTGCTCGCCCAAAAACCGTGTGCCAGCAGCCATGCGATGCGTCTGGTGAGTACGCGGGTCTTGCCGGATCCGGCGCCGGCGCCGATGAGCAGGGCCTGGCCGTAGTACTTCACCGCTTCCATCTGTTGCGGATTGAGGTCCTTGATCAGATTTTGCGGATCGCACAGGCCTGGCTCCATATTCTGCTCCAACGGTTCCTCTTTCCATGAAGATTCGAAGTCGATTATTGCGAAGTTCATGTCTATCACACATGCAGGTCAGCGCAACACTCGCATGGTCAATTGACGCGCGTATGCTGAACGTTTATATGCGGTTCGCCGTATGTCAACATCAACGCCGCCTTATGCGGCCAACAATCTAAGGGGATTCATGAAGGAGCTCGAAGAGCGCATTCGCCTGCAGGGTACCGTCAAGCCGGGTAATGTGCTGAAAGTGGACGCTTTCCTTAACCATCAGTGCGATGTCGAATTGTTCGACCACATGGGTGCCGCTTGGGCGGAGCATTTTGCCGGTAAGACCATCAATAAGATCCTGACCATTGAAGCTTCCGGCATTGGTATTGCCTGTGTTGCCGCGCGTCATTTCGGCAATGCACCTGTGGTGTTCGCCAAGAAGGCGCAGTCCATCAATCTCGATGGCGACCAGTACACCACCACCGTCTACTCCTTCACCAAGCAGAAAGAATTCCCCGTCATCGTGTCCAAGAGGTATCTCAACGAAGGCGACCATGTGCTGCTGCTTGATGACTTCCTGGCCAACGGCAAGGCTCTGAAGGGCCTGATCGATCTGTGCCATGATGCCGGAGCAACGGTCGAAGGCATCGGCATCGCGGTGGAAAAGGGTTTCCAGGGCGGCGGCGATGAGCTGCGTGCAGCGGGCTACGACGTTGATTCCCTGGCAATCGTGGAGTCGATGGATCCGGAAACCGGTACCATCGAGTTCCGCTCCTGATTGTCGCATCTCACGGACGCGCATCAGAAACCATTACAACCTGTTGCTCATCACAGTATGAATAAGAGAGGATTCATTGTGAGCGAAGAGAAGAAAGACAATACGAACGAAAAGAAGGGCGTTTCCTTTGAAGCGCTAAGCAGCTTGGACGCACCTGTTTCGTTCTGGAAGGGCATCCCGTTCGGTCTGCAGCATGTCATGGCGATGTTCGTGGCCAATCTGGCTCCGATTTTCCTAGTGGCTTCCGCCGCCAACATGAGTGCCGAACAGTCTGCCACGATCATTCAGGCCGGTCTGCTGGTGGCAGGTCTGGGCACCTGCCTGCAGCTGTACGGCGTGTGGCTGATCGGCTCCCGACTGCCAATGGTCACGGGCATTTCCTTCACATATGTGGCCGCCGCCATGTCGATCTCCCAGAATCAAGGCTATGGCGCGGTTGCCGGCGCGGTCGTGCTTGGCGGTCTGTTGGAGGTAGTGCTTGGTTTGACCGCCAAGTATTGGCGTCGCTTCGTGCCGCCGATCGTATCCGCGATCGTGGTTACGTCGATTGGCTTTTCACTGCTTTCCGTTGGTGCCACCAGTTTCGGCGGCGGTTCCGGTGCTAAGGATTTCGGAAGCTGGCAGAATCTCACGCTCGGTCTGATTTCGCTGGTCGCCTGCCTGGCTTTCCAGCTGCTGATGAAGGGTACCGCCAAGCAGCTTTCCGTGCTGTTCGGCTTGGTTGTCGGCTATATTGTCGCGATTTTCATGGGCAAGGTTGATTTCTCTGGATTCTCGAATCTGCAGGTCGTGTCCGTGCCGCATTTCATGCCTTTCCAGCTTGAATTCGATCCGGGTGCGATTATCTCCTTCGCCTTGCTGTACGTCGTGTCTTCCGTAGAGGTGCTCGGCGATACCGCGGCGCTCACCAAGGTTGGTCTCGACCGTCAGCCTACCGATAAGGAGACTGCGGGCGCCATCGCAGGCGACGGTCTCATCTCCTCCGTCTCCGGTCTGTTCGGCTGCCTTCCGTTGACGTCGTTCGCACAGAATATCGGCTTGGTCGCCATGACCAAGGTCGTCAACCGTAAGGTGATTCTTTCCGGTGGTCTGATTCTGGTGATCGCAAGCTTCGTTCCTGCCGTGGCGGAAGTGTTCAATTCCCTGCCGCAGGCCGTGCTTGGCGGTTGCACCATCATGATGTTCGGTAACATCATCCTGTCTGGCTTCCAGATGATTTCCGAGGCCGGCTACACGCAGCGCAACATCACCATTGCAGCGTTGAGCCTCACCATCGGCATCGGTTTCACGCAGGTCGGTGACATTTTCGTCAACTTCCCGTCGCTGTTCCAGTCCATCTTCGCATCCAACTGCATCGCTGTGTCGTTCGTTGTGGCTGTGCTGTTGAATGCGTTGCTGCCGAGTGAAGAGCATTTCCTGTCGGCTCCGCAGCATCAGGAAAACTGAGACTATTCAGTCTTAAAGTGACATGAAATCCCCCTGCTCAAACGAGTCAGGGGGATTTTTCATAATCGATGTCTTGCGGAAAGGACTGTTTTTTCTTTCAGTGCCCCCGCTTGATCCAATTGGCAATAGCGTCTTTGACGGCCTGTGCATATAGGGTATTCGTCATTCCCGGATGAATACCGTCACCTGCAAGTTCGTCAGGATGTGCGGAAATCACCGTATCCCAATCTACCAGCACCACATTGTCGGCATGAGCGTCCGCAAACCTTTGCAACGCGTCGTTCGTTCCCGGAACCCACGATACCGGTGCATGCGCGTTAACCAGCACCAGCACATGATTCGGTCCCACACTGTTCAGCAAATCATTCAGCTGTTCATCGGTCACCGTGGAGTTTGTGGCAAGACCGACCAGCACCCACTGGCGCAATCCACCCCGCTGGGTTTTGGCCTGATTCACCAAGCCCAAAGCCTTGACCATCGAACGTGAGGTCTCCGCATCGACGGTGATTCCGGGAAACACCGACTGTAGACCTTGGCTGGAAGCCAACATCACCGAATCACCGAACGCGACCATCTGCCCGCCATCAGGCATGGTATGAATTGGCTTTCTGGGCTTGGGTGCCTCGTTTCTGCTGATATCGGCATGGCTCTCCTGCCGCACTTGCTGTTTCTGCTGTTCTTTCAGTATTCGGGCGTTTTCAGACAATACGCGTTCCACACTGGTCTGCTGCGGGGCATGAGTCACAGCGTACCCAGACATCATGCATGTGCTCAGCACCACTACGATCGTTATCCAGCATCTGGCAGCATCCCACATGCCGTTTTCCGGAAGAGGACGAATCATGGCGATGAATCCGCCTCGCGCAACAGGCTGTTCCACCAACTTCCACGACATGGCGGTACAACATGCGGTAAGAGCGAATGTGATTAGCAGCATCCATCCCAAATGCCGCGCACCCCACTGTGGAAACATCGCCTTGGTGAACAACCACAAAGGCCAATGCCACAGATAAATGCCGTATGAATGCCGGCCGACCACATCAAATGGTTTGAACACCAGCAGATCCTGCATCCAAGATCCGAAAGGAATGGAACCGGCGACCAGAACCACTGAAAGCAGCGAAGCCGCGAAAATCCCTCCACGGAAGGCAACAGGCCCCTGCTCAACGTGATGCATCATCCATAACAGAATCAGCAATGCCACAAAAGCCGCCGTAGGGCCAATCTTTCTCCAGACCAGACGAACGCATTCCATGATCGCAGTTTCTTCCGAACGACCGTTGCTACGCCGTATGATCATCAGCAGCCATGCCAGCATGGCACCTAGCCAAAGTCCCATGGCATGCGTATCCGAACCGAAATACACTCTGGTTGGATCTGTTCCCGGGTGATACTGCAATCCCATGGAAAGCGCACTGCACAAGGCAAGTCCAGCAAGTACCGCCACCGGCACCCAACGTACCAGAATTTTCCGAAGCAGGTAGATCAGCAGAGGAGCCAGCAGATAGAACTGCATCAGCACTGACATGAACCACAGATGACGGAACATGTCTGGATTCATCTGCGAGAAATAGCTGTCGCCGCTGCCGATGGCATACCAGTTGTAACAGCCCAACATGGCCGTCACTATCTGGTTTTTAATGCCCACCAACATGTCTTGGTTGATAAACCATGCCAACGATACGGTGACGGGAACCATCAGAATCAACGCCGGATATATTCTGCGCAGACGCTTGAGGCAGTATTCCTTGAAACCTATTCCCTTACCGGAATCAATATGGTTCAGCAACGACGAGAAAATCAGGAAACCGGAAATGGTGAAGAATATGTCAACACCTAGGAATCCGCCCCGCAATGCGCCCTGGTCGCAGTGATACAACACTATTGCGATCAAGGCAATGCCTTTGAGACCGTTCAGACCGACAAAACGACGTCTTACCACAACAACCAACCGCTTCTCTTAACATGCGACGTATGCGCGTAATAGTCACAACGTCTCGTATCGTACTACCAGCCCCTCCCCCATTATGCGGATTATGAACAGGCATGGAACGCTGTTGTCTGGAATGGGTGGAATCCGTTTGATGGACGACGAAACCTCGGAAACGGCGAAAGAAATATTCAGACGGAAAAGACCGCATGTCCATCGGTATCAATGCCGATACCAATGGACATGCGGTCCCTTTTACGCTGTCCCGTCAGTCAGCATGACTGCGAGACCTCAGCATCACTTGGAGAAGACGTTGCCGTAGGTGTCTTCGCCTGCTTCTGCGATTGCCGCGGACTTGCGGGCGATTGCCAGCTCCTCGTTGGTCGGAATGACGCAGATGGTGATCTTCGAGTCCGGAGTGGAGATGATGCGCGGTTCCTTGGAACGGGTCGCGTTCTTCTCTTCATCCAGCTTGACGCCGAACGGTGCGAGCTTGTCGCAAACCATCTTGCGGACCACGTCATCGTTCTCGCCAACACCTGCGGTGAAGGTAATCACGTCTACGCCACCCATCTGAGCGGTGTAGTTGCCGATGTAGCCGACGATACGGTGCACGTAGACGTCGAGAGCCAGCTTGGCGTCCTCGTTGCCTTCGGCGACCAGACGGTGAACCTCACGGAGATCGCCGAAGCCGGTCATGCCCATCATGCCGGAACGCTTGTTGAACAGAGCGTCGAGCTCGTCCACGTTCATGTGGGCGTTGCGAATCAGGTGGAAGACGACTGCCGGATCGATATCGCCGGTACGACCACCCATCATGAGGCCTTCGAGCGGGGTCAGACCCATGGAGGTCTCGACCGGCTTGCCGGAAACCTCGGCGGAAGCGGAAGCGCCGTTACCGATGTGCAGCACGATCTGCTTGAGACCTTCGGCCGGCTTGCCGATGACGCTCGGCACCACGGAGGAGATGAACTCGTGGGAGGTGCCGTGGGCGCCGTAACGGCGGATGTGGTACTGGTCGGCGATTTCCTTGTTCAGCGCGTAGGTGCTGGCGGCCTTCGGCAGCTGGAAGAAGAAGGAGGAATCGAACACGAAGATCTGCGGAACATCCGACAGGAGCGCACGCATGACTTCGGCGCCCTTGGCTTCCGGGCCGTTGTGCAGCGGAGCGAGCACGGCGAGATCCTTGACCTGGTTGATGGTCTTGTCGGTAACCAGAGCCGGGTTCGGGAAGATGGAACCGCCCTGCACCACGCGGTGGCCGACTGCCACGATGCCGGCTTCGTCCAGCTTCGGGCCGAACTCGTTGAAGAAGCCGAGCACGCGCTTCAGACCCTGCTCGTGGTCGTGAATCGGCTCTTCAAGCTCATGCTTTTCGCCGTTGAACTCATGCTTGTAGTGGCCGTCAACCGGCTCGCCGATCTTCTCGACCAGGCCGGAAGCAATACCTTCACCGGTTTCAAGATCAACCAGCTGATACTTGATAGAGCTAGAACCGGAATTGATGACAAGGACGGTTTTCGCCATTGTGTGCATCCTCCATGTGTTAATCGATGTGCCGCTTGCGCGACTTTCCAAACTTTAGATTACTCTTTGCTTGCTACAAAATAGCGTTTTACTGGGCTTCGATGGCGGTCAGGGCAACAGTGTTGATGATGTCTTGCACGGTCGCGCCTCGGCTCAGGTCGTTGACCGGTCGGTTCAGGCCCTGCAGTACCGGACCGACGGCCACTGCGCCGGAGGAACGCTGGACGGCCTTGTACCCGATGTTGCCCGCGCACAGATCCGGGAACACGAACACGTTGACGTGGCCCGCCACATCGTTGCCCTTGGCCTTGGTGGCTGCGACGGTCGGCGACCAAGCCGCGTCGAACTGAATGGGGCCGACGACCGCGAGATCCGGAGCCTTCTCCTTCACGAGTGCGGTTGCCTCCTCCACGAGGTCGACATCCGGCCCCTTGCCGGATCCCAGCGTGGAATACGACAGCATGCCGACCTTCGGGTCAAGGCCGAACGCCTTCGCCGTTTCGGCGGACTGGATGGCGATTTCCGCAAGTTGCTCAGCGGACGGGTTCAGATTGATGGCGCAGTCGGAGAACACGGCGACATGATCCTTGAAGCACATGAGGAACGCACCGGACACGAGGGAGGATCCCGGCTTGGTCTTGATGACCTGCAACGCCGGACGTACGGTGTTGGCCGTGGAGTTGATGGATCCGGAAACGAGACCGTCTGCCTTACCGAGCACCACGAGCATGGTGCCAAAGTAGCTGTCATCGGTGAGCTGCTTGCGTGCCTGTTCCTCGGTCATGCCCTTCTTGGCACGCAGCTCGCACAGTTTGGCGACCATCGGAGCGAGTACTTCCTCGTCGTCCTTGGCCTGGAACTGCGCCTTTTCAAGGGATTTGAGTCCAAGCTCCTCACCGCGGGCGAGAATGCTTTCCTTGTCTCCGACGATGATCAGATCGACGATATCACGCTCGAGCAGATAGTCGGCTGCCTTGATGATGCGGTCTTCGGTTCCTTCCGGAAGCACGATGGTTCTCTTGTCTGCCTTGGCCTTGCCCAGCAGGCTGTACTGGAATGCGTATGGCGTGGTCGGAGCCTTGAACGGAGCCTCGACAGCGGAAATAAGCTCTTCTGCGTTGACATTCGCCTCGAATGCTTTCGTGGCCTTGGCTACGGCGTCTTCCTCGTCGAAATCAACGGCGGGTAGCGTCCACACCGGCACCTCGTAGCTTGCGAACTCCTCCTTGAGGGGTTCCACCTGCTCATCTTTGCATCCAGTGACGAACACGCCGACGACCTTGCTTCCTGCATTCTCAATGATGACCTTCGACACCTCGACGGTGCCCAAGACCTGTTCCGGAGTGCGGTTGATGGTGCATACGGCAAGAAGCACGACGGACTTAAGATCTGCAGCTACGTCAGCGTTGAATGCAAAGATGGACGGGTCGTTGATGGCGGATTTGTCCGTTCCGACAATAACCACGGCTTCGGGCTGGGCGGTTTCGATGGCTTCTGTGTAGGCGGCCACGATATCGGCCCGGGCACCTTCCTTGTCGGTGCGTGCGCGCTTCGGGCAAACACCTACGGATTGTTCACGTCCCAGCCCCGCGTTGCTTGCTTCAAGAAGAACGTCGGTAAAGGTTTCCTTTCGGCAAACCGCCGGGCGGAACACGGCCGTTTTCTTGGCAGCCGAGAATGCCTTAGTGACGCCAAGGGCCACGACGTTGCGGCCGTTTGCGGCTTCAGGGCTGATGATGGTGACGCTGGTTAGACTCACGATGTCTGCTCCTATTCGTTGTTCAGGTGTGTGACTGCGTTGTTTCGCACCACGTGCAATTCTAATGCGTAAGCAGTAACAGACACGCATTTCAGAAACGGTGTTGCGGACAGACGGTGAAGAGAAGACAGAAAAACCCCAGAGGACGAATCCTCTGGGGTTTTCTTCAAGCAATCAGCCTATAAAGGCTAGACTCACTCGTTATCGCCAGCGGTTGCGGCGGTAGCGGAGACAGCACCCTGCTTGGTGGTGTTGACGCCGGAGTAGACCCAGTCGGTGTAATCCGGGTGATCGTAGCCGTTGTCGACTGCGAACTGGAAGGCTTCCTGACGGAAGGCTTCGAGCTCGTTGATCTTGTCGGCGTACTTGTCAGCATCGATCATGCGCAGAGCTTCGGCAACGAGCTCGTAGCGGTCGATGTTGTTCACGCGAACCATGTCGTACGGGGTGGTGGTGGAGCCCTGCTCCTCGTAGCCGTGGACGTTGAAGTTGTCGTGGTTCGGGCGATCGTAGATCAGACCACGCACGTCGCGGGCGTAGGAGTGGTAAGCGAACAGGACCGGCTTGTCTTCGGTGAACAGGTCAGCGAAGTCAGCGTCGGAGATAGCCTGATCGTTCTCCTTGGTGGACTGCAGCTTGACCAGATCCACAACGTTGACGACCTTGAACTTGATGCCGAGCTCGTTGAGCTTGTCGGCAGCAGCCATGATCTCCTGAGCCGGAACGTCGCCAGCGGAGGCGAGAACGATCTGGGCTTCGTCGTTGGACTTGGCGGTGGAAGCCCACTCCCACTCAGCAGCACCCTTCTCGAGCTCAGCGCGAGCTTCGTCCAGAGTCAGCCAGGTAGCGGCCGGCTGCTTACCAGCGATGATCGCGTTGATCATGTTGGTGGACTTGTAGCACTTCTCAGCCACAGCGAGCAGCATGTTGGAATCCACCGGGAAGTAGATGCCGATCACGTGATCGTTGTTGAAGCACTTGTTCAGCAGGACGGAGGTGACACCCGGATCCTGGTGGGAGAAGCCGTTGTGATCCTGACGCCACACGTGGGAGGAGACGAGCAGGTTCATGGAGGAGATCGGCTTGCGCCACGGGATCTCGCGGACGGTAGCCTCGAGCCACTTGGCGTGCTGGTTCAGCATGGAGTCGATCACGTGCACGAAGGACTCGTAGGAGCTCCAGATGCCGTGACGGCCGGTGAGCAGGTAGGCCTCGAGGAAGCCTTCCATCTGGTGCTCGGAGAGCTGCTCGGTGACCTGGCCGGTGACAGCCATGTGCTCGTCAACCTGGGAGGACAGGTAGCCGGCATCCCACTGCTTGTTGGTGACGTCGTAAGCGGCCTGCAGACGGTTGGAAGCGGTCTCGTCCGGTCCGAAGATGCGGAAGGAGTCCGGGTTGTTCTTGATGATGTCGCGGGTGTAGACGCCCAGACGACGGGTTGCCTCGAGCTGGCCCCAGCCGTGGCCGTACTCGGCGACTTCCTTGACCTCGTAGTCTTCAAGGGCCGGCAGGTTCAGCTCTTCGCGGATCACACCACCGTTAGCGTTCGGGTTGGCACCGATGCGCAGTTCGCCAGTCGGCATGAAGGCGGTGACTTCCGGCTTCACAGCACCGTTCTCGTCGAACAGCTCTTCCGGGTTGTAGGACTCGAGCCAGTTCTTGAGGACTTCGAAGTGAGCCTCGGTATCGCGGGCGGAAGCCAGCGGGACCTGGTGAGAACGCCAGGAGCCTTCGGTCTTCTTGCCGTCGATGAACTTCGGGCAGGTCCAGCCCTTCGGGGTGCGGAAGATGATCATCGGGTAGAACGGACGAGTCATGTCGTCGGTCTGAGCTGCGGCCTTGATGTCGCAGATCTCGTCGAAGACGGTCTCGAACAGCTCGGCGAAACGACGATGGATCGACAGGTGATCCTCGTTGTCGAAGCCAGCGACGAACTCGTACGGCTCATAGCCCATGCCGTGGAAGAACTCGTGGAGCTCTTCGTCGGAGATGCGGGACAGGATGGTCGGGTTGGCGATCTTGTAGCCGTTGAGGTGCAGAATCGGCAGCACGATACCGTCGGTGCGCGGGTTGATGAGCTTGTTGGACTGCCAGCCGGTAGCCAGCGGGCCGGTCTCAGCTTCGCCGTCGCCGACGATGGCCGGAACGAACAGGCTCGGGTTGTTCATCACAGCGCCGTAGGCGTGGGACAGGGCGTAACCCAGCTCACCACCTTCGTGGATGGAGCCCGGAGTCTCCGGAGCGTAGTGAGACGGGATGCCGCCCGGGTAGGAGAACTGGCGGAAGAACTTCTGCAGACCAGCTTCGTCCTTGGTGATCTTCGGGAAGGTCTCAGTGTAGGTGCCGTCCAGGTAGGACTGAGCGGTACCAGCCGGGCCGCCGTGGCCCGGGCCCATGATGATCACAGTGTTCTGCTTGTGATCAGCGATGAGACGGTTGATGTGGCCGATGAGGAAGTTCAGGCCCGGGGTGGTGCCCCAGTGACCGACCAGACGGTGCTTGACGTCTTCGCGGGTGAAAGGCTCCTTCATCAGCGGGTTGCTACGCAGATAGATCTGGCCGATGGAGAGGTAGTTGGCTGCACGCCAGTACTTATCCACGCCTTCGATAGCTTCCTCGGAAACCGGAGCGTTCAGCTTCTTCCAAGGGGTGCCAATAACAGGACTCGTCATGTGTACTCCTGTACTCCTGCACTGTGTTGTGCGATTGTTTATTTTCATTCGGTCCTGAATCTTGCAAAACCTTGCGGTTCCGCGGAACGATTCATTCCCAATCACTTGAGCATATTACGAGCGAGGTGCGACTTTTTGCTGTTTTTTTGCGACTGTGTGCGTAAGTGTGTCGTTTCTGTTAGAAAATGAGAGCTTTTATCGGGAGATTTGTGAATACTTCACATGCTATCAAAAAGATTGATAAACGGCTCAATATCAACGATTTCAAGCCATCCTCGCACCTTTTTCACGTTCGTTTTGCAATACTTGCATGCGGCGTGTTGAACCATGCGTAGTAAGCAATTGTGAGGTTTGTTCACTTCCTGTTCACAGCGTTTCCAATGTCTGCTAGCGTCGCCACAATAGAACAGTTAATATTGTTGCTTCTTCATACCTCATATCAAAAGGGAGAGTGTTATGGCCGCAGGTCCTGTGCTCGTTGTTGATTTCGGAGCCCAGTACGCCCAGCTGATCGCACGTCGCGTGCGTGAAGCCAATGTTTATTCGGAGCTTGTGCCGCATTCCATGCCGGTCGACGAGATGCTGGCCAAGGATCCGCAGGCCATCATCCTTTCCGGTGGTCCGGCTTCGGTGTTTGAACCGGGCGCGCCGCGCGTGGATAAGAAACTGTTCGAGGCCGGAGTTCCCGTGTTGGGCATCTGCTACGGCTTCCAGGCCATGGCCTATGCCTTGGGTGCGGATGTCGACAAGGCCGCTCTTGGCGAGTACGGCAAGACCGAGACCTTCATCGACGAGTCGAAGGGTCTGCTCGAAGGCTCCCCCGCCGATCAGAACACGTGGATGAGCCATGGCGTGGCCGTTAAGACCGCGCCGGAAGGCTTCGAAGTGCTGGCACACACCGAGGGCGCCCCCGTTGCCGCCATGCAGGATGAATCCCGCAAGCTGTATGGCGTGCAGTGGCATCCTGAAGTCAAGCACACCCCGATGGGCCAGCAGCTTATCGAGACGTTCCTGCACAAGTGTGCAGGTCTTGGCAACAACTGGGATGCCTCCAGCATCATCGAGGATCAGGTTGCGAAGATCCGCGAGAAGGTCGGTGACGCACAGGTGATCTGCGGCCTGTCCGGCGGCGTTGATTCCGCAGTAGCGGCAGCTCTCGTGCACAAGGCCATCGGCGACCAGCTCACCTGCGTGTTCGTGGACCACGGTCTGCTGCGCAAGGGCGAGGCCGAGCAGGTCAAGCATGATTTCGTTGAGGCGACCGGCATCAAGCTCATCGCCGTGGACGCCTCCGAAGACTTCCTCACCGCCCTGAAGGGTGTGAGCGAACCGGAGAAGAAGCGCAAGATCATCGGCGAAAAGTTCATTCGCACGTTCGAGAAGGCCCAGCGTCAGGTCATCGAAGAGGCGGGCGCTTCCGGCAAGGAAGTCAAGTTCCTCGTTCAGGGCACCCTCTACCCGGATGTCGTGGAATCCGGCGGCGGCGACGGCGCGGCCAACATCAAGTCGCACCACAATGTGGGCGGTCTGCCTGACGACATCAAGTTCCAGCTCGTCGAGCCACTGCGCACCCTGTTCAAGGATGAGGTTCGTGCCATCGGTACCGAGCTTGGATTGCCGGACGAAATCGTATGGCGTCAGCCGTTCCCTGGCCCGGGCCTCGGCATTCGCATCATCGGCGAGATCACCAAGGAACGTCTGGATCTGCTTCGTGAGGCCGATGCCATCGCTCGCGAGGAGCTTTCCAAGGCTGGTCTTGACCGCGATATCTGGCAGTGCCCGGTGGTGCTGCTGGCCGACGTGCATTCCGTGGGCGTACAGGGCGATGAGCGCACGTATGGTTCGCCGATCGTGTTGCGTCCGGTTTCCTCCGAAGATGCCATGACCGCGGACTGGTCTCGCATTCCGTACGATGTGCTTGCCACGATTTCGACGCGTATCACCAACGAATGCCGTCAGATCAACCGTGTGGTGCTCGACTGCACTTCCAAGCCGCCGGCAACCATCGAGTGGGAGTAATTCCGCACAAAATCGTGAGGTTTATATAAGGTAATTTTACAGGTGTTTTGGTTGCTTGATATATGCTGAAATTACCTGCCAACCACCCGAAACGATGAAAGCCAATGGCCCTCTGGAGTCAATCCAAAGGGCCATTTTCATGTGATTGAGCTGCAAGAACATGCGTTTCGAGATAAACGTCGGATAGCAGCGCACTCACAACATCACGATTTTACGCCGATTAACTGGCACATTGTCGCTTTAGTACGTAAGCGTACTCACTTAAGTCACCCCAAGTCGAAGAACTGCCATAGGGAGACTCAAGTGATACTCTCGCCTTGCCCAAATTAAGATTTATAATTGTCAGGAAATACAGGAAAAAGCAAGATAACTACAGAATGGCGCCTTATGGATTGTAATTGGCTATATTTCCCAAATACGCAGCGGCCCCCTGCACGAATGATGTCCATTGTTGAAGTCTTCAGCAATCATCTCGACGAAATCGCTTCGCCTCAAAATAGATTAACCAGCAACGATGTCCTTGCTGTGGTTGCAAGTGATCTTGAATCCGCGGGATTTCTGGTCGAGCGTGGCAAGAAAAAGTCGGAACTCCTTGAAATGCCTGTGCTGTTTAAGGAGCAAGGGAAAATAGAAAAAGCCTTTTGGGCAGATGCGTTTAATCTTGATGAAGGTATTGTAGTAGAGGTTGAAGCGGGGCGCGCCACCGTTAACTATCAGTTCCTTAAAGATTTCTTTGAAGCTTCTATGATGCTGGATGCAAATTATTTATGCATCGCAGTCAGGAACATCTACGAATCAAGTGGAACCCAAAGCAAAGACTTTGAAAAAGTAGTTACTTTCTTCAAGACGTTATACGCAAGCGGGCGAATAACCATTCCTTTAAAAGGGATAATGATTATTGGGTACTAAGGAGCAGCTAATGCCTGAACACATCACCGAAATTGACGGTCGACCCGCCATCACCGGCGGTCTCTATACCGTTGGCTTGACCTTCGACGGCTTCCTTAGGGATTAGAAAGAGATGAAGCAGAGGCTCGATGCCAAGGAGATAACCCGCGAGGAGTACGAGGACTGGAAGCAAACCTATGACCCCGGCTATTGGGTGAATACCCCTGACGTCAAGAGTCCTTGGACCGGAAAGTAGGGGCAATTTTTGAAAGCAATACTCTTTAACCAATCGCATGATGATGATTCCATTGTTGTTAGCCCTACTTCCAGGCAAAGCGCAAACACGGAAACCGTCACCCTAAAAAGTGGTCCGATGATGCGGTTCTCCTTTGAGCCGCAGATTGTCGAAAACCAAAAAGAGCCCAAGAACGCAGTTTGCGGAACCCTGGTCTACGAGAAGAAGGGAAAGAGCGAAGATCTCTATCCGTCGGAGAAACGCGAAGAGCATGCCTCCAAGCTGGATGTTAAGACCGGCGACTACCTAAAACTTTCTCTGAGCACTTCCGAGACTCGCGCACTTTTTAACGCCCTAAGTAAACTATACCGCCTGTCGGGCGCCATGGACGGAATCCCTTCTTGGGACACTTCATATGTCGAGGTCAACAACGCAAGCATGGCATTGCTGAATCTACTTAAGAAAGATGCATCGGCAGCAAGAATGCTTCAAGAGGACGCAAACTTTGAGCTTGTAAAGGAGCTGCTGAAGCTCTTGACTCAAGGAAAGTCTCGCGAAGAGCTCTCTCGCGTTTTGTCCAACCTTGAGGTCGATAATCTCCATCAGCTATCAGCCAGCTTAAGCTTGGAACTATTTGAGCGAGCGATTTCCGACATCGAAGAAAACTTCAGCAATACCAGCGAAGAGTTTTGGCAAACGAAGATCCTCAGCAAATATCCATGGATTATCGAGCAACTGTTTTCTACTCCTTGCGTATTGTTCGGGCCAAAAATGTATCTTGGTGGCAAGTCAATTGAAAACCATGGTGGCAATGAAGCTGATTTCATCTTTAGAAATGAAGCGACGAGCAACGTTGCCATTATAGAAATCAAAAAGCCTGACACTCATTTGCTCGGCAGGCCATATAGAGGACAGTCCTATTCGCTTAGCTCAGACTTAAGTGGAGCGGTTAATCAGGTTCTTAGTTACAAGCATTCGCTCGCAACAGAGCTGCGCAATCTCCAAGCAAACTCAACCGAGCAATTTGAAGCATTCAATCCTCAATGTATCGTGATCCTGGGTTGCACTAAAGAGTTTCATGACGAATACGGGCGTCCTGACAAAATCAAAGTGGGGACTTTCGAGAACTTCAGATCGAACGTCAACGGCGTAACAATCATCACTTATGACGAACTTCTCACGAAGATTAAGCGCCTTGTCTCTTTGTTGAAAGCCACCAAACAGGAAACTGACTTGCCAGATATTGAGCATGAAAGTGATTTTGGAGATTGTCCATTTTAGCCATCAGTGATTTTCATGAATAATCCAGACTCTGGGTATTGTTTGAGTACTCGGGTTTATACCCACTTGTGTCCACTGGGGTCAATCTACACAACCAGATGCAACCACGATTAACGACGATGCAAAATCAGGATTTTGAGTGGGAGTAAGCCGACAGGGTTCTGACCTGCACTTTTGAGTACCGCACTGTGCCGCTGAGTTTCGTTTCGTACGAGAGTCACGGCAAATCCACCAGCGACATTGGTGAGTAAATCCGATTATCGAGCCTCCGTTCCCGCGTTGGGACGGAGGCTTTTTTTCTTTGCCTTTTTACTCCCTTTCACCTGCGATTTCGCCATTTACTCCCCGTGTTTCAAGACGGCAAGGCACGGGCGGTATCCGGAGAAATGGGAGTAAGGATTTATCCCAAGTGAATGGACGCACGGTTTTTCCCGAGGATGAAACGGGGCCATTTCTGGGTCCGTAAAAAACTCAAATCAAACTCACTAGGCTTTTTGGCGGTCTCCGCACGGCGTTTCCCCAGGTAGTTAATGGGGAGTAAAGAATCTTGACATCTCAGGGAAAATGCCACGGCGATGGATTCGAGCAGTTTGAGCTTCAGACGCGGATGCCGCTCTCGTAGTGGCGCACGGCCCCTCGGATGCTGGAGTCCGAAGGAATTCACCGAACAGGAACTCGTCCTCTAAGAAACTGTCCAACGCACCGTTGCCAATCCAAGCAGGACCAGCGCAGGGAGAAGGGCCGGAGATGATTGTGAGGATAGAGTACGAGGGCGGCAGGACGACGCTGTGCGACGCTGCCGTGATCGGCGCCTGCTACCGAGAGCACGTGGGCCCTCCCTCAAAACCGCTGAGGTCGCAGATAGGGGCCTACAGCGCGCGCTGGGGAGGGCGGATGTCCCGGGCACGTGCCGGGACGAGCTGGCGAGGCTGCTCGCGGAAGAGAAGGAAGAGGGCACCGACGAGGACGCCCGCAAGGTCAAGGAAGATTGGGGTGATGTCGATGAAGAGGCTTGGTAGGTTCCTCATGGCGGCGCTTAAGGTCACGCTGGGCTTTTCGTCTGGCTGTTCCGCGCCGTGTTCAAGTGGGTGATGTAGGCGAAGGCCGTTTGCCTGCCTAGGCAAGCATTCGCTGTTGTGAGCATGATGGTAATACAGGAGATTCATTCGTTCTAGACGGCAAACGGCCGAGCGATTGGGTTTCGCTCGGCCGTTGTTTCTTTAACCTGACTGATTCTAATTCAGGAAGAAATCATCGACTTCTTCGCGCGTGTGCAGGATTTCGTCTTCCGGAACATTGAGTCTTGCCGCCAACTCAACAGAGCCAGAAAAAGCCATTGCGACATTCGGGGAGAAAGCCTTCTCGAGAAGTCTGATGTATGCGCTCATATTCTCACGAAGGCCGCTGATGCATGCGGCGTATTCGCCATCGAGCTCAGTATCGAGGGCCTTCAGCTCCTGGGCGTAGTGCGCGATCAGCTCCGCCTCTCGCTTGTTATAGAAATCCTTTCCAAGCTCGTACACGGTCGTGCCTACGGCGTTGCCGGCGAGGGCGCCCAGAACCGGGACCGGAATGATGGCTTGGCCAACGAAGCTCAAGAACGCGCTCACAGACGCATCGAGGCACGCGATTTCGGAGCTTTCTATAAACTCAATCTCCGTAAGCTCGCCGCTGCGGAACCTGTAAGCGCATTCTGCGACGCCGAACGATGCCGTGACCAGCGCGCTTGCAACAGATGAGGGCGTAGCCGTGTAGTTGTTCAGCCAATAAACAGCTCCGCCGCGAACCCCGCCCTTGACGAGTCCCATGCCGGAATCTTTGGCGATTTCCTCCCAGTCGTCCTGGGTCAAGTCGCCGATGCGCTTTCCGTTCCCGAAATGGCGCTTCATTGAAATGGCAAATGCTGTTCCCGCTTCCAGAACGGCGCCAGCCGCCGCGGCCTTCGCGCCCTCTTGGGGTGTGGGCTTATGTTCCTCGTAGATGTCCTTCTTTATTCGCTCGCTCTCGTCTGCGAGCTTGCTCTTCTCCTCAGCCATCTTGTCGGCAATCGCGCTCTTCTGGACCTCCGAATACTCGAATTTGGAGGCTTCAAGGTCATCGATGCTGAACCCGCTTGAGTCGAAGAACTTATGGATGCTCTTCCAGGTTGAATAGGATGGGCCGCCGGTCGAGGACGCCAGCTTGGCTGCTTCCTCCTTTGGCATCTCATACAGGGAGCGTACCGTGTCGAGATGGTCCTTTGGAATCTGATAGATGCCGTCTTTATCAAGGAAATCGGGGTACTTCTGCAAATGGGCGGCCACAGCGTCCAGGGAGAACTTACCGCCGGCGTTCACGAACTTGACCTGTATCTCGACGCCGTTGCGCAAAAGGTCGGCGGGGCCGTTGTCATTAACCCATTCCATTACCGGTTTTTCGCCATGGACGAGGCTCTGCGCGTTCTCCAACCCGCATTCAGCCACCTCGGAGATGAACCCATGGACGCCCTTGTTGCCGCCCCTGTTCGCAACGACGAGGTTCTCGATTTTCCCGAGCGCCCAGTTCATGGACTCCATTGCGGAATAGAGGTTCCGATCCTGGCGGTTGAGATTCTCGAGGAGGTCGTCGATCCTCATCTGGTTGATCAAGCCAATCCATGCGGCGACGGCCTGTTCCTGAGTGCTCTTGACTATTTTCTCTACATTCATGGTTATTCGTCGTCCCGGGTGGACACCTTCTCGACGATAAGGCTGTCCAAGGACTTCGCGTTGTTTACCAAAGAGCCCAGAGCCAGTTTCTCGTCGTCGGAGATGGAAAGGTAGTCGGCGCCTTGCAGGTGGCATGAGGCCATAAAGGACCGGGACAGCTCTTCACGAAGGGCATCGGTCTTCGCCCTAAGCGTCCCGATCGCTGCGGACGTCTCCCTAAGAGCCTCGGTGTTCCGCTTCACTGACAGGAGCTCCTTGTGCTTTTCCCTGGCGATCTCGTGCTGCTTTTTCACAAAGAGAGCGATGGAGGTTAGTAACGTGGCACCTGCGACGCCCCATCCAATGGGGCCCGCTATTGCCAGGAAAGCGCTGCCGCCGGCCATTCCGCCGCCTCCGGCGGCCAATGCGCCTCCGCCGAGCCAGGCCATTGCCGCATTTGTCGCGGCAGCGCCCGACAGCGTAGAGATCGCGGCGCCCGTGGAGGCGGTACCGAAAGTTGTGGCAACCCACATGGCGGCGGATGGGGCGATGCTGGCAACGGCCATACCTGCTGCGGCGCCGGCGCCAGCGCTGGTTGCCGATTTCCGTGCCGAGTCCAGCTCTTCGCGGGCGAAGGACTCCGACTCTTTGAAGCTTCGCTTTTTGTGTGACACCTCTTCGATATCTTCCACGAACGACTTCGGCGTGTTTGCGATCGAGTTCACCAGGACGGTAACGAGGTCCAGCAGGTCGATGCTCCTCAGCCTAGACTGGTAGAGCTCAATCCCTCCCGATTCCAGATCGGTGTAGGTTTGGTTGTATTCGATGACGGCGAGCTCGTACTCATCCGGTTCTTTCGCCCTGGCGTTCTCGACGCCTTGCTTGACCCCGTCGGCGATTTCTCTTGCTTTGCCTGTAGCGGCAGCAGCTTTCTGTGCCTCTTTTATTGGGTCGAAGCCTTTATCGAAGAAGCCCATCGCCCTTTCCTTCCATCATTTGTACGCTAAGGCCATTATCCCACCAATGGATTTGGTCCCTATCGGCGATTTAGCTGCTGATTCGATTCGTGGAGTCAACGTCGCATCTTTCGCTATGTCGTTCGATTCACTGCTCCTTGTCGTTCTTGCCGTGTTCGGGCCGGACAGGGCCAAACCGTGTCAGGGAAGCTGAGAACCATCGTGGCTTGGCATAGCGGTATCCGCAGAATGATTGAATATTCTGTGCAAACGTAGAAATGTCCTTCTTCTGTTTTTGCGGAGGAAGGACATTTCCGTACCGTTTTCAATATCGTGGATTATTTGCGGATTATCTCTGACAATCCTTGCTAGGCAAGCATGTTGGTCCACATATTTGCGAAATCGGGAAGCGTTTTCGCAGTGGTGGCGATGTTCTTGATTAGAATGCCGTTGATTTTCAGCCCCAGCATCGCGGCGAACGTCGCCATGCGATGGTCCGCATAGGTTTCCATTTCAGCCGGCTTGAGATTCATTGCCGGCACTGGCGCGATCTCCAGCCCGTCGGGAAGCTCACGGGCATCTCCCCCGACTCTGGTGATCTCGTTGACCAATGCTTCCAAACGGTTCGTCTCATGTCCACGCAAATGACCGATGCCCAGCATGCGCGTAGGGGCATCTGCGAAGACCAGGATTGCGGCCAATGATGGCGCGATCTCACCTGCCGCCGTCAGGTCGAAATCACCCAGGCCGCTGACACGACCGTCGCCGGTCACTTCGCAATACCGGACGCCGTCAATCACCGGGAAGTTGATTTCGGCTCCCATACGTTCCAAATATCCCGGAAGCAGGCCTCCGGGTTGCGTGGTGGATTCCGGCCAATGAGGCACGCGCACGGTTCCTCCGGCGATGAGCGCTGCGCCAAGGAACGGGGCGGCATTCGACAGGTCAGGCTCGACCGTCACGGTTTCGGGCAACTGCACGGCTCCCGACTGCACGGTCCAAACGCGGGCGTGTTCGTCGGCGTTGGCACGCACACCGGAACCTTGCAGATCGGCCACGGTCATGCGAATATGCGGTAAACTCGGCGTCTTCTCCCCCGTGTGATGCAGTTCCAAACCGCCTGGCACTCGAGAGCCGATGAGCAATAGTCCTGAAATGAACTGCGATGATCCCGAAGAATCAATGCTGACCACGCTCGGCTTGACGCACTGGCTCACCGTTTGAGGTGGAGTGATTGTAAATGGCAGGCGACCTTCCTCGCCGTGGTATTCGATGCATGCCCCCAACTGTTCAAGACCGTCCAACACGGGCTTCATCGGACGTGCGTACGCCTGCTCGTCACCGTCGAAATCCACAGGACCGTCCGCGAACATGGCAAGACCGGGCACGAAGCGCATCACCGTTCCCGCAAGACCGCAGAACACCTTCGTACTACCGTGGAACCGGCCGTCGGACGGCGGCACCACCGTCACCGTGGTGTCAACCTGCTCATCGATTTCGCAGCGCACTCCCAACGAACGCAGCGCGTCCATCATCAGCTCGGTATCACGCGAGCGCAACAGCCCGACCAATCGCACAGGACGATGCCCGAGAGCCGCAAGAATGAGATAACGGTTCGACAGGGATTTGCTGCCCGGCACCACAACGGTGGCGTCAAGCGACTTGCTGGCAAACGGCGCCGGCCAAAGATTCTCTTGAGATGCGTTCATAGGGTTTATCGTATCCAAAACCCGTGGAAAATCATGTTCCGGTATCACCATGCAGCGCGACGGTCACTTTGGGCACGTACGCGGCGTTGTGGCCGGAGAATCTGGACGGTTGCGCGGACGCGGTCGAGATGCTCCACTCCGCATGCTGGAGGACTGACGTCAAGGAGGTCGTTCCGTGTTTGCACTGTTTATACCGGAAACCGGAAAAGGTTTTCAAACCGACTGAAACGCCTTTGTTTCTAACGGTTTTCGTCGGGCTGACAGGATTTGAACCTGCGACATCCTGTTTCCGCGGGGTGTTTCTTGTTGGATTGAATGGCTTTTTGCTAAGACTAATATCGTTGGAAAAATGGCGGTTCTTGATTTTTGGCTGTCTTTGTTGAGACGGCTGGGATTGGCTCACCGTGACGGTCATTGTTACTGGTTTTTTACTGGATTTGGCAGTCATGGTGGCAACGGCGTTCGGCGTGTCGACTTTATCCGATGAGCGCTTCCATGAGAAATTCTCTAAAGCTTAAGTTTGCCATGGATTCCTTTCCATCCTTTGTGATTTGATCCTCTGAGCAGGCTCGCTGCTACGGGATCCCATTCGTGACCGCAGACACGGCAACGAGCGTGAACTTTGCCATGTCTCGAAACGTATTCGCCAAGCACTTCGATGTCGGGATTCGCTTCCCTGACTTGCTCAATGAAATCGTCTTGGGACTTGCGCAATTGGTCATGAGCCCGTTTCGTGCCACACGTTCGGCATCCATCACCTGCGAGCAGACTTGCCGGCAAGGCATCCCACACCCTCCCGCACACGTTGCAACGCACTCGGACTCGCGTATTAACATTCACATACTTGCCCACGACCTCGATATTGGGATGAATGGCATGCAACCTCTCGACAAATTGATCGGGACTCTGGGCACGTGATTCTTCGGTCGCTATTTCCTCAATCCTCGCCCAGTCATCCGCGCTGAACTCACAGATGCCACCCGCATCCTTAATCAATCCAATCGCAAGATCCCTGAGCGCCGAACGGTCGCCTGAGTTCAAATCAAACGGGTATGTGAGGCAATCGTCATCGAACGGAGACTCCATGTCTTGCGGGAATTGATCGTATATGGTCACAAGCCGGATGTCGGCCTCATGACATCTTCTCCGCTTTTCGCCGTCACGTTTGACATTCCTTTTGTGAAGAAACCACACGCCCGGCTCGACCGCAAGCCGCTTCGATGGAATCAGAATATCCAGTTCCATTCCGATGGTCGTCTTGTCCCGTGAGAGAACCGTCTCCCCGGCAAGCGCTTGCCTGAGGGCATAGAGCAGAAACTGCTCCATGAAGCTGGTGCCGGATCGGGCGCACCTCGGGCAGCCGTGACCTCGTAAAAGCGCACCCGGCACCGCCGACCAAACGTGGCCGCAGACATGACACCGGACCTTGATCTTCGTATGCACGTTCACATAATCGCCAAGCACCTCGATGTCCGGCGACGCCTCAGCCAGCTCGGCCGAGAACTGCTCACGGGTCTTGACACCAGTCTTGCCTTGGTTGTTCCTCGCGCCCCGAATCGCACCGCAATGGGGACATCCCTTGCCCTGCAACAAGTTGTATCCCTTGGAGGACCATATCGTGCCGCATCGCTTGCATCGAACGTCGATGTAACTAGAGCCCTTCGTGTATTCCATTAATGGCTCCGCCTCAGGATTGATCTTGGCAAGCTTCTCTAGGAATTTCTCATTGGTGTATGTTTTCTTACGCCGGAGCTGCTTCTCACCGCACCGAGGGCATCCGCACCCTTGAAGCAACGTGCCAGGCATCGTCATCCATTTATGACCGCAGCGCAGGCAACGCACATCCACTGGCGCTTTCGACCCCTGATATTCCGACTCAATCTCCAGATCGTCAGCATGAGCATTCAGCCGTCCGAGATCGGCAAGGAACTCACTATGAGTCTTTTTCTTGGGCATTGCTCAGCACTCCGAATCCATAATCCATAGAGCATCGCATTATTGCGCAGCCGCTCTGAATTTGCGACATTGGAAGACTGTTTTGCTATCTAAACACTATCTTTTTTACAGCATTGGCTACCAATGGAGCGGCTTTCTTGGCATATGGGGCAACTTTCGGAATAACCACTTTTGCTAGGCCGATAGCAGCAGCAGCAGCCGCACCTTTCTTGACATTTTTCTGCAGTTGTTCCTTCTCACATGCTTCGCACAAATTGGACTTTCTCGTGCTTTCCAACTCGCTATCGCAGTTTTCGCAACGCTTGATTGTCTTGCGCATGAAAGCGTGGCCATGGGGCGCAACGGCATCTTGAGCATCGTTAACGGACTTTCTTTGAGGACTGTTTTCAGTCCCCTCGCTCTGAGCTGGATCATTCTTCTTCTTACGGAACATTGTTGCCGTCCTCCTCTTCACTGTTGCTTTCGTTCGTCTCCGGCTCAGGTCTGAATGGCTCAAGCAATCTTTGGGGGATACGGTCTAGCTGCGACGCGCCGTCTAGCGCCGTGATCCTTAGCGCCAGATCCTCGAATTGGTCAACCATGTCAGGCATCTTCGACCCAACCGGGAGATGCGAGTTAATTGCCAGTAAGGTGTCTCGCTCGTTAAGTTTATTCGCGTCGATGAATTCTCGGAACTGTTCCAAACATACCATGCTCGCCTCGTTTTGATTGAGCATGGCATATCCAGCGCCTTCGACACGTACAGCATTGGTGATCTGCGCCAGATCGTTGAACGCATCGGCAGCCCTCGATTGATTTTGCTGAGTGACGGCAGAAATCAGTTTCTTGTCTATACGCTCATTGGAATGGGCTTTCAGGTATTTGACGTTCTCCGCGAAATTACGCATCAATGTTCGCTTGGCATCGGTCGCGGATGATATGGCTTGTACTATCAATGCATCGCGCAGCCGTGAATCTTCAATGACACGGGCTTGCATGAGTTTATCCCAAGCGCCTTCAGCCAGTGCCAGACGGTCATTCTGCAAGTCCACTCGAATACCTTCGATTTGGTCCCTAAGGCTGCGGACCTCGGACAACACCATTGCGATGGCCACCTGAGTCTGCAAGTGCCGCATTGTATCCATGACATCAGGCGACATCTGCTCCCAGTCAAGCCGCACCTGCTTATAGAACTTCCCGTTCACGTCGAACACTTGCGGCATAATCTTCCCGTTGGCATCCTCCTTGAAGAAGAGCTTTCCTTCTTCAACCATCTTCATGATCTCCTCGGGCAAATGAGCCACCAATGTGGCTTCATCTTTGTTGGAGAATTCCTTGATGAGCTGGAACAGCCCTGGTGCAAGCGTCTGGAGCTGTTCCAGATTGCCTAGGAAGCCGAAGATTTTACGCCGGGTCTCCAAGGACATATCCAATGACTCGCCCACCAATGATTGCGATTGTGGATCCCAACGATCAATCTCAACTTGGAACTTTGGCACCATCTCATAAACTGCTTGTTGAGAAATCGGACGACTCGGATCGTCGCCGACAAAACCACATTGCGGGCAGGACAACGCTTTGTCGGAAATACTTGTTCCGCAGCCGGGACACATTATCATTGCCATGGCTATTCCTCTTTTTGCGAAGAATCGGAATCTCGCAGATCCACTTCTTTTACTTCTTGGTAGATGGCCGAGATGTCGTTGAGGTTGATGCGGAATTGGCTTCGGGAATGGGGCGTCCATTTGCCATCTTTGAGGGTGATTTTGTCGCCGGGGTCGTAGATGACCTTGCCGTCTTGGAAGGCTTTTAGGAACAGGCCGAAGCTGGTGGAGATGCCGAGGGTGACGAGTGGGCCAAATTCTACCGTGGTCTTCCCGTCTTCTTTTTCCCTGAGATACGGCACGTAAGCGGCGCGGTTGTGCTTGCGCTGCCAGTGTTCCAGTAGCTTGAGGTATGACCATCCGGCGGCGAGTTCGCCGGTCTGCTTGTCGTATAGGGCGATCATCCCGTTGGGATCGAAGTGCTTGGCATCGGTGAAGCCGACGAGTTTAAGGTTGAGTTTCGCTCCCTCTTTGTCTTCGCCGGGGCGGTTAATGTCGCCCGAAGTGAAGTAGTACTCGTCGGGATTGCCGTTTTCGTCGGTGCCGCTGACATGTCCGTAGCGCAGGACGAAATCGGCTTGGGATTGTCCCGTTATCCATCCCGTGTCGGGCTGCGGCGTGAACAAGGTGACCCGGTGGTTGCTGCGCCGCTCAAGGGATGGTTGTTTGATGGCCTTGAGCTCCCAGATGTCGAAGTCCGGGCCGGGAATGGCGTTCTCTCCCACGCCGAGTTCCGCCTCCAGAGTCAGTCCGGGAGCGTTGGGAGCGATGTATGGCTTGTCGATGGTTCCGTCGTTGCGCAGACGCCATGGGATGATCTTCTTGCCCATGATGCCGAGAAGAGCTTCCTCAAGGATGGAGAATTCGCCGGGCTTTCTCTGGCCTTGGAACACGACCGGGCAGACGTGCCCTTTCTCGAATGTGTCCATGTTCAAGACGTATTGGGCGGCCGGCGATGGAGCGCCGACGACCAAGGCGACAACATGTCCCATTCCTTCGCCCGTGTCCTTCACGGTTCCGAAGAACAAGCAGCGTCCCTCTTCGTGGCCACGTTTCGTCTCGCTCAACAGCTCGGACGGGCCTTCCTTGCATCCCTTCAGGAAGCCGGAGAACCTTACCTCGGGATATTGCGGGTAGAAGCACATGTTGGCGTTCGGCGCGTCGAACTCGCCGTCAGGCGTGACCCATCGCCACGGAACCGGAATGCGAATCAGCAGCGGCCCGGCTTTCTTCTTCTGTGATTTCGGATCCGTGTACCACGGCGTGCCGAGGGGAAGGAAAGCTAGGTCGGAGGGATCGTTGCCTAGGAAGATCTGCTGTTTCGAGTTGTTGTTGGGCACCAGCCGCTTGACCCAGATGCTTTCGGCACCGGCTCGGGTCAACAGGTCGTGGACCTGCTGGATGTCGGCCGTGTCGTACCATTGCTGATCGTCGTTGACATGGGTATCGCGCATACCTCAACAATACCCATGCCAATGTCAGCGCCAAAGCATCAACGGTCTAGCGGCGTGTCGTTTCAGTCGTGGCTTGCGCCGGCGACGGCCAGTTGGCGGGCCTTTTGGATCGCCTCGTCGGCCAGTTCGGAATCGGAGATCAGTTCGGGGGCCTTGTTCTCCTGCATGACCTTGAGGATATGGGGACGCATGATGCGGGCGATCTCCGCGATGGCTGGTACGACCACGGAGTTGCCGAACTGGCGATAGGCCTGCGTGTCCGAGACGGGAATGCGCAGATCATCCGGGTATCCCATGAGGCGGGCGCATTCGCGCGGAGTGAGCCGGCGGGGGCGTTCACCTTCCTGCGCGACCAATATCTCGGAACCGTCCTTGTGATAGCGGGCGGACAAGGTACGGGACACCATGTCAGGCGTCACCAAGCCATAGCCGAAGCCATGTCCCATGGCCTCGTGCTTGGCCTTGTAGTCCTGCAGGTACTGCCACAGGCGTGGGGTGAGCGTGTATTTGTCCTGCACCTTGTTGTGCTCGTAGTCGAAGTACCGGTCGCCGTCCCAAGGCAGATACGGCTCGGTGCCGTCGTTTTTATGAAGGATGTCAGCGAGCACGGGCTTATGTTCGGGGAGCTTGAGGTCATCCCATGTGAAGTCGGTATGCGAGCGGAAGCCGACGATGTAGATACGTTCGCGGTGCTGGGGAACGAAGTGCTGTCCGTCGATGACCTTCCAATGCACCTCGTAGCCCAGCTCGTTCTGCAGGGCATCGAGGATGACTTTGAAGGTGCGGCCCCGGTCGTGCGAGGTCAGATTCTTCACGTTCTCCAACAGGAACGCCGCCGGACGTTTCGCCGCGATGATGCGCGCCACGTCGAAGAACAGCGTGCCTTGCGTCTTGTCCCGGAATCCGGTCTCACGGCCTAGGCTGCGTTTCTTCGATACTCCAGCCACGCTGAACGGCTGGCACGGGAAGCCCGCGAGCACCACATCGCAGTCGGGAATGTCATCCACGTCCACCTTGGTGATGTCTCCGGCCATCTGCTCGGTGAACCCATAGTTCGTGCGATACGTGCGGGCCGAGAACTCATTCCATTCCGAAGAGAACACCGCATGCCCGCCAGCCGAAGCAAAACCACGACGGATGCCGCCGATGCCGGCAAACAGGTCAATGGTGCGGAAATCGGTGCCGTCTTCATGCGTGGTGCCGAAATACAATTCACGCAGCGCAGGAACATAAGCAGGCTTGCACTCCACCTTGCCCAACTCCCAGCGCTCCACAGTCGAGGTGGATACATGCAACGACTCGGCAAGCTGACGGCGCGTCATAGAACCACGCAACAACGTGATAAGCTCAGTTGCTTCATCAAAGCCATCGGTGGCTTGGGTGCTAAGGTTTGATTCGATAGCGCTACTCATAGGGAAGAACATATATCATTATGATGACAAAAATTCCCGGAGAAGCATATGTCGGACATTTCGAACATTCGTTCGACTAAAGGTATATTATGTGTATGCCGCACGACAAAATGTCTTACTGAAAGGTGCTGATGTCTAAGAAAACCGACTCGACCAAAAAGCAGTCGAAGCTACGCCATCCTGTAGACGATCTGGAGGCGAGAGACATTTTGCGCCGCTTTGTGATTCGAGCACGCCGCGTAGAAGCACATTCGCTAGTCCAAAATAACTCTGTCGAGAAATATGTTAAACCCTCAATGACAATTAGCTACAAGGAAGGGCAACCTACTCGAATCAAATACATAATGCCCGACCAAGAGATTTTTGAATCTCTAGCAGCTCGCACAAGGCCATGCATCCTCGAATCTGAACCCGTGTATCTTGAAAAAGTATTCCGCTCGATCGATATGCTACTTGACGGAAAGCAATTGACTGGACAGGCCAAGCAGTGTTTCGATTTTTGTCGAAAGAAATTTCGAGATCTACACGATAAAAACAACGGTGAATCTTATTCGATTCAAATGTATGACAAAGATAATGTTCCCGAGGGTCGACCCTTATCTGATCTCCTGATAGGCGAAGCTTGGCTGTACTCAGATTTGGTTCATGCTGACCCCAAGGGAGACAAAGCAAGAGCGGCAAAGCTTTCATATCGTGACCGATATTATGCCGGAACGTCATTTTTCAGCATGCTAACAATTGTCATCATTAATATGCTGAATCTCATCACCGCAATTAACAAGCAGTTCCAACTCAACATCGATAAAAAAGCTTGGAAAGAACAGGTAGTGGCTTCAGCGGAAGATTCGGAAGTGGCCACCGAGAAAATGGTGGTCTTGCCTCCTAACACTAGAGTGCCCGAAGGCATTGATCCCAGTGCTCTTCCTGCAGCCATTGATGTGACTAGCCCAACTGAAGCGATTAGATTTATACAGCCCGAACACAGCACCGATGTCATTTTCCTCCGCAGGAAGGAACTTGTCAGCAAAGTCCATGGAGCTTTTTCTTGGAAAAATGACGTACTGTCCATTCTAATTGCAGACGCACTTGTACTCGAACTCAGTACTGCCGGGGCTAGCCAAGCAGAAAGCCTTCAACGAGTGGAAACTCGCATCAAGCATCGATTCACTGCCGATACGGAGGCAACTAACTCCTTACGAGCGATCATGCACAAATGCGACCGACTCCTCACGGTCATTCCATACAAGAAGGGCAGCCTCCTATATGTTGATTGTCCTCTTGCTGTTAAAAACGATAAGCAGTCGGCAAACAACTCTTCCCCTCAGAAGTAGCTACAGATTTACGTGGATCCAGCCAACTGGCCGAGTCCACGTAAATTGAAGTAGTATAAATCAGACTACTGGTTGCGCAGTTTATCTTTGGATAGTTCCCCGTCGAGCACTTGGTTAACGAGCGTGTACACGGTCTGGGCGACGCCCACTATTCCTGCGAGCGTGATTCCCCATGTGTGGGTGCCGTCGAATCCGCCGGTGGCGGCGATGGCGATGGTGCCGAACAGGATGGATGCGGCCAAAGAGACAAGCCCGACGTATCCACTGGGAATGTACTTCTTAAAGGCCTGCACGACGGCGGGCACGATCAGGCCCACAATCCCAGAGGCAAGGGTGGTTGCGGTGGAAATATCCATGGGTTTCTCCTTAGATGATGAGAGTGGCCTCCGGCATGGTGTCGAAGGCCACAATGGTTTGGGTCAGTAGCGGAGCCGCTGACCGGGGTAAATAAGATTGGGGCTGGCGAGGTTGTTCAACTGGGCGACGCGCTGCCATCCGTCGGCCCCGAAGATGCCGCTGAGAGTTTCTCCACGCTTGACGACATGCACACGACCACTTGTGGACACGGATCCGCTGGCAGCAGCTGACGTGCCTCGATAGGTGACGATGTTGCCCGGATAGATCAGGTTGATGTTGCCGGATGGCGCACTCCATGCGGACAGCGGCCACAGTCCGGTTCGCTTGGCGATACCGGACATGGTATCGCCGTTGCGCACGGTCACGCTCACGCTTCGGTCGGAAGTGTATGTGATCAAATAAAGGTGTTCGGCGTCGGCACTTGTTCCTGTACACCCTGAGCGCTCAATTTGGACATTGCCGGCGGTGATGGTGCCGGTGGGATGAGAACACCGGCATCGTCCGGTTCCTTGATGGATTCCCGAGTGCTTATCAACCAAACTGATGGTTCCCGGGAGGAAAGGAAATGACTGTTTTGCTTCAATTTTTCTTAAGCAATTGGGGCTGGTGACGTTTTGTTGGACTCGTCATTGATTCCATCACCACCGATCATGCCGCAAGACCGAGCGCACCTCGACGAGCCATGATGCTCATGCCGAACTTCGTCTTGATCCTCCTGTTCCGGTACCAGACCATGTAGCCGTCGAGCATGCCGATGAACCCGTCCATCGAGACGCCCGCGAAGCCGCGCTTGCGGAGGAACTCCTGCTTAACCCGGCCTAGGAACCCTCCGCGGCGGCGCAGCGCTCGTATTTGATGTACAGGTCCACTGCCCTGTCACGCTGCTCCTTGTTGTACTTCGCCATAAGAGGGTTCTCCTCCCGGCCGGGAAGTCCAAGAAAACATCACCACATCGAAAAGCGGATGAATGACATGGATGATGACGACTGGCTGTTTCGCGCCGCGAGGGGCGAGAACCTGTGGACGACGTGGCGGACGCGATCAGAGCCCTCCACGAGCGCGAACTCGTGTGAATCAGGCATGGAGGTATCGCGGCGTTTGTATGCATTTGTATGCGGATTGTTTTCGACGGTATAATTAAACCCCCTTGAAAACCTAATGTTTTCAGGGGTTACGGTCGGGCTGACAGGATTTGATTTGAATAGCGTCATCTCAACGTTTATAGGCTCTCAGGTGTGATAATGATACACCTAAGGATACTTCGTATCGCTTTAAACCAGATCATAGTAAGAGGCCAGAACGATGAGCTTGTCTCATCTCGAGGAACCTTTTGAGGTTTCGATACGCCTCATCTTGATGAGGGGGGCAGGTCTGGCCTTGGAAGACGCTCTGCGGCGAGCAGATCATGTGGTTACGGTTGTTTTGTTCTTTTCTGAGATACGTTTTCTAAGAGCCTCGTGTTTTTGCTTTTGGCTTGGTCTTGGATTGATGAGAACGAACTATTCGTCTACGTTCACTTATTAGTGCCTCTAGATGAATAGCCAGATCTCGATTCGAAGAAAAACGCATTTTTGATAGATTGCACGTGAGATGGAGATTTCGCCTTTAAAACGACTCTCCGTGTTCTTGCTTCTCCTCGGAGATCCGCTGGTGCTTTTGACTGTCCTGCGGCTTGGCCGTGTCTGGCGTCTGGACGTGGGTGCATGGGGCGTGTCCTGATTACCGAGGTGACTCTGTGGCGAAGGACCTAGCAATGGGAGCGAACTCGCGAAAAGCGAGGATCGCGGTCCATTGTGGTTTCTGAGTTGCAGATAAGTCGCTGAGGTGGTGAAGGACGTTAGCTCTGTGTGCTTGCGTCTGGGTTGTTGGATACGGCTGTGCTGTGCGGCCGGGAGTGCCTTGAGCGGGTCGAAGAGCAAATCCCGGGGGCAAGCTTCGTAGCGAAACGGAGAAGCGGTCTAGACGGTTTGTAACCGGCTAGATGCCCAGTATTATTATTAGGGATTTGCGTAACTTTGATACTGATTTGATATAGACACACTTATTAGTGAATTTTTGACCTCTAGATTTGTAACACGCCAGAGACTCCATTTTAGGCTGTTTGTTACAAAAAACGACGCTGATATTAGTCCTTCCGAGTGATGAAAGGTAGTAGCCACAGAAACGGAAAACTATCAACAATGAAAGACTCTAATCTGGTCTCCAGCTCTCGTAATAACTGGTTCTTTACGTTGAACAATGTCGAGGAATGCTTCGGCACCGAAGACCCTTCCAAGATCGAAAGTGCTCTTGAGAAGAAGTTGTCCCATTACCGGTATGCCTGTCAGCTTGAACGTGGTAAGGATTCCGAACATCTGCATTTGCAAGGCGTTATAGCCTCTGACGGTCGTGTAAGGGGCAAGACTCTGATGAATAAGCTTCCTGGCATCCATCTTGAGGTTGTGAAGAATCTTCAGGGTTCGTACTCCTATTGCACCAAGGAAGACACTAGGGTCGCTGGCCCCTTTATCCATGAGTACTCCACGAAGAAGAACGATGATGGTGATCCTTTGACTTGGAACGATCTGGTGGACACCTCCATGACCTATGAGGAGTACAAGAGGTTCGATGGGTCTGGCTATACCTCGAAGAAGCTTAGGGACAGGAAGATCATCTACTTTGAGGTCTACAAGGAAGGTAGGTCTCTCAGCGATGTGATTAAAGACCCTTCTCTGGCTGTGATAGTGGCGGATAACCTTCAGTACTGCAAGACGCTTGAAGCTAAGTACCTTGAGGAGAAATCCAAGGCATGTGAGGATGAGCTTCCTTTTGTGGAATACCGTTGGGGTGAGACCGGCACTGGTAAGACGTGGACTGCTTTGCATGATCCTGAGACTGGCAAGAGGCTTGACGATGTCTATCTCGTGAAGGATTGGGCCGCACCTTTTGACAACTATAAGGGTGAGTCCGTGATTCTTCTGGATGATCTGCGTGGTAGATCTGTTGACCGTTCTTTTGCGCGTAGCGGCATTGCTCTTGCTGATCTGATCAAGATTCTCGATAATTATTCCGGTGAGGTCCACGCTAGGAACGTGAATAGGTATCTCGCCGTTAAGAAGTTCATCATCACGTCCAATTGGCCTTTGGAAGACCAGTATGTCGGTGAGTCTCCTTGTGATAGGGATGCTTTCTTCAACCGTATTGACAAGGTCGTGTTGTTCGTTGGCGGGTCTCGGCGTAAGAAGGAGCATAGCAGCTTCATCCACTATCCTGACGGTTCCGAGGTGAAGGTTTCTCTCTCTGGTAGGGAGATCGGGGACAGTGGGTTTGCCAGTTCCTTGAAGGAGTGTGTCGAGCCTCTGGATCCTAACCGTGAGAGCAAGTACGGTATCTATCCCGATGGGATTTCTCTGGACATTGACTGACCGATATTGGAATTACGTTGATTAGTAATTCCTTTTCTGCCCTCGTCATTTTGGCGGGGGCTTCTTTATTGGAAATAATGATACAGGCAATGATACACTTTTTGGGCATGAAAAAGGGAGAAACGTTGGAATTTCAACGAATCTCCCCTGTGGGTCGGGCTGACAGGATTTGAACCTGCGACATTCTGTTTGGGCGGGTGTTTGATTGGCTTGTCCGGCTGGGTTTGGGTGAGCTGGTTTTCGTTGGAATCAAGCGGATTCCGGATTTTGGAAAGTTTGCTTGACCGGGCTGGGATTGGTTCATCGTGACGGTCATCGTTACCATCTCGTTACCGTCCCTGTCGCATGCGGAAGGGGAGAAGCTTCGGCGTGTCGAACATGTGAATCATTCTTCCGACTGCTCGTCAAAGAATGTCTTAATGTCATCGAAGAAATTATAAATCGAATTAGCAAAAAACATAAATATTTCTTTGTTCCTTGAACATCCAATTTTTGGTGTGGTCATAAGGAATACTCCCGCGGAAAGAATTGAATCAGGGCTTGCTGATGGGATGAAACTTGAGGCAACGCGTGTAAACCGTTTTCTGCTTTCAGGACTATTATGCGCAATATAATTACGAATCACTTCTGCAGATTTGATAATATCGGAATTACTATTTGCTCCTAACTCAATATATATCGGATTCTCTGTACTGAAAAAAATCTCTGCTTTTGTTTTTACTTGATTAGGTTTTGCCCAATCTAATCTAACGGTATCATCGGACTGCACTAAGCCTCCCGCTAGTAACTTTTGTGCATGTACTTCATCTTTGGGGGAAATGTAGCAAGTATATTGGTCGGGATGCTTGCTCGCCATAAGAGAATACTGAATAAAGAAATCTCCTATAGTATTCTCGTACAAGCGGAAAAGACGAAAAAATAACGTTTCAAACAGTAGCTCCTTGTATTGATCATCTACCCCTTTCGAAGAGAGGAGATTGTTGTGAAAACTTACTAGTGTATTAAAGTCTTCCGAAAACTTGCTGAAGACCTGCTGTAGGTTTTCGGAATCATTCATTGTTGGCATAATCTTTCAATTGTCGAAGGATAAATTCCCATCTGCGAATTCGTGTTGCTTGATCAGTAGTTGCTCGCCTTGAGTCCTGAATAAACTGATTCCAGTCAGAAGAAGGTTCTTTACTGTCGATTTTTTCGTCATATGTAGCAGAAAAATTGTCAAAAAAGATTCTAAGTTTATTGTTTGGCATGGAATGCAGTGATTCTATTTCAAGGTTCGTCTTCAGGCAGTTTGTGCGAATTGATGCAATTACGCAGAAGAGTGTGTAATATAAATGCACTCTTCTATAATTTGTTAAAGCTATTTCCTCTGGAGCATATATATCTAGCAAATTTTGCATAGTTGCATGAAATGCTTCAATCGCATTTCTCATATTTGAGTATTCATTGCTTGATTCGGGAATTTCGTCGTATTTTTTGTAGAAAGCTGGTATAGATTTTTTCGCATGTATGCCGTCAAGCAGTGCGATAAGCAAATCGCCAGTTAGTTCCACTTCGCTCATTCTTGCTACATTGCTGCTTGTCAATATCTTGGAATCAAGCCAGTATTGGACGTACTGCCTTGCGACTTGATGAGCAAATGTTTTGAATGCGCCAAGGTACTGTGCATTAAGTAATTCTGTACTATTTAGTTTTACTGAATATGTGTTAAGTCGTGAAAAAATATCAAGAATATCTGCTGTATTCTGATTAAACAGGACGTCTACACCAAGTTCGTACTGCAATACTTCTTGCTGAACGAAATCAGGTAATGCGGAAAACACCAGTCCTCCGTATTGCTCATTATGTAGCTTAGAGACCGTAAATCCGTCATTGATGTAATCCAGTAGAGCTCGAAGCCGTTGTTGCCCATCAACCACGGTTCTTACGTTCTTGCCATCTACCAATGCCTGCGTGATAATAATCTTCGGCATTGGCATTCCTCTTAATACTGTATCCACTAAATAGGATTTAGCTTTTGTATTCCACACAGCTCTTCTCTGAAAATCTGGTGAAAGAATAAGCTGTCCATTTTCATTCCACTCGTTAAAATCCAGAATATTATATGCTCTGGTATCAAATGCTTTCACTTTTCATGTTCCTTCCTGTTGATACAATACTACCAATCACGCCTCTCACATCTCCTCGAACTCTTGAGACGGAATTACGGTGTCGAACGGACCGACCTGTGCGTCGTTCTCGTGTTTGTCGATGCCGGCGTAGGAGAGGCTGTCATCCTCGTATCGCTTGAACTTGTACACGGCGTCGTTCATGCGGGCGCTGTTGAACACGTTGAGGCTGAGCAGCAGCTCGAAATCGTCCTTGGTCAGGCCGGTGACCTTCTTGAACAGTTCCGGCTCCAGCTTGGTGATGACGTCCCTCAGGGTCTGCTCGCGGTAATCCGTCAGGTACATGAAGATCGGGATACGCGTGGCAAACTTGATGAGCTTTTCCTGCACCTGCTTGCGAAGGCTCTTGGTCTCCTTCTCCTCGGCGTTCATCTCCTTCTTTTCCTCGCGCGTGGGCTTCTCGTCCTTGCTTTTCATCTCCTTGAGATGGTCGGACTTGTTGATGATCTTCTCCAGATCGTCATTGAGGCTGCGGAAGCCCTCGATGCTCATAAGCGCATCCATGGCACGCTGGTTGTTCATCAGCTTGCGCAGGGTCAGGTCGTCCACGTTCACGAGCAGTGCACTCTCCCAGCGCTTGGCGAGCAGCGTGGCCGACGTGCCGGATGCGGCCCAGTCGAGCACGTCGGTCGCGTTGACTCGCTTCATGCTGCTGCCGTCGTAGGCGAGCACCGGGAGGAAGTGGATGAACTCGCCCACGCTCTGCTCAGGCGAGATCGTCTCGTCGGGATGCAGCGAGCAGCTGTAGTCCGCGATCTGCCGCAACGCTCTGGTCGGCGCGAAGTCGAACACGTAGCACTCGCGTTTCAGAATCAGCGTCTCGTTGGGATGCAGACCGTCCGGGTTGTCGATCGTCCACGGCGACTGCACGCGGAACGCCGCCTGGAAATACGTCTCCGGACTCTTGAGATTACGCAGCATGAGGATTCCCGTCCACGGCTTGACGGTCACGCCCGTGGTCAGCTTGCCGCACGACAGGGTGATGGTTTTCGATTCCAGCGGATCCGCCATCGACCTGCGCACCGGGCCGAGCGCGTCCAGACCGATGCCGGCCTCCGCACCCGCGCACACATTCACCGTGTAGTCGTGGTAGAACACGTTCTGCCGCTGCCTGAGCATGTTCGCCATCGCATAGCAGGACGCGACCGAGGGCATGACCAGAACTGTGCGTCAGGATGTTCTTCAACCGGCTTATCGGAGTACGGCATGGGCGGCTTCTTCGCGCCCATCTTCAGCTCGTCCACCGTCGTCTCGGCGAACCCGCCGCGCAGCAGGTCAAGCCACTTCTGTACCTCGCTTGGATGTTTGAACTCGGCCTGATCCCCGTCACCCTTCGCGGCGAAGAACTCGTTCAGATCGAACTCGTCGAACTCACCGCCGGATGCGATCTCACGGATCTGATCGGGCATCTGATAGGTCATCAGCACCATGCGTGGCAGCGATTCGTACGGATTCTTCCCCTGGGCCGGCTTCCACCTCTCCTTGGCCCGCTGCTCGTCGGAATACGTCCAGTTGAAGATCTGTTCTTCGATGAACTCGCCGTTGACGATCGCGCGGAACGACGTGCCTGACAGGAATAGGTACGCGCCCGTGGTGATTGGCAGGAAGTCCGTATCGCCCTGCTCGAAGCTCTCATCAATCAGCTGCGCGACCGAGTTCATGTTGTCGTTCTGCTCGCACTTGTCCTCCTGCTCGAACAGTTCTCTCGCGCTGTCGCGCCATGCGCCGAAGTAGTATTCGTCGAAGATGACCAGATCCCAATTGATCTCGTGCACCCACTCGTTCTGCGCCTTGATGTCTCCGGCCTCGTTCTTGCCCAAGTAGTCCTGAAACGAACCGAAGCACACGATCGGACGGCTCTTGTCGGCGTGCTCGTAGTCCAAGCCTCCGTTCTGCGTGGTCTCGCGGGAGATGAACTGCCACCCCTCGAAATCCTTGTGCGATTCCAAGTCCTCACGCCACGAGTTCTCCACAGCGGGCTTGAACGTCAGCACCAGTACACGCTGATAGCCCTGCGCCTTGGCGAACTCGTAGCTGGTGAACGTCTTGCCGAAACGCATCTTCGCGTTCCACAGGAAGCGCGGGGCCTTGCCGGGATTATCCTTCTTGAACTGCGCAAAGTACTCCTGCGTCTTCTTCACGGCACGCTGCTGCTCCGGACGCATGCCGAAGCTCTGCGTGCGCTGAGTGGTGGATCCGCGACGCTCCTTGACAGCTGTGATGGCCTCCCGTACATCCTTGACCGAGCAGCGGAATCATTCGCCCCAGTGCGTACGAATCGCTGTTCGAGCATCCTGTGCACCGGATGGTCGTCGAACGCGGAACCGTCGTCACGTATCGCGCTTTCCTCCAGCACGATACGGAAGTTCACCTGAGCGGTCTTCGTCTGCTCAAGGATTCGAGTACGCACATCGCAATCCGTATAGCCTACCTTCAACTGACCTTTATGGCCGGCATCATCAATCGCATAGGCGTAAATGGTCGGAGTGAGGTCAGGACGTTCAGGGAAGAAGTTGTCAGGCATTGTCGGAAGCCTCCATCTGCATTTCTGGAATAGCTTCATCAATTAGATGCCGTTCTTCGGCCGATAGCTTGTACTTATCAAACAGCTCCTCGTTTGATCAGTGCTGCGAGACATCAGGCATGGGCACAAATTCGTATGCGCTTGGAGCCATGTCTTGAGTAGAAGTGCGTAGAGAAATAAGAGGCTTCTGCTGTTTTCGTGGGTTAGATCGTGGGTTGTGGTAGTCGGATGTCGAGTCCACCGCATCGGAGCGTGATCGGGGCGGTGAGGTTGTCGACGTGGTGGAAGCCGTAGGCCATGCGGATGGTGACCTTGGTCCTGTTGTTGAAGGCCTCGAGCCTGGCGTTGGAGTAGCCGAGTTGGATGGTCCTGAGGATGTCCGGCCGGCGGCGTCAGATCTTCTTCGCCGGTTCGACGATCTCAGGTATGCGTGAATGCGAGGCCCGGAACACCCGGTGTCTCAACTCGCCCCTGGCCTGTTCGGGCGGGTGCTTGGGCAGGGTCCTCAATGGCTCCTTGAGTTGCTAGGCGCGGTGGAGCTGGCCCTTGGGGTCCGTGTTCCTCAACGCGTCGAACGCTTCGGACTACCTGTCGGTCAGATCGCCGGGGTTCTTCAGTACCGCGTATTTGACGCCGCGCATGCGCTTGACCGTTTCCTCGTCGTGTTCGTGGCGCGCCTGGTTCCACAGGCGCTCGCGGACCTTGTCGAGCGCGTCGCTCATCCAGCTGACGATGTGGAACCCGTCCAGCACGCGTTCGGCGTTCGAGCAGTGCTCCCTGACGCATGAGTCGATCCAACGCGCCCCGTCACCGGTCACCACTTTGATGGATGCTTTCTGCTCGTCGGTGAGCTGTCGGAAGAACAGGTCGAACACGTCCCTGCCGTACCCGTCGTGCGCCCAGATGACGCGGCGCCGTTCGTGGTCGACGACCACGGTGATGTACGTGTGGCCCTTCCTGTAGCTCGTCTCGTCCACGCCGATCGCGGTGAGGCCGTCGAACGGCGACGGCATGTCGGCCCTGAGACGATCCGCGACCCTATGGGCGATGTCACCCGCGGTCCTCCACGCCACGTGCAGGAAACCGCTCACCGTCTTCTGGTCGGCGACGGTCATCAGCCACGCGCACTCCGCCTCGAAATCCCTCGTGAACCGGCTGCCTGGTTCCGCCCACGGCACGGACGCGACCACGACCCCGCACCCGGGGCAGTCGACGCACGGCATCATGGCGACCAGTTCGACCCGCCAGCAGCCGAAATCCTGATGCCGCCAACGACGCACGCCGCCACCTTGGTCGTAACCATGACGACGTTTGCCACAGCGGGAGCATCGGAGTATGCCCTTGCGCGGGCGCACGCGAACCTCGAGCACGGGCTCGGGGCGCAGGGGCGAGTCGACGATCCGCACGGTCTCGACCACCACGCCTTTGACGTTGAGGAGCTGGTTGAATATGCTGTTCATCAGGCGCTTTTTGGCTGTGTTTTTTCTTGGTCGTTAAACATCCTACCCAAAAAGCGCTCTTCTCTTACTCCCACAACGGTTCAACAACGAACCACCACCCACGAAAACAACACAAGCGCCTTAAAACGACTCTCCGTGTTCTTGCTTCTCCTCGGAGATCCGCTGGTGCTTTTGACTGTCCTGCGGCTTGGCCGTATCTGGCGTCTGGGCGAAGGTTCAACCGCTGGCCGGCATCTTTACTGATGTGGAGACCGGTGAGCTGGTTATGAACCTTGAGTATGACACTCAGGTATCTCGTAAGGAATGGCTCTGGTTCCTGCGTGAATGGGCAGGTATCTTTAAAACCATCCGTGTAGAGGCTTCTGTGTGCTTGGAGATGTGCAGTATGGCCGTGCGTATGGGCGGATACAGGTGCATGGGGGCGTGGCTCGATTGCCGAGGTGATTCTGTGACGTAGACCCTAGCGATGAGAGCGAACTCTCGTAAGAGAGGATCGCGGGTCATCCTAGGTCGCAAGTTGCAGATAAATCACTGAGGTGGTGAGAGGCGTTAGCTCTGTGTGCCCGTGCTTCGTCTGTGAGTGCGGTTGTGCTGTGTGTTGTTTCTCTCTGGTGCATGAAGCCGCGTAGCGGGTGGCCTTAAAAACGCTGAGCGGTGCAGCCGCTCGGCGGGCACGGAGTGCCTAGTGTTATTTTTTTAAGGCCACCTCTGTAACTTGATGATCTATTTCGTCTACACGCACAGATTAGTGCATCTAAGTGGTTACAAAGGTTAATTCCTCACCTCTGTAACCGATCGATGATATTAGAACATCGACTGACCGATATTGGGATTACGTTGATTAGTAATTCCTTTTCTGCCCTCGTCATTTTGGCGGGGGCTTCTTTATTGGAAATAATGATACAGGCAATGATACACTTTTTGGGCATGAAAAAGGGAGAAACGTTGGAATCTCAACGAATCTCCCCTGTGGGTCGGGCTGACAGGATTTGAACCTGCGACATTCTGCTCCCAAAGCAGACGCGCTACCAAACTGCGCTACAGCCCGTTCCTGCTCGCTTTCAGCGAACCCGCGTCGCGGAATCGCATCATGTGAACACGAGTTTCTATTATAGCGTATGGTTGGACAACGACAGGCTTACAATAGCGTTTCGGAAGGGAGAGTGGCATGGGACGTCATCAGCAGGCTGAATCATCGGGCATTATCTCCTTTGTAATATGCGCCATCATCGCTTGGTTTGTCATGAACGCTTACACGCAGTTCGCTCCCGCCATCTGGCGTGTCACGCAACGACTGTTCACCGTCTGCTCGGGAATCGTGGCAGGATGCGGCGTTATATCATTCAGTCTGGGTTATGCACGAAAATCACGATCGCTGACGCTCAAACATGGTTGGGCTATTCCTGTCCGTCGTATTTTCGAGATTCTCGCGCTTTCCGTGGTGTATGCCTCGACCATTTTCGTCATGTCGTTCATGATGTTGTCCATCATCAACAACATGATGGGTATCCGCACGCTGAAAGGCTATCTGCCAATCCTATGCGCGGCCATCGCAGGCGTTGTAGGCTATATAACTTTCGTACAGGCGGAACTTATGAACGCCAAAACGATCGCTTCCCTACTGCCGTTTTTCGTGGTGTCTGGCGTGAGCATCGCAGGATTGACGTCCGACGATCCATACTGGTACAACAACAATTTCTCCCAATTGGGTGACCGTACGACGTTCGCCGCACGTATGTTCAATTCGACGCTGATGCTCGCGGGCATCTGCATTGTGATCATCAGCTATTTCGCCGTTTCCGAGCTCATCACCACGTATCGTCTGCAATTGCAGTATCTGGATTCCAACTCCACCAATGAAACGCCGAAGCATTTCCGTACGAGGATTCTGCTGCTGTCGATCATGTTGGCGTTGGCCGGCATCGCCTTCATAGGCATCGGCATGTTCCGTTACACGCCGCATCCGATTTTGCACAACGTGTTCGCCCGCGGCCTGCCATGTTTGATGAGCATGCTGATGATTGCCCTGCCTTGGCTTGCCCCGCAACTTTCAAAGATCGTATACGTGGTTTCCGATCTTGCGATTGTGATTGGCGCTTATGCCGGATTCCAATGGCTGAGCGGGCATAACACGCTGACGAACGTGGAGGCGTTGGCCGGCATGATGTTCCTTGGCTGGTTCATCATTTTCTCGCGTCAGATTGCCGCCATCGAAGCGGATCGCGTGCAGACGCAGCTGATACTGGCGCAATCCGAGAGACCCCACTCCGTCGAGGATCTTGCGGAAGTCAGCGAAACTGTTCCCGACACTGTTTCCCGGCTTGCTTCGGAAGTCTAAAAAACGTAGCTGGAAAACAGTGTCGGAAAAACAATCAGAAATTGTAATGTCCGTTGGACGGCTTCTTGTCGCTCATCAACAGCAGGAAGCTTCTTGATTGCGCAGTAATCGCAAAACCGGCCTCATAATTGAGTTCTGGCCCCTTTGGATTATGCGTGTCGACAATTAGACGCCATTTCTTGCCATATTGCTCATCGGGCAGGGTGAACATGATCGGCTCGTAATGCGCGTTGAAAATCAGAATGAAATCGTTATCGACCATCTGATTGCCGTACCAGTCGGTTTCCGGAATATCGGAACCGTTCAGATAGATCATCACAGTGAAGGCGTGTGTGTTCGACCAGTCGTCCATATCCATGATGGAGCCGGTGTGATCCATCCATTCGACCTGCGGAATCGCAGTGCTGTCGTCTCCCTGCTCGCGACCGGAGAAGAAGCGGCGGCGATGCAGCACAGGATGCTCAAGCCTCAAATGAATCAGCTTCGATACGAATTCGAGCAGGTCCTTCTGATCCTCGTCCAAATCCCAGTTCGTCCAGGAGATCGCATTGTCCTGGCAGTAGGCGTTGTTATTGCCCTGCTGGGTGCGCGCCACTTCATCGCCGCCGCAGATCATCGGAATGCCTTGGCTGAGCAGCAGTGTGGCGAACATGTTGCGCATCTGCTGTTGACGAAGCTCGTTAACATCCTTGATGGTCGTAGGACCTTCGACACCGCAGTTCCAGGAACGGTTGTTGCTTTCGCCGTCGCGATTGCCTTCGCCGTTGGCCTCATTATGCTTCTCGTTGTAGCTCACCAGATCGTTCATGGTGAAGCCGTCGTGCGCGGTGATGAAGTTCACGGATGCGACCGGTCGGCGACCGTTGACCTGATACAGGTCGGAACTGCCCATAAGTCGGCTGGCGAATTCCGGCAAGGTAGACGGCTGCGAACGCCAGAAGTCGCGCACGCAATCACGATAGCGGCCATTCCATTCGGACCAGCTGGACGGGAAGCCACCCACCTGGTATCCGCCGGAACCCAAATCCCATGGCTCGGCAATCAGTTTGACGCGGGAGATGACCGGATCCTGTTCGACGATGTCGAAGAATGCGGATAGTTTGTCGACTTCCTGGAACTGACGCGCCAATGTGGCTGCAAGATCGAATCGGAATCCGTCGATGTGCATTTCAGTGACCCAATAGCGCAGGCTGTCGGTAATGAGCTGCAACGCATGCGGCGAACGCATGAGCAGCGAGTTTCCGGTGCCTGTGGTGTCGAAATAATGTCGGCGGTCATTGTCTACCAGACGGTAATAGGCTCCGTTGTCAATGCCTTTGAAGCTGAGGGTCGGTCCGCGGTTGTTGCCTTCGGCGGTATGGTTGTATACCACGTCGAGGATGACTTCCATGCCGGCATGATGGTATGCCTTGACCATGGATTTGAACTCGTTGACCTGTTCGCCGCGCTGACCGGAGCTGGAGTAGGCGTTGTGCGGGGCGAAAAAGCCGATGGTGTTGTATCCCCAGTAGTTGCTCAAGCCTTTTTCCTGCAGGAAGCTGTCGTTGACGAACTGGTGGATGGGCATGAGTTCGATGGCTGTGACGCCCAGCTTCTTCAGGTATTCGATTACGGAGGGGTAGGCCAGTCCCGCGTAGGTTCCGCGAATGTCCGGCGGCACGTCCATGTTGAGGTTGGTCATGCCGCGTACGTGGGCTTCGTAAATTACCGAATCGTGGTATGAGATGTTCGGATGCTGGTCGTTGCCCCAGTCGAAATAGGGGTTCACTACGGCCGCTTTCATAGTGTGTGCGGCCGAGTCGAGCGTGTTCATGCTGGTAATGTCGTCGGGGCTTTTGAACCAGTACGAGTAGAGGCTTTCGTCGCCGTCGACATTGCCTTCAATGGCTTTCGCGTAGGGGTCAAGCAGCAGCTTGTTCGGGTTGCAGCGTAAACCCTGCATCGGGTCGTACGGGCCGTACACACGGTAGCCGTAACGCTGCCCTGGTTGGATTCCGGGCAAATAGTTGTGCCAAACGTACGAGTTCTGCTCGGTCATTTCGATTCGAGTTTCGTTGTCTTCCTCATCGAAAAGACAAAGCTCGACCTTTTGTGCCACTTGGGAAAAGAGGGCAAAATTCACGCCGGCGCCGTCATAGCTTGCGCCGAGCGGATACATCGATCCGGGTCTGATTTGCATGATTCAAGTATCTCACGTTTTAGACCTTAAATCGCGATTTCGTGTTGTTCGGCGATTATTTTTACGATTCGAAAGAACTTTTGACTGTATTTTGCCGGTTTCGCCGAATTTGCTCGTGAAGAATGGCAATCATGGAATTGGATGCGGTGATGCGAACATCGCGTAGCCGCCGCCAGGAAACCCACGCCGATTCGACATGCTCGTCGCCGTCGAAGTGACGTTCGACGGGGCGCCATGAACGCAGGTGAAGCACCATGATGTTAGCGAGCTCGTCGGTCATGCCTTCGGACGAGTAGAACTGACCCACATGGTCGAATTCGATACCGTCATGCCCGGTGGGTTCCACACCGGTCTCCTCGCGAAGTTCGCGTAACGCGGCCTGTTCCACGTCCTCTCCCCCATCGATGAGACCTGCTGGAAGGCCATAGGCGAAAGCATCGCAACCGACACGATATTCTCGTTCGATCAAATACCGGTCGTTCGCGCAATCATGCACCAGCATGACCACACAAGGCGCGTGGCGCATCACCTGCCGACGAATCACCGTTTGCCCGCCATCACGCATCGGCAATGCGATCCGCATGTCGTCGACACCGAAGATAGCGCCTTGGTACACGTGCTTGCTGTCAAGCACCGTTACCGTGCCGGACATGTCCACTCCGTCGCTGGACTCGTCCAGCAATGCGTCAACTTGGGTTTCGTCTGCCGCTTCGTTACTCATGACGTGTCATCGTTCCTGTCCGCTCGAGGGGATCACCATGTTCCATGGATCGGTGTTCATGGAAATCCAACGCACATCAGGAGTGTCGCCGGTCACGGACGCGACCGCCTGAGGAACGTCTTTCATCGCATACTGGAACCACATGGATTCGATGGCGCTATGTGGAGTGTTGATAAACGCCGGACGCACATGTTCATCGCCATGCCCCAGGGCGATGCCGGAAGCGCGCATGGTAGCCTCATAGCGGGCCTGTTCAATGGCGTCCGTTACGGGATGATGCCTCAGATCGCTGGTCACATACACGTCGGCGCCGGTCGCACGCACCTCATCGAACAGCGAATCACCGGACCCCGGCAACACCGCCACCGTATTGACGGGAGCGTCCAGATCACCGCAAACCTGCACGCCAAGTTCGGTATACGGCAGCACGTCGGCCACACGGCGGGCGAAATCACGCAACATCATAGGCTCGGCAAGCCGCCCGACACGTCCCAGGCCGACCGGAGGCTCGACGTTCGGATCGTCAATGGGAACAAGCGGACGCTGATCCACCAAACCAAACATGTCAGCCGCAGCCATGCCGACACCACGATATGCCGCATCGGCATTCGTATGCCCCACCCACAGCGCGCATCCGGCACGATTGAGCTTGCTCACGATCTCACCGCGGAAACCCAATCCCGATACCGCATGAACGGAACGGAAGAACAACGGATGATGGCAAACCAGCAAATCAATGCCCCCGGCAATCGCCTGATCAACCACCGCCATAGAAGGATCAGCCGCAAAAGCGATACTGCTCACAGGCCGACGCAAATCACCCACGATGAGACCAGGCTCATCCCACTGTTCCGCATAGCGAAGCGGATACAGCGTTTCCAGCACATCCACAACTTGCTTCAGCGTTGCCATCGTTCCTCCTTATGCCATTGCTCGCATCACACACATCCACAGCACACACGAAACCCAGTACCGTATCAGTGCGCGGCAAGCTGCCAATCTGAACCAATACCCGTGGAAACATCCAACGGAACCGCCATGTCAACCGCATGCTCCATGGAATCCTTCACCAACGCGGTGGCCTGCTGTGCCTCGCCCGGCGCAATCTCCACCACAAGTTCGTCATGAATCTGCAGAATGATCCGGCTGGCAAGACCAGCCTCACGCAACGCATCATCAGCCCGAATCATGGCAATCTTCATAATGTCCGCGGCGGAACCCTGAATAGGCGCATTCAGCGCAGCACGCTCCGCAGCGTCACGTACCGCACGATTCGACGACTTCAACCCCGGGAAATACCTACGACGACCATAAATCGTCTCCGTATACCCCTTTTCACGGGCCGTGGAAACCAACGACTCCAAATACTCATGGACCTTGCCGAACGTCGCAAAATATTGCCGCTTCAATGATTCGGCCTCACTCGGCTTAATGCCAAGCTGCTGCGAAAGCCCATACGTGCTCAATCCATAAGCCAAGCCATAGCTCATCGCCTTAACATGACTGCGCTGATCAGACGTAATCTCGTCAACAGGGACGCCATACACCAAGCTCGCCACATACTTATGGAAGTCCCTACCGGAACGGAACGCCTCAATCAGCGCCTCATCACCGGAAAGGTCGGCCATAATACGTAACTCGACCTGAGAATAATCCGAACTCAGCAACGATTCAAAACCCTCACCGGGCACAAAAGCCGAACGAATCTCACGTCCAGCCGGATCACGATTCGGGATGTTCTGCAAATTCGGATCGACCGAGCTTAATCGACCGGTCGCAGCCACAGTCTGCTCAAACGTCGTATGAATACGCCCGTCAGACCCGTTGGTCGCATCGATCAACGTCTGCACGATCTGCTTGAGCTTGTTCTTCTCGCGATGCAGCAACAACGCGTCAAGGAACTGGCATGCGCTGTCATTATCATACGAACGATCGCGCAACGCCTGCAAAGCCGCCGCATTCGTGGTATACGAACCGGTTTTGGTCTTCTTCGTGGGTTTCAAACCCATATCTTCAAACAGAATTTTCTGCAACTGTTTGGGACTTTGCAGATTCACCCGCTCGCCCGCATACTGCCAGGCCGTTTCCTGCGCATGATTCGCATCGGAGGCAAGCTGTTCGCGCATGTTCATCAGCCTATTCATATCGACTTGCGCGCCGGCATGCTCCATGCCATAAAGCACACGAGATACTGGAATCTCCACGGAATCCAACAAGGCGAACTGCTCACGCTGATCCAGCGAATTCGCCAGATTTCGAGCCAACAGCCCCACAATCGCCGTGTGACGCGGAAGCTGGTCGTCTTTCTGCCGCACGGATTCTTCGGGCTCGTCGAAATCAAGCGTTCCCTGCGTCGCACTTTCGGACTGCTCCTCGATATGCAGATCCAAAAAATGAGCCGCCGCCTGTTCCAAAGTGTCTGCATGGAAATCGGGATGAACCAGATACCCGGCAAGTTTGGTATCGAACAGCGGTTCCGGCAGTTTCACGCCGACGCTTCCCAACAGATGGGACTGTTCCTTATAGCCATGCACCACCATGGATTGGTGGTATTCGTCAAGTAGCGTTTGCAGTTGTGACGCCATATCGCGATCAATATGATTGATGCGAATTGCTTTGCCTTGCGATGCGATCATCAGTGATGAATAGGCCGCGTTCCCCGGCTTGCTTTCGCCTTCCACCTGCAACACCCATGAACGGGCCACGGATTGCGCGCACTTCTTCGTATGATCAATGACGAAACCGGAAGGAGTGGTTTTCGGCGCGATTTCTCGCTCATCATGCAGATGCCTGTTCGTCGCCTGCAGATTGGATTGCACCCATGATTCCAGTGCCTCCGGCGAATCAATCGTTTCGAATTCTGGTATTTCCAGCTTGCTGGACTCGTCTTGCGGCACAAGATTGTTCGTAGGCTTGCCTGCGTTGAATGTTCTTAGCACACGGTTTTTGGTGCGAATGCCGAATTCAAGCTTGGAGAACAATTCGTTGAGCTGGTTGGCATCCACCTGGCCGAAGGTCAGATCTTCGATGGACACGCCAAGGTCGAGGTCACGCACCAGGGCGTTCACGGAACGGTTCAGCTTGACCTGGTCGATGTTGGCCCGCAGCGCCTCGCCTTTTTTGCCACCGATCTCGTCGGCATGCTCGATGATTTGGTCAAGCCCGCCATACAGGTTGATCCACTTGGCTGCAAAGCCATCGCCCACGCCTGGAACGCCTGGAATGTTGTCAGCGGTTTCGCCGCGGAGCGCCGCCAAATCCGGGTACTGTTCCGGGGTGACATGGTATTTCTCCACCACCGCATCGGGAGTCATGTGTTTCAGGTCTTTGAAATGATGCCCCGGATACAGCACGGTGATGTTGTTGTTGATGAGCTGGAACGCGTCACGGTCACCAGACAATACCAGCGTGCGATAGCCAGCTTCGTCTCCCATGCTCGCCAACGTGCCGATCACGTCATCACCCTCATATCCGGGTTTTTCGATGAACGTGACGCCCAACGCATCAAGCATCTGTTGAATCAGAGGCAACTGCGTGAGCAGATCTTCCGGAGCCGCATCTCGCGTGCCTTTATACTGCGGCAGCATCGTATTGCGGAACGTGCCGCCTTTGACGTCGAAAGCGACGGCAAGATGATCGGGATGCTCAGCATCGATCACTTGCGAAAGCATGGTGGCGAAACCCCAGACGGCATTGGTTGCCTGACCTGCGGATGTACTGAAATTCTCTACGGGCAAGGCAAAAAAAGCGCGGAACGCCAAGGAATGGCCGTCAACGACCAATAGCGTCCCGCGTGAAGTGCCTTCCACAGTTGCTGTGTTAGCGCTCATCCTCTGCTTCCGACTTCTGATCACCATACTTGGCGATGATGGCCATGGCCAAGCGTTTCTTCGGAATACGCTGGTCCATGGAGGTCTTCTGAATCCAACGGAATGCGCCTTGCTCGGAGAAATCGGCCTTGTCCATAAGCAGACCCTTGGCACGGTCGACGAGCTTACGCTCCTCGAGGGTTTCCTCAGCCTTCTTCAGCTGCTCTTCCGCCTTCTTAAGCCGCTCTTCGGCTTCATGCAGTTTGGATTCGCTGCGCTCCACATTGTCGAGCAGATCGTTGATCTCGGCGAAACGGCCCATGGCCACTTCCAAAGCCGGCAGCAGCTTGGACTCCTCATACGGCTTGGTAACATACGCCATGGCACCGGCGCCGGTGGCCTTCTTCACCAGATCGGACTGGGAGAATGCCGTAAGCATAACAACCGGGGCGATGTTCTCGTCGCAGATGATGCCGGCCGCTTCGATGCCGTCCATACGAGGCATCTTGACGTCCATGCACACTACACTCGGACGGAACTTGCGAGTCAGATCAACTGCCTCTTCACCGTTAGCGGCTTCGCCTACAACCTCGTAGCCGTTATCTTCCAGCATGGCAACCAAATCCATACGGTTCACGGATTCGTCTTCGGCCACGACGACGGTACGCTTGCGAGGCTTCTCCTCTTCGAGGGGTCGCTCAGGCGCTGCGGCAGCCTGAAGTTCATCGTCGGTGAGCACTTCGTCCGGTTCCGTGGTCTTTTCTGCAGACATGTCGGTCTCTTTCCACTGTCACACCCAAAGCCGGCCTTGCACGCCCCAACTCGCTTCCGGAATGATTCGATGCAGTTACTTGCAATCGTTCAGATTCTGGGAATTCTCAGCTTTTCACAGCCTTAATTCACCTTCCATAACGCAAGTTGAAACGAACCGGCTATCTTCCTTGTACTTTCATGGATGATACTAGCAGAAGCCTACAAGCGCGTGTTGTCGCAATCCTCATTTCTGCCTTGCGTGTCAAGCTGGAAAATTCAGGAAATATCGCAATCTTGCAAAGTATCTTTCCGGGAATCATGTTTCAATGTCACCTTGTTTATACTGGGCGTATGAGTAGCACTTTCACTATCAGAGATATTGTCAACGAAGACGCAACGGCATCAGTCAGCGATTACGGTGCGCATGTGCTTTCCTGGGCACCCGTCGGCGAACAGCCTGTTGTCTGGCGCCCCAAGGCGATTTACCTTAAGGAAGGCACTGCCATCCGTGGCGGCGTTCCCATTATTTTCCCTTGGTTCAATTCCGGTTTTGAAAACGGCCATGTGGCTTCGAAGACACCTAAGCATGGTTTTGCCCGCAACAGTTTCTGGCATTATGACGAGGAAGGGTCCACCGGAGCTCGTTTGCGCTACACGTTGGATTCGAGTGAGATCGACGCAGACATACTTTCCCAGTTTGTTTCTGGCCCGAATCCTCAATTTCATGCCGTTTACACCATTGAAGTCGGCCGTGAATTGACAATGTCGCTTACCGTATATAACGATGGCGACGAGCCATTGTCTTACGAAGAGGCACTGCATACGTATCTGCAGGTTGGCGACGCCGAACAGTCGCAGGTGTGCGGGCTGGAGGGCGCGGACTATCTCGATACCGTATTGGATGGCGATCCGCGTTGCAGCCAAGGTGATGAACCTGTGACCTTCCAAGGCATGGTTGACCGCATCTACTATTCGGCGGACACGCTTGAGCTGCGCGACCCCGTGTTGCAGCGCACCATCATTGTCTCCAAGCAGGGCGCAGCGCAGACCGTGGTCTGGAATCCGGGAGAGCAAGCCGGCAATGCCATCGGAGATTTGAGCGACGGCGAATGGCGTGGCTTCGTCTGCGTGGAAGCGGTCAACAATCGCGATTGCGCAGTCGTCGTGCCTCCACACGACTCACATACCTTGCAGCAAACACTGTCGGTAAAGCACTGAAAGTAAATAGAAACTGCCGGTTCGATGAACATCAAGCATGGTTTCCAATGTCCATCGAGCCGGCAGTTTATTCATCGACAATCTTTCCCAGACTACGCTAATCGGCGTCATGTCGATCGTCCGGACTCGATGAATATCGGCGCAAAGTACATAACACCAATCAACAGCCCTGAACAGTTACCAACCGCAACAATTGTTACAATAAATTGTCCGATGGCCCAGATGTCGTCACGTAGTTCTTTTGGACATACGCTGACGTTGATCCAGGCACGATTGAATGCGCATCATCGTCCACTTTCATTTCGACCTGTCCCTCATTTAATTCACTTCTTCGAAAATCCGGCCTCATCAGTTCTTGCTCCTCACCTCGATTACAGTCACAACTAGCCTGCAAGGATTCTTCTTCCTTGGTATCTTTAGGGCAGATCATCTCATCCCAAATCTGCTTTGCATAGGTGACCGTAACCAAAGAAAAAATGTTCACGGAACCACTCATGAAATTCAGAGGCCAATCCGGACGGACAACAAACGCTACAAAAAGACCCACAGCCTGATAAATGATTATTTAGCCGACTTGTGTGAAACGATTGCCGGTAAATACTGTAATGACAGAAATTCATGTCTTCGAGATATCTGCTATCAGGTTACTGATCACGTCGATTATGGCAACGCGAATCAGGAGACTTATGTTTCGACTGAGTCACTAATGCAGAACAAGGGAGGACGGCAACTGGCGTCTTCACTCCCGACAACGGGCAAGATTACACGGTATAGAATCGGCGACACTCTGATTTCTAATATTCGTCCCTATTTTAAAAAGATATGGTACGCCCCGTTTGAAGGTACATGTTCGGGTGACGTCATCGTTTTTAGAGCGAATGATCCCAGCAACGCGCCGTATCTGCATGCATGCCTACGGCAAGACTCATTCTTTGACTACGTCATGCAAGGTGCGAAGGGAACAAAGATGCCCCGTGGTGATAAAAAACAAATGATGGAGTTCAAGGTTGCCAGTTCATGCAGTACGAAAGATTTGATCCTATTAGATTCCGCAATAAAGCAAAGATCTGATAACGATTCAGAGACAGTAAAGCTCCAAGCACTGCGCGATACGCTCCTTCCCAAGCTCATGTCCGGCGAAATCGACGTTTCGAAGATTGACCTCACGCAGCTAACAAATAATCATTTGCTGGTGCGCAGGCACAATGTTCCTAACCGTTATTGGAAGGAACACCTATGGAAACCATCATTAATAATGTTCTGTCACAGATGCAGAACATGCTCGATCCGTCGCAGCTCAAACATTTGGCCGAAGTACTCAGAGTCACGTTACTGCCAGCTCAGGAAACATCAGCGCCGCAGAATCTGCTGACGCTATTCCTCACGGCAAAAGAGGTCGAAGGCTGCTCGCCGAAAACCATCGCTTACTATGAGAGCACGCTCCAGCACATGACCCAGGCCCTTGCCAAGCCCTGCACGCGGATAAACAGCGATGACTTGCGCGAGTACCTCAACAGATACGAGAACGAACGTCATGCGGGCAAGGTCACCATCGACAACATTCGGCGTATCATGTCAAGCTTCTTCGCGTGGCTTGAAGACGAGGATTATATCGTCAAAAGCCCCGTAAGACGCATCCACCGTGTGAAGACCGCCGTAATGGCTAAGGAAGTCCTGAGCGACGAAAACCTGGAAACTCTGCGGGACCGATGCGGCACCTTGCGGGATCTTGCCATCGTGGACATTCTCGCATCCACAGGCATGCGAGTGGGCGAATTGGTCGGTTTGAACATAGCCGACGTAAATCTTCAGGAGCGGGAATGCTTGGTTACAGGCAAGGGAAACAAGCAGCGTCCCGTCTATTTCGACGCCAGAACGAAGCTCCATCTCACCGCATACCTGCAATCGCGTAACGACAGCAATCCGGCGCTATTCGTCGCTTTGAATGGCGATGGCGACCGTATCAGCATCGGCGGCATCGAAAGCCGCCTCAGGCGGCTCGGCAAAGACGCCGGCATCAATCGAGTCCATCCACATAAGTTCCGTCGTACTCTGGCCACGCACGCCATCGACAAAGGCATGCCGATCGAACAGGTGCAAAAACTGCTCGGGCATGCGAGAATAGACACGACCATGCACTACGTCATGGTCAACCAGAACAACGTGAAAGCTTCACACAGAAGGTATTTGGAATGAGCTGGCGAGAGACGACCCTTGGTGAGATTACCGACTTAAAAAGAGGATTTGATTTGCCGAAAAGCCAGCGTTTGCAAGGGGATGTGCCGGTTTATTCATCATCGGGAATTACCGGATCTAATAGTACTGCAGCAGTAGAGGGGCCCTGTGTAATCACAGGGCGATACGGCACTATCGGAGAAGTTTTCTTTTCGGGTGGTCCATGTTGGCCTCTCAACACAGCCTTGTATTCCACCGAGTTCAACGGCAACAATCCTCGATTTGTCTATTATCTTTTGCAGACAATCCCGTGGCAAGGATACACAACAGCTAGTGCTGTGCCAGGCGTCAATCGAAATCACGTGAATCTCTGCCCTGTCAAGATACCTGACAAGGCAACACAAGATGCAATCGTAGAAGTGCTTGATTCCATTGTCGACAAAATTGCCCTTAACAATCAGCTAAATGATTATTTGTTGGCTGCGTGAGGTCAACTTCCGAAACATCGATTTCACCGGACATGAGTTTGGGAAGAAGAGCATCGCGTGATTGTGCAAGTTTTCTACTCTCTATCGAGCTAGCGGAAATAACCCTCATGGCTTTTCCTGCGATTTCCTTGAATTCTGAGACCTGCTTCTCGCTGGGCATTCTTACTTCATAATTTCCGACGTCCGCGCCTGAAACACGCTGCCGTCCGCTCGATCCGTTCATGTGAGCTGTTGCATATGAAATGAAGTCCTCATTGCGGGCTAGAAAATAGAAGAATTCTGAAGGCAGCTCGCCTTTTGAAGTGAGCACAATATATTCGGTTGATCCAAAAGCCACTTCATCCTGTTCCAGAAAATTAATGTACCCTGCCTTCCCGTTTTCGAGGCATGGCGTAATTCTGGCTAAGATCGTATCCCCATTAACAAACTTAACGCCACCGTTGTATGCTTTCGTGCGCCAATCCGTAGGGAATGCTCCCGTTGTGGACAGGTCGGCCATTTCGACGCAAAGAGCCTCTTCTCCCTTTTTGAGAGTTCTTCTTGGATTTACATCAGCAATATCGGAAACTTTTACGAATAGATTATTCTCGTCGTTATCAAAACGGTCGAAAAGAGACTGGCATAACTGCTCTAAATAATCATTTAGCTGGTTGTTAAGCTCGATTTTCCTATCAAACAAACTAAGAACATTTGCAATAGCATTTTGTTCCGCCATCGAAGGAAGAGGCAATTTCATGGCACAAAGATTACTCTGGCTCAGCTTTGGCTGCGTAGATCCTGTTACGTAGGCAGAAATATCAGTCATATTAAGAAGATGTCTCAGAAAAACGAGATTACACTTTTCGGACTCAGCAATAACATGCGCATGATTATTCACTCTGAATTTTCCAGAAGCCGCATTCGCAATAGGATTCTTGCGACTCCTAAGATTTTCCCCATCTTCAGCAACCAGTAGGTAATCTCCCTCATAGGTGTAATCATCTAGATAATCGACAATACCTTGAGCTCCGTAATAAGGATAGGAACCTTTTCTGTCCTTTCTGTCCCTAGAAGATATCGGCTCTCTCTTGACATCTTCAAGCTCGATAACATCACCTAGACGCGTCAGCTGCTCACATGCCATAGCCGATGGCCTCCAGATTCTTCTTGATCTGCTCTTGCAGACGGTTGGATTCTTCGAAGCATTTGGCGATCTCGTCGGTCAGACGGGTCATCTTCTCCTCGAATGGCTCATCGTCTTCTTCCACTTCGGCGACACCGACGTAACGGCCCGGAGTCAGGATGTAATCCTGCGCCTTGATATCTTCCGTCGTGGCGATGGCGGAGAAGCCCTTCTCCGTTTCCAGAGTGCCGTCACGGAACGCGTCGAACGCAGTCGATACCTTGGCGATGTCCTCATCAGTGAACTCGCGAAGCCTACGGGACACCATGGTTCCCATATCACGCGCGTCGATGAACAACATCTTGCCGGACTGCTTCTTGTTCTTGGTGATGATCCACAGGCTCACAGGTATGCCGGTGCTGTAGAAAAGCTTGTCCGGCATTGCGATGATGCCTTCGACCAGATCGGCATCCACGATCTTGGCGCGGATCTCGCCCTCGTTGTTCGTCTGGCTGGACAACGCGCCGTTCGCCAGGACCATGCCCATGCGGCCTGAACGGTTGAGGTGGTGGATCATGTGCTGGACCCATGCGAAGTTGGCGTTGCCCTCCGGTGGGGTGCCGTACTGCCAGCGTACGTCGTTCTTGAGTTTCTTTCCTCCCCAGTCCTTCAGGTTGAAGGGCGGGTTAGCGAGGATGAAATCGAATTTCTCGGTCTTGTGCAGGTCCTCGAAGAACGTGTCGGCATTATGATCGCCCAGATCCGCGTCGATGCCGCGGATCGCGAGGTTCATGGTCGCCATCTTCCACGTGGTCGGATTGAACTCCTGACCGTACACGGAGATGTCGTTAATGTTGCCCTGATGGCGTTTGACGAAATCCGCGGACTGCACGAACATGCCGCCGCTGCCGCAGCACGGATCGTACACTCGCCCGTGGTAGGGTTCGATGACTTCGACCAGCGTCTTCACGACGCACGCGGGCGTGTAGAACTCGCCGGCGTTCTTGCCCTCCGCTTCGGCGAACTTGGCCAGACAGTACTCGTAGGTGCGTCCGAGAATGTCGCGGCTATCGCCCTTTTCGGCCATCTTCACATTGGTGAACAGGTCCACGACCTCGCCCAGACGTCGCTTGTCGAGCTCCTGGCGGGCGAAGTTCTTCGGCAGGATGCCCTTGAGTTTGTTGTTCTCGGCCTCGATCTGGCGCATGGCCTCGTCGATGACCTTGCCGATCTCAGGCGTGTGCGCGGCAGCTGCGATGGTCTTCCAGCGGGCGTTCTCGGGAACGAAGAAGATGTTCTCGCTCGCGTATTCGTCGCGGTCCTCCTCGAAGCCCTCGCCCTCCTCAACGAGTTCCTGATATTTCTGGTCGAACTTGTCGGAGATGTACTTCAGGAAGATGAGGCCGAGCACGACGTTCTTGTATTCGGAAGCGTCGATGTTGCCGCGCAGCTTGTCGGCGGCGCTCCAGATCTGTTCCTCGAAGCCGATCTCGGCGGTATTGTCCTTCTTCTTTGCCATGTCTTGTATTATCCTCCTGCTCATCCTATTCGCTGATCTTGGTGTCGGCCCACAGCTCGCACTGTTCCATGACGGTCTTCATGGCGTCCTCGACGCCTTCGGGCGGATACTTGTATTTGCGCAGCAAACGTTTGATGGCACGCCGCATGCCGGCCCTGGCGCTTTCCTTCTTCTGCCAGTCGATCGTGGCGTTGCTCCGCATCGCATCGGTCAGCTCGCGGGCTATCGAGACGAGCTGGTCGTTGTCGTAGAAGTCTTTGACCGCCTGCGGCTGGGTGATTGCGTCGTAGAACGCCATCTCCTCGTCGCTCAAGCCGAGCTTCTGCGCGTCGTCGCGGTCCTTCATGATCTCCTTGGCCATGTTGACGAGCTCTTCGATGACCTGCGCATTAGTGAGCATGCCGTTGAGATACGCATTCAACGTGTTCTGGAGCATCTCGCTGAACTTCTGGGATTTGACCACGCTGGTGCGCCCATACGCCCGCACCTTCTCCTTGATGAGGCGTTTCAGGCTCTCGATCGCGATGTTCTTCTCCTTCATGCCGGCGACCTCCTGGAGGAACGCCTCATCGAACAGGGAGATCTCCACGCTGTCCTTCTCGAACAGGTTGAGCACGCCGTCCGCATGCACGCTCTGCTGGAGGATCTCGCTCACCTGCTTGTTGAACTCCGTGTACGTCATGCCGCAGCCCCCGCCGGAGCCACGTCCGGTCAGGCGAAGGACCTGCACGCGCAATACGGATAGGTAAGCCGCCTCATGCGCGTCCTCTTCGCCTACCATGCTTTTGCATAGGCTCAGCGCCTGGTTCATGAGCTGGCATTGCTTGAGGAACGATTCCGTGTCCTCGTGCCGTTCCGGATCGAGCAGCCAGTCGGTTCCTTCCGCGATGGCGTCGGCAAGAGCCTCCCTGCTGTTCTGGAAGATGAGTTTGCGGTAGTCGAAGCCGTACATGAGATCACGGCACACGTCGAGCTTTTCGAGGAATTTCGGATAGGCGGTCTCGGCGATGTTCATGTCGCCGTAATTGTGCTGGTCACGGCTGGTGTAGTCCTTCATCGCACGCTTGAGTGCGCCTGCGATGCCGATGTAATCCACGACCAGACCGCCCTCCTTGCCCTTGCACACGCGGTTGACGCGGGCGATGGCCTGCATGAGGTTATGGCCCTTCATCGGCTTGAACACGTACATGGTGGACAGGCTGGGCACGTCGAAGCCGGTGAGCCACATGTCCACGACGATGGCGATCTTGAGGGAATCGGAATCGTCCTTGAACCTGCGTTCCATCTCCTTCTTGTGCGTGGTGCCGCCGCACACGTCGAACCATTCCTCCGGATCCTGGTTCGACATGGTCATCACCACGCCGACCTTGTCCTTCCATTCGGGGCGCAGCTCCATGATCCTGTAGTAGATCTTCATCGCGATCGGCCGGCTGTACGCCACGATCAGGGCCTTGCCGGCCAGGACGTCGGCGCGGTTGTTCTCGTAATGGTCCACGATGTCGCGGCACAATGCGTCGATGGTTTCGGGAGTGTCGAAGATGGCATCGAGACCGCCGAGGTCATGCTTGGATTTCTCCACGCTCGCCTCGTCGGCCTGGTCCGCGAACTCCTTGTAGACCGCGTCGATGCGGCCCAGCGCGTTCTCGTCAAGATGGAGCGAGACCACACGGCTTTCGTAGTAGACCGGCTTGGTGGATTCGTCCTCGACGGACTGGGTCATGTCGTACACGTCGATGTAGTCGCCGAAGATCTCGCGGGTGTTGCGGTCATCCGTGGAGATCGGCGTTCCGGTGAAACCGATATAGGACGCGTTCGGCAGCGCCTTGCGCACGACACGGGCCGCGCCGACCGACACATGACCGTCCGCATTGATCCGTTCGGTCAGGCCGTACTGGCCGCGGTGAGCCTCGTCCACCATCACCACAACGTTGCTCCGGTCGCACAACGGCTCGTCGCCGTCCGAGAACTTCTGCATGGTCGTGAAGATGATACCGTTCGCCTCACGACCCTCAAGCAGTTCCTGAAGATTCCTGCGGCTCTCGGCCTGGACCGCCTTCTGGCGCAGGAACCTGGCGCAGCGGCTGAACTGTCCGAAAAGCTGGTCGTCGAGATCGTTGCGGTCGGTGATGACCACGATGGTCGGGCTTTCAAGATAACGCTGCAGCAGATGAGCGAAGAACACCATCGAAAGCGATTTTCCGCTTCCCTGGGTATGCCAGAACACGCCGATCTTGCCATCCCCATTGACGGCCTCCTCCGCTCTGACGATGGCTTTCCTCACCGCGAAATACTGGTGGTATGCGGCGATGATCTTCACGACCTTCTCGGAGGAATCGTTGAAGCATACGAAGTTCTGGATGATGTCGAGCAGCCGTTCCTTCGGGAGCATGCCGTCGATCATGGTGCTCCATGTCGCGGCCTTCGTTCCGGAATAGTCGCCGTCAGCCGATTTCCAAGCCACGTAACGGTCCTCGTCGGATGTGATCGTGCCGACCCTGGTCTGGGTCATATCGCTCATCACGCAGAACATGTTGGGCACGAACATGCTCGGTATCTGCTTCATGTACTGGCGCAATTGCAGGTACGCGTGTGAAGCGTCCGTCTCCTCGCGTGACGGGGACTTCAGCTCGAACAATACCAGCGGCATGCCGTTCACGAAGATGATGACGTCGGGACGTTTCTCGGAATATTCCACGAACGTCCACTGGTTCACGACATGGAAATCGTTGTTCTCGGGATCGTCGAAATCAAGCAGCCGGACGATGTCATCACGCTCTTCCTTGCCGTCAAAGAAGTGCACTTCGACTCCTGATTGCAGGTAGTCATTGAATATCTCGTTGCGCTGCTCCAGGCTGCCGATCTCGACATTCTGAATCTTCCGAATGGCCTCATCGATGGCTGCTTCCGGCAGATTTCTGTTGATTCGTCGCAAGGCATCCGGGAGAATATCAGGAAGGAATACGTCGCGATACGAGTCGTCGGTGCGTCGGACGTCGGGTCCGTACAGATGCTCATATCCGAGTTTTTCCGTCAGATGCTCGATGATCAGCTTTTCGTACCATTCCTCGTTCAGCGGATCCATGGACGTGATGTTGTTCAGAGAAAACTCCGAGACCGTACGAGATTCGACTTTGGAAACAGCCATTGTTCACCCCACAAACATATGGATTCTCTCGCAAACCATCTTTCGGTTTAGTCTATCAATTAACCTATCGTCTGGATGTAACCAACACGAGTGTCTGCTGTTTTTTAGATTACGTCATGCTGTCTTATTTTTGTTCAGTAGAACAAGAAAAACGCCCGCAGCTTAAACGCCGACGGGCATATTATCTCTTCCTCTCATCTACTTCCCAAACTCAAGCCTCACACCTCGATTCTCGTCTGGAAGCCCGCCGCATGATATTTTCGAAAGCAGCCCCCATAAAAAACGCACCGCACATCCGATTATCGAATTCACCTCTCAACAACCGAGGCTCGTTTATCACAGGCCCTTCATCTATCACCAGTGCACATCTCTGCGCAGTCCTTTAAGAGCTTCGTTTTTTGTTAAAAACTCCGATGGTTCAGCATCTCGTAAACCGTCTTTGTTGTGCCGTTGAGACCCCAAAGCAATATAGCAAGCTTTCTTTGCACGGGTTATTCCGACATAGTGCATGCCAAGAGATTGCTCAATATCTTTTTGTACTCCTTTATATGGAGGCATGATAAAACGATAGGCTTCAAGACAAAAAACGATGTCAAATTCAAGTCCTTTAGCCTTATGATAAGTAAGCACATTAATCTCATCTGACTGAGCAGGACGAAAACCCCTTCTAAGAATATCCACGTCTTTAACGGTGCTGCAATATGCCTCGATATCTTCATCACATCCCAACCCCGGCCCACATAGGTCAGCTATAGCAAACGCTAAATCTGTTTGGTTTACCAGATCTTCTTCACGAACTCCAAAGAAGTCATCAACAAGAGCAAGTCCCTGATTCCGCTTTGTTGTTTTGACATTCCTCCGGCAGTTCTTTCCATTGTCCATAATTAAAGTTGTTATCCTTAACAACCTTAAGCTTCAAAGGTCTGTTAATGATCTGAGGAGCAAAAGGGATAATAATCTGGCTAAGACACCGCTCATGATGCAGATCTGCTCCTTCGACAGTCCGCGCTTCGAGCGTGGGCGAGCCACCACATCCTCCAACACGGGACGAGACTGCGCGCGTACTTGTCCTCAGAAGATCGCAATTCATTGATGGCCCGTCTGCGCCCCAATGCGCCCATGCCGAACAACTGGCTACGGATCTCCTCGGTGAAACCCATCACCCTCACCTCCAACAACTGTAATCTCAGTGCAACTACAGTTGTGAACATGAAGGCTCATGTCCACTCTGAGTTAACAGAGCCAAAAAAACGATTCGCGTGGCATTCACAACATTATGCGAATGCCACGCGAATCGTTTTTATTGGTTTTGCTTTAAGGAGCACAGGATTTGCCGTTAAGGCGCTGAACTCGATGCCTTTTTCAGAACCGTTTGGCAAGCTGCTTCTCGCACACTCCTTGGAGCCATGTCAATACCGTGCAGAAAGCAAGATATATCACGCCGACCTCGCAATAAAGCACCAGTGGTTCATAGGTGGTGGAGACGATACGCTGCGCGGCCATGAACATCTCGACCACGGTGATGTTCGCGGCCAGTGAAGTGTCTTTCACCAAAGAGATGAACGTATTGAACAATGCAGGGAACGCCGACCGGAAAGCTTGGGGCAGCACGATCAGCCTCATAATGGTCAGATAGCTGAGGTTCGTGGTCAGGCCGGCTTCGACCTGCCCCTTTGGCACCGCGAGAATAGCTCCGCGAAGTGTCTCAGAAGCGTACGCGCCGACATTCAGGGAGAAAGCGATAAGTGCCGAGGGAAACGCCGGCACGACAATGCCCACGGACGGCAGACCAAAGAAAATAACGAACAGTTGTACCAGCAGAGGAGTCCCTCGGAACACCCACACATAGAATTGCGCGATTCGATGCACCATAGGAACCTTGGCTACTCGAACAAGCGCCACGGCGATGGCCAACACCAGACCTATTGCGAACGATATCAGTGTCAGCGGGATGGTTACCGTCAGCCCAGGAATCAGCAATTTCGTGAAGGAACCGATGATGATTCCCAACAGTCTGTCATCCATGATGCGCGATCCTCATATCCGGCCCGCTTTCGTCGGATCCGCACGCATTATGCAAATCCGTTGAGAACAGGCAAACCCATCTTTCTACTGCTTTACCGAAACGTCCTCTCCAAAGTACTTGACAGACAGTTTCTTCAATGTGCCATCCTCCTGCAGCTTCGCGAGGGCATCGTTCAGCGCCTTCACCAAGTCGTCCTCACCCTTGCGGATCGGGAAGGCCGCCGCGGGGCTGATTTCGGACTTTGCCGCGATCTGCACATCCGCGTCCGGCTTCTGCTTGAGATAGTCCAGCACGGCGAGCTTGTCGTTCAACGTGACATCGGCACGACCGGAGGTAATGGCGTCAACCGCCTGCGCGAAGTCATTGACAGAGACGATGTTCGCGCCATTCTCCTGGGCCGTCTGATTCCAGTTGCTGGTCTTGGTCTCCGCCGCATTCTTACCCTTGATGTCGGAGAAGCTCTTGATGTCGTCGTTGCCCTTCTTCGTCACCGCGACGCCCTGCGAGTAGGTGTACAGGTCGGTGAAATCGTACTTCTGCTTGCGTTCATCGTTCGGAGTCACCTGGTCGGCAACCGTATCGAACTTTTTCGCGTCCACACCCGCGAGCAGCGAATCCCAATTCGCTTCCACGAACTTGGCCTTGACACCAAGTTCCTCGGCGACTGCGGTGGCGACCTCCACATCGTAGCCGGTCAGATTATCGTCGGTATCGTGGTACGAGAACGGTGCATACGTGCCTTCCGTGCCGAACACGATCTCACCGTTCTTCTTGACCTGCTCAAGCTCGCTGGTGGCGGAATCATCGGATCCCGCACCGTTCGAGGATCCGCATGAGGCAAATCCAACGACCGAAACGACAGCAAGCGCGGCGGCAGCATATTTCTTCCAGACAGATTTGGTATCAGACATTTTCTTCCTGTTCTTTCTTAACGTTTTGGAGGGTTTGTTGATTATCAATTACTGAATTCAGACGTTGGGGATTTGGAGTGCGTCTGCTGAATTGTCACGAGTTCTTCCGGTTTCCAATCGTCCAGCACGTTGACATCGTGTATCGATGACAGAAAACGTGCGGTTCGTGGCTCGTTTGGATGGCTGAAGATGTGTTCCGGCTTCCCCTGTTCCACGATGTTGCCTCCTTCGAAGAACACGACTTGGTCGGAGGCGTTGCGGGCGAAACGCATTTCGTGGGTGACCATCAGCATGGTCGTTCCGGAATCCGCCAAGGATTTGATAACGGCGAGCACGCCGTCCACCATTTCCGGATCGAGAGCCGATGTCGGCTCATCCAACATCAACAGTTCTGGATCCATGGCGATCGCGCGCGCAATGGCCACGCGTTGCTGCTGACCACCGGACAGTTTGCTCGGATATCGGTCCGCGAATCCGGCCATGCCCACCCGGTCGAGTTCGTCATATGCGATTCGTACGGCTTCTTTCCTGCCTTTTCCCTTGGCGTGGATCAGGCCGATGGCCACATTGTCCAAAACCGTTCTGTTCAAAAACAGATTGTAATTCTGGAACACAAAACCGATTTTCGCGCGGACCGAAGCGATATCCTTTGGCTTGGTGCTGGTGAGGGACACCGGGCCTTCTCCGAAGTCGATGGTGCCAGCGTTGGCGGTCTCAAGAAAGTCAATCGTTCTCAGCAAAGTGGATTTCCCGGATCCGCTTGGACCGATAATCGAGACAACGCTACGTTCCGGAATGTCCAGGTCGACGCCGTCAAGCACTAATTGCGATTCGAACGACTTTCGAACTCCACGAATTCGTATCATATTCGCCTCCCCCAGTTCATCCAATCGTGACGGTCAGGCCAATGCATCTTCTGTGATCGCATCGTTCCACTTGTCGGAGTGTTTCTCCGAGGCCTTCTCGAACGCCTGGCCCAGATCCTCTTTGAGATCGGCGACATCTTCAATGCCGATGGCGAGACGAATCAACTCATCCGTAATGCCTACCCTCAGCCTCTCCTCACGGGGAAGTTCGAAGTGGGTCATACGGCACGGAAGCTCCGCCAGGCTTTCGACGGCGCCCAGTGAAACCGCAAGGCGGAACAGTCGAAGATTGTCGAGCACATCAACGGGATCGATTCCGTCGACGACCTCAAAGCTCAATACGCCGCCAGCGCCGCGCAACCCCTTGGCCGCCAGGTCCTCGCCATCGGTAAGACCCGGATAATAGACCTTCTTCACCAACGGGTGGGCAAGCAGGTATTTCGCCACATCGGCGGCATTCTCCTGCTGTCGTTCCAAGCGAAGAGCCAATGTTTGGATGCCCTTACGCACGGAATCGCATTCAACGGGCGCGAGGACGCCACCGAGACGGTTCTGGGCGAAGTAGACGCGCTGCCCTATCTGCTCATCCTTCACCACGACCAGACCAGCGATGACGTCGGAATGGCCCGCAAGATACTTCGTGGCGGAATGCAGTACGATATCCGCTCCCAGATCAAGGGGATTCTGCAGATAAGGTGTCACGAATGTATTGTCCACGATAACGATCGTTCCGTATCGATGGGCGATTTCAGCGATCGCGTGGACGTCGTTCACCTTCAGCAAGGGATTCGTGACCGTCTCAAAATACACTGCCTTGGCTGACTGGATTCCCCGTTTCGGATCCCCTGCCACAGCACGCTCTACATCTTCCAGAACGCGGGTGTCGGCTGACGTGACCTCCAGACCCCAGCGGTTGAAATGCTCGTTCAGCTGCGAATACGAACCGCCATAGACATTGTCTCCGGCAACGATGCGGTCTCCAGGCTGGAAAATGGACAGCACCGCATGGATCGCCGCCAGACCGGAGGCGAAGGCAAATCCCCTAGTACCATGTTCGAGCTGCGCGATCTGCCTTTCGAGGTATTCGCGCGTTGGATTTCCGCTACGTGCGTAATCCCAACGGGGCATGGCATCGACCGACTCAAATGCAAAAGTGGACGATTTATAGATCGGCGGATTCACGGCCCTGGTGTCATTGTCGTTCACCGGTTCACCGTGGACCAGCTGTGTGTTGAATCTTGCCATCACGCACCCCCTCGGGTTGTAGAGTTGTTTCGCGCGCACATCTTTCATGCTTGCACGATCATCTACTTAACCCGAAAAGAAAATGCGCCACACGCTTGGACTTATCGACATAATTTATATGACGTTTAAACTGTTATCAGGATAATTGATTAGCTTTTATCAATGGAGCAAGACATCGCTCTTTGGTTTTTCTTTCGTCCTATTTGGCTTCCCATGCACCGCAACACGCACAAATTACCACCCTTTAAAGGTGGAACAATGGGTACACTATTCGAGAGAGACTAGGCGTCATAAAGATGCTGTGGTGCACTTCAAGGGCAAGATCATCCAAGTCATCGAAGACAGCGGCCAAGCCGCCCAGTACCGTATTAGCGTGACGCCCACGGATTATGGCGGATGGGATGAGCAGGTCGATGATCTGCCGCACGTCGGACTGGGTGGTCGGACCGTTCTGGCCCTTCAGACCACCGGCGAGGGTGATGACGCCATACAAACTAGTTTGTTTTAGTTTGCATGGCGTTCTTGCGGACGCCAACTCCAAGCCTCACGTCGCTCGCGCAGCAACTTGGTTCACACTTCACGGGAGCCTACGTTGCCCGGTCCGAACCGGTCCATCTTCCATCTCCTCCATGCGCGTTTAGAGTCTCCAGGGCACTCCCGGCGACCCCGATGCTGATGATCGCGTTCAAGTCACGGTCCAGTCCCAATCCGCATCCCGTCAACCGAAAAAACAGGATGTGCAGACTCTCCATACCAAACGTAAGACATTGAGCTATAATCGTCTTACAACAATCAGCAAAAGATGGAGGTCGAGATGACCATGACTTCGGTGACGGTCCGCGTGGACGACGCCACGAAAAAACAGGCTACGGACATCGTGGAGGATCTTGGACTTGACCTGTCCAGCGTGACCCGCGCGTTCTACCGGCAGATCGTCAGGGAGAACCGTATCCCGCTCAGCCTGTCGAGGCAACCCATTCCGGCTGAGACCCTTGATGCGCTCGACGAGGTGCGCGAAAAGGCGGAGACGTGGAGATAATCTACAATCTGGTGGATGGAAGGCACTGAGCCACCACGTAACGGCACATGCGCCAGATGGGTTTCAAAAAGAAAGCCGCGGCTGGAAATTTCCAACCACGGCTGTTCATCAATCCGGTGCCCCCGGTGGGACTCGAACCCACACTGTACAGATTTTGAGGCTGTCTCCTCTACCAATTGGGATACAGGGGCTTTCGCACAACTTAATTATTCTAACACGAAAAAAAGATTTCGCAAAGTCCTTGAGTGGTCGGCGTTTCGCACCATACTCGACACCTTGATCACAACCTATCGCAATCTATAAATCGGCCACAAACCAACATCATCCGAAAACAATAGGAGGGCTTCCATCCAAATGGACGGAAGCCCTCCTGTTCGCTAATCAGTCAGTCACTGACCGAAACGCATCTCAGTCGCAAGCACCGACAGTGTGGACGTAGATGGAATCGGTGCGACCCGGCTGGTGCTCGCCCTGGGCGGAGCTCAGCACAACGATCTTGTCGCCATCGGTGACCTTGCCGGCATCCTTCAGGACCTTATCGGTGAAGATCATCAGGTCCTTACGGGACTTGTCGTGGTAATCCTCATCGAGCAGGAAGGACTCGGTACCCCAAGACAGAGCCAGCCAGTGATAGGTGTGCTCGTTGTTGGTGATGCCATAGATCGGGGTGGCCGGGCGTTCGCGGGACACGCGGTGCACGGTGGAACCAGTCTGAGTGTAGGCAACGATGGCCTTGGCGTTCAGCTTGTCAGCCAGATCCACAGCTGCGGAAGACACGGCGCCGGTGGAAGACATATCCAGGTTCTTCAGCTCCGGGATACGGTCGAAACCGTGCTCGGTGGCGAAGGAGGAGATGCGGCTCATGGTGTTCACGGTGACTGCCGGGTACTTGCCGACGGCGGTCTCGTTGGAAGTCATGGTCGCGTCGGCACCGTCGAGGACGGCGTTAGCGCAGTCAGATGCCTCTGCACGGGTCGGAACCGGGGAATTGACCATGGAGCCGAGGACTTCGGTAGCCACGATGACCGGCTTGGCGTACTGACGAGCCAGCTCGATGCAACGCTTGGTAGCCAGCGGGACCTCTTCCAGCGGGCACTCGACGGCCATGTCGCCACGGGCAACCATGATGCCGTCGAAGGCCTTGACGATCTCTTCAAGGTTCTCAAGAGCCTGCGGCTTCTCGATCTTGGCAACGACCGGGATGCGACGGCCTTCCTCGTCCATGATCTCGTGGGCGCGGTCGATGTCGGTGGCGAAACGCACGAAGGACATGGCGATGATGTCGGCGCCGGTGCGGATAGCCCAACGCAGATCGGCTTCATCCTTCTCGGTCAGAGCCGGCAGGGACACCGCGACACCCGGCAGGTTGATACCCTTGTGGCTGGAAACCGGTCCGGCCACGACAACCTTGGTGTACACGTTGTTGCCTTCGACCTTGGTGACCTCGAGGCGAACCTTGCCGTCATCGATGAGGATCGGGTCGCCAGCATGGCAATCGCCCGGCAGGCCCTTGAAGGTGGTGGAGGTGATATGCTCGTCGCCCTCGATATCGTCGGTGGTGATGACGAACTCCTGGCCTTCGGTCAGCTGGACCTTGTCTTCGCCGTCGGCGTTCTTCTTGAACCAACCGCAACGGATCTTCGGACCCTGCAGATCAACCAGGGCTGCGACGTTGCGGCCGGTGGCCTTGGCGGCGGCGCGGAGGTTGTTGTAGACCTTGAGGTGGTCTTCCGGAGTGCCATGGGAGCGGTTCAGACGAGCGACGTCCATACCTGCTTCGACAAGGCTGGTGATGCCTTCCAGGGACTCGGTAGCTGGACCGATGGTATCTACGATCTTGGCTTTACGCATGAATGCCTGCCTATTCTTGTTGATATTGATTTGGGATCTGACGACCCTGTTTCCAGTGGCATAGTCTACTAGCAAAAAGCGCCCACTTCCACCTCAAAACGAGGCGTGTTGTGAGCGCTCACAATTCCGTAGGAGAATAGAAAAGCTCTATTCTCCCAACGTTTGCCGGACTGTCACTTTTCGTTCGCTTTCATGGTGCGCATCTTAAGAACACTTGCCAAAGCCGCGCCACCAATCGCAAGGACGATAACGGCAAGAGATAGCCATGTGGGAACTTCCGGCACCCAGGAAATCGGCTGCCCACCATTGAGGAACGGCAGCGAATTGCCGTGCAATGCCTCCATGATGAGCTTGACGCCGATAAAGCCGAGCACCACGGACAAACCCAACGGCAGGTAGACAAGTTTGTCGAGCAGCTCGCCAAGCAGGAAGTACAGCTGTTGCAAACCGAGCAACGCGAACACATTGGATGTGAACACAATGAATGGATCCTTCGTCAAACCGAAAATCGCAGGAATGGAGTCAAAAGCAAACATCACGTCGGTGGTTCCGATGGTCAGAAAGACGATCAGCATCGGAGTCCAATACTTGGCACCGTTTTTGACGGTACGCAACTTTTCTCCGTCATACTCATCGGTGATCTTGATGACCTTGCGCAATGTGCGGATCAAGCCATTCTCATGATATTCCTCATCTTCGTCTCCCCCGGTGACCAACTTGATGGCGGTGACGATGAGGAACGCGCCGAACAGGAAGAACACCCAGGTGAAGCGGGCGATAATGGCCGCGCCGATGAGGATGAACACGCCGCGCAACACCAATGCGATGGTGATGCCGATGGACAGCACGAATTTCTGCAGCTGTTTTGGCACCGCAAAATTCGACATGATGATGACGAAGACGAATAGATTATCAATACTCAGCGAATATTCCGTAAGCCAGCCCGAATAAAATTCGATGGCCGGCTTCGATCCCGCGAAGAACCACATAAGTCCGCCGAAGATCAACGCCATGACCACAAAGAACGCGATATGTTGCACGCATTCCTTGGTGGAGGGCACATGGGGCTTACGTCCGATGATAAACAAGTCGACCACGAAAAAGACGGCAAGAACCGCGAACGTGGCGATTTCAAAAACAAGTGGTGTTTCAGCCATAATCCACTATGGTACGGATGCCGTATGACCAGTCGAGAGCTATTTGCTCGCCTCCGTCATCTGCCGAAGTTCCTTTTTCAGGTCACGGATCTCGTCACGCAGACGAGCTGCAAGCTCGAATTGCAGTTGTTCGGCGGCGGTATGCATCTGCTCGGACAGTTGTCGAATGAGATCAGCTAGATCCTGCGCGGGCAGTCCGGCCTTGAGAATCTCCTCATGCCGTCTGTCGGATTCCTCCTTGCTGGTGGCAGGCACGCCAAGATGAGAATTGCCGGCTTTGTCCGCGTTGCGGTATCCGGTACCGAGCAATGTCTGGGTGTCGACGTCCTCTTTGGCAAGCATGTCGTTGACATCGGAGATCTTCTTGATGAGCGGCTTCGGATCGATGCCATGTTCCTTGTTGTAGGCGATCTGGATATCACGGCGGCGATTGGTCTCGTCGATGGCCTTGTGCATGGCTTCGGTGATGTCGTCCGCATACATGATGACGGTGCCGGACACGTTTCGTGCGGCACGTCCGATGGTCTGGATGAGCGAACGATAGGAACGCAGGAAACCTTCCTTGTCCGCGTCAAGAATGGCGACCAATGACACTTCCGGCAAATCGAGACCTTCACGCAGCAGGTTGATGCCGACGATGACGTCGATTTTGCCTTCGCGCAGTTCGCGCAGCAATTCGACACGTCGCAGGGTGTCCACATCGGAATGCAGGTATTCGACTTTAATGCCACGCTCCAGAAGATAATCGGTAAGATCTTCGGCCATCTTCTTGGTCAACGTAGTCACCAACGCACGTTCATTACGAGCCACACGATCCTTGATTTCAGCAAGCAAATCATCGATCTGCCCGTCAACCGGACGCACATCGATCTGCGGATCAACCAATCCCGTCGGTCGGATGATCTGTTCGACCACACCATCACTCAGACCAAGTTCATAATCGCCCGGTGTGGCGGAAAGATAAACCGTCTGGCCGACGCGTTCAAGGAATTCCGGCCATTTGAGTGGACGATTATCCATTGCCGAAGGCAAACGGAACCCGTGTTCCACCAGCGTGCGCTTACGGCTGGCGTCACCCTCATACATGGCGCCAATCTGAGGCACGGTAACATGCGATTCATCGATGACCAGCAGAAAATCGTCGGGGAAAAAGTCAAGCAGCGTGTGCGGAGGACTTCCCGGCTCTCGACCGTCGAAATGCCTCGAATAATTCTCCACTCCAGAGCAGACGCCAACTTGAGAGAGCATCTCCAAATCGTATGTGGTACGCATGGAAAGACGCTGCGCCTCAAGTTCCTTGCCTTGTTTGCGCAGTTCGGCGGTACGTTGGTCAAGTTCCTGCTGAATGGTAGACAATGCTCGCTCCATACGTTGCGGCCCTGCCACATAGTGCGATGCAGGAAAAATATGGACTTGCGATTGATGCCCAATCACATCTCCGGTAAGTGGATGCAGGGTTGAAATACGGTCGATTTCATCACCGAAGAACTCGATGCGGATGGCCAGTTCCTCATATACGGGAATGATTTCGACAGTATCGCCACGCACACGGAAAGTACCTCTGGTGAAGGCGATATCGTTGCGCTTGTACTGCATTGCAACGAAAGTACGCAGCAGCTCGTCTCGGTCAAGCTCCTGCCCTTCTTCCAAGAAAAGCATGCGACCGGCATATTCTTCCGGCGTACCGAGTCCGTAAATGCAGGAAACCGTTGCCACGACCACGCAATCACGACGCGTCAACAGGTTCGCCGTGGCCGCATGGCGAAGTCGTTCCACATCGTCATTGATGTTGGAATCCTTTTCGATATACGTATCGGTTTGCGGAATATAGGCTTCCGGCTGGTAGTAGTCATAATACGAAACGAAATAGCTCACCGCATTGTCTGGCATGAGCTCACGGAACTCGGCGCACAGCTGCGCTGCCAACGTTTTATTCGGTTCGATAATCAACGTCGGGCGTTGCAGACGTTCAATAAGCCATGCTGTGGTGGCGGTTTTGCCAGTTCCAGTGGCACCCATGAGCACCACATCGCTTTCACCGTTTTCAATGCGTTCCGCAAGCTCTTCAATCGCCTTAGGCTGGTCGCCGCTCGGCTTATACGGCGATTTGACCACAAACGGCTTGTTCGTGCGTTCAATATTGAATCCCATGCCTACCTCGCTTCCGTGCGCCATTGTTTCATCAGCATATCAATATGCTCGAACATTTGTTCCAATGGCTGTGTGGAATCGATGATCTCATCGGCAATGGCAAGACGCTGTTCCGCGCTGGATTGATGGTTCACACGATTCCATGCCTGGCTTTCGCTCATGCCTCGCGTTGCCATCATTCTGCTTACCCTTACCTGTTCGGGCGCTTCAACAGTTACGATATGGTCGAATTCGAAAGGGATGCTGTCGATTACTTCGGCGAGTAACGGTATGTCATGCACCACTACGGCTTGACAATCAGCTTCAACAGCCTCATGTTCGAGCTGTACTGCAAGCTCATAAATCAGTGGATGCTCGATTCCGTCCAGCATCTTGCGCTTCCGTTCCGCATCGGAGCCGGAAAACACATGCTCCGACATCCACGCTCGATTGAGCTCACCTCGATCGGTCAAAGCATCGGAGCCGAAACATTTCGCTATGCGCTGAAGGCCAACGCTGCCGGGTTCCACCACTCGACGCGCAAGCAGATCATAATCGACAAGTACCGCACCAAGCTCACGCAGTCTTGCGGACACCGTGCTTTTGCCAGCCGCTATGCCGCCGGTCAATCCTATTCGAATCACCACAACCGCCATTCTAATGCGCTTCACATGCACGCTTGACATGCACATACGAAAAGACCCCGAACCTGAATCAGGAACGGGGTCTTTTCTAGGATCTAGCCTGAGCTGGATTGGATTCTAGCTCAGCATACAATCACTTGCCGAGCAGCTGGTCGCGCAGAGCGGCGAGCTGGTCGGAGTCGGCGAGGGTGCCGGCGGAAGTGTTCTCGGAGGAGTAGTTGGAAGACACCTCTTCGACCTTCTCTTCCTTCGGAGCCTGGCCATCTTCAGCGGCGGAAGCTTCAGCGTTCTCGAGCTCCTTGGCCACAAATTCCTTGTGCTGCTCCCACAGATCGTGAGCGGCGGCGTACTGGGACTCCCACTCCTCACGCTGCTTCTCGTAACCAGCGATCCACTCGTTGGTTGCCGGGTCGAAGCCTTCCGGATACTTGTAGTTGCCCTGCTCGTCGTACTCTGCCGGCATGCCGTACAGAGCCGGATCGAAGTCCTCGGAAGCCGGATCGACGGAGTCGTTAGCCTGCTTGAGGGACAGGGAGATGCGGCGACGATCGAGATCAACATCAATCACCTTGACGAACACTTCTTCGCCCGGCTTGACGACGGTCTCCGGGTTCTCCACGTGGCGGTTGGCCAGCTCGGAGATGTGCACGAGGCCTTCGATGCCGTCTTCGACGGAGATGAAGACACCGAACTGAACGATCTTGGTGACCTTGCCCTTGACAATCTGACCAGGAACGTGGGTGCGAGCGAAGCGCTGCCACGGATCTTCCTGGGTGGCCTTGAGGGACAGGGAGATGCGTTCACGATCGAGATCAACGTCGAGCACCTCGACGGTGACCTTGTCGCCGACCTTGACGACCTCGGACGGATGGTCGATGTGCTTCCAAGACAACTCGGAAACGTGGATCAGGCCGTCAACACCGCCCAGATCAACGAATGCACCGAAGTTGACGATGGAGGACACGACACCTTCGCGAATCTGGCCCTTCTTAAGCTGGGACAGGAAGGTCTCACGCACTTCGGACTGGGTCTCCTCGAGGTACTGGCGACGGGAGAGCACCACATTGTTGCGGTTCTTGTCGAGCTCGAGGATCTTGGCCTTGATGGTCTGGCCAATGTACGGGGACAGGTCGCGGACGCGACGCATTTCGACCAGGGATGCCGGCAGGAAGCCACGCAGACCGATGTCGACGATGAGACCACCCTTGACAGCTTCGATAACGGTGCCTTCGACAACGCCATCGGCTTCTTTGATCTTCTCGATGTCGCCCCAAGCGCGCTCGTACTGTGCACGCTTCTTGGACAGAATCAGACGGCCTTCCTTGTCTTCCTTGGTGACGACAAGAGCCTCAATGGTGTCGCCGACCTCGACGACTTCGTCCGGATCAACGTCCTTCTTGATGGAAAGCTCACGGGAGGGAATGACGCCCTCAGTCTTGTAGCCGATGTCGAGCAGGACCTCGTCGTGATCGACCTTGACGACGGTACCTTCGACCAAATCACCATCACCGAAGTTCTTGATGGTGGAATCGACTGCCTTGATGAAGTCCTCTTCGGTGCCGATGTCGTTGATGGCGACCTTGGCGACTTCGTTATTGTTCTCTGCCATTAATTTGGTTTCTTACAAATAGTGGGTGGATAAAATCGGTCTTCAGTTATATGCATGCGATATAACACATGCAAGGCGTAAGTTTACATGGGACCATGCACAAAAAAGACGTGCTACAACACGCGACACGCCCGAAATCAGCTTGCATCGTGCATAAAGCGCAATTACAGCTGACGCTCGGCCATCTCTACCACATTCTCCAACAACATGGCACGGGTCATAGGTCCGACACCACCCGGGTTCGGCGTATATGCCGAAACCTTCTCGTAGCAGGCTTTGTCAACATCGCCCTTCACGCGATAGCGGCCGGCTTCCTCGTCAAACACACGGGAAACGCCGACATCGACCAGCACCGCACCTTCCTTGATGTCTTCCGGCTTAACAAAGCCTGCGGAACCCATGGCCGCAATAATGACGTCGGCCTCGAGCATATGCTTGCG
>CXQN01000063.1_pt1 | contig 54311 bp, 41 predicted proteins | sample 591481 | NCBI WGS metagenome assembly CXQN01 (sample SAMEA3491295, study PRJEB9169) | human gut metagenome | biome: ENVO:mammalia-associated habitat; material: ENVO:feces | place: Bangladesh | collected 2010-04-07
GAAGGGCATTATTCTTGCTGGCGGTTCGGGTACGAGACTGTACCCGTTGACCACGGTCACGTCGAAGCAGCTGCTGCCGGTGTACGACAAACCGATGATCTACTATCCGCTCAGCGTGCTGATGATGGCTGGGATCCGCGACATCCTGATTATCAGCACGCCGAAGGATCTGCCGAACTTCGAACGGCTCCTAGGCGACGGATCGCATTATGGCGTGCGCTTCTCGTACAAGGTTCAGCCGTCCCCGGACGGGCTCGCGCAGGCGTTCCTCCTGGGCGAGGAGTTTATTGCAGGCGAGCCTTGCGCACTGGTGCTGGGCGACAACATCTTCTACGGCAACGGCCTGGGCGCGACCTTGCGCAAGGCCGTGGCGAAGGCCGAGTCCGGTGAAGGTGCGAGCGTGTTCGGCTATTACGTGGACGATCCGGAGCGTTATGGCGTGGTCGAGTTCGACGAGGACAAGAAGGCCGTGTCCATCGAGGAGAAGCCGGCGCATCCGAAGTCGCATTACGCGGTGACCGGCCTGTACTTCTACGACGAGCACGTGGTCGAGTACGCCAAGCGGGTCAGACCCTCGGCGCGAGGTGAGCTGGAGATCACAGACCTGAACCGCATGTACCTGGACGCGGGCATGCTGAACGTGCGTACGCTGGGCCGAGGCTATGCGTGGCTGGACACGGGCACGATGGACTCTCTGTTCGAGGCGGGGGAGTTCGTGCGCACCGTGCAGCGTGCGCAGGGTCTGCCGATCGCGATCGTGGAGGAGATCGCCTACGAGAACGGCTGGATTACGCGCGACCAGCTCATGGAGTCCGCGGAACGCTATGGCAAGAGTCCCTACGGGCAGCATTTGAAGGGCATCGCCGACGGCGAAATCATGCTCGTACCGAATCAGAAGAACTGACGAAGGCTTGTCTCCGGAGCTTATTCTTGTAACGGATGTTCCTGCCATCCGTCCTTCAGAGGTCCGGTGGCAGTCTGTATGCCAGAAGTCCGTGTGACCAACTCAAACGTTGTCCGCACGGACTTTTCTTGGCGGAATCATAATCGTCAGTATTACTGGTGTCCTTCATGGGATATCATCATTTAGCATCATCATCTTGTTGCTCTACTTGTGCATATATGTCTTGTGCCTTGCTGATAAAGCTTGTCATGAAATTATGTTTCTGGAAGATTGACAGTATTTCAGTTGGTTGAAAACCGAGATAGAGCAATACCGCTCCATATTGGAGTACCTGGACCGCACGTGCATGCCAGTACAAGTCACTTCCAGTCAGAAAATTATCGTTATTGGGCTCTCTCATGTGCGTATAGGTATTTCGACTTTCTCGATGTTGTCGTAAGAACAGTTTCTTATTGGGAACAACGTAGTTTGCGAAATCGCCTAATCTTGTCCAGAGCCTGTTGGCGAGTTCTCCTGCTGATACAAAATTCGCGTATTTCAGCTTGAGCTCGGCCCAGTTGTGGATTGTTTTATTGTTGATAGTCTCTAGTACGCAGGTTTTCCTCCGCTCAAATTCTTCATCGGAAAGTTCGCTGAGATTTTCTCCGACTCGGGAAGTGGCTTCGAAACTTTGAGCGCATAACGAGAACATTACGTCTATTGCCTTGTCCCATTTTCCGAGTAATGCCGCGGCGGTCCGACATGCTGTTTGTGCATCACCGGTTGCATTCATCCAGTTATCGGCGATGTCTTGGAAACGATTGCTTATTTCTGGATAGGGCAATGGCATATTGACCGCAAGCCTGCCGACTTCGTCCTCTTCACCGGGGATATAGCGATCAAAGTATTGCCCCTGGACTGCTGGATTAACGCCTGTGAATGTTATTTCTTCGATATTCCCAGGAAAGCCCATGCAGAATGCAAGTAATCGTTCGAACGGTTCAAAAAGATTATTGAGAACATCATTTAATGGCATTCCTTCAGAATCCAACATCCTAAAGTTCAGCCGCCATGTTTCCTTGAAGGAAAACTCGTGGAGAGTATTATAGCCACCGAGTCGTTTGGCGAAATGTTTTGCATGAACTTCAAAATCATTGTTGTTCTTGTATAGAAGAATATTTTGAGGTTCCTTTGAGCAATAGGAGAATTTAAGTTCTTGAGCTCCGTCTTCGGTTAGATTGTTAGATTCACGGAAGAAGTGTGTGTCGATCCATTCGCTAAAGCCAGACAGATCAACTGTCAATTCTGATATTGAGGGGTTATAGTCAATTCGTTGGTTAGCGACAATTATTGATTCTCCTTGAAGCTTTTGCTGTATGAAGGTCTGTGAGAAGGGGATGGCATTAGTTCCATGAATATCTCTTAGTACGTAGTATTTGTTGTCATTCGAATAGCCAAAGACCGATTTCCTGCTGAAATCGAGAGCAAAAGCATTGCCTCCGTTTTCCATCGGTACGGATTCCGAAACGAGATGACCGCGGAGAATATTTAGTCTAGGGGCGTTCTGCCCATCGAAGGAAAGCAATCCAAGTGGGCATTCGTTGATATTGTCTAGACCGTCTTTATCCGTAGCCCAGCAAGCAGGTTCGAAGTTGTAAGGTTGCATGTCATTCTCTTATCGTTTAAAATGTGTAGAATTTGAAGGATCATCTCGAATGATGCCGAATTCTGGACAATGTTCAGATTCTCATTCTGCTTATGTTTTGGCATAAGAATCTGAACATTGCCGAAGAGCAAGTTTGCTGTCTCAAGCGTCCTTGTCTTCATCGAAATCAATTTCTACGTCTGACTCCTGATAGAGCTCGATGTTGGAATGCACGTCGATTTCTTCGACAATCCATGGCTCTGTCTGTAGCTGACAGTGCTGTTTGAATTCTTCGAATCGGTTGCGTCCATCCATACCGCGTAGAGTCACCACGATGCCGAAGCGAAGACCGTCCCCGGCGTTTTTCCCTACGGTTCCATTCTCATCAATTGGCGGATCGAACCTCTCGGTTTTGCGGATCTTGAATCCCCAGTAGGGAATCCCATGAGAAATACGTGGCTGGAAACGGGTTTTCTCAATATCGCTGACGTGTTTTACATTGTCCCATTTTCGGTACAGTTTCCGAGCGTCGCCCTCGTAAGTATATGCAGTTGGATCTCCCTGAATGTTGTTATTTAGTGAATCGATGCCCTTCTCTCTCATGCGTCCAAAATGAAAGTCCAGTTCTGTGGAAGTATAATCAACGCCTTGTCTAGCGTTGCACTTTGGGAAATAGCAAAGTGTGGCTCTCGCCATATATGGATATCTCCCATTTACCATTGGCACTGGTATACGGTAGTTGTACGTTTCGAAAGAGGTGACTGTACCTTCTAGGATGAACCGTATCTCGTTCGAAGGGGTAGTCAGAATGTCCTCAATCCTGGTGGGGACTATGCCATATCCAACTTTGATGTTGTCAGCTGAGATTTTTCCCCATCCTGAGGCTGCGTCAATGAGCATGGCCTTTGCTGTTTCTCTGGAGAAATGCATAACATATATCAGGTATGCCATCTTTCGTGTAATCCAAGGCGCTGCGAACGATGTTCCAGTTGTCAGGTTCACACCTTGTGGCGACCACGCTGTCATCTGCTCGGTGGTATCACCTCCAAAGCAGGAAATATCTGGCTTGCGGAAAAAGTTCAGTACAGGGCCTTCTCTGGTATAACTTGCAGGTTCTTTAAGAATGGATGTGGCATTAACAACGAGCGAATTGATGGAATCGGCCGGTGCTCCAATGCGTTTGGGTTGGGTTGGGCTGTCCTCTTGTGTTTTATTGGTTCCTGCCACTACGAAAACGATGTCGTATTCGTTCTGCAGTTTATCCAGCATCGAGGCTTCTGGTGAGATTATGTTTTCGGGGGATTCCAGACATGATCCGAGACTTAGATTCCATACTTTAATGTCAGGATTGCTGGCCACGATGTTGCGAATCATTTTCATAACAGTGAAAGAGCTGTTATGACCGCTTCGGGCGACAGCGAAGTGGCGGACTCGGAATCTGCCGCAGTCATCATCGAGTGCCGGGTTCAACGTTGGCCCATCGACTATGAGCGATGTAACCTCGGTACCATGGATGCGGTCTTCTAGGGTTGTGCCAATTTGCGGATCAAGTTCATCGTGATATTCCACCCATTCGGAAAAGTAAGCGTTCTCCGAATCGAAACAGGTATCAATTACTCCGACGATTGGTTCATTCGTCGGCATTGGGATTGAGGGCGTGAATAGGTCTTCGACTTGCTTGGAATCCGGCTCGAATTTCAGTTCCAAAGCATCCTTGAGAGACATGGCAACGAGGTATGGTGCTGTTTCCGTAAGCTTACGGTACTGATTTGGATCCATATTGATGGTTGTCGCATCGAGCAAGTTGAATCCGTTCACATCAACGCCTAGCCTATTCAACAATGCAACTGTTTGTAAGCCATCTCGTCCGGTATCATAGATTGTTACCAGAGCATGCTCCCGCTGAGGATCAATGTAGTTTTTTACAGTAAAGTGCTCTACATAATGAGCATCTCTAATAATCTGTGCAAATGCTGTTTTGCTCAGCCCCACGCCTGCATCGATTTCGGCAAGACCATCATGGGTGATCGATGCTAATTCTCCATTGTTAATAGAGTCTCCGTGATGAGCCAGAATCTTCTTGGCTGCTTCCAGTTCCCTGAGGGTTGATTTGATGGTTTCCATCTTCACGTAATGCGTGATGACGTGGCAGGGTTTTCCTGCATGGTTTTTTGAAAAAACAGCACCGACGATGGAGTCATTCGCCGATTTGTTGTGACTGCTCAGCAAACGTTTAATGCGGTTGCTTTTAGCAACTATCGTTCTGTAGCATACTTCGACCAATGGGTCAATGAAGACCGGCTGTGTCTTCCAATATGCGATGACCTGATGAAGATCGTCAATCCTATCTTGTATCTGACTTGTGGTAACGACGGCGTTTGCAGGCAAAGAAGGTGGACCTGGCCACTGTGCTTTGCCGTGTCCGAATTGACCTTTTAACCTCAGAGTGTTATTCATCACGAGTGCCTTTCATCTCTCGAGCTGCTGTGCTGCGTGATATTCCAGTTAGAACCTCGATTTCGCGGAGTGTGAATCCTTGATCTCGCAGCATTCGAATGTCTTGAATAATATTTGCTCCATTGGGGATAAGAGCGATGTAAATGCGGCGGAGATAATCGTTTTCGTCATTGGGCTTGCTGAATGCGATGGCCGATCGGATGAGATTTTTCATCTCGCCCGGGTAGGGTAGTTGCTCTGCCTTAGAAAGAATCTTCTTGAAGAGACGAATGTTCTTTCCGATGAACGAGAATTGCTTTGCATAGTCATTCATGATGCTTGTTGCCACATCAATGAGATCTTCTTTCGTGTACCTTCCAAAATCAACTACAGCATCAAATCTGCGAATGAATGCTTTGTCGAATTTTGAAAATAGGTTGGTGGTCGCAAACAAAATAATTTGCTCTGAGAGTTCATCCATTTGGCTCAGCAAGGTCGATGTGGCACGGCCCATTTCTCGGATGTCATGTGAATCAATACGGTCAAGAGCGAGCGCATCGATTTCATCAAAAAGTACTATCGTCTGATCAGGGCGTGTGAAACTATTGATTTCAGCGAATAGTTTGGTGATGTTCTTTGCCGTTTGACCAAGACGGCTGTCTATGACAGAGCTGAAATTGACGACATACAATTCGCGTTGCATGATTGAGGAAATTTGTTTTACGGACTCAGTCTTTCCCGTGCCGGCAGGGCCGTGAAAAAGGAATTTATGGATTCCGATATTTCGCCCGATGGCGTTGAGTGCTCCCTGAATGTCATCTGCAATGACTTCAGGTAGTGGCAGAGAAGCCTTGACCACGATTTTCTTTTCGAGGAATTCGGACTTGATGTCGGAATTAGACGATTGCGGGACAAGAGTGTTTGCGTCTGATAGTAAAGCGATGATGTACGCGGCCAGCTGTGAGTCTCCGGCGTGATCAAATTCCTTGGCGATATTGTACGCTTCATTGCGGAAAGCGGCATCATTATGCTCCGTATGGTACCGGATTAGATTCAGCACATTTTTCTTCTTCATGTTTCTTAGCCTTTAAGTCGTAAATTGCAACTTTAAGTAATTTATTCTGTGTCTCATTGTAGCATATGTGTGTCTCAGTCGTTTTGGTGGTATGCTGTGTATGCAGTCTCAAATGGGCTGCGGGAAAATAAAAACTCCGATCCGTTGGCACGAATCGGAGTCGGGTTGAGCCCTAGGGCTTGTGTGTCTCGGTAAGACCTCACAAGACTACCGCAATGGCTTGTCAATGCAGGTCGGGCGACTGGGGCTCCTTAGTCCAGGAAGGAGCTGTCAATGGCAGCAAATTTCAAGCCAGGTGAAGATAACCACCGACCGGGAACATATATAGAAGTTGGACCGCGAGGAGGAAGGGTGCATGATCCTCGCATCGTACATATTGATGCAGGTGACAGGCTTCCGCCTACGCAAGAGGTCGGACATCTTTGGCAGCATCGGCCTTCTGGCAAGAAATAGAAGAGAAGGGAAGACGGGGTGCTTCGATTGCTGGATTGAAGATATTCTGAATTCCAGCAATCGAAGCGTGACTCCTCTTCGGAAGTATTGTCAGTGCTTGATTTTGTGGAAGAGAAAGGTTTTTTGAGTAGTGATGTGATTTTGTTACTGGGAACAGTGACTCACGATAAACATCTGCTGCTGTGTAATGGCCGTTTTCTTAGGGAAGAAAGGTCGGGGGAGTGTCTGTCGACGCACAAGTGGGATGTGGGTTTGTAAGGCAGTTTGCTTTTAGTCTGTTTGCTTCAGGAATCCAATTCACGGAGGTACCGCGGATTTGTCTGATATTCGACCATGCGTTTATCGAATGTGCGCTGGATAGGGGTTGTCTGCCTGTCTTCGGACTGAAGTATTCGGATCCGCAGAATCTGATTGATAATTCAATCGCCCGTACGACCGGCACCTTGAGGGCATAAATCATGCTTGGGTCCAACCAGAAGAACCGACAAAACTGATTCTTGGCGGATTCTGGCTGTCTTTACCGCACTTACAACAGCTTGCATAACCAAAAATCCGCGAGACCCCTAAACGTCAGTCGCACGGATTTCTGCTATCAATGGTTATTCATCGTTTTTAACGATCTTGAGCGACGGATGAAACGGTCGTCAGTAGATAACGAATGATTGTGCATTCGGCTGGATGCCTTGTTCTACAGCAGCTCGAACCAGCGCCCGCGACGTCGGTCGAGGGTGGCGGCGAACAATGTCTGGTGGATGAAGTCAAACAGGGTGCATACGGCGTAGATTGCCAGCAGGGGATGCCGAGAATCTGCAGAATCGCCAGCGGCTGCTGGTACAGATTCTGCAGATTGAACAACTTGACCCAGAGTAGTTTCTCGGAGGCCGCGTAGTCGGTGATCAGGTACACGACGAACGCAGATTGCGCTATCCGGTTGATGGCTCGATTGTGGAAGGTGACGCGGCCGAACAGCAGGAACATGTCGAAGCCGACCATGATGACGGGCGGCTTCCAATCGCTGGTGATGTATATTTCCATGTCGTGCCCGAGCAGCGACAATGTTATGGAGGCGCAGGTGTACAACAGGAAAAAACCGAGCCCGATGCCGGTCGTCAGCCAGACCTGCTTGGTGGTGAACGGTTTCATATACCACTTATAAGCAGAAATCAGAATGAACAGGTAGATGAAACCGAAGAGACCATCATTAATTTTTATCATTCCGGGGATGAAGCTGATCAATCCCCATATGACCAGCACGGTCGCGGCCAGCGCGAGGTGGTATTCGCGGCCGAGCGCCTTCAATCCCTTGTCCAGAAAGGGGAGGAGCGCTAGGAATATGGCGTAGTCGGTGGCGTACCGCCACACGCCCATGCTCAACGGCATGACGCTTTTCACCATGAGTTTCGCGCCGAGATCCGCCCGGTCGAATACGAGGTAGAACGTTACGAGGATAAGGCTCCAGAACAGGAGCTCGCGCTCCATGATCCACACGCGTTTCAGGTTGGATTTGATGGTCTGTTCCCTGTCGAGGAAGAACCATGCGGAGATGGAGAAGAAGATGACCACGCCGACCTTGCCGCCGCCGGCCATGACGAGCTGGAAGAAGATCCGCTCCGGTCCCAGGGGGGCAGCACGTCATAGCCGTTATGGACGATGAAGTGATGGGCGAGAATCATGAACATCGCGATGATGCGCAACGTTTTAATGCTGGAATTCCTGCCCCCCCCCATTTGAAATTCTGGAGTGTGCCAGTGCGCTGTGCTTAGCGCTTACGCGGTTGTCTTTCTCCGCGTCCTGTTTTTCTCTCATAATTCTCTGTATCGGGCATAACCCAGAAAACTGATGCAAGACGGCTTGTCATCGTTTGTTGTGGCCATATCATGCCATAGCTGTGCGCGAGTTTCTGCATACTAGAAATCCGTGTGACCATTCATCTGATCGCACGGATTTTTTAATGCCTGAATCGTAATGTGGTGCTGTTTCCGTATCTTACGAAGGCGTCACTATAGGGGTTCTGCAGAGGATAGGACTTTCTCGACGATGAGATTGTCTAAAAGTCCTTCTGCATACTGTATGGGCTGTTGTGCGTCCTTGTGATAGCGCACGATGACTCTGCCGTAGAATTTGCGGTATTCGGTCAGTTCCTCTCCCTCGTAGCCGACATAGTGGGGGTCGTCGTCTTCGCTTTTTTCCTTTGGGCATTCCAATGGGTCCCCGATACGCTTGAGACATGTGAGCACCCAGAGGTCGTTGTTTTCTGGAAGACGTACCAGGCCGATCACGTTCTCCCCCTTGTGCAGGTGCTCCGCATCTTTCCCGTTGTCGTTCCTTTTTCGGGACAGAAGCCAATCGGTGTTGAGCTCATCGGGGTCTCCCCTGAACACCTTGATGGGTTCGGTGCCATTGTAGTTGGTCATGAAACGGATTTTCGTCCTGCTGATCTCCTCGTCAGTGAGGTGGAGCAGGTCATTTAATTTAATATCTTCACTCATATCTACATGATAGCTCGTGAGGACGGGTAGTGTCCGAAAAGTTGCGTACTTTGGATCATTGCCGTCCATGGCGCGATGATCAGTTTGCTCCCGTGAGGTTGTCATCAAGCCGGGACATGTCCAGGTAGCGGCGGACGCCCATTCCCTGTGGGTCGGCGGCGTCTTCGAGAGCACGTTGCGCATGAAATGCACCATGCACCGCCGGTAGCGTTCGATCACCGCGGACTCGAACAGGGTGCCCTTAAGTTTCGGCACCTTCAGCTCAAGCCTGCCGGCCTTGGCGGTGAGCTTGCGTTCGTAGTGGCCGGCCCTGTACGCCTTCCGCTCCCCGGTGCGCTCGTACTTGGCGGCGTTGGTGATCTCGTCGGCCTGAAGCGTCGGGTATCGCGTTGAGGATCTGCGCCATCTTTTCGGTGATCAGCCGGTCGAGCCTGGTCTCGAGCAGGTTCTGGTCGATCTGTATGATGTTCGAGTGTCTTGGTTCCGTCTCCTGGTTTCCAATCGCGGTTTTTTGTTTTGGCGAATGAAAATCGTACACGGGATGCGGGCCATGCCCTCTTACGTCAGGGCGGGAATCCGAAAGTGCGCAAGAATTCGGGCGTTATCGAAAATCCCAAACGACTATTCGACGTATTTTGTAGCTATCCCTTGACGCATGATTTTGCGGCAACAATATGTGGTTTCCTTATCCTTGTCGACAGCCCTAGCGTGCGGAATGCTGCCAAACTGAAAATGAAGGATTTCTTACAGCGTCTGACAAATGCATTATTGAATGCTACCTTTGTGTTTTGAGAGAAGGACCGGCAGTATATATCCTTTCGAAAGCAAGCTTCATATATCTGAACATAGAAATTTCCATGACAGAGGAGGGGCCATGAAGTCAATACAAGTAGCGAATGCTTTCATTCTTCGCCATGGCTCTGATATCGACATTACGAATCTTGTGCTGAACAAGCTCGTTTATTTCGCGCAAGTCGAGTCTCTGCGCGCAACCGGGAAACCATTGTTCGAAGACAAGATCGAGGCTTGGTCCTACGGCCCAGTCGAGAAGGACGTTTATTACACTTTCCAAAAGTATGGGCGCAACAGGATTTCAAAGTCCGAGGGCGAAGCCGCAAAAGACGAACAGACTTTATCCGTTGTTGACAGGACGGCAAAGAAATACGGTTTTCTGACGGCATTCGATCTTGTGGGATTCTCCCATCGAAAGAACTCCGCTTGGAAGAATGTCTACAGGGAAGGAGAAAACGTCGAGATCACCAACGATGCCATTCTCGCATCCGACGACGGTCTGACCTTCCCCAAAAACACTCTTGCATCTAGTTTGGATGAAGTAAATGCAAAATGGCAGAACACCTTCAGGATTCTGCGCAATGCCTGAGCAATACACTGACGAGTGGTGGCATATCCAAGCGCCGCCACTCGTTTTTCCATCTGATGATTTCGCAGAAGCAATGACACAAGCAATCGTCCGAGTACACAGGAAGCAACTTGACGACATCGGCGGATTTACCGTGGAAAGAGCCAATGACGCCGGTTCCGTAAGTGGCGTTGTAGATTCGACATTTCTGCCGGTATTCGGTCAATCGTCGAAAGAACGATTCGAAGATTTGTTTCGACAAATGGCGCATCTTACCTTTCACCTAGCCAAAAATCATTATTTCGCTGATGGCAACAAGCGCACCGCAATGGCCATATCCTTGGCCATCCTGAAAATGGAAAGAATTGATTTGGATATCGATGATGATCCAGAGCCAGAACGAAATACCCTATATAAACTCATTTCCAGACTGGTGACAGAAGAAATCGCGGAAGAACAATTTGCCGCAAGCCTGAGGAGAAGTGGACGTTTAATCGATGAATGATGACGGGCTGCCGCCTGTCCGCTACAGCGCAAGGTCGACCGGCCCATGCGAGTGCTCGGCTATCGCACGCCCGCCGAGTCATTCGCCGACGAACCGCCAGACCTACAAGCCTGACGAAGGCGTTGCACCTGCAAATGAACAACGGGTGGCATTCATACATCATGATGAACGAGTAAGGTTGACGGGGAGGGGGAACCACATGAACCAGGCATGCGTACACAACGACACCATCGACGCGGGCAACTATCATGGCCGACCGCAATACCGGTCGCTCCTGCATTTCCTGGCATCGCAGGAACGCAACATCATCTGGCTGCTGCTGGCCATCGCTTTTCTTCCGGCGGACGGCACCACGCTCGGCCTGTACGCGCCGTTCTGGTCGCCAATCAGTCCGGCGCTGTTCGCCGTGTACTGCCTATGCAATTGGCGGCAACTGCGCATCGTGGCCAACCGGTACCTGCCAATGTTCCTCCTGCCGGTGGCCTGCATAATCCTGTCCATCCCGGGATGGCTGAAGTTCGGCATCCACCTCAACGCCGCGTTCATGAGCATCACCGGATTATTGGGCGTGCTCGCCACTTTGGGTGCGATCGCCCTTGCGTTCGACATCAAACGCATTCCGTGGCGTACGCCATTGCGGATTCTCATCGCTTCTTACTGGTTCTCCTTCGGCGTGGGCGTGGTGCAATGGCTATCCATCCATCTGCATATCAAGCCGTTGACCGACTATTTCGCGCACCTCATGTACCGGCAGTACATCAATGAAAGCTCGGTGTGGGGTGGTGGTCGCTCGCAGTTCCTGTTCGCGGAGCCCAGCTATATCGGCATGCATCTGTTCGGCGTATTGCTGCCGCTTATGTGGCTTATGCGTGGGCGCGACCGTATTTATGCCAAGCGGTTGCGCAACCTCATCGTTGTGTATGCGATTGGCGCTGTGCTGATGCAGGCCGGCACCCGGATCGTCCTTGACTCGGTGGTGGCGTTGCTGGTTGCCATTATTGTGCATAATTCGTGGTGCGACAAGAAACAGCGCGTGCGTGGTATTGCGCAGTTGCTGGGTGCGGTTATGCTTGGTCTGCTGGGCGTGCTTGCCGATTCCCGACTATCTTCGATTGCGGAAAACGGTGCCGAAGGAGACGGATCGTTCTTCGCGCGAATCTATCAGAGTCTTGACCCGATATGTGGGTTGCTCGCCCATCCGTGGACGGTGCTTACCGGATATGGCTCCGGCAACATCATCAACGCGGTATGGGCCGGCGCGAAGCATGCAGGACGATTGTTGAATGGCTTGGGCATGAATGGAAGTGCTGCGGTGGGATTCGCGGCTGGCATGAATGCGGACACCGTATGGACGATGTGTGCGTATACCAGCGTCGTCGCCGAATACGGATTGGTCGGCCTGGCTCTGCTGATCTTCGCTTCCATAGTTTCCATGACGCGTGTTTTCGATACGGCAGCTGCCGGGCATGGTGTTTGGAGCAAGACTGTTATCTGCTGGCTTGTCCTGATCGTGTACCTGTATATCCAGTGCGAGAACTATGCATTCGCCGCGCTGCCATTGTTTATCTTCGCGGCAAGCAAGCTGCGCAAGTAACCATATTTGACGGGGTACGGATGTCTTCTTCTAGATAACGTACAGCTAGAGAAGCCGCTATCGCAAGTATTCTTTAACCTGTCCACAAGGCGGCTGGCATTAGCAATCATTTGGGTAGGTAATGTTCGACTGTTCAGTTTTTGAGCCTTGCCGCTCTGGAGCTGCCATATGCGAATGAAATATGTCGCGCAACTAGTGGTGAAATCAGTGATGGGGCCAATGGAATTCGTCGGGCTTGGCAAACGCTGTGTGCAGGTTATGCCTTATTTGCCTTACGGGTGGCGTATTTGGTCGGTGCGAAAATGTCATTTCGCTTATATGTGGCAGATAGTCGGCGGGGTTATACCCTCTAACTGTGGAATATGTACCCCCGAAGTGGCTTTTTCCTGTTACGACCTGCCACATATAAGCGAAATGGAAGTTTTCATCTCCTGCAATCTGCCACATATAAGCGAAATGAAATGTGTTTCGTTGCTTAGGGTGCAGTGGTCACGGCCTGTTCGGACCGCAGCTCCTCGATACTTATATGCCAGACGGCAGTCGATGGCCGTCTATGTTGGGTGAAGTGATCTGAAGTGGTTACAAGCTGCGGATTTGCGAGCCGAACGGCCATAGAGCTAGTTTGGCCATCTTGAACGATTGAATGCCGAAAGGAATACCGATGATGGTGACGCACAGTACCACCCCTATAACGGCCCAGCTCGCAGCCAGAAACAGTCCACCCAGAATCAGCCACAGAATATTGCCAAGAAGTCGCATACGCACATGATGCTGACATGCCGCGCCGATGCCGATAAGTGGCAACGGATAACAACAAAAGATACAAAAAGCAGCAAAGCCATGTAGGAAGGATGTATTTTACCTCGCCATAAGCAAAAATGGCGAGGCAGATTTATCGAACCTTAATCGAACCAAGTTTTAATACGGTTGCATTGCTTGGCGATGCCTCCGAATATATTGGAAACTTTTACTTTGCTTTCCGAAGTGTTGCTGGCAGCAACGTATTGAATGGATTCTTGCAGTCACTTAATTGATGCGGCTGCAAAAGCGATCGGTATTTTCTGGCTGAATTCTTTAAGTGCGGAGCGGCAAAAAACAAAAAATCTTTGATAAGTGCCATGTAAAACTGCTCAATATCTGTTTGATTGAAAGCCCGCTACACAAATCTGCCATACATAACGCAGATAGACCGGTTGAAATGGGGAAAATGCGCAGAGTGAGGGGCGTTCGCCTTTAGGAACGGACGCCCCACACTTGTTGGATGGGAATTTATAGCATTCCGATCAGCCCGTGATCATGGCCGTCGCGCGCGAAGGCTGGAATCGTGTCTATTCCGGCGTCGACAGTGATTTTCTGCCCACCTCCATACACTTTGCCAGTGCGTAGATCCGTCCATGTGATGCTAGCATTTCCGGGAAGCGTCACCTCACGCGACCTAGCTCCGGCCTCAACTACGGGGGCCACTAGGATATCAGGACCGAACATGTATTCATCGGCGATATCAGACACCGACTTGTCTTGAGGGAACTCGTAGAAGAGTCCGCGGACCAAAGGCTGGCCATCGGTATGTGCTGATTCGAACAATTCCCGAGTGTAAGGGCGCATTTTCTCGCGAATGGCAATGAACTTTCGGAAGATTTGCTCCATCTCGGGGCCATAGCTCCAAGGCTCATTGTCGGCGCCACTTGGCGAACGGTGGTCTCCGGCCGAATTGGTGATGGTCTCCTTGCCGGTTGCCGTATGCAGGCTACGGTCGCCATGGTTGCGCATGACCGGCAGGAAGCATGAGAACGCGCACCAGCGGGCCAACAACTCCTTGAAATCGTCCGAATCAATTATCCCATCATGGAAACCGCCCATATCGGTGGTGAACCAAGGGATACCGGCCATGCCCATGTGGATGGAGCAGGTAATCTGGGCACGAAGGTCGGCGAAGGTCGAACCAACGTCTCCAGACCAAACAAGAGAACCATAGCGTTGCGAACCAGCCCAAGCGCAACGGGTGAGGTTGACGATGTCACCATCCCTTCCTATGGTTTGTTGTCCCTCGTAGAATCCTTTGTTATAGTCTCTTGGGTAGATGTTTGCCACCTGCTGGTTTGGGCCGGCGTAATATCGATAGTTGTCGAAATCGTACGTTCCGTATTCAGGTTCCGCTTCATCGAGCCAGAATGCATCAACCCCAAGCTCGGCATAATTTGTTCGGCACTTCTCCCAAACATATTCGCGAGCTTTTGGATTGGTGGCGTCATAGAACTGGCTGGGACCTTCGAACATCATGCCGACGTCTTCACCCTTATCTGCGCGCACGAGAAGGTTCTTTGACTTCATCTCAACATAATTCTCTGAGGCGAGCGCGACCTGGGGCCACACAGATACCATGAGTTTCACTCCCATGCTGTGCAGCTCGTCCGCCATAGCTTTGGGATCTGGCCAGAATTCATTCTCAAAACGGAAGTCACCCATATGCGGCCAGTGGAAGAAATCTACAACGATGAGATCCAATGGAATATTACGCTGTTTAAACCCATGAGCGACGTCTAGGAGCTGACGTTGATTCCAATATCTAAGCTTGCACTGCCAGAATCCCAGTCCCCATTCAGGCATGTGAGGAGCGTGCCCTGTGGCGTCGGCATAATGCTTCATTATCGAAGAAGGTGTATCGCCTGTGGTAATCCAGTAATCAATCTGCTTGGCTGATTCAGCGTGCCATTCCGTACGGTTCTTGCCGAACGTAACGTTTCCAAGTGCCGGGTTATTCCACAGGAAGCCATATCCGGCGCTGGAAACCACGAAAGGAATAGATGCCTGTGAATTGCGATGCGCGAGTTCGAGGGTACAACCTTTCAGATTGAGGATGTTCTGTTGGTACTCGCCCATACCATATAGTTTCTCATTTTCCGGTGTGGTAAAGGAAGCAACGATGGAATAGTCGCCTCCGGTGATCGGTTTGAACCATCGCGCTCGAAGATTTAGTGATCCGCCAGATGGTATTTCCTGAATGAGCGGTGTGCCGTCTGCCTTATAGAAGCTCAGTAAACAGCGTGGCTCTTCATATCCTGATCCGGAGTACAGGCCGCAGGATGCTTTCGCTTGAACTACAATATCGCCATTGCGTAATTCGGCGGTTCTACTGGGCTTGTCAATGGTGATGCCATAGTTGTGGCTGCCTGAGGCCTGGTTGTTTTGTGGCAGCAAAGCTCCGTCTTGTTCCTGTATCTCATGCATTTTCGAGGCGCGGACGCGGACTGAATTCTTTCCCCATGGTTCGATGCGAAGATATTCGCCGTCACCAGTCCACAACAGTGCATCTCCATCGATAGCAAAAGTTAGTTCACTCATAGTTGGTCCTTGTTAATTATGTACTTAAGGGTTGGATCAGTCTTTCACCGCTCCGGCTGTTACGCCGGCGGCAACGTATTTCTGTGCGAAAATTAGTAATAGCGCTGTTGGTACTGAGGCCAATACTGCGGTGGCCATCATTGGCCCCCATTCTTGGTTCTGTGAACCGATAAAGTCATATAGACCCATGGTGATTGGCCTCATCTTGCCGCCACCGGAATCGAGGGTCGAAGCAAACATGAAATCTGACCATGCCCAGAGGAAAGCGAACAGCGAAGTCGTGACAATGGTATTACGGGAGAGTGGAATCACGATTTTGGCAAAAACACCCCACTGCGATGCTCCGTCGATTTGCGCTGCCTCCACCAACGAGCGTGGCATACCGGACATAAATCCCGTCATCAGAATCACCGCGAACGGTACCGACAAAGTGGAGTCGGCAACGATAAGTCCCGGAATGCTGTCGAGAAGGCCGATGTCATTGTAGATCTGGTAGAAGCCTAGAGACATAACGACCGCGGGAATCATCTGAGCAACAATCAACAGGAAGTTCATGGACTTTGAGCCTTTGAACTCCAAGAAAACAATGGCGTATGACGAAGGTAATGCAATTGCTAGAGTCAGGATCACGCATCCTATGGCAACCAGCAATGACGTTCCTAGGTAGGGGAGCTGTGAACTTAACGCAGAGGCATAATTGTCGAACGTGAAATCTTTCGGGAACAGATCACCTGAACGGATGGAGCGACGTTGCGTGAATGATATGTTGATCATCCAGTATACGGGGAAGAGCATAATCAGCGTCAAAATGATGCCTATAAGTGTTTTCCACCATGATGAACGATGTTTCATTTTAGTTACCTCTTCTCTTCATTCCGCTCGGCCCACAGGTAAATCAGAGCGAAAATCAGTGCTACGACAATGAGAATCGTGCCCACAACGGATGCTTCCGAATACCGGATGGTTGCTGATGTGCCCTTTCCGAAAGCCATCTCATAAGCCCAAGTTGCCAAGGTTCTCGAAGATCCAGTGCCCTTGGTCATAATCCAGATGATGTCTACTGTTCGTAACGTGTAGACGAAACCTAGCAGGAGCGTGATCATCGATACCGGCTTGAGCAACGGGAAAGTAATCTTCCAGAAGCGCTGCCAAGCATTGCAGCCATCCAACGCGGCGGCTTCATACAAGTCGCCATTGATGTTTTGCAAGCCCGAATACAGAATTACGAGGTTGAAAGGAATACCAAGCCAAATATTGGCAATGATAACCGCCCACAAGGAATGATCGGCTTGCAGCCACCAAACCGGGTCCAAACCAAATAGTTTGAGGAAATTATTAATAACACCGCTGTCGGCGTCCATCATCCATTGCCAGATTGTACCGGAAATCATTGGCGGAAGCAGCCATGGTACAAGGAATGCGCCGCGCAAAGCCGCAGAAAGTTTGAAATTCTGATTGAAGAAAACCGCCAATGCCAAGCCGATAGAGTATTGGAAAACGATAGAAGCGAAGACGAAAATCAAAGTCTGTCCGAGAATAGTCCAGAACTGTTGATCGCTTAATATTTCCTTATAGATATCGAATCCAGACCAAGGGGCATCGCCGGTCACAAAAGTGCGACGTGTGTAGCGGTGCATACTCATGGAAATATTCTGAATCAGAGGCCAAACGTAGAAGATAAGCATGTAAATAATCAGCGGGGCCGCGAAACCAATGGCAGCCAATGTGGTTGGCTTGATTCGCCTTGGTTTATTTACGGTGATTGTTTGAGACATAGTTCACCTGCCTGTTGATGGAAAAGATGGAATGGGGCGTCTGAATATCGCAATGAATGACGGACAGATGCCCCAGAAAAATATGAGACCGCGAATCAGCCCTTATTCAAGGCAGCCTGTAGATCTTCGGAAAGCTGTGCAGAAATGTCTTCGTATTGCAGACCGACGTCAGTGGTACGGCCTTCAGCATTTTCTACGGCGTCAACCCAAGGTGCCCAGGCACTGTTCTCTTCCACCTGCTGCTTACGGACGTCACTTTTGGCGGCAAGATAAACCATCTCATCATTGGTCTTCTTGAGATTATCTCCGTCAATGAGGCACTGAATGACTTCCGCGGTTGCCTTCATCTTGTCACTGTCTTTGGTTTTCTGGGTTGGAATGGTAATGAACTCGCCACCGCTTGGAACCGGGGCTACTCCGCCATCTTTGGCTGGAATGGAAATCATCTTGTAGCCTTTCTCGGTGGCCGACTCCATCTGCCATGAACCATTTTCGGAGAAGCCGTAATCGCCGCCAAGGAATAGATCCCACGCAGCAGATTGGTTGTCCGTTGCGACCGATTTCGGAGCCCAACCTTTTTGGACCCAGCCGGATACCAGATCAAGCGCATCCTGTTCGGCACTGGAACCTGAAGCGTCCTTCAATTGACCGCCGGCTCCCCAGAACCAGGGAAGGAACTGGAATGTTCCTTCTTCGCCGGAAATGCTGGAGAACGTGATGCCCTTATATCCTGCGTTTACTACTTTTTCGATGGCACTGTTGAGCGAATCCCAATCGGTGATCGATTCTGGGTCTACGCCGGCCTTATTGAGGACATCGGGGTTGTAATACAAGCCCAATGCGTTAGTGCCGTAAGAAACCCCATATTGTACGCCGTCGATGATGCCGGGGCCTTCGATATTCTTGTCGAACCCTGAAACGTCGACTCCCGCTGCCTCGATATCCGTAACAAGTCCTGCGTCGACAGCGGTAGGCATCTTTGGGTTATCGATCAGGGCGATCTGGGGTGCGTTGCCGGCCTTGACGGCTGTTGTGAGATTGTTTAATAGGTCTGACTGCGCATAGCCGATGCGTTTTACGTTATACCCCTCAGGAGCGCAATTGGTAACGTATTTCGCCCATGTGCTGCTATCGTTCTTCTGAGGGTATGGATCCCAGAATTCGATTGTTTTGGAATCTTGACTTGAGTTGCTACCGCAAGCGGCGAGACTGACTGCCGCGGCACTTGCGGCGATTAAAGCTATCACGCGCTTCATATTTGAACCGATCATTTGGTATTTCCTTTCATTAACAGCGCACCTATGCGCCGAATGATTATTTTATTGCGTTTGGGAAGTTTTAACCCCAAACTGTTGAACCGGTTAAACAAGTTAAATGATAAACCCTGATCTTTGAAAAGTCAAATCGACGAACTTAACCAATGTAGAATCCTGTGGTTGTTTTCTGCGCGTAATCTACGTAGCTGCGATGTTACTCGGGCTCTTGGGTTAGTGGATAATCAAGATAGCGGGTGACCGTCGGGGCTTTCGGATTGTTTATTCGACGCAAAAGGGTTCCCACGGCGGCTTCTGATAGTTGCGTAATGTCCGGACGCACTGCAGAGAACGATATCTTCATTGATGTTGCTAGCTGTTTCGGGAAAACGGTTACGACCTGCAAGTCATCCGGTGTTCGGAGATTCCTGCGTGCCAAAACCTGAGGGGCAACGATTGTTGCTGGCTCGTTGTGAAGTATCAGAGCGGTCGCTTTGGTGTGCGTGTCTAGTGCCTGCTCAATGAGGGGCGAAGGATCCGAATCGTCGTCTTTCGGATATTCGACATGCATTTTCAGGTCAAGACGTTTGGCGGTCTCTATCGCTGAATCCAGAAAGCGCCAAGCGTAGCCAAGACCCTGATCAAATATTGTGTGTGACCATGAAATAAGAATCACCTCTTTATGCCCTTCGGAGGCTAGGAAATGCAAGATTGATGATGCAGCCTTGGCGAAGTCGGAATCCACTGCATCCAAACCGTGTGAGTTCTTTGGTGAGCCGAATGCAACGGTCGGAATGTGTTCTTTTGCGGCATAGTTGACTCGTGGATCCTCATCTTTGACGTCCATCAGGATGAACCCATCCACTTTCTTTGACGACCATGCTTCGTGCATTGCCTCGAAGCCGTCGTTCTCGCCAATGAGCAGAGTGTCGTATCCTCTCTTTGTCGCTTCTTCGGATAGCAGGTACACGTACAGTCCAAAGAGGGCTGACAGATAGTTGCCGTGAAAGGCGGGGGAGACCACACCTATTGTTTTGGTTTTTCTTACGGATAGTGCGCGGGCTGCATGGTTAACCGTATAGCCTAATTCGTCAATCGCATGTTGCACCTTAAGTGTTGTAGCTTGGGTGATTCGAGGATCTCCCGATAGTACATACGAGACTGTTGCTTTGGAAACACCGGCTGCGTGCGCCACGTCAGAAATTGTTACCATATATCACCTGCTCTCGCTCTGTCGCTTCGCTAGGTTAAGCAAATAAGCAGCATGAGACAAGTTTAGCGTTATCTGTTTGCGCGCGTCGCCATGATGGTCGACAAAAGGCAATGACTCTATTCCGCGTTTTTCCATCCAATGGAGGCGTGGGCGGCCATGCGCGCGAGTATCTACCAAACTACTGATGTTGGTGGTTTGGGTTGAGTCGCGTTGCTGGCTTGGCGTATGCCGTTGACGGTACGAACATTGGTGCGTTTGATTCGCATCGGTGCGTTAGGCGATTAAAAGTACTTGCGTGTGAAGAAAAGTGCATTGAACGCCGTAAGAAAAGCACATTGAACGCCGGGGTAAGACGAAGAGGCTTGTCTGCGGCTCGCATCTCGTCTATGTATGGCAGATTCGGAGGCCTGACCGGAGACATCTCGCTTACATATGGCAGACACATGTGGCGAAAACCTCAAAAACATACCCCCTAAGTGGCTGTTTTCGCAGGCGACGTGCCATATATAAGCGAGAAACCTCCGGACAAGAAGCAAAATCTGCCATACATAACGCAGATAGACCGGTTGAAATGGGGATATTGCGCGAAGTGATCTCGCGCGATTGCACGCTGCGGCCTACAGCAGAGGGGTGGCGCGTGGCTTGGCAGTTGATCCGCGTACTTGCAGCTGAACGGGGAACGTCTCGAATGGTTCCTCGATGGGTTGTCCTTCGATTAGCGCCAGAGCCTTTTGTGCCGCATCGACGGCCATGTCGTATGGGCGCTGTCGAACGGTGGTTAGCTCAGCTTCTTTGGCGAAGGTGCTGTCGTCAAATCCGGTTACGGAAATATCTCCAGGCACGGAAAGGCCGCTGCGTTGAAGGCGGAAGAACAATGGAATTGCCTGTGAGTCCTGATGGAAACACAATGCGGTGGGTGGGTTGTCTTGCGCCATGATTTCGGAAATTGCCGCATCCAGAATGCTGTCGCCTTTTTGCACTGCCAGTGTGCGGGCGGTCAGTCCGTCAACTGCATCGCAGGCTTCTTGGAATCCGGAAATACGGTTAAATGAGCTGAATCCCAATGTGGAGGAAAAGCTTTCATATAAATACAGCAGGTTACGATGTCCCAGCTTGGCGAGATGTCGAACGATGAGTTTGATGCCTTCTTTGTCGTTGATACCGACAGTTGCATCGAATCCTTCGCTGGTGGTATTGATGCCGATAATCGGAATTTTTGCGGTTCCGAGACGTTTGACCTCGTCGGGGCTGATGCCAAATGAGGAAACGAATACGGCATCCGCATTGCTGCGTACGGGAAGTTCCTCGAAGAATGCGTCACGCGCTTCCGACCCCTCGATGGGGTAGATGACCAGATCGTACCCGGCGTCACGCAGAACATCGTTAAGTCCGGCAATGATTTCGGCGGTGAACCATTCGATGATGCCGCTGCCAACCAATAATGCTATGCGATAGGTTCTACCGGATTTAAGAATTCCTGCCGATCTGGAAACGCTGAAATTCAACGCATCGGCTGCGGCCTGCACTTTCAACCGTGTTGCTTCCGACACCTGTTCAGGGTGTGCGAAAGTGCGTGAGACTGTAGCGTTCGACACGCCTGCCTTGAGTGCCACATCTCCGATGCTCGCTTTCATGGTGCCTCCGAAGGTTTTTCACTGTTTGTTTCAGCCTACCATCATTGCCGTCCTCGTGGTGACAAAGTTGAAAGATAAATGAAAAGGGTTGCGATACGACACGCCGTATGAAAAACAATGTGTGCACGCTCACAGCAGTGGGGTGAAACGGGTTTCAAATGAAACCGGTTACATTTCAAAAAACCTTGAATTGCCAATATGAAACCCTTGTCGTATACTATTGCTTGTCCGCAAGGGGCGGATGAAGGCTTACGAGGACGTAAGGAGAGATATGAAAATCAACAAAGGTATCGCAGCGGCAGTGGCGGCCCTGAGCATCGTCGGCTTGGCTGCGTGCGGGAACAGCAATACCGCTTCCGGCACAACCGATACGAAAGCCGACAAAGGGCTTGACGTTATCGGCAATAACCTCACCTACGACCCTAACCATCTCGTTAACGACGGCAAGCCAATCCAGCTCGAGTACTGGAGCTGGGGCAGCAAGGGCACGGATCCGGTCTACAAGATGATTGAGTCCTACACGAAGACGTATCCGAACGTCACCATCAAAACGGTGAATGTTTCATGGGATGATTATTGGACCAAGCTGCCGTTGGCTCTGAAAGGCAAAAACGGTCCTGCCGTTTTCAACATCCACAACTCTTACGATGCGTTGATTCGTCCATACGCAGCGGATTACGATATCGACACCAAGTCTCTGGAATCCGACTACTCCACCGCATCCGTACATGAAGATGAAAACGGTAAAGTCAAGTATATCGACTCCGTGATTAACACCGGCAACATCTACTACAACAAGACATTGTGGAGCGAAGCGGGCCTCACCGATGCCGACATTCCGACCACATGGGACGAATTCATCCAGGTCGCCCAAAAGCTCACCAAGACCGACGGCAGCAAGATGACGCAGGCCGGCTTCAACTTCAACGGCGACGCCTACAGCGCCATCTACCAAGGTCTGAACTATCAGAAGGGTGAACTGCTCTTCAGCGAAGATGGCAAGAAAGCCAACTACAACAACGACGTGACCAAAGAAAACATGCAGTTCCTCAAGGATTTGTATGACAAGTACAAGGTCGGATCCGTTGACTTCGGTAACGATTACACCCAAAGCTTCGGTAACGGCCAGTCTGCGATGATCTACGCTTGGGGCCACATGGAAGGCACGCTGAAAGAAAAGTATCCAGATATTGACTACGGCGTGTTTGCCACCCCAACCTTCTCCAAAGACACTCCGTTTGCATACGACCGTTACAACGGCGAATCCACTCCGGGCGTCAACAAGAACCAGAGCAAGGAGCAGCAGGCCGTTGCTCAGGACTTCATCAAGTACCTGCTCGCCAACGATGATTATATTCGTGAAGCGGTATCCGAACTGAATTCCTTCCCAGCCAAGACCTCGCTGCAGAACGACAAAGACATTCTCTCCAAGCCGGTCATGGCCGCCATCCAGCCACGCGTAGACCGACTGATCTGGCCGGGACCGGCACCGTCCACCGTTGAATCCAGCGGCACCACTGCTTTCCAGAACGTCTTCCAGAACGGCATGTCCATCGATAAGGCTCTCAAGGAGGCCCAGGGTCAGATGGATACCGACATGAAGAGCTCTGACTTCACGTCAATGGAAAGCAAGTACGCTTACTTCGACGAACATAAGTAATACCGATATATCCAATCCCTTTTCCAATCCGGGCAGTCGCGGTACGATTCTTCTTCCGCGCCGTGGCTGCCTTTTATCTACGAGATACGTTCAATCTTCTTATTCGATTCGATCTGACATTCTGTATTGCGTAACAAAACGGTCGAATCGGCTCACAGAGAGGCGAGATTCAATGAAAAACAAAAATGGTGAATCTCTGGTATCGAGAATTTTCACCCTACGCAACATGGCCGTTGCCTTCTTGGTGGTCTATTTCGCCATTTTCTTGGCCTACCCAATTTTTAAAGCCTTCGCGGGCAGTTTGCATAACTGGAATCCTCTGATTGGCACTTATGATTGGGTCGGACTCGACAACTTCAAACAGATCCTCACTGACAAACTCTTCTGGACTTCCATGGGGAACACGGCGGTATTCGCAGGTGTTTCCACACTCTTCCGCATTGTGCTTGGTCTCGGCTTGGCCCTGCTGCTCAGCGCCAAACTCGTCAAATGCAAAGACACCCTCCGAGGTCTGTTCTACATGCCGACTATCACTCCGCTCGTGGCAGTCTCTTTCGTGTGGATGTGGATGTTCGACCCGCAGTTCGGCATGGTAGACAAAATCACAGGACTCGACATCAACTGGCTGCACGACACCAAATGGGCCATGCCGGCAGTCATCATCATGACCATTTGGAAGGATTTCGGCTACGCGACCGTTCTATATTTGGCCGGTCTCATGAATCTTCCTCGAGACGTGTACGAGGCGGCCGCCATCGACGGTGCCAACTCAGTGCAGATTTTCTTCAAAATCACCCTGCCGCTGCTTAAATCAACCACCTTGTTCATTGTCATCACGTCACTGATCAGCTATCTGCAGGCATACGTGCAGATTCTCGTCATGACCGAAGGCGGTCCGGGCACGTCAACCTACACCATCAGCTATCTCATCTTTGATCAGGCATTCCAGAAATACAACTTCGGCGTCGCATCAGCTCAGGCAGTTGTGCTCTTCCTGTTCACTGGTGTGCTCACCCTCATCATGTTCAAGGTTTCTGGAGATTCGGAGGAACTGGCATGAAATCACGTAAAATTGGCGGCATCATTCTTACGATTCTGCTCTTCATCGCCGCCATCATCACCATTGTTCCATTTGTTTGGATGTTCATTTCATCATTCGCGCCAAATAGCGAAATCGTCAAAGTGACCGGAGGATTATTCCCTAAGCCATCCACGATTGACAACTATGTGAGCATCCAAGAAAAGTTCAATTTCTTGCGATTGTTCGCAAACTCGCTAATCGTAGCAGTACTGAAAACCGGTATTGCAATCTACACAAGTGCGGTGCTTGGTTACGTGTTCTCTAAAATGCGATTCCGTGGTCGCAACCTGCTTTTCGGCATCGTTATGAGCACCATGATGATTCCTTGGGCAGTGACCATCATTCCGCAATACGAAATGTTCACCAACTGGGGTCTGCAAGACACCTACACGTCGCTCGTGCTTCCTGGCATGATCAGCGCATTCGGCATCTTTCTGTTCCGCCAATCCATCTCGGGAATTTCTGACGAACTCATTGAAGCGGCGAAACTCGATGGCGCATCCGAAACCAGAATCTTCCATAGCATCATTCTGCCAATGAGCCATAACACCATCGCGGCGCTCGCCATCTTCACCTTCCTGTGGAATTGGGAAGACTACCTGTGGCCATTCTTGATGATTACCGACGAAAACAAGCAGCTGCTCGCTGTCGGTCTGAAGGCCTTCAACGGACAATACGGCACCGATTACGGCGGATTGTTCGCAGCGACTTCGTTGGCAATTGTTCCGGTGATCATTGTGTATATGATTTTCCAGAAGCAGTTCATTGCGGGCATTGCGACTGGCAGTGGTAAGTAAGGTAGGAGCGGTATGACAAACAACGCATCAGATAACGCAACCAGTACGGTGTTCTCCGACTATGTGCGCAAGGCGCGGCCGAATATGCGCGAAGCATCGACCCTGCAGGGGGAGCATTGGAGAATCGGCATTCTAACGGAATCGCTGATCCGCTTCGAATGGTCTGACTCCGGCAAATTCGAAGACAATCTTACGCAGATGGTGGTCAACCGCGATTTTGGCGCCGACCCGCAGTTCACGGTGACGCACCGTGATGGACTGCTCATTGTTGACACTCCCGCATTGCATATTACGTATGATGGCAAGCCGTTCAGCAAAGAAGGCTTGAGCGTAGTCGTCAAGGGCATGTCCGACACCCAGTTCAATACGTGGTATTACGGCGACGAGCCGAAGCATAATCTCAAAGGCACCGCGCGCACGCTCGACGAGGCGAACGGCGAAATTCCTCTGGACGATGGTGTGATTTCGCGAGACGGATGGGCGGTGCTCGACGATTCCGCCGCGAACGTGATCGTGGAAGCCCACGAAGTGAACGGCAAGCCGAATCCGCTGGGGGCTTGGGTTATGCCGCGCGATCACAAGGAAACCGACTTCTACTTCTTCGGCTACGGCCGCCGCTACACCGAAGCGGTGCAAGACTTCTACAAGCTGGCCGGACCAACGCCGCTGCTGCCGCGCTTCACACTCGGCAACTGGTGGAGCCGCTACTACCGCTACACGCAAGACGAGTACGTGCAGCTCATGGACCGGTTCAAGCGTGAAGGCATTCCATTCACCACATCCGTGATCGACATGGACTGGCATCGCGTGGACGATATCGACCCGAAATACGGTTCCGGTTGGACCGGCTATTCGTGGAACAAGCAGCTGTTCCCGGACCATAAGGCGTTTTTGCACGACCTGCATGAGCGCGGCCTGAAAGCCACATTGAACGTGCATCCGCGAGATGGCGTTCGCGCGTTCGAAGACGATTATGAGGCAGTGGCCAAGCGCGTCGGCATCGATCCCGCAACCGAAGAGGCGGTGGAATTCGACCTGACGAATCCGGATTTCGTAAGCGCCTACTTCGACATGCATCATCGTATGGAAGCCGAAGGCGTTGACTTCTGGTGGCTCGACTGGCAGCAGGGCGGTGTGACCCGTCAGCCGGGACTCGACCCGCTGTGGGTGCTCAACCACTTGCACTACCTGGATTCCGGGCGTGACGGGAATTGGGCGCTTACCTTCTCGCGGTATGCGGGACCGGGCTCGCACCGCTATCCGGTCGGCTTCTCGGGAGACACCATTGTTACGTGGGAATCCTTGCAATTCCAGCCGTATTTCACTGCTACCGCTTCGAATATCGGCTACGGATGGTGGAGTCACGATATCGGCGGTCACATGTGTGGATACCGCAACGAACATTTGGAAGCCCGCTGGTACCAGCTTGGCGCGTTCAGTCCGATCAACCGACTGCATTCCAGCAATTCGCAGTTCATGGGTAAGGAACCGTGGAACTTCTCCGCGGAAGTGCGCGATTCTATGGTGAGCTCGCTTCGTTTGCGTCACATGATGCTGCCGTACCTGTACACCATGAACTATCGCGCCGCGTTCGAGGGCATGCCATTGGTGGAGCCGATGTATTGGGCGGATCCGAACAATCCGCAGGCGTACGAGGTGCCGGATGAATTCCGTTTCGGTACTGAGCTGCTGGTTGCACCAATTGTTTCTGACAATGACGATTCCGCGCAGCTGGGTAGCACGGAAGCATGGCTGCCGCAAGGTGAATGGTATGACTTCTTCGATGGTCGCCGTTACGTTTCGGCAGGGAAGTCCGGGCGTCGTTTGGAAGTGTGGCGTGCGATCGACCGTATGCCGGTGTTTGCCAAGGCTGGCGGTATCGTGCCGTTGCAGCAGCTTGGCGAGGGTAATAAGGTGAATGATCTTGGCAATCCGGAGTCCCTGCAGGTGCTGGTGTTCCCCGGTGCGAACGGTTCGTTCACACTCAAGGAAGACGACGGCTCTGTGGCTTCTGCTGCTTCCGGCTCTGCATCTGCCGAGTCTTGCGATGGCCAAACTCATGTTGCCGATACGTGCATGAGCCTCGACTGGAAGAATACGGACAATGCCACGCAGTTCACCGTCAGTCCGGTGGAAGGCTGTGCTGTTGCCATTCCGGCACAGCGTAACTGGGAGGTTGTGTTCCGTGGGGTTGCGCAGCCAGACATGCAGAACGTTCGTATCGAAATTGACGGTAAAGCTTGCGATACTGCAGAAATTACATACGATCAGCAGACGTTGAGTCTGTCGGTCGTTGTGCGCGACGTGCCGTCTGCTGCATGCTTGAACGTTACGATTTCAGACGGACTGCAGATTGCCGAGAATTCAGTCGAACAGGACGTGCTTGACGTGCTCTTGCATGCGCAAATGCCGTACATTTCCAAAGAGCATGCGATGCAGACGATTCGTGAGCAAGGAGTGCGTGCACTCGGGGCTCTGCGCACCTTCGATACCGCGCCCCGTTTCAGCAACGAGCTGTTCGGCACCTCCGGCATGCCCGATTCGGTAATCAGCGCCTTGGAAGAAATCCTCCTTCGCAGCTGATTGTACACAGATATTTCGCTTATGTATGGCAGACGAAATGGCGAAAGGGTGCGAAAACATGACTCCTGCTGGGCGTTTCCCGGCAGGAGACTGCCATATATTAAGGATGCCTCATGTCGAGACGTGAAATCTGCCATATGTAGGCCAGATATATAAGCCAATATGCGGGTGGCATGGAAAAGGGGTTGTGAGCGAATCATCAAGATTCACTCACAACCCCTTTTGGTTGAGAAGTCACAAGCTCAGTGCTTGGACTTCTTCTTGCGGCTGTTCTTGTGAGAGTGCTTGCTCTTCTTGCCGTTCTCATCGTAGTAATAGTAGTAGTAATCATTCGAGGAGGCCTTGCGTTCCTTCTCGAAGTTGAACACGAAGCCCACCACCGGCACGTTGAGGTTGTCGAGCTGCACGGCGATGTCTTTCAGATCGCGCTTCATGGTCACGTCGCGACCGGAAACAAGCACGATACCATCGCTCTTCGCGCCGAAGACAGCGGCATCATTGGCCACCACCATCGGGGAAGTATCAACGATCACGTAATCGTAGGTCTGCAAAGCCACGTCGAGCAATTCGCTCATGGTCTTCGAATTAAGCAGCATGGAAGCGTTCGGCGGCTTCGGGCCGGCCGGCATGATATGCAGGTTCGGCCTCCAATAGCGCTGCACCACATCCTTCACGGTGGCCTGACCGGAAAGCACGTGCGCCAAGCCGGCGCCGCCTTCCAGGCTAAGTCGTTCGGCGACGGACGGATGACGCAAATCAGCGTCGATCAGCAGTACTTTTGCACCGTTTTCAGCGAGAGCTGCAGCCACGTTCACGGAAACAGTGGTCTTGCCTTCGGAAGGTCCGACGGAAGAAATGACGATCATGCGCGCATCGCTGCCTTCAACCTTCGACATGAAGGAAAGGTTGGTGCGAATACGGCGGAATTCCTCGGCGATACGGCCCGCCGGGTTCGACACGATGAGCGGCTTGTTGCCCTGCAGGCTTTCGTCGGTAGGGATACGGCCCATGATTGGTGCGTTGATGATGTCTTGCAGATCGCTGGCTTCCTCCACGCGGGTTGCCATAAGATCGCGGATCAGCGTGGCGAACACGCCAAGGATCAGCCCGGCCACCAGACCAACGGCCAGGTACAATGCCACCTTCGGGGAGCTGGGGGCAACAGGCTCCGCGGCGCGCTGTACCACGGAAAGCTTCACCGGCGACTCCTTGCCGGAAGCGTACAGCGACTTTTCCACCACATTGCTCAAGGATTCCGCCACGCTGTTGGCAATGTCGGACGCCTGCTTCGCGTCTTCCGTTTCGGCGGTGATGTTCACGAACGCGGTGTCCGTCGGGTTCGTGACGGTCAGCTGCCCGGCCAGATTCGCAACGGTGGTGTCAAGGCCAAGATCGTCGATAACCGGCTTCAGCACGGATTCCGTAGTGGCCAGCGTCGGATACGACTGAATCTGGTTGGTGATGTACGTGCTGGCGCTGTTGATGTTGGAGATATTGTTGTCTTGCACCGACGAATCACTGTAGGTGGCGAACACCTGCGCGGTCGCGGAATACTTCGGGGGCACCATGAACGTGTATGCACACACCGCTGCGAAAACCACCACGAACGTGATGATGCCCACCAGAAGATGCTTATGGACTATACGGAACAGGTCCATCAAGGTAATGCCGTCGTCTTCCGTATCATTGGATTCGACAACCACCTGATTGGTTGCTGGCACGTTGCTTTCTGCTGCAGCCATGTTTCCCCTCGACATTTGTCACATCATATTGATCAGGTTTTATACTAGCAAAGAGCACCCCCATGGAGGGAGACTTTCACCCTTTCTAGCTTGTTTCGTTGATATTTCAACGTTTTTTAGGCGGTAGTGTTTGCTATGGTCTGCAAAGCCTTGCAGATTTCATCGTATGCTGCCTGATATACGGCGAAGTCCTTGCCGATCGGATCCTCCACATTGTTGGTATCGGGGATCATCGGTCGGATCATGCTTGCATTGTCGATTATCGATTCGAGTTTTTTCTGGCGGGTATCGCCCTCCATATACCCATGTTCCTTGCAGTAGACGCACATATTGGCGAAATCGTTGATAAGGAAGGTTTTGCGGGCTGCGGTTGGTGCGATTATCGCGATTTCCTTGCGTTGCTCATGTTCGAAGCAGAGGATGAGATCACTGCCTTGCGCGATTTGCGGGGTGACTCGTTTCGCGCGGAAGCTGCTGGAATCGATGTCATGCTGGTCGAGCAATTTTTTGCTGTTCGGTGCGATTTCGTGCGAAACGAGCCCGCGTGTGCCCGCACTGTCGGATTCAAGATCGGGCATGAATTGGGGGAGGAGCAGTTCTCCCATAGGAGAGCGGCAGATATTACCGGTGCAGATGAACAGGACTTTCATGATCTCCTCCTGAAAAAAGAAAACGATCGGTTTTGCGATGCTTGTTTTCGAATAAATGAAGGGACTTGGGAAAACCCAAGCCCCTTCTTAAAACATAGATATGGTATGTATCTACTTGGTTATTGTTCAGCGAGCGGAGCTCTTGCGAACGGCAACCAGGGAGATGCCGGCGGCAGCCAGCAGCACGACGGCCACAACGTACGGAGCGATAGCGGCACCGGTGGAAGCGGTCTCGTTCTTCTTGGCGGTGCCTTCGCCAGTGGCCGGGGTGATGGCGGATGCGGAAGCGGTCTTGCCGGTGGTCAGGTCGGTCACGGTTGCGGTGATGGTGGTGCCAGCCGGGGTGCCTTCCTTCAGGATGTACTGCAGCTTCAGGGTGCCGTTGGCGTCAGCGGTGAAGGTCTTCTCGGCGATCTGACGGACGTCGATGACCGGGTCGAAGTATTCGACCTTCACTTTGCCGTTCGGAGTCAGGCCGGTGAAGGTGAAGGTGACGGAAGTGGTGGATGCGGTGGCATTGCCATTGATGCTGCCGTAGTCAACAGCCATGGCGGTGTTTGCAGCGAAGCCAAAGCCGAACACGGCGGCGATGGTGGCGAGAATTGCAACGATCTTCTTCTTCATAATCGTGATTCCTCTCTAAATAAAACGTACATTTCAGCGGTTTGCCGTAGTGGCTTCCCGCTACGACCCTGACTATACGCCCCCGTTGAGAACCGTGCTCTCGGGGGATGTGAGGTGAATCGCACATATGTGACGGCGTTGTCACATCATGTGACGACGTTCGCACATGCCCCCGAATATGAAAAATGGCGATTTTTCGTTGGAAAATCGCCATTCTGGGAAGAATTTACAGAAACGACACGCCGAAGCGTCACTCTTCGTCGTCGAAACTGAACAGGTCTTCGACCGTGGTATCAAGCGCTTTCGCAAGGTCCATGGCAAGGCGCAGCGACGGGCAATACTGCCCCTGTTCGAGGCGCCCGATCGTCTCGCGGCGCACGTTCACAAGGTCGGCAAGATCGGCCTGTTTCAAGCCGCGTTCCATACGCTTGAACTTCAAACTAGTCTTCATCGGTGTCCCCGCCCTCATGCTCAAGCCACAGGTAGCGGGCGTCGGCGATGGCCAGCGCCAGCATGCCCAACGTCGGCAACGCCATGGCGGGAACGGTGAACGGCACGTGCCTGAACAGTGTGACGATCATGCCCGCGAAGCCCAACACCACCAGCGCCACCACAAGCACGAAGAACGTGAAACGGATGGCCGTCGCCTGATGCTCGTCGGACAGCTCGTCGCGGCGGGGGTGCGCGCGGTTGTACACCGTGCTCAACCAGATTTCACCCACGGCCCACACCAGCGCGAACACGCCCATGGTGATGATGCCCGGCCACGTGTGATGCTGGAACATTTGGATGGCGCAGGCGATGGCTCCCACAAATTCAACGACCATACGGAAGAGGATGTAGCGGTTAAAGGTCACGGGTCTGTCCTTTCCTGCCGTGTTTCTTCGTGTTTTCCGACGATTCCGTATTGTACCCGTTGCCCTGAAGAGGGGTGTGATTGCGGGGAGAGACTGCTGGCGGGTGCATGCGGTGAAACGATTTTCAGAAACGTTCGCATGCGGCTGTTTCGGGGCGTGCCTCATAATCAGGGGGGGCTGAGGGATGGGACGGCCTTGCTGAAAGCGTTTGCGGAAAAGCAGTCATTTTTTCTTGAAAATATGGATATATTCCCTAAGATTCGATTCGTTTTATTACTGACAATGAGGTACAGTATTTCACGTAGTTATTTACAGTAAAGGAAGGATTTACATGTCCGTTCTTGATGGTTTCAAAGAAGTTGGCGAAAGAACTGGTGGCAAGTTGACCATGACGGTCATGCTTGAATCCGTTCGTTTTTCCAAGGGTGTTTCCGAAGTGCTCGGTCGTCCGGAATTCGTCAAGCTGCTGGTGAATTACGAGCGCGGCAAGTTCGCAATCCAGGTGTGCGACGAGAACGACGATTTCGCGGTTCAGTTCAACAATCCGAACGCTGATCGTCCGGCTTCCGTGACCACTCGCAATCTTGACCTGCTTGTTGCAACGCAGAAGTTCTTCACTTTCCCGGAAGTGCCTGCAGACAAGATCGCCTACTTTGCTTTGGAAGGTGAATATCACAGCGATGAGCGCGTGATCCTCTTCGACGCCAAGAACGGGGTTCGTAGCGGCACCGTCGGCAAGCGCGGTCCGAAGGCCGGCCATGGTGGCCGCAAGCGCAGGAAGATCGACGACGTCAAGGAAGCTACGGTGATCGGCGCCAACAACGCCCTGTGAAACCGATAGTATCTTAGTGATATATCGAATCACAATATAGTTTGAGCCTCGTAATATCTTCAAATATTACAAGGCTTAAACTATATGCGTTGAATTACGAAAATTAAATATCAATCACCAGTCAGCATAAACTTTCAATACGAGCTTGCTTGAGATCAGATGGCGACGCATATCAGTAGCAGTGGTTGGCAAGCCAGTACGAATAGGCTCCCTGAATGGAACCGTAACGCTGTGCGCAATAGCCCCAGAACCACTTGAGCTGGGTCTGGTAATTGGTAGCCCAATCGGCGCCCTCGCTCACCATCTTGCTGCCAGGCAATGCTTGGGGCAGGCCATAGGCTCCCGAACTTGGATTCGTTGCAGTGACGCTCCAGCCGGACTCGTGGGTAATGATGTATACGGTGGCGGTGAAATCGGCTTCGGTGTAGCCGTTCGACAGCAGATAATCGTGCGCCCACTGCTGCATTTCGCCAGCCGGCACAGTGGTGCCGATCGACGCGGAAGCGCTGGAGGAGGACGACGACGAAGTGGAGCCGGTGCCAACGAGAATGACCTTGTCGACCGGAGCCTTCTTCACGTACGAGCTGATCATGTTGGAGGAAACCACGGTGTCACCGGACTTGGTCACGAGGTTCGTGGTTTCCATCACGCCTTCCTCGCCTTCCGTCTCGACCTTCTCCTGGCCTTCCGGCAGGCTTGAGGTTTCCTTCTTGATGACATTGAAGCCGATGGCGGTGTCGGAAACCTCGACGCTCGCGCCGGCACGCTGAATGGTGATCACGGTTTTCTCATCGACCTTGGTGGTGAGCGAAGGGGAGACCGTGTCTTCCGGTTCGAGCGTGATATCACCCGCGTCAAGCACGGACTTCACGTCGGTGAAATTGGTGCCGGGCACCACGCGTGACTTGCCGTTGATTTTCACGGTGACGTACGAGGTGTCTCCATTAAGCAGCTCGCGGGCATTGCCACGGGACGCTTCCGCGGAATCGGTGACGGAGAAAGCCGTGACCTGATTGGCCGTGTTCCGCTCCGCGGACGTGTAAAGATTGCGCGACACAATGCCGCCGGTAGCCAACAGGCCCACCGCCGCAACCGTTGCGGCGATCTTCACCAGCGAGGATTTGCTCGGCATGGCGAAGGTAGACGACTGGGCGTGCTTGCTGTGGTTAGCCATTCTGCTCCTAAACGCGCGTTCAGATCCTCGGCGAATTCACGCATGCCCGGCATGCGGTGCGCTGCCACACGAGGCTTCGCCGGAAAGCGCACATCTAGCAAGCCAGTTTACCTCACGCCATGGAAACCGAGCGGGCGCATATGCAACAGGCGGGCAAAGCCAGCGTACGCAATAGGCGGGCAAAACAAAAAGTGCCGTTGATGTTTACCATCGAACGACACCTTTGAAATCGTTGTAATTTTCAGCCTACTCCGCCTGCGCCTCAGCCTCTTCGGCAGCGGCCGCGTTGACATCCAACGCCTTGGCCTGCGCGATCAGATCGTCCAGATCCGACGCACGTAACGCACCGGCCTGCTGGAACACGATCTGCTGGTTCTTGACCACCATCAACGTCGGCACGGCCTGCACCTTGGCCGCGGAAGCGAGATCCGGATTCTGGTCGATATCGACCTTGGCGAAATAAACGTCGGGATTCGCTTCGCTCGCCTTTTCGAACGTCGGACCGAATGCGCGGCACGGACCGCACCAGGTCGCCCAAAAATCCACGAATACCAGATCGTTGGATTCCACAATCTGATTGAAATCCTCGGAAGTGACTGCATGCGTTGCCATGATTGCTCCTTGCTGTTCGTTCCATCGACGCGCGTGACGGGCTGCACCCCTCGTATGCGATTGCTTTGGAGTATATAACCGTGCCCCAACCCGACGCATTCCCGGCATGCGCAAGATCCGCTATCAGAGGAATCGTCTTCCATCGCACGCTTTTCCAGCCAATTCACACAAGATGCGTGATAATGGGACTATGCCAGTGATGAATGATGAAGTGCCCGACGAGGGCGATTTCGATGCAGGCCGCCGTCGCGGAGAATTCGACGACATCACGCCGGAGGATTTCATCCGCGGAATAGGAAACCCTCCAGGATGGCTTGCTTCCGGCGAAATCAACCGTATGCGAGGTGAAATGCCGATCCCGTACGTGCTTGTGGTGCCGGTGCGCACCGATGATCTGGGACGTGTCTCACAGGTCGGATCACTGCTTCGTGTGTCTGACGACGGCAGCATCGAACGAACGCTGATCGCCGGCCGCGTGCTCTACCACGAATCGTTGCGTGAGGCCGTGGCGCGCAATATCGCCAAGGATTTGGGAGATATCGCGTTGCCGCAGTTGCCAGTGAGCCTGCAGCCATTCACCGTGGCTGAATTTTTCCCGACGCCAGGACTGCCCGATTATTTCGATTCCCGCCAGCATGCGATCGCATTGTGCTATGTAGTGCCGATCGCGGGCGATTGCAAGCCGCAGGACGAGACGCTCGACGTGGAATGGGTCAATCCGAACAGCGAGATTCTCGACACTTTCGTCAACCAGATGAGCAACGGATATGGCACGATTGTGCGTCAGGCGATTGCTTGGACCGGCAAATAGGCTGCGAATGCATGAACGACAGGGGAGAGTAATGGAGGAGCGCATATGACGATCGAATTGCATAACAATGTGTATTGCGAAGGGGCGGGGCTTCCCGTGGTGCTGGTGCACGGGTTCCCCGTGGACCACCGTATGTGGAACGAATGCGCGGATGCGTTGAAAACGACCGCTGCGGAACATGGCGTGAAACAATTCCCGATTTGGGCTCCCGACATGCCCGGTGCGGGAGAAGGGCCGATTCCTTCCGACGAGAACAGCGGTGGCAAAGACACGGACGGCGCTTTCCCCAACGGTTTGGACCGCATGGCCGACGCTTACGTCGACCTGTTGCACGCTGCCGGATACGACAAGGCGATTTGGGTGGGTCTTTCGATGGGCGGCTACCTGATTCTCGACATTCAGCGTTTGCACCCCGAAGCCGTCGCCGCACTGGCCTTATGCGACACGAAGGCCGCCGCTGATTCCGATCAGATGCGTGCGAAACGCATCGCGATCGCCGAGGAATGCGAATCGACGGGCACGCATGAGCCGGTTATGGGATTCGCCGCCGCCACGCCTGAGGATTCAACCATCAAACAGTCGGACGCTTACCGTGAACAGTTCACTGCATGGATCAACGAGCAGCCGGCCGAAGGCATCGCCTGGCGTGAACGCATGGCTGCTGGCCGTCCGGACCTGAACGATGTGCTGTCGTCGATTACAGCGCCGGTCGCGGTGATCTGCGGCGACAAGGATCCGTCGAGTCCGCCGAGCGTGATGGCGCCGATCGCCGATGCGATGACGGCTACGAGCACGGATATGACGGTGGTGTTTGATTGCGGTCATTTCAGCGCCTATGAGCATCCGCAGGCGGTTGCCGACGCACTGCTTGCATTGGTGCGCAGAGTGCAGTAGCCGATATTCCCGCAACTACCGTCAATAGCGTAATCAGATATACAAAAATATAAAGAAAATACGATTTATATAGAAAAAATCTTCTATATATCGTATTCAAAGAAAGAAGCAATCGATGAGCGTGTTCTCGCCACTGGCGCTGACTCAGGCACTGCCGTTCCTGCCACTTGCGCAAGGCGACATCGACTATGAGGTTTCAAGACGCGACGAACCCGACCTGTTCGACACAGTGCTGCTGGAACCTGCTACGAAAGTCATTCTCGTCAAAGACGGCATGGTGGCGGTGCCACGCGGACAAGGCGCCATCGCGGACTACGCCAACGTGCACATGCGTTTGACACAGCTGCCCGGATCCTATGTAGCGGCGGAATTGCACACGCATCCGACGGCGCTCGCCATATTCCTCGGCTCATATGGCGGCAAGCGTGACGAGCATGTGGTGGCCGTTGACGTGTCTCGTGTGAAGGCTGCAGAGCCGGTGACCGCAAGCAGCGAGCATATGGGCGCGGACGACGCGTTCGACGAACAGCGCGAGCCGGAAGCGAAGACGTCGAAATCGCTGTTGGAAAACGCAGCGGAACGATTCGACTGGGTTGACCTGCGCGGATTCGCCCCACATGCCAGCGCACGTGAGGCTGGCCAGGCCACAACGGCGATTTCGCTGGGTGTGTGGCATGCGCGCCAACGCCATTGCCCCACGTGCGGCGCTCCGACCGAACCGGCGTTGGGCGGATGGGCGCAGCGGTGCACCAGCGAAGCGGATGGCAGACGGCTGCTGTTCCCCAGAGTGGAGCCGGCCGTTATCACGGCGATCGTGGACCATGAGGACCGTCTGCTGCTGCAGCACAACAGCGCATGGCGCAACACCGGCCTGTATTCCGTGTCCGCAGGCTTCGTGGAGGCGGGCGAGAATCTGGAGCACGCATGCCGGCGCGAAGCCAAAGAGGAGGTCGGCATCGACCTCGGCGAACTCAAATATTTGGGATCGCAGCCATGGCCATTCCCAGCCTCGCTCATGATGGCGTTCAAGGGCGTGGCCAATACCACCGACGTGCATGTGGACGGTGACGAGACCCTGCAAGCGCGTTGGATGACCCGTGACGAATATATGAACGAGCTGGTAACAGGGCGTATGGAAGCCCCCGGAAAGGCCACCATCGCCCGCTACATGATCGAAGAATGGCTCGGCCACGATCTGCCGTAACAAGTTTCGGTACCGCGCTATGGGAAATGCGCGCAATTGACATAGAATGAGTTTTCATGAGTGAAGAAAACGAAAACAGGCCGAATCTGGACGTTCCCGAGCATCTCGAATACTCCGACGAGCATGTGTGGGTGGACGCCTCCACCGAACCGGCCATGGTGGGCATCACCGAATATGCGGCCGACCAGCTTGGCGAACTCGTGTACATCGATCTGCCGGAAGTCGGCACCGAAGTACAGGCCGGCGACGAAGTGGCGGAATTGGAATCCTCCAAAGCCGTCACGCCGCTGGTCACTCCAGTGGCTGGCGTGATCCGCTATGTGAACAGCGAAGCGGCCGACGATCCGGGCATCGTTACCGGCGATCCGTATGGCGAAGGCTGGATTTTCAAAATCGAGCTTGAGGATGACGAACCGGGACTGCTTTCCTCCGAGGAATACGCCAACATCGTGGCGGAATAAAAGATTCGGCAAAACGTCTCGGAACAGGGAACCGCATGCGAAATCAGGTATGAAATCGTTACCGTTCCCTGAATAATCCCTGATTTTCATGGCTGGGGCACTAAGTAGTTCGGCAATCGCCTTTATAGTGGGGATATGACCGAACCACAGCCGTTGCCCCAGCGTGAACCGGATGTCATATCCGAAGATGACATGCCGACCGTGCCCATTCCCGCACGCAAGGTGGTCACCACCTTCGATGCCGCTTCAAAACATGAGCGTATCGAAGTCAAGCCTCCGCTGACACAGCTGTTCCGCCGTGCCCTCACCAGAGCGTTCAACGGGTGGGTGACGGTCTCGACAAATATGGTACGCAATCTCAATTGGTATCCGCGCGTGGAACCGTATGTCGGCTATGGCACCGAACATTACTCGCGCCTGATCTGCCGAACCGTGTACGGCCCATTCAAACGCCAGGCGGGACGCCTGACCCGAGGCATCCGCGCCATGCTCACTATCCCCTCGCCGCATACGAAGGTGCGCATCGCCATCGACGGCGTGCCCCTCGAAACCGTGCAGGTGGGGGCGTCGGAAGTGTATGACGAAGTGGATGCGCAGCGCAATGTTTCCAGCGAATTCGCCGCATCCGATTCCGCAGGCTATCTCGATCTCGTGGCCGAACATTCGCTCGAACCCGGCGTGCATGACGTGTCGTACAAGGTGCGTAGCCGCAAGCCGGTCAAAGCCAACCTGTTCACCATTCCCAGCGGCACGAAAGTCGGTGTAATCTCCGACGTGGACGACACCGTCATGGTCACGCAGGCGCCAAGCCTGATGAAAGCGGCCTACAATCTGCTGCTGCTCGATCCGAAGAAGAAAATGCCGGTGGCGGGCATGAATCTGCTGTTCAACCGCATTGCGGACATGTTCCCGGATGCCCCGTTCTTCTATCTGTCGACGTCGCCGTGGAACGTGGAAAGCTCGATTAGGCATTTCATTGCCGACCATGGGTTCCCGGAAGGGCCGCTGCTGCTGCGTGACCTCGATCCCCGCCCGAAAACGTTCATTCCTTCCGGAGTGCAGCACAAACTCGAGTATGCCGAACAATTAATGGCTGATTTTCCCGATATGAAGTTCATTCTGATCGGCGATGATGGGCAGAAGGATCCGACCACGTACGCCACGATCGCACGTCGGTATCCGGGGCGTGTGCTTGCGATCGGCATACGGCAACTGTCTCCACGCGAGGCCTCCGGTAATCTCGGCACCGTTGCGGGGCGTGCGGCCACGCAGCCGATTCCAGTCACCGACGTTCCTGTATTTACGGGAACGACTGGCTCGAATCTGATGAAAACCATGCTGCCGTTCCTGAAACAACAGCTGGGTGTCTGACGTTTTTTCTTTCCACTTACAGCAAGGGGGATGCGCGTTGCGCTGGATTGGGAGCGCGATACCGGTATAATCGCCTGCATGACTGATTTTCGGGGTGAACAGGACGCAACGGGCGCGCAGGAAAACGACAAGAGCCGTCAGAGCCGTCTGGGCGAATGCGGAATGCCGATCGCGAAACGCGTGCCGACGGAGCGCGTGTTCCACGGCGACACCTTCATCGATGAGTACGAATGGCTGCGCGACAAGGAATCGCAGGATGTGCAGGATTACGTCGCCGCACAGAACCAGTATTGCGAACAGCGCATGGAAGCGTTGAAAAACCTACGCACCACATTGTTCGACGAGTTCAAATCGCATGTGCAGGAAACCGACATGTCCGTGCCAACGCGCATGGACGGCTACTGGTATTTCACACGCACCAAGGAAGGCCAGCAGTATGCGGTGCAATGTCGTGTGCCGATTCGAAGCGCAGACGATTGGGATCCGCCGACCATTGAGATCGGCGTTCCCCTCGACGGCGAACAAGTGGTGTTCGACACGAATGCCGAAGCGCAAGGCTACGATTTCTTCCGCATTGGTGGCATGGATGTTTCCAAAGACGGACGTTGGATGCTGTACGGCACTGATACCAGCGGCGACGAACGTTACAATTTCCGTATTCGCAATATCGAAACCGGCGATGAACTGCCGGAAGTGTTCGAAGGCATCGGCGGCGCCTGCTTCACGCCGGACGCGCAATGGGTGTTCTACGTGCTGCTCGACGACGCATGGCGTCCATATGCGGTGATGCGACACCGCGTTGGTACCCCCGTCACCGACGATGTGGAAGTGTATCGTGAACAGGACGAACGATTCTGGGTGGGCATCGGCCTGTCGTTCGACGAACGCAATCTGGTGATCGGCACCGGATCGAAAACCACCACCGAAGTGCTGCTGCTTTCCACTGACGATCCGGAAGGTGAATTCCGTGCGTTCATTCCGCGCGAGCCGGATGTGGAATATGACGTGAGCTTCAGCCGTTTCGAAGGTGCCGGCGAGCATGGCGAGGACATTCCGCTCGCCGTGGTTTACCACAATGCGTTGAACCCGAATTTCGAAATCGATGTGATCGACATGCGTTCGCATGAGCCCCCGTATCGTTTGGGTGAGGGTGTGCGTGTGGCCGTCGGTTCGCCGTACGGATGCGAGCATGGCGACGATGTTGAACCGGGCGCTTCTTCGATGCCGATCGGCACGCCGTATTCGAATCCTTGCAATCCCGCCATTTTGCAGGGTGCGCATGGTCTTGGCATCGAGGGAATTTCGATTCATCGGCATTACGTGGCGTTGCAGTACCGTGCGGAAAGTCTGCCGCATATTGCGGTGATGACGAAGGATGCGGCCGCGGAGGATTTTCTTGCAGGTCGCCCATGGCGGTTCACCGAGCTGGTTCCGCACGCGTTGGAAGGCGATTGGGATGTTGACGAGTCGGTGGACGAGATCAACGTGGAGCGTGCCGAAGTGTGGGGTGCGCTCGACCAGTTGGCCGCTGCGCAAGGCGAAGGATCGGCCGTGCATGGGATTTCCCGTAAGGCGATGACTTCGTCGGATGGCGCGACTGCCGATGCGATGCCGGGGGAGACCCGGCGCCTGTATTCGATTAGTACGGGAGATAATCCTTCATATGATGCGCCCCGTATACGCTACTCGTTCGCCAGCTATACGCGCCCTGGCGAGCTGCATGATGTCGATCCGGCAACCGGTGAGGATCGCCTGTTGAAGCGTGCCACCGTGCTTGGTGGATTTGAGCCGCGCGAATATATGGAACGCCGAGTGTGGGTCACCGCCCGCGATGGCGAGCGTATTCCCGTTTCCTTGGTGTGGCGTCGGGACGTGCCTGCTTGTGATTCGGCGATGTTCGTTACTGGTTATGGCGCGTATGAGATCAGTTCGGATCCGGGATTCTCGGTGTCTCGCATCAGTATGCTTGATCGTGGCGTGCTTTATGCGGTACCGCACATTCGCGGCGGCGGTGAGATGGGTCGTGCCTGGTATGAGCAGGGGCATCTGCTCAATAAGAAGCATTCGTTTGAGGATTTCGTTGATGCCGTGCGTGCGTTGCAACGTGCCGGTTTGGCGTCTCCTGTTCGCACGGTGGCCGATGGTGGTTCCGCCGGTGGCCTGTTGATGGGTGCCGTGGCGAATCTGGCTCCTGAATGTTTTGCCGGTATTGAGGCGGATGTGCCTTTTGTGGATGCGTTGACGTCGATTCTTGACCCGTCGTTGCCGTTGACGGTTACGGAGTGGGACGAGTGGGGCGATCCGTTGCATAATGCGGACGTGTATCGGTATATGAAGGAATATACGCCGTATGAGAATGCGCCGGCTGATGCCGATGATGATCGGGTTGTGGTTTTCCCGAAGATTTTCATCACCACGTCGATGAATGACACGCGTGTGCTGTATGTGGAGCCGATGAAATGGTTGGCTCGCCTGCAGCGCGCTGGTGTGGATGCCGTGGCGAAGATTGAGGTTGAGGCCGGTCATGGGGGTACGTCCGGAAGGTATAAGCAGTGGGAGGAGATTTCCTATGAGAATGCTTGGTGCCTTGCGATGATGGGTATTACGCATTAATTCGTTTGTGTCCGACCGTGTATGTTCGGCGTTTCTTGTAGGGCCCCCGATTTGAGGGTCCTACACCGAACTGCATTGGAAAGTGCCATACGACGTCAAAATCAATGAAGGTGACACGTTCGTGGCCGCCGACGACGCCATATGGAGTGTCCACTAGTTGAGCGTTACGTGTCCACGTGCTGATTCGTTGACTAGAGTCGCGTGCTATGAGTGATTCCGCAAAGAAGTACACCATCGCTGTCATTCCGGGCGATGGCATTGGCAAGGAAGTGACTCCGTGGGCCCAGAAGGCTCTGGAGAAGGCGGCCGAGGGCGTCGCCGAATTCGATTACGAGAATTTCGATCTTGGTGCCGAGCGTTACCTGCGCGACGGTGCGATTCTTCCGGAAGAGGAAGAGGAGCGCATCAAGAAGACCGATGCGATTCTGCTGGGCGCCGTAGGCGATCCGCGCATCAAGGCCGGCATTCTGGAACGTGGTCTGCTGCTCAAGCTCCGCTTCGATCTCGACCAGTACGTCAACCTGCGTCCTTCCAAGCTGTACAAGGGCGTGACCTCCCCGCTCGCCAACCCGGGCGACATCGACTTCGTTGTAGTGCGTGAAGGCACCGAAGGCCTGTACTGCGGCGCCGGCGGAGCGGTGCGTCGCGGCACCCCGAACGAGGTGGCCACCGAAGTCTCCATCAACACCGCCTACGGTGTGGAGCGCGTGGTACGTTACGCCTTCCAGCTGGCCATGAAGCGCAGGAAGCATGTGACCCTCGTGCACAAGAAGAACGTGCTCGTCAACGCGGGCGACATGTGGCAGCGCATCGTTGACAAGGTCGCCGAGGAATATCCGGAAGTCTCCCATGACTATCTGCACATTGACGCGACCACCATCTTCATGGTGTCCAATCCGTCCCGTTTCGACGTGATCCTCACCGACAACCTGTTCGGCGACATCATCACCGACGAGGCCGGCGCCGTGGTCGGTGGCGTTGGCTATTCCGCTTCCGGATGCATCAACGCTTCCGACGAATACCCGTCCATGTTCGAGCCGATCCACGGTTCCGCTCCAGATATCGCAGGTCAGAACAAGGCCAATCCGACCGCCGCGATTCTTTCCGCAGCCATGCTGCTGCGCCACCTTGGATTCGACGAAGCCGCAGCCAAGATCGATGCGGCCGTCGAAGCCGACATTGAGGAACTGGGATCCACCACCCGCTCCACCGACGAGGTCGGACGCGACATTCTGGCCCGCATGTGACGGGCATGATCCGGATTATATGATTTTGCCGGATCCATTCGCCTGTTGAAACGCCCGTCGAATCGAGCTTCATGCTTGGTTCGACGGGCTTCACGTATATTCAGGGGGATTTCAGGGATTGCTTTCAGGGTAGATGAAAGAGATAAGGCAAATTATGGGATATTGTTGGAAACATGAGTGACAACAATGCCGGCTACAACAATTCCGGACAAGACAACTATTACGCGTCGAATGATTCGACCCAAGCTGATTTCGGACAATTCCAGGATGGCTGCAATCAGCCTGCAGCGCAACCGTACAATCCCAACCAGTATGCATCGCAGCAGCCTGTGCAGGGACATGCCCCGGACGCGCAGGGCAACAACATTCCCGACGGTACGTATGGCAATGCCCAGCCATATGGTCAGCCGGCTGCCTACGGTTCGTCCGTGCCCGCAGATGGCTTGGCCGCTCCCGCTTACGCGCAGCCTACGCAGCCAGCTCAGCCTAGCTACGGCCAGCCGATGTATGGACCGGCGGATTACGCACAATCGGCGCAGACCCCCTATGATCAGCAGCCGGCGCAGCCCCAATACACGCAGCCCGCATACAATCAGCCGCCAATCTACGCGCAGCAGGCCTACTATCAGGCGGCCCAACAGCAGCCAGGCTACGGCTACGCGCAGAAGTCGAAGATCGTCGCCGGCCTTCTTGGCCTGTTCCTCGGCACCCTAGGCATACACAACTTCTATCTGGGCTACACCGGCAAGGCCGTGGCCCAGCTGTTGCTGACCCTGATCGGATGGATCATCCTTGTCGGACCGATCATTTCCGGAATCTGGGCTCTGATCGAAGCCGTCCTCATCCTGTGCTCCAGCTACGGATCCAGCTGGCACCGCGACGGGCGTGGCCAAGAGCTCCAAGATTGATGCGCAGAGGCCTGTACAAGCAGCCGGGTGGAAAACTCGTAGGGGTTTCCGTCCGGCTTTCTGATGCCGTTCCAGCATATTCCCGCGAATGCGCAAGCTCCACCCAATCCGTAGAACAATGCCGGATCGACGGCGATTTCTTTCTTGACGGCAATGACAAGGATTCCCGCCGACTATTGCAGGATTTGGAAAACTTGCTGCAAAGCCAGCAAAGCGCGCCCGCACGCGATATTACGCGACGATTGCAAGCGATTACCGCGAACTATCCGAACGTGCGATTGGTGGGTATGACGGAAGAGGGCATCGCCATCGCTTTCCTCCGCGCAATCACAGGAAGCGAATCGCGCAATGCGGAAGATGCAACGAACAACGGGAATATCGTGCGGTCCGCGAAACAATATTCCGGGGAACAACTGGAAACGCATAATGCGCTGACGCAAGAGGAATATCTGGAACGTTGGCGGGCCCTGAAACCGACCGTCATCCATGACAAACCGCGAAATCCAAACGAACAAATGGAAACCGACATCGCATGGGCGCGCGAAGTGGCGGCAGGAAAACGCGAACCCACGCTGCGTATCTGGGAATGGGCCGCGCCGGCGGTGGTCATCGGCAAATTCCAATCACTCGAAGACGAAGTCAACACGGCGGTCGCGCAGAGGGAAGGATTTACCGTGGTCCGACGTTGCACCGGCGGCGGGGCAATGTTCATCGAACCGGGCAACACCATCACCTACTCGCTATACGCGCCGCTCGATTTCACCCAAAGCATAGGCGTCGAGGAATCATACCGGCTCTGCGATTTCTGGCTGGTGCGCGCGCTTAAGGAACTCGGTCTCGACGTACGATTCGCCGGTCTCAACGACATCGCCACGCAATATGGCAAACTCGGCGGAGCCGCGCAACGCCGCTTCACGCCAGTAGGAGGAGGGCCTGGCGCCGTACTGCACCATGTGACCCTCGCCTACGATATCGACGCGGAAAAAATGGGACGGGTGCTGAACACCTCACGCGAAAAAATGTCGGACAAAGCAGTGAGATCGGCGGTAAAACGAGTCGATCCGATGCGCTCGCAGACGGGCATGAGCCGCGAAGACGTGGTTGAACGGCTGCTCGATGCCGCCAAGCGAGTTACAATGTAGCCCGACGATAGAAGCCGCCCGAATGTCAAGGGCGATGAGAACGCTACGAAGGCTTGGTGTTCCACGAGGGCATGCGGAATCGCAGCAAGCTTTCGAAGCCGCAGCAGCGCGCCCGACAACACGTCTGGTGGCCGTGCCCAGAGGATGCGCCTATGAACACGGAGGTGTGACAAATGGCTACGCCAAACGAGACAAATAGTGGACCCAGTGGCGAAAGTGCAATGTTGCTGCATACCGCGTTGTTCAAGCAGGTTTCTTCCGAAGAGGCGGAGGAACTGCTGCCGCATCTGCAACATGCCGAATACAACAAGGGCGACTATATTTTCCGTGAAGGCGACACCGATCATCGCATGTATCTGCTGGAACGCGGGCGCGTCAAACTAATCCGGCAATCGTCCGACAGACGTGTGCAGTTGTTGAGCATTCATGCGTACGGCGAAGTGCTGGGTGAGATTCCGGTGTTCGATCCGCACGGTGGGCCGCGCACCGCGTCCGCCGTGGCCATGACCAATGACACGAAAGTCGTGTGGCTTGAACATGACGCCCTGTTCGCATGGCTTGACGAGCATCCGCGCGTGGCCGTCGACATGCTTCAGGTGCTCGCGCATCGCATGCGTGACAACAACGAGCGCATTTCGGAACTTGTGTTCATGGACGTGCCGGGACGTTTGGCAAAAACGCTGCTGAATCTGGCGTCACGTTTCGGTGAGCCGGTCGAGGCGGGGCTGAAGGTGCCACACGATCTGACGCAGGAGGAAATGGCGCAGCTGGTCGGTTCGTCGCGTGAGACGGTGAACAAGGCGCTGATGGATTTCGCCAACCGTGGATGGATTGCGCGTGAGGGCCGTTCCATCGTCATCTATCAGCCGGGTATGCTTATTCGGCGGGCGAGACGATAATTTCGGCTATTTTCCAGTGTTTTTCAAGTTTTACGGTTGTTTGTGAGAAATCCGTGACGCCTGTGGGCGAGCGGTTGATTAGTAGACCCACCACTTTAGAATGGGCACCATGCCCGAAAAGAAGACTTTGACCGTTCAACGTGTGCTCGCGCTCGTGATTGCCTACATCACGCTGAGTGTGGGTGGCGGCGTGGCCGCCAGTTTGTTCCTCCTACCGGCGGTTTTCGGCGCGAACAGCGTCGCCAAGGCGGTTATTCCGTCGCTGTCGGTCGAAGGTATTGATTTTGATGTGACCAGCTTGCCGCAGAAGTCGACCATGTACGCTTCCGATGGCACCACGAAAATCACCGAATTCTGGGATCAGAATCGTGAAGTCGTGCCGTTGAAGAAGATTTCCAAATACATGCAGCAGGCCGTGGTCTCGCGTGAAGACAGGCGATTCTTCACTCACGGCGGCGTTGATGTGCAGGGTGTGTTCCGTGCATTCGTCCAAACATACGTGAAGGGCGACCATCAGGGCGGTTCCTCCCTTACCCAGCAGTATGTCAAAAACGTGCTGATTCTGCAGGCGCAGCAGGATGACGATCCGATTGCGCAATACCATGCGTCGGAAGATACCATCGCACGAAAATTGAGAGAAATGCTGATTTCCGTGCAAATGGAAAAGCAGTATTCCAAGCCTGAAATTTTGCAGGGATATCTCAATATCGCACAGTTCGGCGGCAATAGCCTCTATGGTGTGCAGGCGGCTGCGAAACGGTATTTCAATACCACCGCCGATCAGCTGAACATCGTGCAGTCCGCCACCATTGCGGCAATCACCAAGAATCCGAACGCGTACGATCCTTCCGTCGAATCGAACCAGCCGGAATCCGAGAAGCAACGCAACATCGTGCTGCAGCTGATGCACGAGCAGGGCTATATTTCGGATGCGGAATATCAGGAAGCGGTCAATACTCCGCTCGTGGATACGCTTAATGTCCAGCCTATTTCCACCGGTTGCATGGCAGCGGATTATGATGCAGGCTATTTCTGCGATTACGTGGTGCATAAGATTTTGAATTCCAAGGAATTCGGCAAGACCAGCGAGGACAGGGAAAGACTGCTGAAAGAGGGCGGTCTGAAGATTGTCACCACGTTGGATATCGACGCCAACACCTTGTTGAACGAAACCGCGCGCAACACCATTCCGCCGGAAGATTCCTCCGGCATGGAAATCGTGATGGCGTCCGTCAAACCGGGTACCGGAGAAGTGTTGGGCTTCGGTCTGAATCGAACGTATGATGCCACCGAAGCGGCACAGAACGACCAGACCAGGGATTCCATGAACTATGCCGTGGACCGAGAAGACGGCGGCGGCATGGGCTTCTCCATCGGCTCGTCGTGGAAGCCTATCAATCTGGTGGCATGGATGGAAGCAGGGCATTCCGTCAACGAGAACCTGCAGACGTCCACGAGGTATTCGACCTCGTTGTTCGCATGCGATCGTTATACCGGCGGCACCGATTCGTGGAACGTCACCAACGCAATAACCAATGGAACGGTGAACCCGGAAACGCCGGCATTGGCTTTGGCAAGGTCTCATAACACCACGCAGGCTTCCATGGGATCCATCATCGGTTTGTGCAAGATTGCCGATACCGCAACTGAACTTGGCTATCATGATGCGAATACCGGTGAGACGCTCGACAAGACCTCATCATTCGTGCCTGCCATGATGGTCGGTAACGTCAACGTGTCCCCGCTGACGATGGCAAGCATCTTCGCTGTATATGCGTCCAATGGCGTGCAATGCAATCCGATCGCGCTGAAGCAGGTGACTGATGTGGATGGCAATGATATTAAGGTGCCTTCCGCGAACTGCCATCAGGCGGTTGATCCGGAAATCATTCAAACGCTTGCTTGGGCCATGAATCAAGGCGTTGTTCGTCCTGACGGCGCAAGCGGTGTGGCACAGTTGGCCAATGGACGTAAGACCTTCGCCAAGACCGGTACCCACGAGGATCAGCTAGTTACGACAGGTGGTTTCATTCCGAACCAGATCGCTACATTCGTGCTCGTCGGTGACGTGCAGAATCCGGTTGGACACCCGATTGCGAATATCGCTATCAACGGCCAATACCACGGCTATTGGGATGGTTCCACCATCGCGGCCCCGGCATGGCGTGACTTTATGAATGCTTATGCGGAACGCAAACAGCTGCCGATTGATAACGATTATGGGCAGCCTGCGGCCAAGTATTCCGCAACATCCGGCGCGGTCACTAGGATTGGCGGTGGAAAGCAGAATGCCACACAGCAGCAAAGCACAATCATCCAGCAGCAGAACCAGTCACTTCAGCAGCAAAGCCAGTCGCTTCAGCAGCAAAGCCAGCAGAACGACCAGCAGGCTGATCAGGATCAGCAGCAGACCGAAGATGAGTGACGCTTCCGCAATTCAGTGAATGGAAGTGAACAATCAATGAACGCCCGCCATGCTCGGCGGGCGTTCTGCGTAGAATGCAGATAGTGCCGGTTCTACGGCACGAAATCTCCAGAGAAGCTCAAGGGGAATACGAAAAGAAGGTTCAGCTGATCGGCATGAAGCCGGTAGGCGCGACCGGAGGGGGAGCTACTACGATGAGCGAAGATGAAAAGAAGACGAAGCAGTCGAAGAAGGCCAAAACCAATGGCACGGTTGGTCTGTTCGATCCTATGACTTTGCGTGGAGTGACCGTGCGCAACCGTATCTGGCTGCCGCCGATGGACACGTATTCCGCGTTGGCCCAGGATGGTCTGCCCACGCCATTCCACTACCAGCATTATGTGTCACGTGCCATGGGCGGTTTCGGCATGATTATCGTGGAAGCTACCGCAGTGGCACCGGAGGGTCGTATTTCGCCATGCGACTTGGGATTGTGGGCCGACGAGCAGATGGATGCATGGCGTTGGATCGTTGCCGATACGAAGGCCGCCGGCGCCACCATGGCGGTGCAGCTCAACCATGCCGGACGCAAAGCCTCCACCGGTTGCTTCTCCATCGGTTTCGAGCATGAGAGCGTGCCGGAGGAGCAGGGCGGTTGGAAGACCGTGGGGCCAAGCGCCAACGCGTTCGGCTCGCTGACCAAGCCTCGCGCGTTGACCGTTGACGAGATCCATGCCATTGTCGACCAGTTCCGCGATGCCGCTTGGCGTGCTTATGATATCGGTTTTGACGCGGTGGAAATTCATGCGGCCCACGGCTATCTGCTGTCGCAGTTCCTCGACCCGCTGATTAACGAGCGTGAGGATGAGTATGGCGGATCGTTCGAAAACCGCATCCGCATGCTGGTCGAGGTCGTGGACGCCGTGCGTTCCGTCGTGCCCGACACCATGCCGGTGCTGGTGCGCGTTTCCGCAACCGACTGGGCTGCCGGCGGTTGGGATCTCGACCAGACCGTCGACCTTGCCAAAGTATTGAAGGAGCATGGCGTCGATCTGGTGGATGTTTCCACCGGAGGCATGATTCCGGGCGTGACCATTCCGGTCAAGCCCGGCTATCAGGTTCCGTTCGCGGAGCAGGTGCGTTCGCGTGCCGGAATCCCAACCACGGCGGTCGGTCTGATCACCAAACCGAAGCAGGCCAAGAAGATTCTCAAATCCGGTGCTGCCGACGCCATCGAAATCGGACGTGTGGCATTGCGTGATCCGAACTGGCCATTGCGTGCCGCAGCCAAGCTCGATATTCCGACCGAAAATGCGCCCTATCAGCCGCAATACGTGCGTGGCGCGTATTAAATGGAACCGATAGATTGGATTATCGTCAGATAAATATCAGATAAAAACAGGCAGTATTGGTAATCGCAATAAAATAGCGTCCCGCACCATGGTATTGGTTGCGGGACGCATTATTTTTGCTGCTTTCATCTATCGGGAAGCCGGCTGAAATCAGGCGTCGATGCCGACGGCCTGGCTGACGTGGTCGAAACCGTCGCGCTTGAGCAGTTCGGCGAGACCGCGCTTCAAAACGGTGATCTGCTGCGGACCGCGGTACATCAGCGAGCTGATGAACATCACCAACGACGAGCCGGAACGGATCTTCTCATAGGCCTGCTGCGGTGTGAACACGCCGCCGATGCCTGCGATTGTGAAACGGTCGCCGTATTCGCGGTACACCTGCTTGATGCGTTCGTTGCTGGCCGCATAGCAAGGCGAGCCCGACAATCCGCCCTCCCAATCACGCGGGATGTTCATGCCGGTACGATCCTTCTGCAGGTTCGCGATCGATAGCCCCTGCACGTTGTGCTCGGCAAGCACGTCAAGCAGTTCCTTGAACTCTTCCCAGCTCTTGTTCAACGGCAGTTTTACCAGTGTGGGCTGCGGGCGTTCGATTTTGTCGAGTTCGGTGAATAGCCTGTCGAGCGCTTCCGGACTTTCGTTGAACGGTTCGCCGGCCATGGTGTTCGGGCAGGAGATGTTCACTTCGACCATGGCGGTGCGGCCGACGGCGCGACGCATCGAAGTGCAGTAATCCTCGATGCCCTCCTCCAAATCGCCGGTTTTGGTGTCGTTCGTGCGCGCGATTGATACGGAAATCTGCATGTCGCGAGCTTTCGTCCAAGCCTGCTCAGCACGCGGAATCACGATTTCCGATCCCTCATTGGCAAGACCGACGTGCACCATCATCGAATCATATTCAGGCAGGCGATGGAACCACGGCCTCGGATTGCCGGGGCATGGGCGGGACGTGGTGGAACCGACCGTTTCGAAGCCGAAACCGGCATTGTCGAGCAAGACCGGCATCTCGCAGTTCTTGTCAAGACCGGCGGAAAGACCGAACGGATTGACGAAGTCGATGCCCATAACATTGGTTTCCAGCACCGGGTCGGAGTAGTTGAGCATTTCACGGCACGCCCACATCAGCGGAGGAATGTTCTTGGTGATCTTGCAGAACTGGATCATCTGGTCATGCGCCACGTCGGGCGTTTGATTGAAAACGAAAAACGGTTTGATGATGTGCTTGTAGCCGAAGGTGAAGAGATCGGTGGTGGCTTTGTTCACCGCGTCATGCCAGAAATTCTCAGAAACATACGTCATGGTTCACCATTCTCGCATCGTTTGCTGAAAGAAGGCAACATGGTGATCGGTTTCGTTGACGGTATGTCGACGTTCGTTTTTGTGCGATTCGGAGGATTATGGGATGTTCAAGTACACTTTTCTGCAAGTAAAACGCGCGAAACGCTCATCTCAGTTTTTATTTTGAGTGAACATGTGCGATAATGTTCGAATGATATCGTCACAACGTCAACATTTGATTTTGAGCAGGTTGCGTACCCGCGGTGCGGTGCGTATCACCGCATTGTCCAAAGAATTGGGTGTTTCCGCCATGACTATCCGTCGCGATATCGCCGATCTGGCCGACAAGGGTTTGCTGAAACGCGTGCACGGCGGCGCCGTCACCACCAGCACGCTGCTGAGCGAGCCGCTGTTCTCTGTAAAGTCGCAGATGGACATCGGCCTCAAAGACGCCATCGCACAGGAAGCCATCAAATATGTGGCGCCCGGCGACGTGATCGCCGTCGGCGGCGGCACCACGGCATACGTGTTCGCGCAACATCTGCTTGAATCGCAGCAGTCATCGGGCATAACCATCCTCACCAACTCCATTCCGGTGGCAGAACTGGTGCAGGCGCTGGAATCGAAAGACGTGGAAGTCATCGTGACCGGCGGCGTGACCACCCGATCCAACTCGCTCGTAGGGCCGATTGCCGACAAGGTGGTGTCCTCCCTGCGCGTCAACACAGTCTTCCTGGGCACGCATTCCGTGTCCATTCCGCGCGGCTTCCTCATGCCGAACTCGCTTGAGGCCGCAACCGATATGGCAATGATGGACATTGCCGATCGAACCATAATTTTGACCGATCACACCAAGTGGAGCTGCACATCATTGTCGCTTTTCGCACGCTTCGACCAGGTGGACACGGTCATTACCGATGATGGACTAGACCCCGATTCGGTTGGGAAAACAAGGGATTTGGTTAAAGAGCTCGTGCTGGCGCACCAGAACGAGCCTATTCAGGAAGGTGAATAACCATAATGAGTGAATTCGCAAACTACACTCCGGGAGAGTACGCGAAGGAACACATTCGCATCACGCCGACCACGCTCGCCGATGGCCGTGCGTTCTTCTACCTCGACGATGATCCGGAATATGTTTCCGGCGCGAAGACGCGCGAACTGAACGATCCTCGTCAGCTGGCATACCGCTTCTCCAACCAGCTCAACGCAGCCGGTGAGGAAGTGCCGTACGCCGCTCCGGAAATGCGTCGCGATCCACTGACCGGCGATTGGATTCCGATGGCGACCGCACGCATGAACCGCCCGATCACCGCAGGACCGGGTGCCACCGCCAAAGGCAACCCGCTGGCCGCACGCAAGCCGGGCGACCCGTACCAGGACGGCGAAGTGCCGGATACCGACTACAACGTGGTCGTGTTCGAAAACCGCTTCCCGTCGATGGTTCGAGTGCCGGGCCGTTCCGAAGCTGTGGAATACGTCAACGGCAACCCGCTGTGGGAGAAGAAGCTCGCCGCAGGCCGCTGCGAAGTGATCTGCTTCGACCCGGACGAAAACGGTCTGCCGGCGGATCTGCCGGTCTCCCGTCTGCGCACCGTTGTGGAAGCATGGGCGTTCCGTACCGCCGAAATCTCCAAGATGGAAGGCATCGAACAGATCTTCCCGTTCGAAAACCACGGACAGGAAATCGGCGTCTCCCTGGCGCACCCTCACGGACAGGTCTACTGCTACCCGTTCATCGCGCCGAAGATGGAAGCCGAACTCAAGCAGACCGAAGCCTACCATGAGAAGACCGGCGGCAACCTGCTCAAGGATCTCATGAACTCCGAAATCGAAGCTGGGGAGCGTATCGTCATGCGCAACCACAGCTGGGTGGCCTACGTGCCAGCCGCAGCCCGCTGGCCCCTCGAGGTACATGTGGCCCCGGTGCGCGACGTGCTCACCCTCGACGAGCTCAACGACCAGGAACGTTGGGATCTGGCCGTCATGTACTCCACCCTGCTCAAGCGCGGCAACGCGTTCTTCGACAAGGGCGACGGCAAGGGCATGGACCTGCCATACATCGCAGCATGGCACCAGGCTCCGATCCACGACGCACGCCGTGAAAACTACCGCCTGAACCTGCAGTTCTTCTCGTTCCGCCGCGCAGCCAACAAGATCAAGTATCTGGCCGGATCCGAATCCGGCATGGCCGCATGGGTTTCCGACACCACGCCGGAACTCATCGCCAAGCGCTTCCACGAGCTCGGACCAATCGACATCGAAGGCTGAAAACCAATAAAACCCAAAGGACAAAACACCAATGACTGCTGTTGAATTCATTGAGCCGCTTTCGCATGACGAAGGCGTGAAGATCGCCGTCGACCTGTTCAAGGCCACCTACGGTGAGGAACCGGCTGGCGTATGGGCCGCACCGGGCCGTGTGAACCTGATTGGCGAGCACACCGATTACAACGCGGGCCTGTGCCTGCCGATCGCATTGCCGCACCGCACGTTCATCGCGCTCAAGCCGCGTGAAGACACCAAGGTGCGCGTGGTTTCCGACGTCGACCCCGGAAACGTTACCGAAGCCGACCTCGACGGTCTGCAGGCCGGTGGTGTGGAAGGTTGGGCCGCCTACCCGGTGGGTGTGGCCTGGGCATTGCGCGAAGCCGGCTTCAACGCCGTGCAAGGCTTCGATGCGGCATTCTCTTCCTGCGTGCCGCTCGGATCGGGCCTGAGCTCGTCCGCCGCCATGACCTGCTCGACCGCGCTGGCCCTGGATGACGTGTACGGCTTGGGCTACGGCGCTTCCGACGCCGGCCGTGTGACGCTGATCAACGCCGCCATCAAGTCCGAGAACGACATGGCCGGCGCCTCCACCGGCGGCCTCGATCAGAACGCCTCCATGCGCTGCACGTTCGGCCATGCGCTGCGCCTGGACTGCCGCCCGGAGCTGAGCCCGCTGGAGAATGTCTCCCAGCAGGAGTTCGATCTCGACAAGTACGGTCTGGAGCTGATGGTGCTCGACACTCAGGCTCCGCACCAGCTCAACGACGGCCAGTATGCCCAGCGCCGCGCCACCTGCGAGAAGGCCGCAGAAATCCTCGGCGTGGCCAACCTGCGTGTGGTTGCCGACAGCATCGCCAAGTCCGACGATCCGTTCCAGGCGCTCAAGGAAACGCTCGACAAGCTGGAAGACGACACGATGAAGAAGCGCGTGCGTCATGTGATCACTGAGATTGCGCGCGTCAACTCCTTCGTACGTGCCTTCGCCAACGGCAAGATCGACGAAGCCGGACGACTGTTCAACGCGTCTCATGATTCGCTCGCAGCGGATTATGAAGTGACTGTGCCCGAGTTGGATATTGCCGTGGATGTGGCTCGTGTCAACGGCGCGTACGGCGCACGTATGACCGGCGGCGGCTTTGGTGGCTCCATCATCGCGCTGGTGGACAAGGGCCAGGGCCACGAAATCG
>CXQN01000033.1_pt1 | contig 23216 bp, 16 predicted proteins | sample 591481 | NCBI WGS metagenome assembly CXQN01 (sample SAMEA3491295, study PRJEB9169) | human gut metagenome | biome: ENVO:mammalia-associated habitat; material: ENVO:feces | place: Bangladesh | collected 2010-04-07
GATGCGGTAGATGGCGAATGCCTTGTACGAGAATGTGGATACGAACTTCAGGAAGCCGATAATCACCACATAGCCGACTACGAACGCTACGATGGCTGCGGCGATGGTCGGGCCCCAGCCTGGGAACATGCCGGCATCCCCCGTCGCAACGTCCTTAACGGCCGATACGGCTTCCAGAATGCCTGCGCCGAATACGGCGGGAATGGCCATAAGGAAGCTCACGCGAACGGCTGCCTCACGGGTGTACCCCATAGCACGGCCGAAGGTGATGGTGCCGCCGGAACGGGAAACGCCTGGGATCAGGGCGAGCATCTGGCCGATGCCGAAGATCAACGCGTCCTTCCACGTCATTTCCTTCATGGTCTTGACCTGCCTGGAACGAGCATCGACCACCCACAGCAACACGCCGAATAGCACAAGCACGGTGACGGTGATCCACAGATTGCGCAGCGATCCTTCGATGGCATGCTTGAACAGCAGGCCCGCAATCAGAATCGGCATGGTGCCGAGAATAATGAACCAGCCCATCTGGGTATCCGGATTGTGTGCGCCCATACGGCTTTTGAAGTCCTTGCCCTCCTTGCCGAACAGGGAGCCAAACCAAGCACCGAGAATACGGATGATGTCGTGACGGAAATACAAAATGACGGCAAGCTCGGTGCCAATCTGAATAATGGCGGTAAACGCGGCACCCGGGTCAGAGCCCAGCATCAAATCGCCGATGATGCGGATATGGGCACTGGAAGAAACCGGCAGGTACTCGGTCAATGCCTGCACCAGCCCAAGGAAAATCGCTTGGAAAAAATTCATGAACCCTCTTTTATATGTATCAATGGTTTCGTCTGCTTTTCCGCATCCAAGACTAGCGAGAGGGGTCTAATTTTTCACTATGGATCCTTGAGTTGTCTCAAACTATGCACACAATGGTGCCAAAACCTATCGGAATCTCGCCAGCGACTCTATATAGTCTCGCAAACGTGGCGCATGATGCAAAAGAAAGGCCTGGCATTATGAGCAAATACCGCAAAAGCAGAGCATTCAGCCCGGAAGGTTTCTTCGAATGCGAAGGCCGTGGCCTGCAATGGCTTGGTGAAGCGAGCTCCAAGGGAGGTCCGCGTGTTGTGGACGTATACGATTGGGACAAGGATTATCTTGATATCGAACGTGTGAACGCCTGCGGGCCGACACTGCAGGCCGCGCATAATTTCGGCGCGTCCCTCGCCCGCATGCACGATGCCGGTGCTGATTATTTCGGATCCGCCCCGGCCGGCTATGCGGGAACCTGCTATTTTGGCCCCCTGCAGGATCCGGTTCCTATGGATACAGGCGAATGGGATGACGTGGTCACATATTTGGCCGAAGGCAGGCTCCGACCAATGGTACGGCTTGGTATGAAACGTCGCGAACTGACCGACTACGACATGGAGTTGACTGAAACTGTCATTGAAGCGCTGCCTGAAATACTGGGCAAAGCAGCTAACGATAAGCCTGCGCGTGTGCATGGCGATCTGTGGAGCGGCAATGTCATGTGGTCAGCCGATTCCGGATCTGTGGAAGCGGTGCTGATCGATCCGGCCGCGCATGGCGGACATCGTGAAGAGGATCTCGCCATGCTTGACCTGTTCGGTATGTCGTATTTGCGGGACATTCTCGACGGATACCAGTCCGTGCACCCGTTGAAGGCAGGATGGCAGGAACGAACCACTTTGTGGCAGCTCTACCCCATCGCCGGCCATTGCGTGTTCTTCGGCGGCGGTTATGTGAACCAATATCGCGCCATGTGCCGGTCATTGCTCAAATAAACATGTAGATATGTCTAATGATTGGCTGTTGTAGACATGAGACAATCCGCCTGCTACAGCAGAAATATTGACAAAATAGCCGGTTGCCTTGATTTTTGAAGCAACCGGCTATTTGAATGCGATCTAACGCTGTTTTCTTATCGGATGTAAGGCATTAGAACAAGGAAAATCAGCGCAACGCATCTTTCAACTTGGAGAAGAATCCCTTCTTCGTTCCGGTAGTTGGACGTGCACTTACCGCGACATGCTGGGCGTCGGCGTCATGCTTTTCGGCGAACTGTTCCATCAGCTTACGCTCGTCATTGGTAAGCTTTGTCGGAATCTTCACTGCGATATGCGCCACCAGATCGCCGCGTTCGTTCTTGTTGTTAAGATGGGTGACACCCAGGTTCTTCAAGGTCACAGTGTCATCAGGCTGACTTCCTGCAGGCACGCTCACCGACTGCTTGCCGTCGAACGTGTCGATTTCCAGATCATGCCCCAGCACGGCCCAGCTCATCGGCACTTGAATCCAGCAGTGCAAATTATCACCGTCACGAGTGAAGGTGTCGTCTTGAGCGATGCGGATATCGATATACAGGTCGCCGGCAACACCGCCGTTTTCACCCACTTCGCCCTGATTGGCGAGACGCAGACGGGTATTGTTCGCCACTCCGGCAGGCACGGACACACCGACATTACGAGTGGTGCGCACGCGACCATGACCAAGGCAGGACGGACACGGATTTTCGATAACGGTACCGTGTCCTTCGCAGCGTTCACATGGCGCAGTGGTCATCATTTGGCCGAGCATGGTGCGTACCACGCGCTGGGCGTAGCCTTGTCCATGGCAGTCGGGGCATTGCGCAGGCTGGGTGCCTTTCTGGCACCCTGTTCCGGCGCATTCCTGACATAGGCCGAACGTCTTGATCTCAACATGCGCGGTGTCGCCGAACACCGCCGTCTTCAAGTCGATGGTTACCGTGGCAAGTGAGTCACGTCCTGGCTGCGTACGCGGGGTCGGTCCACCGTTACCACCTCCGAAGGCACCTCCAGTGAACATGCTGAAGATGTCTCCCATATCGCCGAATCCGCTGCCGAATCCGCTGCCGCCCATACCTCCGGCATTTGGATCGTTCGGGTCCACGCCGGCGTCGAACATCTGACGCTTCTGCGGGTCGGACAGTACCTCGTAAGCGTTGTTGACTTCCTTGAATTTATCTTCGAATTCCGGACCTGCGATATCGGGATGATATTTGCGGCTCATCTTTCGATAGGCCTTTTTGATCTCCTCGTCGCTTGCGGAGCGGTCTACGCCCAGCACTTCGTAATAGTCCGTCACTGTTGTTCTTTCTCCCTATTGTTTTCTGCGTGTCATTGTGCCATAAGGCGGGGTCAGCTGTTGGTTTGGTTTTCGTCGTGTGCCACGAATGCGGTCAGATATCTGGCGACGGCACGCACTGCGGCCATGGTCGCCGCGTAGTCCATATGCGTCGGCCCGATGGATCCGACGAAAGCAATGGGCTCGCTGGAATCTTGCGCTGTAGTGGTGCGATCGCTGGCTTCTCTCCCTTGTTCTTCTGCAGTTTCGCCTTCTGCGGCGTCGTCAACGGTTGCCGAGGTTCGACCGTATCCGCTGGTCACCACGGATGCGTGCAGCAGGCCGGGCGTGTGCGTTTCGGATCCGATGGCCACCCCGACTCCATTGGATTGCGTGGCTTCACTCAACGAGCTCATGAGTTTCATGAGCACGACTTGCTCTTCCAACGCATCGAACAATGGTGCAAGATCGGCCACGGTACGCTGGTGCGCGAGCCGTGAGGTTCCTGCCATATAGAGTTCGCTCGCGCGCTCGTCGTCGGCCATGCCATCGAAAGCCTGGGCAAGCGTTTCCACCAATTTGCTGATGGAGTGGTATTCCTTGCGGGACGACATCTGCCTGACATAGTCTGCGGTTCGAGTCAAGGAAACGCTGGCGCACTGCGCATTGATTTCGTTGACCAGATGCGACAGCACCGTGGCATCCGGCAACTCGGAAACGTTGAGTATATGCTGCGCCACTCGGCCGGTGTCGGTGATGACGACGGCCAATAAGGTGTTGATTGATACGGGAACGATTTCGATATGCCGTAACGTTGATTTCGCCAACGACGGCGCCGCTACGACTGCGACCTGACCGGTGATCTGCGCCAGAAGACGGGCTGCGCGCTGCAAGGTGTCCTGCAGGTTGACGGATCCCGACAAGAAGCTGTTGATGCCACGGCGTTGCGCTTCGGACATCGGCACCACTGTGGCCAAACGGTCCACGAAGTATCGGTACCCTTTTTCCGTTGGTATGCGCCCTGCTGACGTATGGGGTTGAATAAGGTATCCCTCATCTTCCAAGGCGGCCATATCATTACGGACGGTGGCCGAGCTGACGCCCAGATCATGATCTTTGGTCAAAGTGGTCGAACCGACTGGCTCCTGCGAGCGAATATAGTCCTCGACGATGGCACGCAGTACCAACATACGTCTTGACTGCGTCATGCGTGCCTCCTCTTTCACATATGCGATACAACTCAGCGGAATCCGGTTTTCGGTATATCTGCGATATTAGGCGAAACCTCTTCCGTAAATGCTTCTCCCATTGTATTAGCACTCGCGCGGCACGAGTGCTAATACGTTCGCTTCCAGAGTACGCGTTTCTCGTTTTTTTCGATATCGATCTCCCGAAATGCTCGTCATACCACCAATCGAACAGAACAATCGCACGAGAATGTTAATTGTTAGCGCTAACAGAACACAAACTACCAAAACACGCCAAAAATCCATCACAACGTCACCTCACGTCGCTACTATGGGAAACGCAATGTGAGGGCGTCGAGCGCTCGGCACAAGCCGGATACGCGGCCCGACCAATTGGAAGGAAAGTAATCCATGACCGAATTCAAGGAGACCGAGCTGGACGAGCGCGCCATCAAGATGGCCAAGGTCCTGTCGGCCGACGCGGTTGAGCGTGCGGGACACGGCCACCCGGGTTCCCCCGTCTCCCTGGCGCCTATCGCCTATACTCTGTATCAGCATTTCATCAAGCATGATCCGAACGATCCCAACTGGGAAGGTCGCGACCGCTTCATCCTTTCCGGCGGCCACGCCTCCCTCACCCAGTACGTCCAGCTGTACTTCTCCGGCTACGGCCTGACCCTGGACGATCTGAAGAACTTCCGTGGCGGTGCCGACACCCGTACCCCAGGCCATCCGGAATATGGCCTGACCCCGGGCATCGAAATGACCACTGGTCCGCTGGGCCAGGGATTCGCTTCCGCCATCGGTTTCGCCTATGGTCAGCGCTTCCAGCGTGGCCTGCTTGATCCGGAAGCTCCGGCAGGTGAGTCCCCGTTCGATCACAACATCTGGGTCATCTGCGGCGAAGGCGATATTGAAGAAGGTATCTCCGGCGAAGCTGCTTCCCTCGCTGCCAACCAGCAGCTGGGCAACCTGACCGTGATCTTCGATGCCAACCGCATCCAGATCGAAGGCGACACCAATCTGGTTCTGGCTGAGGACGTGCTCAAGCGCTTCCAGGCCTACGGCTGGTACACGGACGAGTTCAGCTTCATCCAGCCTGACGGCTCCTACAAGGAGGACGTCGAGGGTCTGGCCGACACCATCGCCAAGGCTCGTGAGGCTGCACCGAACCAGCCGAAGCTTATCAAGGTCGACACCCTGATCGCATGGCCGACCCCGGGCAAGACCAACGATCCGTCTTCTCACGGTTCCAAGCTGGGCGCCGAAGCCGTCGCAGGCCTCAAGGAACTGCTCGGCTACGATCCGGAAGAGTCCTTCCACGTCGACGAAGAGGCTCTGGCTCACGCACGCAAGGTTGCTGAGCGCGGTCTCGAAGCCCACAAGGAATGGGACGAGAAGTACAACGCATGGCGCAAGGCCAACCCGGACAACGCCGCTTTGTACGACCGCCTCAAGGCCGGCGAGCTGCCGGAAGGCTTCGACAAGGCCATTGATGACCTCGAAGCCACCTTCGAAGTCGGCAAGGGAGTTGCAACCCGTGGCGCTTCCGGCTCCGTGCTGAACGCCATCGCTGCTGTCATGCCGGAACTCTGGGGCGGCTCCGCCGACCTCGGTGGCTCCAACAAGACCGATCTGAAGGGCGCTGCCACCTTCGCTCCCGCCGAGTGCGCCACCAAGCAGTGGCCGGTCTGCAGCCCGTACGGCCGTCAGCTGCACTTCGGCGTGCGCGAGTTCACCATGGGTACCATCACCAACGGCATCCTGCTGGGCTCCCACACTCGTCCGTTCGGCGGCACCTTCTTCATGTTCTCCGACTACGAGCGTTCCGCCGTGCGTCTGGCTGCCCTCATGCAGATTCCGAACCTGTATGTGTGGTCCCACGACTCCGTCGCCGTCGGCGAAGATGGCCCGACCCACCAGCCGGTGGAGCATCTGGCTTCCTTCCGCGCCATCCCGCAGCTTGAGGTCGTTCGTCCGGCCGATGCTTACGAGACCGCCGAAGCCTACCGTTACTTCTTCGAGAAGAACAACACCCTGCCGACCGCTATGGTCCTGACCCGTCAGGGTGTCCCGGTTCTCGCCGAGACCGCTGAGAAGGCCAAGGCCGGCGTAAAGAAGGGCGCTTACGTACTCGTCGACACCGAGGGTACCCCGGACGTCATCATTATGGCTTCCGGTTCCGAGGTCCAGTGGGCCGTCTCCGCCGCCAAGACCCTGGCCGGCGAAGGCGTCAAGGCTCGCGTCGTGTCCGTCCCGTCCATGGAATGGTTCGAGGAGCAGGACGCTGAGTACAAGGAAGCCGTGCTTCCGGCCTCCGTCAAGGCTCGTGTCTCCGTCGAGGCTGGCGTTGCCATGCCGTGGTACAAGTACCTCGGTTCCTACGGCAAGCCGGTTTCCATCGAGCAGTTCGGCCTGCAGGGCGACGGCGCTCAGAACATGATCGATCTGGGCATCACCGCCGAGCACGTGGTGGAAGCTGCCAAGGCCTCCATCGCCGAAGTCGAAGCCGCCAAGTGATTTCTCGGAGGGGTGCCGCAGTGCGCCGACGCCCCTCCCCCTTTGATATAACAGATTTGTTCCATAACGGAATATAAGGAGAAAAACAATGACCGAAGCAACTCAGCGTACGTCCGATTCCGGCGTTTCCATCTGGCTGGACGACCTGTCCCGTTCCCGCATCGAGTCCGGCTCCCTGCAGGACCTGATCGCCAACAAGAACGTCGTCGGCGTCACCACCAACCCGTCCATTTTCCAGAAGGCTCTGCATGAGGTCGGCCCGTACGACCCGCAGCTGAAGGAACTGGGCAAGGTCGACGTTGAGACCGCCGTGCGCGAGCTCACCACCACCGACGTGCGCAACGCCACCGACATCTTCCGTGAGATCGCCGAGAAGACCGACTTCGTTGACGGCCGCGTCTCCATCGAAGTTGACCCACGTCTGGCTCACGAGACCGAAGCCACCGAGAAGCAGGCTGAGGAACTGTGGGCTAAGGTCGATCGCCCGAACGCCATGATCAAGATCCCGGCGACCCTCGAAGGTCTGCCGGCCATCACCGCCACCCTGGCCAAGGGCATCTCCGTGAACGTCACCCTGATCTTCTCCCTGGAACGCTACGAGCAGGTCATCGACGCCTACATCGAGGGTATCGCCCAGGCTGCCGCCAACGGCCACGATCTGAAGCACATCGGCTCCGTCGCTTCCTTCTTCGTCTCCCGCGTGGACACCGCCGTCGACAAGCTGCTGGAAGCCAACGGATCCGACGAGGCCAAGGCCCTCGAAGGCAAGGCCGCTGTCGCCAACGCTCGCCTCGCTTACGAACTGTTCGAGAACAAGTTCGCCAACGATCCGCGCTGGGCTGAGCTCGAAGCCAAGGGTGCCAAGAAGCAGCGTCCGCTGTGGGCCTCCACCGGCACCAAGAACGCCGCCTACTCCGACTGCAAGTACGTCGACGAGCTGGTTGCTCCGTTCGTCGTCAACACCATGCCGGAGAAGACCCTGAACGCTCTTGCCGATCACGGCAACGGCGCCGCCTCCATCCAGGGCACCTACGAAGAGTCCCACGCCGTCATGGACAAGTTGGCTGAGCTCGGCATCAACATCAAGGATGTCACCGACAAGCTGGAAGCCGACGGCGTCGCCGCCTTCATCAAGTCCTGGGACACCGTCCTCGCTGACGTCCAGGCTGGCATCGACCGCGTCAACGGCTGAGCTTTTTGCTTAGACGTTAGCGATTTAGGCTAAAAAATTCCCCTGTCAGAATTCTGACAGGGGAATTTCTGTTATTGCTCTACATGTTTTCAGCTTATTCCAGCACGGAGGCATAAATCGGTAGCCTGACGGGTCCGCTTGGATCGCCTGCGCTTTGCGTCCTCCAAAGGATCGTAACCATACTTATGGGTAATGTGACTATAAGTATTTAGGGGTGGAGCGTCGCGATACTGCGCGCGCTTCACCCCATGAATGTCCTTCAAACAACCAAGGTCATTATGCCTGATGATATGTACTCAAGAAATCAGCGATCTCACCTATGGTTTCCTTCAACATCGTGATACGCGGCAGATATACCACCCTGAAATGATCTGGATTCTGCCAGTTGAACGCACCGCCATGACTGATTAGAATATGCTTGTCATGCAGCAGATCCAATGCGAACTGCTCGTCAGAGTGAATATTGAACTTTTTGACGTCTAGCTTCGGGAAGATATAGAACGCCGCTTTCGGCTTAACTGCGGTAACGCCGGGAATTTCATTGAGCATCCGATAGACCAGTTCGCGCTGCTCGTACACGCGGCCACCTGGCTTGATGTAGTCTTTGACACTCTGATGCCCACCCAAAGCGGTCTGCACCACCGACTGAGCGGGAACATTCGAACACATACGCATGTTCGCCAGCATGTTCAGGCCCTCGATGTAATCCTTTGCAATACGCTTGTTGCCGGAAAGTATCATCCATCCAATGCGGTATCCGGCAATCATATGCGACTTCGACAGACCGGAGAACGTCACACAGAACAGATCCGGAGCCAGCGATGCAATAGAAATATGCTCCAACCCATCCATGACTAGGCGATCATAAATCTCATCGGAGAAAATAATGAGCTGATGTTCCCGGGCAATGTCGACAATCTGCTGCAACAGTTCCCTCGGATAAAGCGCTCCGGTCGGATTATTTGGATTGATGATGACAATTGCTTTGGTCTTATCCGTGATTTTAGAGCGGATATCGTCGATATCGGGATACCATTCGGATCCCTCGTCACAGATATAATGCACGGCGGTGCCGCCGGCCAAATTCACGCAGGCGGTCCACAGAGGATAGTCCGGCGAAGGCACTAGCACTTCGTCGCCGTTGTCCAACAATGCGGACAGCGACAGGTTGATGAGCTCGCTGACGCCATTGCCAGTAAAGATATCATCGATGGAGACATTCGGAATATTCTTGAGCTGTGCATACTGCATGATGGCTTTGCGTGCCGAGAACAGACCTTTGGACGGTGAATATCCTTCGGTCTCAGGCAGCTGTTGCGCCATGTCATACACAACTTCATCCGGAGTCCGAAATCCGAATGGCGCAGGATTGCCGATATTGAGTTTCAGAATATGCGTTCCCGCTGCTTCCATGCGTGCCGCCTCGTCCGCCACCGGACCACGAACGTCGTAGAGCACATTGTCGAGCTTATGGGATTTCGCAAAGGTGCGCATAGTCTTTCCTTCTTTTGATTGCGCTGATGCAGGATTGCTATCATGTCGGGTTTCATCAGACTCGATTGCAGGCAAGGCGGCGGGGTTCTGCTCCATGGGAACGTCCTTTCCCATCAGCCAATCCTCATTGACCTGCAGAAAAGCCGCAAGAAAATGGGCGATATCGGCACGTGGCACGGTTTTGCCGCTCACGTACTGACTCATATGACTTTTACCAAGTTTGATATTGAACTTCTCAGCCGCATGCACAAAGTCAATTTGTTTGACATTGCGGAACGCCATTGCGGCGTTCAACCGGCTGGAGAATGATTCTGTCATACCAGTCCTCCCAGTTCAATTCTCGTCAAATACTAGTTCAAATCCTAGCACAAGCCACCTATTGAAATCACGGAAGTTCAATATCGAAATGTAACTATTTCGCATCCCTTTGCAACAAAAGTTCAATTCATGAAGTTCAACTCATGTAACTCTTGAACATTACGAGACGTCACAATAGATTATCTTCAATCCACTGTGCCACACCGTCATCGTTGTTGGATGGGCAGATTTCATCTGCGATGTTCAACACATCCGGATTGGCGTTCGCTACCGCCACTCCCCTGCCGGATTTACATAGCATGGCAATGTCGACCAAATCATCGCCGAATGAGACGGTTTTGCTTATTGGCGTCTCAAAATGCTCTGCAAGCAGATCCAATGCATGTTCCTTGTTGGCTTGAGGATTCATTAACATCCACAGCGATCCCTCAGAGATGTGAACATCAAAGTCGCTGGGCACAAGAGAACCGACCTGATTCCACTGCTCATCGTTAGGGAAGATAATGAGCTTATCGGCAATACCTTCAGGAACATCGTCGAAGTCAGTGTATCGCCAAGTCTGTGTTTTCCAGTATTTCGTAACGTCGAAATTGGTGTATCTCACATCATCCATGACAATGCCGACTTCCATGCCGGGCAGTTCGGTCAACAGATTCTTGCAGACTTCGCATGCTCGCTGTGAGGAGAACCCGATTTTCTTAAGATGGCCATCTTCCGGCAGTATCGGCGAAGTAAGCATTTCATAATTTGATGAGGATGGATTGAAATCGATCAATGCTCCATTGAGATAGGCGACGGCATCAACCGGCAGTTTTTCCACGAACGAAAAGCCTGTGCTGACCGGACGTGCCGTTTCCACAGCGAAAGTCACGCCATTATCGTGCATGCGGTTAATCACATCGATGGAACGTTGTGTGAGAAAACGTTCCTCGAATGTTTCACCATCATGCAGCAAGGTACCGTCCAAATCCGCGACAACCATCGTGGTTTCTTGGGTTTTCTCGATTTTCAAAGACGTCAAATCAATCCTTCGCTCGTATGTTGCAGCCAATACTACGATAGAAACACTTCGGCCCATGGCTGGATTACAGTCATGGGCCGAAGCAAAAAGCCAATCAGATGAGGTTGAATTTCGTCATCAGACCGAGGGCGATAATGATGGCGACCCACAGTATTGCGATGATGACAGTCCAACGATTCAGGTTCTTTTCGGCGACGCCAGAGGAACCCGCATTCTGGGTGAGGCCGCCGCCGAACATATCGGACAGACCGCCACCCTTACCCTTGTGCATAAGAATCAACAGGGTGAGCAAGAGGCTGAAAATAACAAGAATAATCTGCAGCACAAGCTTGACGATGGCCATAGCGGACACGAGTGAACCTCCAGTTCGTAAACACTGTCGTTAACAATAGCGCAAGGTATTGAGAAAATCGAATAATGACCGTACCTTGAAAGATCAACTCGATAAAAACATTATTCCGCGAACATCATACCGTCGCATTCATGGTGAGCTGGCAGATTCTGGTGAGCTCATCCACATTCAGCGCGGCGCCGCCGATAAGGAATCCGTCCACATCGGGCTCGCCAATCAATTCTTCGGCATTCTTTGAAGATACGGAGCCTCCATACAGAATGCGCACAGCCTCTCCCACATGTATTCCGAAAGTCGCAGACAGATCATCCCGAATCGCTTTGGCCGCGTCCTGAGCGGATTGTGGAGTGGCCACCATTCCGGTGCCGATGGCCCATACCGGCTCATACGCTACTATCAGACGCGATGCTTCCTCGTCGGAAAGATCGCGCGTGACGTCATGCACCTGCCCCACGGCGAAATCAAGCTCAATGCCTTTGCGACGTTCCTCATAGCTTTCGCCAACGCAAAGAATCGGTTGCATGCCGGCCGCCAAAACAGCGCGTACCTGGTCCACGATGTTCGCGTCATCTTCCGGATGGTATTTACGGCGTTCAGAATGGCCGACAATTACATACGAACAGCCAAGGTGAGCGATCATATCGGCAGACACATCTCCGGTGAACGCGCCCTGCGATGTTACGGAAACAGCCTGTGCGCCGTAGCGAACCTTCAAATTGTCAGATTCGACCAACACCTGCACGCTGCGCAACGATGTGAAGGACGGCATCAATGCGATTTCACAATGGCGGTAGTCAAAATGGATGTCACGAAGTTTCCATGCGAGCTGTTGAACGAAATAGGTGGCTTCAAGATGATCGAAGTTCATCTTCCAATTGCCGGCGACCAGTGGAATTCGTTGCGATGCCATGTGTTTGCCCGTCTCCGTTCTTATTTCATTCAGTGTTAGTACGCCGTAATTTCGGTTTAGTGAAAACAAGAGGTGCTCCCCCACCTTTGTCGATAAGGGAGCACCTCCAGATTATGCGTTATTAAGCAATTAGTCGAGCACCTTCAGGCCCGGCAGTTCCTTGCCCTCAAGGAACTCGAGGGAAGCGCCGCCACCGGTAGAGATGTGCGAGAAGCCATCCTCCGGGAAGCCGAGGTTGCGCACTGCGGAAGCGGAGTCACCGCCACCGACAATGGTGAACGCGCCAGCTGCGGTTGCGTCGACCAAGCCCTGAGCCACGGCCTTGGTACCGGCTGCGAATGCCGGAACCTCGAACACGCCCATCGGGCCGTTCCACACGACGGTCTTGGAATCCACAATCTTGTCGTGGAAGAGCTTCTGGGAATCCGGACCGATGTCCAGACCCATCTTGTCGGCCGGAATGGCATCGGCTGCCACGACTTCCGGAGCGATGTCCTCATCGGACTTCGGGAAAACCGGGTTCACCACGATGTCGGTCGGCAGTACGAGCTCAACGCCGTTCTGCTCGGCACGATCGATGTAGCCCTTGACTGTTTCGACCTGATCCTCTTCCAGCAGGGAAGTGCCGACCTCGAGGCCCTTAGCCTTGAGGAAGGTGTAGACCATACCACCGCCGATGACCAGACGGTTGGCCTTGTCAAGCAGGTTCTCGATCACGCCGAGCTTGTCGGAAACCTTGGAACCGCCAAGCACGACGGTCAGCGGACGCTCCGGCTCGACGGTGGCGCGGGACAGAGCCTTGACTTCCTTCTCGACCAGCAGGCCGGCGGCTGCCGGCAGATCAGCTGCAACGTCGTAGTTGGAGCCCTGCGCACGGTGAACGACGCCGAAACCGTCGGACACGAACGCTTCACCGAGAGCTGCGATCTTCTTGGCGTAAGCGGAACGCTCCTCCGGATCCTTGCTGGTTTCTTCCGGGTTGTAGCGCACGTTCTGCAGCAGCACGACATCGCCATCGTTCATTGCGGCGACCTTGGCCTGAGCGTCTTCGCCGTAGGTGTCTTCAGCCAGCGGAACCTCAATACCGAGCAGCTCGCCAAGACGAGCGGCGACCGGAGCGAGGGACAGTTCCGGAACGACCTTGCCCTTCGGGCGGCCGAGGTGGGCCATCAGAATGACCTTTGCGCCTTCTTCGCGCAGAGCCTTGATGGTCGGCAGAGCGGCCTTGATGCGACCGTCATCGGTAATCGTGGTGCCGTCCAGCGGAACGTTGAAATCAGCGCGAACGAGAACGCGCTTGCCCTTGAGATCTCCAAGATCCTTGAGTGTCTTCATGTATATCCTTTCCTAGCCGCTTGTAAGCGTGGAATGGCCATATTGCCATTTACGAATAATACAAGCTCAAACGAACAAAAACACCATGCTGTTCGAAAACAGGCATGGTGTTTCGTGCAAAAACTCAATCAGACCGACTGTCGGCGCGCCTTCTCGGTTTTTTCGGCGAGCTGCAGCAGTCGGCGAATGCGACCGGCGATGGCATCCTTGGTAATCGGAGGATCGGCCAAACGTCCCAGCTGTTCCAACGACGCATCCGCATGATCGAGACGGAGCTGGCCCGCAGACTTGAGGTTATCGGGAATATCGTCGCCGAGGATTTCAAATGCCTGATGCACCTTATCACATGCTTCCGCGGCCGCCTTGGCGCTGCGGCGCATGTTGGCGTCATCGAAGTTGGCCAAACGGTTCGCCTTGCCTCGCGCTTCGCCGTCGGAACGCTTTCCAGTCCATTCGCGTGCTGAACGCGGGGCACCCATAAGGATGAGCATGCGTTCGATGGCATCAGGGTCACGCAGGGTCACGCGCTCGGAGCTGCGCAGCTTACGTGGCTTGGCGGTGATGCCCAAGCGTCGTGCAGTGGAAACCAGCGCCAGAGCGGCCTCATGGTTCGGGCATACGATCTCGAGATAGCTGGCCTTGCCCGGGTCGGACAGGCGGCCGTTCGCAAGGAACGCGCCACGCCATGCAGCTTTGATCTGCGCGATCTTGCCGTTGACGATATCGCTCGGCAGGCCAAGCACCATGTTCTTCGTGTAGCGACTGTATAGACCGGTCTGCAGCACAAGTGCCGCACTGCCCTTCGGCACGCGGATCACATAACGCTGCACCGTACCGGTCGGCGTTTGCCTAGAGACAGGAGTGAGCGTGGCTTCGTGGCCATACAGGTTCTTGATGGTGTCTTGCAGCCAAGTGGCCGCATCTTGGGAGTCGAGCTGCACCTGCACAAGAATGTGGTGATCCACCGAGTGCAAACCATTGCCGAACCGAATCATTGCCGTAGCCTGTGCCTTTTTGGCGATTGGCAATTCATTGTCGATTGCGGACAGCTCGCTTTTGACGTCATCCAGAAGAGCCAAGAGCCAACCTCCTACCTTGCTGTTCTTCCCTAAATTTCAGGCGAGTCGCGGAATCACTCCGCACCGCCACGGCTTACTGTGATACCGAATATCTTGGACAATCACAGCTTGATTTCTTTATATATGGACACTATTTTCTCATAATACGATCATTTTTCCGCTGACCGCTTATCAAGCTCACGTGCGGAAACGGAAACCGATAGCCCCCTCGCACGCAGTCGCTTGGCCAAGGCCTCGCTCATCGCAACGGAACGATGCTGTCCTCCGGTGCAACCGATTGCAATCGTCACATAATGCTTGTCTTCCTGCGCATACCCTTCGATCGCAATCGCAATCGCTTTTTCGTATGCGTCAAGGAAATCGGCGGCACCTTCGCTGGAAAGCACGTAATCGCTGACTGCCTTGTCTCGTCCGGTGAGCGAACGCAACTCCGGAACCCAGAATGGGTTCGGCAGGAATCTCACGTCGGCGACAAAATCGGCGTCGATGGGAATACCATATTTGAAACCGAAACTGAAGATGTGTACGGAAACCGTGGTCGGCCCAGATCCAAGCATGGCCTCATATAGTTTCGTGGACAGCTGATGGATGCTCAACGACGACGTGTCAATGACGATGTCCGCACGCTCCTTGAGATTCTCAAGAAGGTCACGCTCCTCGAGAATGCCGTCGATCAGCCGGTTGCCCTGTTGCAACGGATGCGGCCTGCGTACGGATTCGTATCGTTTGATCAACACCTCGTTGCTGGCGTCGAGGAACAGGATGCGTGTTTTCACACCAAGATCATCCAAATGGCTGAGCACTGCGGACAGATCGGCGAAATAATCGCGGGAACGCACATCCACGACTGCCGCAAGCTTATGGATGTTGGATCCGGTGGTCATCATCATGTCGACCAGCGGCACCAACAGTTTGGGAGGCATGTTATCGACCACATACCAGCCCATATCCTCAATACTGTTGGCCGCATGTGATCGCCCCGCACCACTCATGCCGGTGATTAGCAATACTTCAAAACCTTCGGCAGGCGAAGGAGCGCTGGCATGCGTGCCATTCGCTTGTGCGTCGATATCTTCCTGTGTCATCACAGAGCCTCCTCAAGTGCGATGCGCATGGCTTGTTCCAACCGCGCGGTGCGGTCCTGATTAATCATGCCACTCGGCGGATCATTATTCCAGATTCCCGTCATCAGGCAAACCTGCACCATTGCTTGGTACAATAGCATTTCCTCGCCGCCGATGGCGGTTCCTCCCCTTTGACGCCAAGCTTGCATCAGTTTGGTAGGACGTGGATCGTACACGACATCAAGCAATGTTCCACCCATGTTCGCATTTGACGTTTCCAAAGCTTTGGCGATACTGTCCGCAGCCAGACCAGGGATGGTGTTTACCGCCATATCTGCATGGCGTAACGCCTCAACAGCATGATCCATTCCGACAATGGTTATCGGGCGTTCCGACGGCAAATATCGTTCGGCAAGAGGTTTGAGAGCGGTATTCTTTTCGGGATGGCGAGCTACGACGATGACATATCCGATTGCGGGGGATTCAACGCACGCGGCCAACGCTGACGTCGCCGTGTTGCCGTTGCCGATGATTACGGCCGTTCCCGAACGGTCCGTCTTCGGTTTCGTCCTGCGCGCCTGATACGAGTGTTCGAAAGCGAGCTCGATGCCTCGCACATCCGTGTTATACAGCTTGATGGCGGGAAGATTCGGATTGCCGTTGACGCAAGTCCCGTTCCAATCGAACACCGCGGTGTTGACTACCATAAGTTCCTTCGCCCACATATTGCAGGGCGTACCATACGGTTGGATTGTTTTCTTCAATGGCATGGTCAGACTGAGACCAGCCCAAGTCGGGTCAAGCGATTCGAGAAAACCTTCAAGATCGGGCTCTCCTACTTCATGCTTGTCGTACGCCCAATCATCAAGTCCTAACGCCTGATAAGCGGCATTGTGCAGCACTGGAGACAACGAATGCGCGATCGGCTTGCCCAAAACCGCGCACCGATGATTGACCTCAGTCATATTCCCTCCCTTAATACTCACCGTCATCATGCTAGCAATTCGATTATCTTTTTCCGCTACTCAATCCTAATCCATTCCATCCTTCGGGCTATTCGACGAAACTGCATCTTCCGTCGGTCGCTGCCCGTCATGGGCGTGCAACGCCTGATAAATGGCTTCGGCTTTGGCTTTCCCAACGCCTTTGACCTGCTCGAAATCCTCGACATTCGCCTCTCGCATGGCACGAACCGAACCAAAATGGTTCAGCAGACGCTTCTGATACGCCTCTCCGACGCCGGGAATATCGTCCAATGCGGAACGCAATGCACCTTTCCTTCGTGTCTGGCGATGGTAGGTAATGGCGAAACGATGCGACTCGTCACGAACACGTTGCAGTAGATACATGCCTTCGGACTGACGTTTGAGGATGATTGGATAATCGTCGTCCGGAACCCATACCTCTTCCAAACGTTTCGCCAATCCACAGACGGCCACATCATCCACGCCGCAATCCTCAAGTGCTTTCGCTGCCGCCATGACCTGCGGTTTGCCACCGTCAACTACCATGAGATTCGGCTTATAGGCGAAATGATGACGGTTGACGTTCTGCTGCACCGACGGCTCCTCGCCCTGTTCGCCCTGTTCGGATGCTCGTCGTTCGTTGTCCATGCTTTCGCCGGAATCGCCTGCGATATTGCCATGCCGGAATCGACGTGTCAGCGTCTCATACAATGCGCTCAAATCGTCAAGCGCGCCTTGCCCGTCCGCGCCGCGAATGGCGAAACGACGATATTCCGACTTCTTGGCGATCGCATCCTCGAACACTACCATGGAAGCGACCTGGAACGCGCCACCAACGGTATTGGAAATGTCGTAGCATTCAATACGTAACGGCGCCTGTTCAAGCCCAAGCGCCTTGGCGACATCATTCATGGCCGTAGTGCGGGCACCCATATCGCTGATACGGCTCATTTTGCTGCGCTGCATCGACTGCTTGGCATTGTCGTTGGCACGGTTCAGGAGTTGCTTTTTGTCTCCCCTGCTGACCACGCGAATGCTCACGGCACCGCCGCGCAGTCCGCTGAGCCACGATTCCAACTCCTCACGCCGGGCTGGCTCGATGGGAACGATCACCTCACGCGGCACCGGAGAGATAGGAGCGAGCAAATCCGCACGACCAGTCTGCCCCTGACGTTCATTGCGTTCTCGTGTTGCCTGTGCGCGCGCCAAAGCATTGGTCGCAGTCACGGTTTGCGTTGATCCGATGGCATTACGTTGTTCGGTGACGACGGTTGACTGGGGGACATTGGATGTATCCCCCGCGGTTTCCGAATACACTTGTACGATGAGGTCGGCGATCAGCTCCTCGTCTGTCACATCCTCAACCCGTTCCACGCTCCAATTGCGTTCTCCGCGAATGGAACCGGCACGCACGTAAAACGCATGCACGGATGCTTCCAGCTCATCCGATTCGACGCCGAAAAAGTCGGCATCGACATCGGAATCGAACACTACGGCATTCTGCTCGACCACCGTGGACAGCATTTGGATTTGATCACGCAATCGTGCTGCCTTTTCAAACTCAAGTTCAGCACTTGCTTCTTTCATTTCGCGAGTGAGCTGTGCGATATACGATTTGCCGATGCGACCGGTCAGCACGCCGACGAGCTGCTCGCACATTTTCCGGTGTTCCGCTGCACTGATGCGCCCGACACAAGGTGCCGAACACTTGCCGATCGAAGCCAACAGGCATGGGCGCCGGGTAACTTCCGCCTTGTGATAGACGTTTTGCGAACAGGTGCGCACGGGGAAGGTTTTCAGCAGACGATCAAGACTATGCCGCAAATCCCATACCTTGGCATAGGGGCCGAAATATCTGGTATCACGACGTTTGCGGCTTCTGGTCACCCACACCCTCGGCACGCGCTCTGAGGATGAAATCGCCAAATACGGGTAGGTTTTGTCGTCTCGGAACACGACGTTGAATCGTGGATCAAACTCTTTGATCCACGTGTATTCCAATGTCAATGACTCAAGTTCGGTACCTACGACCGTCCATTCCAGGCTGCGTGCCGTAAGCACCATGGTCTGGGTACGCGGATGCAGCTGATACAACGGCTGGAAGTAGTTGGTCAAACGATTGCGCAGGTTTTTGGCCTTGCCCACATAAATGACCCTGCCTTCGCCGTCTCGCCACTTATAGACGCCCGGCTGTGCCGGAATATCGGATGTTTTCGGACGAAACAGGTCGCGCGAATCCCCCAGCAGAGGCGCGCCATTCTTGTTAACTCTTCCGCAGGAAGGCGCATTTCCGTCAGAAAGGGCACTCCTTACGGTATCGCTGCTGTCAACGTTCATCTGCTCGGCGGTTTTGCGCCAAACTTCCGGACTGTGACGTTCAATGGGTGTGCTCACAGCATGTCCTTAAGGAATTTGCCGGTCCAGGACCGCTCGCACTGCGCCACCTGTTCCGGCGTGCCTTCAGTAACGATAGTGCCGCCTCCATCTCCGCCCTCTGGGCCAAGATCAATAAGCCAGTCAGCCGATTTGACCACATCGAGATTGTGTTCAATAACGATGACGGTATTGCCTTTGTCTACCAATCCCTGCAGGACAAGCAGTAGTTTGCGCACATCTTCAAAATGTAAGCCTGTGGTAGGTTCATCAAGAATATATACGGTTTTACCCGTAGACCTTCGTTGCAATTCCGTGGCAAGTTTCACTCGCTGCGATTCGCCTCCGGAAAGCGTTGGAGCTGGCTGTCCGAGTCGAATATATCCCAGGCCCACCTGAACGAGCGTGTCGAGATAGCGAGAAATGGAAGGATAGGCCTTGAAGAACTGGGCAGCCTCTTCGATTGGCATGTCAAGCACATCGGCAACGGATTTGCCGTTGTATTTCACTTCCAGCGTTTCGCGATTGTAACGTTTGCCATGGCATTCCTCGCAGTCCACGTACACGTCCGGCAGGAAGTTCATTTCGATTTTCAGCGTGCCGTCGCCGTGGCAGGCTTCGCACCGTCCGCCCTTGACATTGAACGAAAAACGTCCTGGACCATATCCGCGTACCTGAGCTTCGGGAGTCTTAGCAAACAACGTGCGGATTTTGTCCCATACTCCGGTATAGGTGGCCGGATTGGAACGAGGGGTACGCCCAATCGGGTTCTGATCGACGTGGATCACTTTGTCGCACTGGTCCACGCCTTCCACCCGGGTATGCTTGCCGGGCACGATGCGTGCGCCGTTAAGTTTGTCGGCAAGCACCGGATACAGAATCTGATTGACCAAGGTGGACTTGCCGGAACCGGAAACACCCGTCACGCAGGTGAAGACTCCCAGTGGGAAATTAACCGTCAGATCCTTCAGATTGTTTTCACGGGCTCCGACCACGCGCAGTTGTTTGGTTTTGCGTACTTTGCGTCGGGACTGTGGCACTTCGATCTTTCTACGACCGGCGATATAGTCTCCTGTAACCGAGCGTGGAGCGTCAATGAGCTTTTTTGCGGGGCCAGAATAGATGACCTCGCCACCATGCTCGCCAGCTCCCGGTCCGATGTCGATGACCCAGTCGGCATTCTTGATGGTGTCCTCATCATGCTCCACGACAATCAGCGTATTGCCGAGATCGCGTAGGTGATGCAACGTGGTGATCAGGCGTTCGTTGTCTCGCTGATGCAAGCCGATGGACGGTTCGTCAAGTACATACATCACGCCCACCAGTCCGGAACCGATCTGCGTCGCCAAACGGATACGCTGTGCCTCGCCGCCAGACAAGGTCTTGGCCGCACGGGACAACGTCAGGTAGTTGAGTCCGACGTCGTTGAGGAATCCAAGGCGGGCACGAATCTCCTTCAGAACTTCGCCTGCGATTTGGGCGGCCGATCCTTCAAGTTGCAAGCCATTCGCCCATGCGAGGCTTTTCTCGGCGGACATGTCACACACGTCGGCGATGGACTCGCCGCCAACGGTCACTGCCAATACCTCAGGGCGAAGTCTACGTCCCTGGCATGCCTGGCATGGCACTTCGCGCATGTACGATTCGTAGTACTGTTTCATCTGGTCGGAATCGGTCTCGTCGTGCCTGCGCATCAGTGTGCGCACTACACCTTCAAAACCGGTGGAGTATTCGCGCATGCGACCCCAACGATTACGATATGAGACTTGAACCTTGAAATCGCGCCCATACATGATGGCCTGACGAGCCTCCTCCGGAAGATCTTTCCAAGGAGTGTCAAGATCGAATCCCATCTCATCGCCGAGCCCCTCAAGCACATGACGGTAATATTCGCCAGTGCCCTTGGTCATGCCCCACGGTTCGATGGCATTCTCATTCAGGGTTTTGCTGGGATCGGGAATCACCAGTTCCGGATCAATCTCCAGCTTGTATCCGATGCCGGTACACACGGGGCAGGCGCCGTACGGCGCATTGAATGAGAATGTACGAGGCTCGATCTCGTCAAGCTCAAGCTGATGGCCGTTCGGACATGCTCGTTTCTCGGAAAACGGCTTGCGGCGGCCGGGATCCTTCTCATCCAAATCCACAAAATCAGCTACAACGATACCCTTGGCGAGTCTCAACGCGGTTTCAATGGAATCGGTCAAACGCTGACGAATGCCGTCTTTGACCACCAGTCGGTCCACCACCACTTCGATGGTGTGCTTCTTCTGCTTGGCAAGTTTGATATCGTCAGACAGCTGCTTCTTCTCGCCGTCGATCAGCACACGCGCGTAGCCGTCGCCTCGTAACAGATCAAGTAAGTCCTCGAACTCTCCTTTACGCCCGCGAACGACCGGCGCGAGTATCTGGAATCGTGTACGTTCCGGATACTGCAGCAGCGCATCCACCATTTGCTGTGGCGTCTGCGCACTTACCAACGCGCCGCATTCCGGGCAATGTGGAACGCCCGTACGCGCGAACAGCAGTCGCAGGTAATCGTAAATCTCCGTAATCGTACCGACCGTCGAACGCGGATTACGATTCGTGGTCTTCTGATCAATCGACACGGCCGGGCTCAAGCCTTCGATGAAATCGACATCCGGCTTGTCCATCTGCCCCAGGAACTGCCTCGCGTACGCCGACAGCGACTCCACATACCTGCGTTGGCCTTCGGCGAACAGCGTGTCGAACGCAAGCGAGGATTTGCCGGAACCAGACAACCCTGTGAACACCACCATGCGATTGCGTGGAAACTCAAGGTCCACGTTCTTCAGATTATGCTCACGAGCGCCCTGGATGATGATTTTGAGGTCGTTGGGTAGGTGTTTGAGGTCGGCTGTGAGTGATCCGTTTTTTTGTTTGAGGGGGGCCTTTTTGATTTCTTTTGTGAGGAATGCGTCGCTGGTGAGTATGCGTTCGATTATGGTTTCGCCGTTTGTTGTGTTGTTGTGTTTGGTTGTCACGGCTTGCCTCCGCTGTGGGTGTTTTGGGTTCTGGTTGTTTAGGATACCTTATTTTTTATTGTGATTTCGAACGGGTGTTCTATTTGTGGTGTGTTGTTTTTCATTGGTGGTGGGTTGCGTTTCGTTTTGCGCGATGGTCGCGCTGTCGAGTTCCTGCAGGTATGAGTTGCCGGTGGTTGGGTCCTTGTATGCCACGTATGCTCTGTTGGAGACGTTGAGGATTTCCGCGGTTTTGCTTTCCGGGGCGGAGACGATGATTTGGAAGCCGAGTCGTGGCAGTACGGTGAGCGCGCGTTCGGTGTAGCGGCCGTCGGCTTTGATGAGTGCTTCGTCGAGGAAGAGCGTGGTGTAGGTGGGGTGTGCGGTGAGGTCTCCGCCGAGTAGGTAGATGAGGGCTGCACCGTAGACGAATGAGGTGAGTTCTTGCAGGGCTCCGCCGGATTTTCCTCCGGTGGAGCTGATGCGTTCGTCGGGGGCGTTGTTGTGGTGCACGATTGCGTAGAATGAGCTGCGTACGCGTGGGTCGAGGTTGCGTGCGCCGTATTCTTTGATGCCGTTGGCGTCGTGTATTTTTTCGAGTTCGTTGTTCAGTCCGTTGATGAATGTTTCGCAGTTGTTGAATGCTTTGCGTGTTTCTGTGGGGTTGTTGGTTGCGTTGCGTGTCCAGTCTTCGAGTTTTGACAGGATGCGGCTGAGGGAGGTTTCGAATTGGCGTTCGGTGGGGCTGAAGGTCACGTCGAGTGATAGTCTGCCGCCTCGTGGGCCGAATTGTTGCTCTTTGAGCATGCTGTTGATGCGGTTGAGCTGTTCTTTGATGTTTTCTTCGTCGGTGCGTAGCGCGCGGTTGAGCTGTTGGAAGCTCATGTAGAGTTTTTTGACGCTGTTGGCGTATTCTTCGTCGGTTGCTGCGCGGGTGACGAGCATGTTGAGTTCGTCGAGTTCGTCGAGGAAGTATCGGTAGTCTTCCACGCTTGCCATGACGGTGTTGTCGTCTGTGGAGTGGTTTTTGAGGTAGTCGTCCATGATGCGTTCCGTGTCAGCGCGCAGTTGGTTGGCTCTGGCGTTGATTTCTTGGATTCGTGTGCGTGCGATGCGTGATATGTTGCGTAGCACACGCGTGTGGAATGGTGTTTCGTTTTCATGGTCGAAGAGGCCTGCGATGAGTTTCGGCCGGTCTTGCGCGTGCACGGATGCGCCGAAGCAGCTGTCGTATGCGTCGGCGAGTAAGTTCGACACCATGCTGGATAGTGTGGAGTCATCGAAATCGGTGTTGCCANGNGAACGTGCGATGCCAGGCAC
>CXQN01000045.1_pt1 | contig 22738 bp, 8 predicted proteins | sample 591481 | NCBI WGS metagenome assembly CXQN01 (sample SAMEA3491295, study PRJEB9169) | human gut metagenome | biome: ENVO:mammalia-associated habitat; material: ENVO:feces | place: Bangladesh | collected 2010-04-07
GTTGCTCACGACGCCGGTTTTGATGCCGCTTGCCGCGTCGGCGGTCACGTTGGTCACGGACAATACGCCGCCCATCGGGTCGACGTCGTTGGCCAGGGGCTCCACGATCGCGGTGTTGTCGGCGCCGAGCAGCGCCACGTCGTTGGCGGCGATGGGTTTGGCGGAGTCTCCGGTCGCAGCCTGTACTTCGACGCGGGCCAGGCCGGTCGTGGGAATGGATCCTTGCGTGATGGTGTAGGGCACGTAGTAGGTGCCGGGGTTGGCCGCGCTGAAGGTGAACGACATGTCGGTGGCGTTCATGGCTGTGGATGCGCCGGATGGGGTTTCCATGGCGGTCAGCTGCGTGGGTTCGGCCGAGGTGCCGTGCACGTATTGTTTGAGCGAGACGGTGGTGCGTGCGTCTGGCGTGGTCTGTTTGACTACCGGATCAATCACCGCGGCCAACGTGTTGGCCGGTTTCACTGAGAAATACACCATGCCGGTGCCGGTCTGCTGTCCGTCGGAAACGGTTACTTCGATGCTGGCTCTGCCGGAAGACATGGATCCCGCGTTGAATACGAGCTGCCCGTCGGCTCGCGTGGAGACGGTCACCTGGTCGGTGTTCTGCGGGGTTGCGGATACGAGCGTGAGCGGATCGCCGTCGGGGTCGGAGAAGCTGCCCAAAGCGTTGGTGGTGTAGGTGGCTCCTTGCTCCACGTCGATTTCCGGTGGCGTATCGGTTTGCTGGGGCGCGTTGTCGTCGTTTCCGACCAAGGTGAGGTTCACGTTGGCGTTGGATGTCTGCCCGCGTCCGTCGGAAATCTCATAGCTGAACGATACCGATCCCTCGGCTGCCGCGGATGCGTCGAGCTGCAGGTATCGTCCGTCATATACGGGTGAGACGCTGATGTTGGCTCCGTCCGGGGCGCTTACCGAGGTGATGCGCAGCACGGAACAGTCGGTCTGCTCGTCGTTGCGAAGCACGTCGAGAATCTGCTGCGATCCCGTTCTCGCGCCGAGCAAATCGTCTTCCGCTTTGATCTGCCCGGATTGTGACGAGCAGGTTTTGCTGAAATTATGCTGGTTGTTGGCACTGTCGTTGTTCTGTTCCTGCTGCTTCGACTGTTTGGTTTCCACCTTGTTCCATTGGATTTTGATGACTTTGGTGGATTCCTGCGGATTCCAGACGTTGCCGTTGACCACGTCGTTGAGTATGACCAGACGATGGTTGGTGCGGAATATCAGTTCCGAAGTGGCGTTGATGTTGGTCAGGGTATCGAATGTCGTGTCCGAATCGTCGGCGGAGCATGCTTTGGCGTAATTGTTGGCTTTCTGTGCCCATGCGGCGAATACGCATCCTCCTGTGGATACCGGCTGGGCGGCCTCGCCTTTGCCGGAATTCGGGGTTTCAGAGGTTTTCTTGGTGCTGAGGTTCACCGTTGCGAGTCCACGTGGTGTCGCCACGGCCACCCATCCGTTCTGTTTGCCGTCCGTGGAAGGGGCTTGCAAGGTCATGTCGCCCTGCAGATTGATGGCTGCGCTTCCCTGCGGCCAGTACACGGTGCTTTTCGCCGCCACGACCGGGGTTGCGTCGATAACGGTGAACGATTCGGCATGCGGTGCACCTTTGATTGTGTCTGTTTGCTCGTTCGTGCCCTGCGGCCCGTCGAGGCTCAGCACCGCACCATCGGAAGCACGGTATCCGTATACGGTTCCGTCGTGTGTCACCGCGATTTTTCCACCGGATCCCAGCTTCATGTTCGGCTTGTCGGTGGTTGGATTGACGGATTTCACATCGGAAGCGGATCCCACCCACACATTGCCGGTTTTGACGTTGATGAACGCTGCGGTGTCGCCTCCGACAATGGTTTCGATATCCGTTTTGATGGCGGTGTTGCCGGTTTCGCTGATGGTGGAAGCCGCGATGTTGCTGGCTTTCGTACCTTCGGAAATCACGGTGCTGCCATTATGTTGGGCCACGTCGAAACGGGAGGCCGCGGATGAGACTCCAGCGTTCACATCCTTGTTTCTCGCATTGAATCGTGCGGCCTTGCGGTCCTTCAGCGAAGTGATCCACACGGTGCCGTCGTCAAGTTGCACATGCCGTTGCGTCACCGAACGGACGATGAACGCGCCTGCGATGATGCCCAGCAGCAGAAGCAGCATGATGATCGGTGTGATCCACCGTCTGCTTCCCGACGGCAACAGCAGTTTGCGCATCATCGATCCGAAGCGCAATTGACGTTCATACGATTGTGCCGACTGATTGGCTGCGTTCTTGCGTTTGCCCATTTCCGGTTCTTCCCTGAATGTTCCGATTGTCGTTGTGTTCGTTCCCGACGTCGCCTGCGATTGAATAATGCCGTCGGTCGACCCTGTTGCGAAATGCTGCGATGCTTATGGTTTAGCTGCGCACGCGATCGTAGGATTCTGCGACATCTGACGGTCGGTCCGGATGAGGCTCACCTGAATGCAGGTCTGCGAGCCGTCGGCGGGTTTGATGCTGATATGAGTGTCGGTGGTGGTGGTTCCCTGGGCGTTCGAATCGATGCCGGCATCGCCGACCAGTGACCACACGTACGAATCCCCATCCTGAGGGTCGGGGTTCACCCAAGTGAACTGCACGCTGCTGCCATCGGCGGAATATGACCCGGTCATATTCTCGACACTGGGCACACTGCCGGTGGTGATGGCCGAATCCGGTGAATCGTTCTCCTGATCGCGTGTTCCTGGATTCTTGATCTGCACGCTGCTGTTGTCGGAAGCGGAATCCATATTCGGCATGATCACATACGTGAACACCAGCGCGACGGCTGCAATCGCGACGACCACCGAAACAATGATCGCAAGAGGCTTGGCCCAAGTGCTGCGCTGCTTTGGGGCAGTCGGCGAAACCTGAACGTTCGCCTGCGACTGTGCGTACAGGTTCTGCGGGAACGGTGGCTCACCCTCAACCGTGGTCGGCGTGGCATGGCCATACAATTCCTGCTGCGCACGCTGCATGTCACGCGCGAAATCGTATGCGGAATAATATCGGTCCTCCGGAGTTTTATTCAACGCCTTGCGCAGGATCCGCTCCACTTGCTGGGGAATATCCGGCCTGTTGAGCTTGGGCAGCGGATTGGTGAGAATGATGTTTCGCAGCAGAGCGCCGCGATTTTTGCCTCGGGTTGCGCCAAGAGCTGCGGAATAGCCGTATTTGTACGGCGACTGGCCCGTCAGCATGGCGAACAGCGTCGCCCCCAGAGAATAGATGTCAGAGGATTCGTTGCCTCCGCCGTTCTTCGCAAGCACTTCCGGCGGAGCCCACGCGATGGTGTAGCCGATGCCGGGGCGCCCGTAAATCGTTCCCGCGATGCCGAAATCGGAAAGCATGGGCATGCCATGCGCGTTGATAAGAATATTGCTGGGCTTGATGTCGCGGTGGATGATGCCTTCGCGGTGCGCCGTGAAAAGGGCGCTTGCCAGATTGATGCCGACGGTGAGCATCTGGTCTGCGCTGAGACGGTTGGATTCCAGGAAGGTCTTGTAATTGCCTCCCGGAGCGTATTCGAACACGGTATAGCCGTTGCCTGTGGTGGTGACTCCGCTTTCATACATCGAAAGAATGTAAGGGTGTGATGAGATCTTGCCCATGAAGTTCGCTTCGGAACGGAATCTTGCCGCCGCGCGCAGGTCGAGCGTTCCCCTGCTGACTTTGATGGCCACCTGACGGCTGGGGGAAAGCTGCTGGTACAAGTACACATTCGCTTCGGAACCTGAACCCAACTTCTGGGCGAATGCGTACCCAGGGATTTGAGGGGGAGTGCCGTCCATGGCTTCCATATGCTCTCTTTCCTCGTAGTGCGTATGTTTTCAGCCGCTCTCTCCAAAGGCCATGTTAGCCGAAGACCAACCCAAAAACCTACCAGTAAGGGGTTGAATATTCGCATGCAAAGACGGGCGTTCGAGGCTGTTCCCATGTCTTCCGCCCCTTTCGCAGCCATCGAGCCTTCCGGCATAAGTTTTCCCATTGCCGGATTCTGTCAGGTAAGGGAGGATGAGACTAGTAGTGTTGGGAGGCATGATGGATTTGGAAGATCTGGCTCACGTCACGTTGGTTGCGGGAGCGCCACGCAGTGGAAAAACCGAGTTTGCGTTGGACATGCTGATCGCCGCGATGAAGCGGTATGGTGATGCGAATGCCGTGATGACGGTGTCCGGCAGACAGATCGCCGACATGTTGGGCGATCGCGCGATCCGTGAATTGTCTGTGGTTTCGCAGGCTCGACCGGTCACCACATTGTCGGCCATCGCATTCCGCCTGCTGGCGGCCGCAAGATCCGCACAGGGCAAACCGTTGCCGAAACTGTTGAACGGCGCCGAGCAGGATGTGATCATCCGCAAGGTGCTTGCATCACATGTGGAACATAGGCAGCATGGCGACGAGTGCGCTATCTGCGATCTGCTGCGCGTATATTTCGCTGTTTCCGAATGGTCCGGACTGGTGGCCGACGATTCCACCGACGCATTCGCCAGCCAATTGCGAGACATGCTTGCGCGCATGAATGAAATCGGTGCGAAACCGGAGCTTGAAGACATGCTCATCGCCCGTGCGGCCAGCAGGAATGGCGAGCTTGACGCGCGTCGTGAACGCCTGCGTACCCAGTGGCGTCTCGCCTTCGCGCTGCGTGAGGAATACAATGCGGCGATTCGCGCAGCCTATTCCGGCGAATACCGTCTTGATGCGTCACAACTGATGATCGACGCTACCGAGGCCGTGCCTGACATATGGGATGCCGATATTCCAGACATGCTGATCGTCGACGATTTCCAGGATGCGACGTTGGCTGGTTTCGCCCTGCTTGAGGCTTTGCATAATCGCGGGACGCGTCTGCTGTTGGTGGGCAATCCCGACGAAGCCGTGCAGACGTTCCGTGGATCGTATCCGGAATATCTGTTCAACGAGGCACAGGCGCGCATGGGAGCGCGATTGGAGCGCGTCGAAAACCTGTATGCTGCATGCGAAAACGATAGTGCGCAAACCATGCAAAACGCGTCGAACAGGCAAAACGCGCATGACGACTATCGGACGCTTGTCGCGACCCGCGTAAGCCTGTCGATTGCAAGCATGGAACCGACTGACGTGCCCCTGCCTGAGCGTCCGGGCAAAATGCGGAACATACCGGGCGCGATGCCTATCGAAGTGTTGCCGTCCGGCAATACGAATGCTCGCATCACGCCCGCTGATGGCAGCGTGGAAACAGCTCTGTACCGTTCCGCATCCGAAGAGCTCGACGACGTGGTGTGGAAGATCAAAACCGAGCATTTGCAGCGTTCCCGCGAATGGAACGACATGGCTGTGATTGCACACGACAATGCCACCGTACGCACGTTTGGCGAGCGTTTGCGTGCCGACGGCGTTCCCGTGCGCTATTCGAGCGTGACACGACCGTTGAAGGATGAACCGTTCGTGCAAGGCCTGTTCGCGCTGATCGAATTGGCGGAATTGAAGAAGCGGACGATTGCGGCTTCGGGCATGGATCCGCAGTCGGCCGGGTCCTATATTCGCTCACGTGTGGCGTTGATCATGGCATCCCCACTGATTACGGTCGGCGGCGACAAGCGGCATGAAGGGCGTCCGGCCCGTCTCGCGTCCGTGGAATCCGCGATGCATGCGTTGGCTTCGCTCGCTGAGATTGTGGGCGATGATGAGATTCGCGCGCAGGATTCTGCGAACATGGCGAAGACGGACGTTGAACGGCAATCGTCGCTGCCGCGTTTGATGGCGGATTGGCATGAATACATGGCGAAATACCATGCGATTTCCGACGATGGTCAACATGATGGAGACCATGATGATCCCGTATTCGATATGGACGCGCTGTACGTGCTTCTTCTGGAAGGAAACACCGATCGTGTGATCGACACGATCTCCTCCGTGACGGGCTCGGATCCACAGGTCAAGGCTTTCGCGTCATTGTGGAAGGTGCTTGACAAAACGTGCGAGGCGGAACGCAAGCTGGTTTTGCGCGAACCGCAATACGTATTGGATTGCGCATGGCGTGCCTGTGGAAAAGCGGAAATCTGGCAGCGCGTAGCCTTGGAAAATTCGGCGTCCGGCCGTGCCGCAAACGACCGACTTGATGCGGCGATGCGCTTGTTCGACTACGCTTCCGGCGGCGAATCAAGCGGCGAGTTCGCCGCGCACACCATCGAAGCGTTCATGGAACAGGTGCGCTCGCTGACCATCGAGGCGGATTCGTTGGCGCATACCGCGCCCATCGACCAGGCGGTGACGCTGACCACGCCCGCGGGCGCGGCGGGAAGGCATTGGAACCTGGTGTTTCTGCCGTCCTTGCAGCAAGGGCAATGGCCGAATCTTACGCCACGCAACACATTGTTCGGCGGTGAGGAACTCGCCGATGTGATGTTGCATGGCGAACTGTCCGATACCGTCACCACTTCGGCGGGCAAGCGGGATGCGCAATTGGCTGCCGTGCTCGCATCCGAGCAGAAAAGCTTCCTGGTAGCATTGACCCGTGCCGATGAGCGTGCGGTGATGAGCGCCGTGCTGAACGACGACCACGTGCCATCTGATTTTCTGTACGGATATGTGCCGGAATGGTTTGACCGCGATAGAGACGCCGATATGGAACGGCGCGAATATGCGGCGATCGGCAGTCAGGGCGATTATGCGGGACTTGAATCCGATCCCCGTGGTTTGATCGCGGCCGCGCGAAGTGTGCTTGCGATGGAACCGCCGGACAGCCCGAAGGCGCGTGACGCCGCTGCAACATTGGCATTGCTGTCCTCGCGAGGCATTAGGGCGGCTAATCCCGATTGTTGGCCGTTCGTGGAGGAATCTGTTTCGTCCGCTGCGCGGAAAACGATTCAGGATGGCAAGACACGGCAATCCGACGTGGTAACCCTGTCTCCGTCCGCGGTGGACGATCTGTGGGCGTGCCCGGTGTGCTGGATGCTTGAAAACCGTTTCTCCGGCCCGCGCATGGGCAGCGCCGCCACGAGTTTCGGTTCGCTGATCCACATGGTGGCACAGAAGGCCACCGAAGCCGGACTTGACATGCCGGAACAGCACACCGCCATCAGCGATATGGACAACATCGACGCGATCACCGAGCAAATGTATGCCGAATATGAGCGTCTACGCGGCGATCTGAACGGTATCACCGATCCCGCGCAACGATATCAGGCATTGAAAAAAGATAAAAAGGCGCGAGATGCGTTGCGTAACATTGCCACGTATTTCGTGCAATCGAATCATGGTGATTATCCAATCAAAAACAATGATGCGTTCAGCGTTGGAAAACTTACGAAAGTCGAACCTGAACTGAAATTCACCGCAAAATTCGATTTCGACGATATTCTCGCCGCCTACAATGCGATGGACGGCATTCATGCGATTTCACGAAACGAATTGATCGCCATTATGGGAACGTTGGTCGGAGGATGGCCTCAAACAGGCATGAGCGAGCATCTCGCCGTGCGCTTGACCGGCAGAATTGACCGTTTGGAACGCCGTGACATGGCGGACGGTACGCAGCAAGTGCGTCTGATCGACTACAAAACCGGTGCAAGTCCGAACGGCGAAGGCCTGTTCAACGATCTGCAGCTCGTCTGCTACCAACTGGGACTCGTGTTCCCCGAAGGAAGCGGCTTGCGTGGGGCACAGGCGGTGGCTGCGGCGCCGAACATCACGCAAAGCGCGCTGTTCCACGTAGCGGAGCATGCATTCCCGGCACCACATGGCAACACCGCCGCCGAATCGCATATGCAGCAGTCGTTGTTTGCGGACGGAAGCCTGAATACGGGCGCATTCGTGCCGCGCTACTACGTCAAACAACTCGACAAGGATTTCCATGACGGACTTGACGAGATGATTCCACCGCTGGAAGTGAGCGACGAGCATTGGAGTGAGTTCGTCGGTTTGCGAGACACCATGGCGGTATGGTCCCTCACCATGATCGCCAGAGTCTTCTACGCTGCCGCAGCCAGCAGGGCAAGCGAAATTACGGCAAGACCAACATTGGAACATATGAAATATTGCAGGAACACTGCGGTCTGCCCGGCCTGCGCGGGCGAACAGGACACCGTATTCGACAGGAGAACGGCATGAGCGGAACTACGAAATTCACCGACAGTCCGGAGCAGGCCGCCGTTATCCAAGCGCCCTCCTATGGGGATGTGGTGGTGGTCGCCGGTGCCGGATCGGGCAAAACCTACACAATGACAAGGCGAATCATCACACTGATCGAACAAGGTGTGAGCCCTGAAAAAATCCTCGGACTGACTTTCACGCGCAAAGCGGCTTCGGAACTGCTGTCACGCGTGTCCGCGGCCGTGAGCTGCAACCAGCGTGAACGTGGGCTGAAATCGGCGAATATGGCGTTCCTCAAACCGGAAGTCTCCACGTACGATGCTTTCTTCCAATCCATCGTGCGTCAATACGGACTGCTTGTCGGCTTCGACCAAAACACGCAGCCATTGAGCGAAGCCGGCGCCATGCAGCTCATCCACACCGTGCTCGACAAGCATATGGGCGATCTCATGGCGTTCGACGGCGATCTGAAATCGTTCAACACCATAGCGGGCAACGTATTCGCCCTGTCCAACGCCATTTCCGGAGCTATGATCGGCGGCGACTGCACCAGCTTCGACGAGGCGGTGCAACGCGTGCGCGACTGGGACGAAGCGTTCGTCAAACAGGTCGACAAGGCGCTTGACGGTGAAACCGTGCCAACTGAGCAGCCGAAATCCAAAAAACCACCAAAACGGCTGAAAAAGGATTCCGACGCGGATTACGAAAAGAAACTGGAGAAATACCGCGAACTTGGGCACAGCATGTGCGTATACAACAGTGCGCAACTCGCATCCGTCGCCAAGCAGCGCAATCTGCTGCTCGACCTCGTGCTTGATTATCATGCCGAAAAACGCGCCTGCAATATGGCGGAATTCAGCGATTTCACCATCGCGGCATTCCAACTGGTCTCCCGATTCCCGTCCATCGGCGCAACGTACCGCAAACGCTACTCGCATGTGCTTCTTGACGAATACCAAGACACCTCCACCACGCAGGCCGCACTGCTGAGCGCGCTGTTCCACGTTGACGATACGCATCGCAGCGCGGTCAACGCGGTCGGCGACCCCTTCCAATCGATCTACGCATGGCGAGGCGCAAGTCCGGGCGCATTCCGTATGCTGCAACACGATTTCGGCATGGACGCCACCAGCAAACCGTTCGCATTGACGGTGACGCGGCGCAATTCGCGCATGGTGCTCGAAGCGGCGAACAATCTCACCAAACCGTTGCGTCTGCCAGCCAGACGCCTCAGCAGCTCGCTGATGCGCGAAGTCGACGTGCCTGCGCTCTCCAATATCGAAGAAGCACCCGAAGGCACGGTTGGCGTGCTCGGATTTGCCACATTCGGCCAGGAAGTCGATGCGGTCGTGCGCTTCGCCAAACATGCGATCGCCCTGCATACGCCCTCTGCGCGTGACCTCGACCATGGTGCGAAAGACAATCGCCCGCATGTGGCGGTGCTGTTCCGATCCAAAGGAACCATGCCGAAATACGCGGAAGCGCTAGAGCAGGCCGGACTGACCACGCTGGTCGTGGGACAGGCGGTCCTGCTGGAACGTCCGGAAGTGCAGGATGTGTTCGCCCTGCTGCACGTAGTCAGCGACCATACCGACAGTGCGGCGCTTATGCGACTGCTGGCGACGCCACGATTCGCCGTTGAAGCCGACGATCTGCAGGCGCTTGCGGACACGGCGGAGCGAGTGAATACGGTGTACCGGTATCGTGCGCTCGTATCGGCGGGAATTGTTCCTGCGCATGCTACGAAAGCTGGGAATTCCGGTGATTCTATAAATTCCGGTGATTCCGGTACTTCCGGGAAAACCAGTGATTTCGGAAATGGCGAAACAATTTCCGACTCTGGTCTGTCGAATGCTGAAATCCGCTCCACTGTGCGCGAATACCGCGACCAAGTGCCAAATGCTGTTTTTCTGGTGGATCTCATGCTGCGCGACGATCTTGAACAACTCATCGATGGCAGGCTGAGCCGCAGGGGAGTGCAGGCGGTGCTGCGTGCCGCGGATATGCTCCGCCAAGTACAGCGCGTGCTCGGCCACCCGCTGCCGGAGGTGGTTCGCGAAGCTATTACGGCGTTGAATCTTGACATCGACATGCTACTGGCTCGGCATATGCGTGCCGATCATGCCGAGGCCACGCTTGACGCCTCCCACGTGGCACTCGCCAAGTCGCCGATAGACGCTGTGATGAAACTCGTCGACACGTATATGCAGGAGATCGCATCGCAAGGCGTGCCGAGTCTGCGCGCGTTCATCTCATGGGTGGATTCGCTGCGCGACGCTTCCGAAGAGAACGCGGTGGCCCCCGATGTGCCCGTCGACGTGGTGTTGATGACCGTGCACCAGTCGAAGGGGCTTGAATGGGATGCCGTGGCCGTGGTCGGCATGACCGATGGCGGATTTCCCAGTAACAAGGGCGACAATCTGAGCGTGGCCGTTGATGAAACGCATCTCAATGGTTTCCGGAATGGCGTATGGACGCCTCCCGAATACCATGAAAACGCCAAAACGTGGCTGACGAATCCCGCCGCGGTGCCTGTTCCTGTGCGCGTGGATGCGGATATTCTGCCGCGATTCCCCCATGACGCGCTCGTCGGCTGGAATCCGCTGGAGGCCTTGGAAGCCTTGGAAGATGCGGAAATCATCGACGATGAAGTGTTCGGCACCCTGCGCACCATGAATGTCGACGACATGGAAGGCGTCGATCCTGATGGACTGTATTTGACGCAGAGCGAGGAATATGGCCGCCGGTTGCATGCCGACGAGCGTCGTCTCGCATACGTGGCGTTGACCCGCGCCCGTCATGAGGCGTTGCTCACCTATAGCGAAACGAATGTGGAAAGCCGTGATCCGCGTGCCGTGGGTGAGCGCAGACAAGTGGCCAAATCGTCGAATTTCTGGCAGGAAGTGTATGACTCCATGCTCAATATCGTTTCCAAGGCGAATGAACCGAGCAATTTGGACGATATTGCGGAAGTTGAGGACGCCACGGGTGTAGATTTTTCTGGAGATGATTTTTCCGAAAATGGCATTTCCAGCTTGCATTCGATTGGCGCGCCATTGCCAGACGGATATTTCGTGGGCGAGCATGCCTGCGATTTCGAGGATGCAGTGGTCGGCGATGCTTGGAACGCGCCGCTTGAGCCTCTGGAAGGCGAGCGATTCCTGCCATGGCCGTGCGATTTGACTGAAGCGACTTGCGAAATGTTGCGTTCGTCCGCCGATCAGGTGCGTGATGCGATGGCCACCACCGCTGCGGACTTGGATGCCGGCGTGGGGGCGGATGCTGTTGCTGATGACGTTGCGCTCGGTTCGGCCGGTTCGCTGCTGCATTGCGCGCAGCTGCTGGTCGATGATGACAATCTCATGCCCGACATGCTGGCCGACGCATCGCAGGACGCGTTCGACCGTTCGGTGCGTGCGCAAGGCGAGAAGATTCTTGCGTCCGGCCGTCAGAACGTCACTTCCCTGCAGGCGCGCGCGGGCATGATGAACGATCGTGGCGCCCGCACCTACTGGCGTGGGCTTGTGCGTCCGATTCCGAACGTTGCCTCGCCGGCCGCGCAGCTGGGCACGCAGTTCCATGCGTGGGCGGAACGGTTCATTATGGCCGACGTGGATATTGATTGCATCGTCGACGGTACCGAAGGCAACGGAAATATGCGCGTAGCTGAATCGAGATCGTCGATGCTTGCCGAAATCGAACGCAACAATAGGATGCAATCTCAAGAAAATAATGCGGTGGTCGAAAATACTGTCGAAAATACGGTCGAAAATGCAATGGAAAATGCAATGGAAAACAATGTATTGTTCGATTGGCAGCAGCGTCTTGCGGCGTCGGCATGGGCGCAACGTAAGCCTGCGTGGGCGGAGCGGCAGATTGTCGTCAATGTGCCGCAATTGGGCACCATCGTCAATGGCAAGCTTGACGCGGTGTTCTTTGGGGGTCTCAATGAAAAGGACCAATCAAAACAATATACAATAGTCGATTGGAAAACTGGAAAAAAACCTAGAAAAAAAGAAGAAATACAGGAAAAATTAGTACAGTTGGATATGTATCGGATGCTGCTGTCGGCAATGGAAGGTGTGCCGCTTGATGCTATCGACGCCTGCCTCTACTATCTGAGTGAGCCTGTTGAGGGCAATCGGCAGCTGAACGCCGCCGATAAAACAGAAGAAGAGATCCTTGCCGAGTTGAGCTACGGAATTCCGAAACAATCCGACAACGACTAGTGCTGGTGCGCCAAGAGATGCGTGTATGCATCCTGCTTGTTCTTGATCATCGTTGAAAAGCGGCGCTTTCCAGCCTGTCCGTAGGGTAACGCACTGCGGGCAGCGTTGTGGAGGAGCGCCGCTACCCTCGTGCAGCATGTGTGGGCGGGCACACGTGCCGGACGCAACGAAAGTTAAGGAGCGATAATCATGGCTGCCACCAGCGCAACCGAAACCCCGAAGTCGCCATATTCCGTATTGTTCTCCATTTCGGGAACCAAAGCGTTCTGCGCTTCCGGAGCTTTGGCGCGACTGCCGATGTCGATGATGGGACTCGGCATTATTCTCGCACTCAACCACCTGTACGACAATTGGACGATCGCGGGCGTGATGAGCGCGGCGTATGTGCTCGCCACCGCAGCGGTCACGCCACTGTACGCGCGACTGTTCGACCGACTCGGACAGCGCAAGGTCGGTTCGATGGTGCTTGTCGTGCAAATCATCACCATGCTTGGTTTCGCGTTCTCCGCATTGGTGCGCGTGCCGATCCCGCTGCTGTTTGCGCTGGCTGTGGTGATGGGACTTACGCAATTCTCGTTCGGCGCGCTCGTGCGTACACGCTGGGCGTATGTGCTCGACCGCACCGGCAACGGCGAACTGCTGAACACCGCATACGCGCTGGAATCCGCCATCGATGAGATCGTATTCATTTTCGGACCGATTCTGGCAGCGTTCCTTGCGGCTTCCGTGCACCCCGTTTCGCAATTGTTCGTGCCAACGATTGCCTGCGCCTTAGGCGGTACCATTTTCTTCACATTGAAAGACACGCAGCCGCCGGTCGTGCATGAAGTCAAGGTCGTTTCGGCCTCTTCCGACGATGCCGATGTGCGATTGACCATCGATGGCGATGCCCACAATACTGGCGATTCAGGTTCCGCACCGCGCAACAAGCTGACCATCGCACAGCTGAAAACAAACGACGCAGCCAAGAAACGCAGCGTATTCACTTATGCTGGCGTGATTCCGTTGCTACTGGTTTTCATCATATTCAACATGAGTTTCACCGCATTCGACACGTCCATGACAGCCGTCATGAAATCGTTGCATCTTGATTCCGTGCTCGGTGTGCAGCTGGCGATGCTAGCGGTCGGTTCATGCATGGGCGCGCTGGTTTTCGGAACGCTCGAGCTCAAAGGGTCCCGTTGGCGTTACATGATCATGTTCCTCGCGGCGATCACCGCCGGCTTCTTTGTAATTCACCTGTGCCAAGGCAATCTGATCGTAATGGGCATTATGGAAATTATCACCGGTCTGGCTGTTTCGCCTGTGTTCGCATCGGGCAACCTCGTGATGAAGGAAACCGTCCCCGAAGAGTCGTTGACCGAAGGTCTTTCCTGGGTGAGCACCGCAGGAACCGTCGGCGCATCATTCGGTTCGATGATCACCGGTATCATATTGGATCACGCCACACCCGACGTGAGCCTGATGCTGCCATGGATTTTCGTGCTCGCCTCGATTCCGTTTGCCCTGCTCGGCTGGGTGATCACGCGTCGAAGTGTTTCGCAACATTCATAGATGATCTGTGATTCATAGATACTATGCGAATTAAGCATTCCAAAAATTGCCCGAAAATGATCGTAAGGATTATGTTCGGGCAATTGTATTCTATTGTTGGATTCGTTGGAATCGTAGAAAGCTGCTGCAGATAGATGCAGCCAGAACGCTTGAAGGAGTTGCAATGATCAAGGTTTCTGTAGTTGGTGCCAAAGGACGCATGGGTTCCCACGTGGTCGACGCTGTGAACAACGCGGACGACACCGAACTGGCGCTCGCGCTTGACGCAGGCGACGACCTCGCCCAGATTACCCCCGACAACACCGACGTGGTGGTGGAGTTCACCGTGCCGAGCGTGTCTCTTGACAATGTGCTCGCACTCGTGGCGCAAGGCGTTGATGTGGTGGTGGGCACCACCGGTTGGACCGAAGAGAAGCTCGATCAGGTGCGTGCCGCGCTCGCTGCCGCGCCTCGCGAAGGCCAGAGCGTGTTCATTGCGCCGAACTTCGCCATTTCCGCCGTGCTCGCCGACTATTTCGCCAAGGTTGCGGCTCCGTACTTCGAATCCGCCGAAGTGATCGAACTGCACCACCCGAACAAGGTAGATGCTCCGTCCGGCACCGCATTCCATACCGCGCAGGGTATTGCCGCAGCTCGTAAGGCCGCAGGTCTTGGCCCTGTTCCGGATGCCACCGAAACCGATGGCGGCTCCCGCGGCCAGGTGGTTGACGGCATTCATGTGCACGCCGTGCGTCTGCGTGGCCTCAATGCCCATGAGGAAGCCCTGTTCGGTAACGACGGCGAGCAGCTGACCATTCGTGCCGACAGCTTCGACCGCATTTCCTTCATGCCGGGCGTGCTGTTGGCCGTACGCAAGGTCGCCACCGGTTCATATCCGGGCGTGACCGTCGGCCTCGACAACTTCCTCGACCTGTAAATCCTTACGGTTGAACGGTAAATAGTCCCCAAACCGGCTGATGTTGGCTTATTCCAAGCATCGGCGATTTGGGGATTATTTGTATCGTCTTATATCTACGCAATACATCTGTGCCTACGTAATAAAGCTGTGCGCTGACTCTTGGCAATCAGCTCAAATGCTGGTATACAGTGTGACTGTCCGAATCGAAAACGAATGCAATATGGAAACCGGTGAAACATGCAGGCTCTGATCGCCATCATCGTCGCATTGGCTGTGACGGCAGCCGTTTTGTGGTTCTTTTTCGCGCCGCGCAAAGCGTTCCGAGCCCGCGTCGGCAACGGTGTGCAAGAGTCGGTCGTCGAAGTCAAAGGCGGGTACAGTCCGGCGGTCATCGAAGCCGAGGCTGGCTTGCCTTTGCGATTGATTTTCGATCGCAAGGAAGATGGCGAATGCTCGTCGCATGTGGTGTTTTCCGATTTCGGCGTAGACCTTGCGCTGCCTCCTTTCCGTACGACGACGTTGACGATTCATCCTGATGAGCCGGGGGAGTACGGTTTTGCATGCGGTATGAATATGCTGCATGGCACGTTACGTGTGCTGCCGGGAAAGCATCATGCTGCAATGCAGGACGAGCATTCAGCGTCGGAAAAAAATCCGAATAATGCAGAATCTCATGTTCCTGCGCAATCACAACAAACTGCTGTTGATGAAACATCGCATGAATCCGTTGATACTTCTTCTGATTTTTCTTCTATTTCTGCTAATTCTTCAGATGATTCTTCCGCATTTCGTGAAATGCGAGCATTGATTACGCGGCTTATTGTGTCTGCCATCGTTACGATTCCGGTATTCGCTTCTACGATGTTGATGCTGTATCCAATGCCGAATTGGGTGCAGTTCATACTGATGCTGCCGGTGATGTGCTATGCCGCACTGCCGATTTTCCGTAGCGGTTTCGCTGCGATCATTCACCGTTCTCCGGAAATGAACGCATTGGTCAGTTTGGGTACGGTATTCGCGTTTGCTTACTCGTGTGTGGTTACGTTTGTGCCTCAGATTCTGCCTGAGAATGCTCGAGAACCGTATTTTGAAGCGGTTGGTGTGGTCATCACGCTGATGCTGGTCGGGCAATTGCTTGAAGCGCGCGCCCGCGTCGGTACGGGAGAAGCCATGCGTGCATTGGTGAAACTGCAGCCGAAAACCGCTCGCGTGGTGCGCAATGAAATCGAAGAGGAAATTCCGGTCGATCAGGTGTTGGCCGGAGATATTATTGCGATTCGTCCGGGCGAACAACTTCCCGTTGACGGCACGGTTATTTCCGGTTCATCGTCTGTCGACGAATCCATGATCACCGGCGAGTCCATGCCGGTGCTGAAGCAGGCTGGCAGCAGTGTGACCGGTGCCACGATTAACGGTACCGGATCGTTGCGGTATCGTGCCACAAAAGTCGGCAAAGACACGGTGCTCGCGCAGATCATTGGATTGGTGCAATCCGCGCAAAGTTCCAAAGCTCCGGTACAGCGCATGGCGGATAAGATTTCCGGTATTTTCGTGCCGATTGTGGTGCTGATCTCCGTATGGTCGTGCGCATTGTGGTTTGCGTTCGGGCCGGAACCGCGCGTGGTGCATGCGCTGGTGGCGGCGGTTTCGGTGCTTCTGATCGCATGCCCGTGCGCATTGGGTCTTGCCACACCGCTTTCCGTAACGGTTTCGACCGGTCGCGCCGCGCAAATGGGCGTGCTGATTCGTTCCGCTGAAGCGCTGGAGACGTGTGGCAAAATCAATGCTGTCGTACTTGACAAAACAGGTACGATCACCGCTGGCAAACCGTCGTTGACCGACGTGCTTCCGCTTGGAAAATGGCGTGAAATGACAGATGATTTGCTGGCGATCACAGCTAGTGCCGAACGGGATTCCGAACATCCTCTTGCCGCCGCGATCGTTGCAGGCGCGCAAGAGAAGCATCTTACGTTAGGTGAGGCAACGCAATTCCATGCGATTTCCGGGCAGGGAGTCACTGCGCATGTCGCGTCACATAGTGTCGCTGTTGGCAATACTGATCTGATCGACGATCTTGACGTGGCCATGCCGAGCGTCGGCGATGAAGATCTCGATGACATTATCGAGACTATGGAACGGCTGTCGGCGGAGGGGAAAACGCCGATGCTTGCAGCGATCGACGGCGAGCTTGCGGGAATCGTGGCCGTTGCGGATACGGTGAAAGCCGATTCGCAGCAGGCCATCGCAGCCTTGAAATCACATGGCGTCAACATGGTGATGCTCACCGGAGACAACGAAACGACGGCACATGCCGTGGCAAATCAAGTTGGCGTCAGCAATGTGATCGCTGGAGTGCGACCGGAAAACAAGGCGGACGAAATCGCAAAACTGCAGGCGCAAGGCTATACGGTGGCGATGGTGGGCGACGGTATCAACGATGCTCCGGCGCTTGCCCGCGCGAATGTGGGATTCGCCATTGGAACGGGCACGGATGTGGCGATCCAGTCCGCGGACGTGACATTGATGAATGGCTCGCTGATGGGTTTGGTGCATGCGCTCGACTTGACCCGCGCCACCATGCGCAATATCGCGCAAAATCTTGGATTTGCGCTCGGCTATAACAGCGTCGGCATTTCCATTGCGGCGGGCGTACTGTACCCGTTCACCGGCATGATGCTTAATCCGATGATTGCGGGCGCGGCCATGGCATTCTCGTCGCTATGCGTGGTAACGAACGCGAGCCGACTGCGCCTGTTCGATCCAGACAAGGCGCTTCGTAAGACGTATCAGGTTCGTCAGCCGAACCCGAACGATAATAATCACAACAACCACAGTCAGAAAGGATTCATCATGGGACTGTTCAGTGATCACAAAGCCAAGAAGGAAAACGCCCACGAGAGTATGGAAGGCATGCACTCTTGCTGTGGCGGCCATGCTGCCAACGACAATCAGAGCGCGCTCGCCAAGGATCCGGTCTGCGGCATGAGCGTGGATCCGGCCACTGCCGCTGCAACCCGCGAATACAACGGCACCGCCTACTACTTCTGCAATCCGGGCTGCGCCGCCAAGTTCGAGCAGAACCCCACCCAATACCTCGACTGAGTTTGTTCTGGTGGCCGCACGTTTCCCTCTTTCTGGCCGCACTGTTTGGAGTATTGTGCGGTCAGGAAAGCAAAGTCGTGAGGTCATTTGGATTGAATCCGCCTGAGTATGCGGCTAAGCGTACCGATTGTTCCAGTGACTGGGCGATTTTGGACTGTGAAGGGTTGTTTAGCGTACCGATTCTTCCAGTGACTGGGAGTTTTTGGACTGTGGGAGGCTTGGCAGCGGGAGGATTCTTCCAGTGACTGGGGGATTTTGGTCTCGGTGAGGCAGTTCATATTGCGGTATGGTCACGAACGTGAATGCTTCGGCGTCCGTGGCGGGAAGTACCGTTGACACTATGACTGACGGTACTATGCATCTTCTTGATCCTGCTCCTTTCGGACGTATTCTTCCGGCCATGGTCACCCCTATGAAGGCCGACGGTTCCGTTGATTTCGAGGCCGCGCAGAAGCTTGCGAAGCAGCTTGTTGCCGATGGCGCCGATGGCCTTGTGGTCAATGGCACCACGGGCGAGTCTCCCACCACCCACATGGAGGAGAAGGTCGAGCTGGTTCAGGCCGTCAAAGATGTGGTGAGCGTTCCCGTTATTTCCGGCGCGGGTTCCAACGATACCGCCCACACCGTGCGCATGGTGGAGCAGACCCAGGAGGCGGGCGCCGATGCGGTGCTTGTGGTTGCTCCGTATTATTCGCGCCCGTCGCAGGAGGGCGTGTTCCGCCACTACAAGGCGGTCAATGATTCCGCCGACAAGCCGATTATCATTTACGATGTGCCTGGCCGTACCGGTTTGCATATTCAGTTGGAAACATACCGTCGTTTGTCTGAACTTGATCATGTCAAGGCAGTCAAGGACGCCACCGGAGATATCGCGGGTGCCGTGCGTAAGCGTATGGAAACCGGTTTGACTTGGTATTCGGGCGATGACGGCCTGTTCCTGCCATTCCTTTCGGTTGGTGCGGTCGGCATTATTTCCGTGATCGCGCATGCCGCATCCGGTCCGATGCGTGATTTGGCTGCTGCGTTCGATCGCGGCGACATTCATGAGGCGCAGCGCATTGCCGTGCAGCTTGCCCCGCTGGTCGAAGCGATGAATGGAAGCGGCTTCCAAGCTGTTATGGCGAAGGCGTCGCTGAAGGTGCGTGGCATTCTCGATTCCACGACGATGCGTTTGCCGAACGTCGGTCCGGACGAAGCTGAGATTAAGCGCGCGGAGGATGGCATGCGCGCTTCCGGCTTGCTGTGATTGCGATTATTGCCATACCTGCAGCAGCGATGTTTGCAGCACTGATGTGCAATGGCGATTACAGCAATCATGGCGATCAATCTCGACGATTACGGCAAGCATTGCGACTACCGGTTTGCCGTAATACGTTTGCCGTAATGCGGCAAACCTACTGAATTCCTCGTTTCCGCACAGGCGGAGACAATTAGTAATAGAAATCCAACTAGGAAATGGCTATAGAAGAAACCAAAACAGTGACTACGCACAAGCGCGGCAGCAAAGCTGCCAAGCGCACTGAAAACCCCCAGACCTCGGATGTGAAATCCGCGAAGTCTGTGAGCTCCGAGAAGCCCAACAAGGCCGAAACGACTTCCAAGAAGACGAAGTCTTCTAGCCGTAGCGGTGGTCGTGGCACTCGCGCTGGCGATGCGTCCGGTTCCGCCCGTGGCGGTTCCCGCGGCAATGGCAGCGGTTCCTCCAAGGGCACGAAGAGCGTGAAGAACGTCAAGAATGTGAAAAGCGCCAGGACTTCTAGGAACTCCAAGAATTCCAATGCGGCAAGCTCTTCCGCCGGCAGCCGCCGCAATTCCCGTCTTGCCCCGCAGACCACCGCACCCCAGCAGGATGACGTGTTGATCGCTCCGCCGAAGTACCGCAAGGGCTCCATGCGTATCGTGCCCCTTGGTGGCCTTGGTGAGATCGGCCGCAACATGAACGTGGTCGAATACAACGGCCACCTGCTGCTCATCGACTGCGGTGTGCTTTTCCCTGAAGAGGAGCAGCCGGGTGTTGATTTGATCCTGCCTGACTTCCATTACATCAAGGATCGACTCGACAAGGTCGAGGCTCTGGTGCTCACTCACGGCCACGAGGATCATATTGGCGGCGTGCCGTACCTGCTGAAGCTTCGCCCTGATATTCCGCTGATCGGTTCCAAACTCACGTTGGCTTTCGTTGAAGCCAAGTGCAATGAGCATCGCATCAATCCGCGACTGGTTGAGGTCAAGGGGCGCGACAAGCTGAAGGTTGGTCCGTTCAATCTTGAGTTTGTGAACGTCACGCATTCCATTCCGGACGCTCTGGCTGTGTTTGTGCAGACTCCGGCCGGAAGCCTCATCGATACCGGCGATATCAAGCTCGATCAGCTGCCGCTCGACCATCGCATCACCGATTTGGTGGAGTTCGGCAAGCTTGGTGAAAAGGGCGTGGATCTGCTGATGATGGATTCCACCAACGCTGAGGTTCCGGGCTTTGTCAAGCCGGAAACCACCATTGGTCCAGCGCTTGATCAGGCGTTCGCCCAAGCTACGCGCAAGATCATCGTGGCCAGCTTCTCCAGCCATGTGCACCGCGTGCAGCAGGTTGTTGATGCCGCTCATAAGTATGGCCGCAAGGTGGTGTTCGTGGGTCGTTCCATGGTCCGCAACATGTCCATTGCTGCGGATTTGGGCTACTTGAGGCTTCCTGAAGACACGGTCATCGACCTGAAGAAGGCTCATGACGTGCAAGACGATAAGCTCGTCTACATGTGCACTGGCTCCCAGGGCGAACCGATGGCCGCGCTTGGCCGCATCGCCGACGGCAACCATCGCGACATCACCATCAACGAGTTCGACACGGTCATTCTTGCGAGCTCCCTGATTCCAGGCAACGAGCATGGCGTGTACAAGATCATCAACAAGCTGGTGCAGCTTGGTGCCCGCGTGGTCAATCGAGACAATGCCGCCGTGCATGTGTCCGGCCACTGCAATGAGGGCGAACTGCTGTACATGTACAACATCGTCAAGCCGAAGTGCGCCATGCCGATTCATGGTGAGAACCGCCATCTGGTGGCGAACGGCATGATCGCGGTTAAGACGGGTGTCGATCCGCAGAACGTGGTGCTTGCTGAAGACGGCGATGTGGTCGATTTGTACCACGGCCAGGCTGCCGTTGTCGGTTCCGTGCCATGCGGTTACGTGTACGTTGACGGCGATTCCGTTGGTGAACTTACCGAGGAAGAGCTTGAGAAGCGTCGTATTCTTGGCACGGAAGGTTTCGTGTCGAGCTTCGTTGTTGTCGATACGGAAACGGCTGACGTTGTCGCCGGCCCGAAGATCTATCTCAACGCGGTTGCCGAAGACGAGAGCGAATTCGACAAGGTCCGTCATCAGATCGTCGAGCAATTGCAGGATGCGATGATGACTGGCACGCACGATACGTACAAGCTTCAGCAAATCATGCGTCGTACGTTGGGTAGCTGGGTCGCACGTCAGCTGCATCGCAAGCCTATGATCGTTCCGGTCGTTGCCGATATCGCGCAGGATGTTGACGAAGCGATGGGATTGAATGCAGCGCAATGATGAATCGATAGATAGTCAATATTTTCGCAATATCGCTGATTTCGGTGAAATTAATATTGGAATAATATTGAAATATCGACAGATCGTCAATAATTGTTGATTACATAATCAAAAGAAGGACGGCGTAACCGGCACAACCGGTTGCGCCGTCTCCTATTCCATAAATAGGAATTTCACAATAAAAAAGGAGTGACATGCCAGGAGCAAATCTCACCCGAATCGAAGCGGAAGAACGCAAAAGCGTTATCGCAGCACCGGTTCATTACACGGTCAAACTTGATCTGACCCGTGGAGCTAAGAATTTCGGTTCCGAAACCACCATCACGTTCGACGCTGAGCCGGGAGCTACCAGCTTCCTTGACCTGATCGCCACCGAAGTGAGCGAAATCGTGCTCAACGGCGCAACTCTCGATCCGGCCGAAGCGTTCGCCGACAGCCGTATCGAACTGAAGAACCTCGAAGCGCACAACGAAGTGACCGTCAAGGCGCTGTGCCAGTATTCCAACACTGGTGAAGGCCTGCACCGCAGCGTCGACCCGTCCGACGGCAACATCTACCTGTATTCCCAGTTCGAAGTGCCGGATGCTCGCCGCGTGTACGCCGTGTTCGACCAGCCCGATATCAAGGCCGTGTTCGACTTTTCCGTGCTCGCAGCCAAGTCATGGATCGTCACCTCCAACATGCCCGCCGCCTCCGTAACCGACAACGAAACCGTTACCGAAGAAGGCACGCTCGGCACGCACGAAGCCGAAACCACCAAGCTGTGGGTGTTCGAATCCACGCCGACCATGAGCTCCTACCTCACCGCCATCTGCGCAGGCCCATACGCCGAATGGCATACCGAATACGCCAACGAAGACGGCCGCACCGTGCCGATGGCCATGTACTGCCGTCAGGCGCTCGCCGAAGCGTTCGCCAAGGATGTCGACTACCTGTTCGACATCACCAAGAAGGGTTTTGCCTTCTATGCGAAGACTTGGGGCGTGCCATACCCGTACGCCAAGTACGACCAGATCTACGTGCCGGAATACAATGCCGGCGCTATGGAGAACATTGGCATGGTCACCATCCGCGACCAGTACGTGTTCGAATCGAAGGTCACCGACGCGTATGCCGAGCGCCGCGTCGTCACCGTGCTGCACGAGCTTGCACACATGTGGTTCGGTGATTACGTGACCATGAAGTGGTGGAACGACTTGTGGCTTAACGAGTCTTTCGCTGAGTTCACGTCCACCCTTGCCACTGCCGAAGCCACGGAATGGAAGGACGCTTGGGCCACGTTCAGCTCCGGTGAAAAGAGCTGGGCACTTC
>CXQN01000080.1_pt1 | contig 22682 bp, 19 predicted proteins | sample 591481 | NCBI WGS metagenome assembly CXQN01 (sample SAMEA3491295, study PRJEB9169) | human gut metagenome | biome: ENVO:mammalia-associated habitat; material: ENVO:feces | place: Bangladesh | collected 2010-04-07
GCGGAATCATGCGCACGGTCGGCTCGAACACTTCACGCATCCAATCGGTGGCAACAATCTCAAGATCCTCACCATCACGCCATGTGGAAGCACGGTAGGCGTCCAAATCGTTGAGAAGTCGACGAGCCTGATTCTCCTGCACATCAAGACCAGTCAAACGCAGCAGCTTACGATTCGCATAACCGGCATCGACCACACGCGGACGCACCAGCACACGCTTGCCATCCTCAGCGGTCTTCATCTCCAGCTCATCCACATCAAAACCAAGCTCATTTAGCTTGTTAACGCGCTTCTCAATCTTCCACATCTCATCCGGACCGAACTTGTCGGTATCAGTCAGCGCGCTCCACAGCGAATGATAACGATCCACCAAACGGTTGCCGATCTCAATCTCATCAACACCGCTCGGCAGCAGCGAACCGGACGAAAGATCCATCAATTCGCCAATAATGTTCGTACGAGCCAAATCAACATCGTACTCGCGCTGGCCTTCCGTCAGATTAATCTGCAGATCACCGGTTTCCGCATCAACCAAAAATGCGGAGAACGCGTAGGCATCACGCAGGAACAACACGTTCGACAGCGACACATCGCCCCAATAGAAGCCGGCCAAATGCAAGCGCACCATCAGTACAGCCAGTGCGTCAATCAGTCGTTCCGCGGTATCAGGGCGCAGATTACGCGCGAACAGCGCACGATACGGCAGTGAGAACTTCAAATGCTTGGTAACAAGAATCGCTTCCAGCGGCTCGCCTTCACGGCTATGACGGCCCGTGACCACGGCGATCGGCTGCACGGTCGGCAGTTCCAGCTTCTGCAGGCGACGCAGCAGCTCGTATTCTCGTTCCGCCACATTGCGCGTGATTTCCTTCATGGCGTACACTTCGTCACCCACGTGCACGAAACGCACCACGTGCCTGGAAATACCACGCGGAAGATTGGCCAGCAGGTCTTCCGGCCAAGTAGCCAGCGGCTTTTCCCACGGCAGGGTGAACATCTTCGGATTCGAGCTTGCGGCGGTGATTTTCAGCGCCTGCGGCTCCGGAGATTGTGCGGCCGGATCTCCGGCCTGCACGGAAGTTGCTTTCAGCACACGGGGATCCATCTGTGGCAATTCAAGAGATTCCATAAATCAACAATTTACCTGTTGACCTACCCGAAGAAGCGAGCATGGACGAATCCGTTTCACCTGCCGATATTTCATTCATCGATATGCGATAATCATCATTGAAATTCCAATGTCGCATTTCATTTGAGATCTCACCATTGCAAACTCAATAATAGAATCTCACTACAGGAAAACAAATTTCACTATTGCAGATACAACAAAAGAAGCCCCGCACCAACGCGGGGCTTCTCCAACGAGACGGTAAGAGAGGAAGAGTACGTCTCGTTTAATGGTTGACGGAAGTTCGCGCTTCCGCCAAGTTTTTATTCAGCCACCCGCCAGCCGATTTCCGCAAAAGATATCCCCCTGAAGAAACAGCCAACGGTTGGTTACTCGGTATCAGCTCAGTTCAGGCGCAGCTCAGTCGACGGAGCGAACAGGTGCATCTTGGACGGGTCGATCTTGATCTTGACGGTATCGCCGACCTTCGGGAGAGCACGTGGGTTCACGCGGATCGTGGTGAGCTTGTTCTGATCGGACATCATGGTGGATGCCTCAGCAGCGGAGCCATCGGTGATGATGTTGCCGTAGATGTAGCCATCGGAGCCCAGATCCTCAACGTTCATGACCTTGAGGGAGAAGGCGTTGGCGTCATCCGGGGCGGCCAGGGAAGCGTCTTCCGGACGGAAGCCGACGACGATCTGGTTGTTGTCTTCAGCGGTGAGCTTGTTGACAGCCTCAGCCGGCAGATCCACGGTGTCTTCGCCGATCTTTGCCTTGCCGTTGACCACCGGGTGGGTGTTGATGTTCATCGACGGGGAGCCGATGAAGCCAGCGACGAAGACGTTGGCCGGACGATCGTACAGCTCGGTCGGGGCGCCGACCTGCTGCAGGACACCGAGCTTGATAACGGCGATGCGGTCACCCATGGTCAGAGCTTCGGTCTGATCGTGGGTCACGTACAGGGTGGTGACGCCCAGCTGGCGCTGCAGAGCAGCGATCTGGGTACGGGTCTGCACGCGGAGCTTGGCATCGAGGTTGGACAGAGGCTCATCCATGAGGAAGACCTTCGGCTCACGGACGATTGCACGACCCATAGCCACACGCTGACGCTGGCCACCGGACAGAGCCTTCGGCTTACGATCAAGGTACTCGGTCAGGTCGAGGATCTCAGCGGCCTTCTCGACGCGCTTGCGAATCTCTTCCTTCGGGGTGCCGGCGATCTTCAGAGCGAAGCCCATGTTGTCGGCCACGGTCATGTGCGGATACAGGGCGTAGTTCTGGAACACCATTGCGATGTCGCGGTCCTTCGGCTGCATCGTGGTGACGTCCTTGCCACCGATGAGGATGCGGCCCTTGTTGACCTCTTCAAGGCCAGCGAGCATACGCAGAGTAGTGGACTTGCCGCAGCCAGACGGGCCAACCAGCACCAGGAACTCGCCGTCCTTGATGTCCATATTCAAATCATCCACCGACGGCTTATCGTTGCCCGGGTAGATACGAGTAACATGGTCGAATACGACTTCTGCCATGATTTGTCATCCTTTCAGAGGCAGGTACGTGCCTCACGATCCGTTGTAAAGGGATTTTTTCGGTGCCTCGCCTTGTGGCTTACAACTTCGACAAAGCCACAATTCAAAGCGTTAATTTATTTCTTTGGTCTAGCGAAGGTTCTCTTCGTTGAGCCACGTTCTATGATACATACAACAACGAGACTGTCAATGCGTGTCGCGAGTCGAGCTGTTTGTCTCCGCTGACAAAAAGGGGTTAACGACGTAGTAAATACACGCATTTATCGCCATCATGCAAGACAATGGTGCGGAGCGAAAGACAGGACAGGGAGGTTGCAATGCGCAATATTCGAATCGGCGTGGTCGAGGATGATCCCGCAAGCTGCCAGCTGGTACTCGACTATCTCAACCGATATCAACAGGAAAATGGCGAGCAATTTACCGTTTCCGTATTCGACGACGGTGCGCGAATCGTAGAAAAATATACCCCCGTTTACGATATTTTACTGCTCGACATCGAGATGAGCGAAATGGACGGTATGGCCGCCGCGAGACGCATCCGCGAGCGCGATGACAAAGTCGTGATCGTGTTCATCACCGCTGCACCGCAGTATGCGATCAGCGGGTATGAGGTGCGTGCGTTGTCGTACTTGCTTAAACCTCTACCATGGTTCGCGTTTTCGCAGGAGCTCAAAAAGTCGATCGACATGGTGCGACGCAATGGCGATGATTCCATGCTCATCGAAACCGGCAACGGGCAGATGCGCCTGAATCTTGCCGACATTCTGTATCTTGAATCGATTCGGCACACCATCGTCATCCACACGCTGGAAGGCAAACTGTCGATCAATGGCACGCTCAAAGACATGGAAGCCAAGCTTACCGACCATCATTTCTTCCGCTCGAACTCCTGCTATCTGGTGAACCTCAAGCATGTGACGGGCGTTGCCGACCAAGATTGCGTGATGTCGAACGGTGAGCAGCTGCGCGTGAGCCGCCCACGCAAGAAGGCGTTCCTGACCGCACTGACCGACTATATGGGGGGTGGCAGGTGATCGGCGCGGTATTGCCGAATATGCTGGCCGGATTGGCAAACGCACCTTTCGTGTCTTCCACCACAATAACCGTGCTTTCGGCGCTGTCGATGACGCCGATCACCAACGCACTGCCCGATATACCCCGTTCATATACGGCGATCTGCGAATGGGCCGCTTGCATGGTGTATATCGCGGTGCTGTATCGGCGCGTTCCACTCCAGCGGTCGATCATCGTCAGTGCGGCCGGACTGCTGCTGCTGATTGCAGTGCAGTATTTTGACGGCAGTATGCCGATCTGGTTCTGGATTATCGGCATGCTGCTCGCCTTCGCCTGCATGTATGCGACGATTCTGCTTGGCGCGGGCACCGGCAAGCGCGAAGGCCTGTACATTACGGCGCGCGCGTTCGTGCTGGCCGAATTGGTAGCGTCACTGCATTGGCAGATCGTTACGTTCATTGGCGTGCGAGATGGTTTCGCTGATTACGATTGGCGTGCGATCGCGCTGCTGGTCGTTACGTATGCATTGTGCTTCAGTTTGGCTTGGCTGGTTGAACGCAGCAATTTCAGCCAGACCACGCCGACTTTGCCGACCGCTTCCGCCGCGATTGCGACGATGGCCATCATGATCGTCACATTCGCCATGAGCAACTTGAGCTTCGTGTCGACGAACACGCCATTTTCCGGTTCGGTCGGCCAGGAGATTTTCTACATTCGCACGCTGATTGATTTCTGCGGTTTCGCGATTCTGTACGCGCAGCAGGAGCAGGCACGTCGCATCGAAGCGAATACGGAACTCGCGTCGATCAACGCGCAACTGGAAAGCCAGCATCAGGAATACCTGCAATCGAAGGAAAATATCGAATCGCTGGGCCGGATTGCACACGATCTGAAGCATCAGATCACCGCATTGCGTGCCGAAGTCGATCCGAAGCATGCCGCAGCCGGCTTCGAGCAATTGGAGCAATCCGTGCAGCGCTACAGCGTGCAGCAACATACGGGAAATCCCGTGCTTGACGTTATTCTGACCACGAAAGAGCGCACGTGCTCCGATCGCGGAATCACGTTCACCGCGGTCGCGGACGGATCACTGTTAAGCGGCATGTCGTCGATGGATATCGCGTCACTGTTCGGCAACGCGCTCGACAATGCGATCGAAGCGACGTCGAAACTGCCGAAACGTGAACAACGACTAATCAAACTTGCGTTATACGAGCAAAATCACTTTATCGTCATCCGTGTGGAAAATTATTACGATTCCCGGCTGAAGAAAGATGCGGAAGGCAATTTGCGCACCACCAAGCGCGACGATCAGCATCGGCATGGTTTCGGCGTGAAATCGATTCGCCACATCGTGCAGCAGTATGGCGGCGAAGTGACGATCCGCACCGAGGACCACTGGTTTGTGCTGACCGCGCTTATTCCGCGAAAAACCGGCCTTATGGCCATGTAAAAACCGCGTCTGAGTCATGCGGACCTGCGAGGCCACGCACGACTCAGACGCTGTGTTTGGGTGAGATTTGAGCGGCTTGGACGACTTGGAAGACGACTCCACTAGTTCTCAGGGTTTTGCGGCGCGGCGTCGCCACCCGCTTCACCTTCATCATCGGGCGCTCAGCAGCGGCCACCCGTATGCCAACCCCTAGTTTACCGTCTAATGCACCCTTGCATGCGCATTCTTCTCAGTTAGCCTCTTTTTTCGCACTTTTCGATAGATGCATAGCGGCAAGCGGTCCGCCCAAACGGCTCGCGACGAACGCGCTGACCGCAACCGCGAAGCCAATGGGCACAAACAGATTAATCGGAGCATCCGCAAGTTCCATCACCAAACAAATCGCCATAAGCGGAGCCTGCTGGGACGCAGCCAACAGCGCACACGCACCCAGCAGAGCATACATGCCAATCGAATTCGTGTGAAACACCTGCATCCACAGAATACCAAGCAACGCACCTCCTGAAGCACCGAGCGCAATACCCGGTTGCAATACACCGCCGGAAGCGCCGGAACGGATCGTCAACAGTGTGACAATCGCCTTCGCAAGGAATGAAACCAACAAAATCGGCAGCACAGCCAAATCAACGTCGGACGAGAAACTCAACTGCGCGGTGGCGCGACCGTTACCCATGACCTGCGGCATCCAAATCGCCACCACACCGGTCAGCAAGCCAGCGAGCGGCAGCATCCACAGAATGCCCACGCCCGACGGCTTGGATTTCTCAGCCCACTGCGATCCGCGGCGGAACAGTGCGCCGGCAACGCCGAGAATCATGCCGGCAACCAGTGCGAACGCCATGTAATCGGGAGTGAACAGGCCGTCGGTTTCTCCGATCAGGTAGAACGTGTGCGTGCCTTTGACCAGCGACGCCACCCACGAAGCCAACGCGGAGCAGGAGAACGCAAGCGTCACGGTTTCGAGGGTTATGTCGGAGAGCAGAATCTCGACCGCGAAAAACGTGCCTGCAAGCGGCGCGTTATACACGCCCGCAAGGCCGGCGGCAGCCGTAATGGCCACCAACATGCGGGTGTCTTTCGCATCAAGATGCACCCAACGCGCGAACCGTTGACCGAACATCGCGCCCAACTCGCGCGGCGCCACTTCTCGACCGATCGACATGCCCGTACCGACAATGAAAATCTGCAGCAGCACATGCACGACGGTCTGCCAAATCGGCATAATATCGCCATTTACCGCCTTTTTAACGGACGGAACTTTCGTGCTGCGCGTACGCAGCATCCACCAAATCACGGCCGCAATGGCCGCACCTGCGGTCACGGAAATCAGTCGCCGAATTGCGGGAACGTTGAACGGGCCGGATTCTTGCGAATTCTCAACATAGCCGAGCGCAAGATGCTCGACGCCGTACAGCATAAGCGTCAGCAGGCCGGCGGCCGCGCCAATGGCCACACCCACAATCGCCACAGCAGCAATCAGTGCCGGAATTCTGCCGATTTTTGGTTGCGTTCCTTGAGAATTCTGCGACTCCTGCGATTCCCGTATTTTTTGCGATTCCTGCGATTCCCGCATCTGCCGTACTCCCCACATAACGTCTCCTTCGTTCAATTCACTCTCCCAATCGTCTCATCTGCCGCAGCATTCGTTTGTTACGCCCCAAGCGTGGCGATCGGCAGCACCGGAATACTGCTGACAGTCATATTTCGATATTTAGAAATCATAAGAAACTACAGGAAAGCAGCAAAAGGGCATAGTAAAAACCCGCCCGGGAAAAGGAGGAAGACCGGGCGGGTTGAGGAAGGGAAGAAAAAGAAGTCAGCTATGAAAGGTTACTTGGTGGCCTCCTTGGAGTCCTTGCTCTTCGGCATAACCCAGAACTTGAGCAGCGGGTAGCTCACAATCACGGCGAGCAGAGTGTTGACTACGGAAGCGATGGTGCCGGCGATGCCAGCGCCCATGCCCCAACCCTGGCACAGACCGGTCACATAGCCCGGCAACACGAGGTTCACAACCACGATGATCACGGCGAGAATCACATACTTCCAAGCGGCGTCCTTGAAACTGGAGTCAGACTTGAACACCCACTTCATCTGCACGAAGAAATTCACCACCTGGGCGAGCACCTCGGCAAGCAGGAAGGTGAGGAAGCCGCCCAGACCGTTTCCCTGGGTGTCGTAGTTGAAGATCAGGAAGCGGAACGGCTGAGTCAGGCCCATGCCGCTGATGAAGATGGCAGTGCCGATCCACGTCACCACAAAACGGGTGATGGTGGAGATGTTCGACAGCAGGTTGAACAGGATGAATTCCCAGATGTTCGGGTGATCCTTGATCCACTGGCGGATCGGACCGACCTTCCTGGCCGGCTGCGTTGCATTGTTATCAATCATTGTTCAGCTCCCTTGCAGTGCGCCTGTTTGCGGATTGGTTGCGGAAGAAGCCGGCGATAACGCCGCCCAATCCGCGGAAGGTGTGGCCGTTGGCGATTTTGACGATGGCGTCGACCATCGCGGAATCGACCATGCCTTGGGTCATCTTGCTCATAGCTCGCGGAGGCATGTTCAGGATGAACAGGGCATTAAGGTCCGGAGCACCGGTCTTCTGACGGATCTTGGCTTCCTGCTTGGTGAGCGCCTTGGCGACGGCACGCGCCACGAAGCCCTTGGAATCCACCCAAGACATAATCGGATCGTTCACATCGAACGTCACCGGCTTGCCCGGAGCCACAACCTCATGACCAAACAGAATGGCCATTTCAGCATCGGTCACTTCCTTGACGTGACCGCTGAGGTAATGTCCGAGCGCAACATCCGCGGCAACGGGCTCGATATCACCGGCAACAGTGAGTGGAATCGAAAGCGGCAGATGCTCGGCGTTGTCGCCCACCATCAGCGTCCACTCGCCGGATTCCGTCTTCCATTCGTTGCAGGCAACGTCGAAGTGACGGAAGGTGTAACGATCGAAATCAATGTGCACGCTCTTGCTTTCATGTGCGGCAAGCGAAACCTTGGCGAAGCCCTTGAGTTCGCGATCGGGGCGCAGTACGCCACCTTGCGGACCGCGCACATACAGCTGTACAACGGTCGAACCGGCAACGTCGGAATCGTTGCTGACCATCACTTCAATGCCCTTTTCGCCAGCGGTCGCGGCGCTGTAGGCGAACTTGGAATAGCTCAGGCCATAGCCAAACGGGAATCGCACCGGCACACCGGCGGTTTCGTAATAGCGGTAGCCAACGAACGGGCCTTCGCGGTAGATCGCATCGCGACCGATTGCCGGATACCAACCGGAGCTCGGGCAATCCTCGTAACGTACAGGCCAGGTTTCAGCCAAGTGGCCGGACGGATTGACCTCGCCGGTCAGCGCGCGTACGGTTGCGGAAGCACCGGCCTGACCGGACAGGCCCACGTAAAGCACTGCGGCAACATCATCAATCCACGGCAGTTCCACCGGAGAACCGGCAACAAGCACGATCACAATCGGCTTGCCAGTACCCTTCAACGCCTCGACCAAATCGTTCTGCACCTGTGGAATCGCCATGGTGGAACGGTCAAGACCTTCGGATTCGCTACGCTCATCAAGACCGACGACCGCAAGCACCACATCCACATCATCCTTACCGGCCAGTGCGACGGCGTCTTCCACAAGCACGCGATCAGCCTTGCCTTGGCGGTCGTAGCCCTGCTCGTAGCCGGCAAGCACCAGGCCCTCAACGTTCTTGACTTCCTCAAGAATGGTCTCTTCCCTGGTGGCGTTCACCTTGGAGGAGCCGGATCCCTGATAGCGTGCGGTTGCCGCCATATCGCCGATCACGGCCACACGAGTGCCAGCCTTGAACGGCAAAGTTGCGTCATCGTTCTTCAACAGCACACTGGAGCCTTCAGCCACCTTGCGTGCCACCTCATGATGGGCCGCTGCGACTTCGTCCTTGAGCAGGTCGTTGCGTCCGATGCCGACCAGCTTGGTCGCTGCGGCGATCTTTGCGACTTCTGCGGCACGAGCGTTGATGTCGGCTTCAGACAAGGTTCCAGCCTTGACCGCACCTTCCAGCTCACGTACGGAAGTGAAGCCCGGAGACGGCATTTCCAGAGAACCGCCGGCCTTGACTGCTGCGACCGCGGAGTTGGATCCGCCCCAATCGGAGACGACCATGCCGTCAAAGCCCCATTCGTCGCGCAGAATCTCCTGCAGCAAATGCTTGTTTTCGTGCGCGTAGACGCCGTTAATCTCGTTGTAGGAGGTCATAATGGTCAGCGGCTTGGCTTCGCGCACTGCGATTTCGAAACCGGTCAAATACAGTTCGCGCATGGTGCGTTCGTCGACCACGGAGTTGCTGGCCTGACGGCGCAATTCCTGGCTGTTGACGGCGAAATGCTTCGGACATGCGGAGGTGCCGTTGCTCTGAATGCCGCGAATCAGGCCTGCTGCCATGCGTCCGGCGACAATCGGATCTTCGGAGTAGTACTCAAAGTTACGTCCGCACAGTGGGTTGCGCTTGATGTTCAAGCCTGGGCCGAGCAGCACATTCACGTCAAGATCGTGTGCTTCGCTGCCGAGGGCCTCGCCCATCTCTTCAGCGAGCGCCGGATCCCAAGAATTAGCTACGGTTCCTGCGGTCGGGAAGCAGGTGGCCGGCTTGGATGCGCCGATGCCGAGATGGTCACCTTCGCCGAGCTGGCGGCGTACACCGTGGGGGCCGTCACTCATCACGAAGCTGGGGATGTCTGCGCGGGCGTTGCCTCGCGAATCCCATTCGGACCCACCGGAAAGCATTGCGGCCTTTTCAACGACCGAAAGTTCTTCGAGTTCCATTGGCTCTCCCTTGCACTAAGTATGTCGCAAACCCGCTTCGTCAGGTCTGTCTTGCTTGGCTTCACTGTGGTTTTTCTTGCGATTTTCACGCTGCCGCACCGCGCTGCATCGTGCCGTGCCGCACGCAGGTTTTCGCCGCTAGTTTGATTGAACCAGCTTTTGTCACACCACCACTGCCGTATTACACAACCTGTCGTTTTGCACGCACAATCGGATATTTCTAAACTGATTTCGGAATCAAAGGAACTCACATGGCAGATACGTTTTTACCGCTCCCCCGCGCTTTCGCATGCGTTCCATACACACCACACGGCGTAGGAAATGAGCGGACAGATGGTGGCGGAAATAATCACGTCGGTCGGATAGTGCAAGCCGAGCAGCAATCGCGAACAGGCGACCGCCACGACAAGCGCGACAGCGCCGATGATCGTCCTGCGGAGAAACACCCGTCTTCTGTTTGCACGCCCGTCATCTTCTCCGTCGGGGAAGCATTTGCGCGCGAAATTACGCACGGTAAGAATCATCATGACCGATACGATCACCGCGGCTGCCGTGTGACCACTCGGAAAACTTGGATCGCCCGGCAACAGACCATTGCCGACGGACGTGATCGGACGGGGGCGTTCGACCAGCCATTTGACGCCGGTCACGTACAGTATCGGCGCCACCGACACGGCGACATCGCGGATGACGACGCGCCTGCTGCCGGTAATACGCAAATCGACAGCGGCGAGCGCGGCGACGATTGCGATGCAGCCTACCGTTGAAAACAAGTACGCAAGTATCGTGGAGCAGTCGCGCAACCCTTCTGGCAGCGCCGCTAAAGCCTGCAAAATATTGGTTTCACGCATTGTTGCGATTGCAGAATCGCGCAGTGCGACGCCAATCATAGGCACAATGCCGCACAATATGGTGGTTGCGATTACCACAGCCGCCGCTCTCGCGATCCTTCTGTTCTTCATATGCATAATTCCAGTTAAGCATAGTTCACCGTGCCGTTGCCATGTGTTCACATCCGGTGTATCCCCGAAAAACGACGGATTGTCCTTCAAGGTACTTCCACGGCTTCCCCGACACGCACCCACGAACGGCCGTGCAACGCAAATATGGCATACCCGCACAGAAAATACCAGAACGATGCGAGAATCGAAGTTGGCGTTCAAAAAGAAAGGCAAGAAATATGACCGAACCGACAGCACTGACCATACGCCATATGAAAATCGAGGATTATCCGCTGGTATACGGACTGTGGACGCGATGCACAGGTTTCACTATGAGGGATATAGACGATTGCAAGGATGCAATAAAGACGTTTCTCAAACGCAATCCCGATACCTGTTTCGTAACCGAGGACGATGGAGGAAGAATCATTGGCGCGATTCTTGCCGGCCACGACGGAAGACGGTCGCGCATCTACCACACGGCGGTTGACCCCGACGCGCGCGGTAGGGGCATTGGCTCGATGTTAGTGGGCCGTGTGGTTGAAACGCTTCGTACGATCGGTCTGCCGAAAGTCGCTGTCGGAGTGCCCGCAGACAACGATGCCGGCAACGATTTCTGGGAACGGCAGGGCTTTGCAGTCCGTGACGATTTGGTTTATCGGGAACTGCCGTTGTAATAACAAGTCATCTAACACGCTCGCACTGTGTCTCTGGGCGCAATAGCCCAGTTCCGCAGTTGCATCCCACGACAAGTAGTTTTTACTTGTATAAACAGGCAAAAGCGATATGACAACCCTTGCACTCAGCAAACGGGGCAACACACAGGGAGCTACGCATCCCTCCGAGGACTTGCGCAAACAGGCGGGTATAACGAACGGATGCCAGAGTAACGCGAGCGTCCGCGACGAAAGTATCTACCCAAACCCGTGCATGTCGCCCCAATCCATGCTGTTCCGACGGAAAACGCGGTCTGTGCGAGCGAGCTATGCCTTGGCTAGTTTCTTATGCCTGAGGGTGTAAACGGCATCGGCGGAATCGGCGACACGCTTGGAATGTGTCACCACAATGACACATTTACCGAGTTGATGAGCGGCATGACGCAAAAGATCAATCACCTCATCAGTCATTTCCGGATCCAGGCTGCCAGTCGGTTCATCCGCCAGAATCGCGCGACCAGGCGCCACTAGGGCGCGGCCGACCGCCACTCGCTGACGTTGGCCACCCGACAAGTGCATAATGTTGCGCTTCGATTCCTCACGGCTCAGTCCCAGATCCTCGAGAATCTTCATATCGGCCTTGGGATTGACCAAACGCAGATTCTCTTCGGGAGTGAGATAGTCGATCAGATTATGGTCTTGGAACACCAAGGACACGTGTTCGCGACGGTGCTTTGAATAACCTGTCGTAGCCATATCCTCGCCCTCGAAACGAACCACTCCATCAGAGGGGGCATCCAGACCGGCCAACAGGGACAACAAAGTGCTCTTCCCCGCTCCCGATGGACCGGTTATCGCATACATCTTTCCGGATTCGAAATCAGCGTTCACGTCCGAAAGAACGCGGATCTTTGCCGCGCCATATGAGTAATTGACATGGTCCAATTGCAGACAGATAGTCATGATTAATATCTCCTAACGCATAGAGGAAAGAATGGATTTCGGGGATTTGGCCAGCACTGCGGCGCACGATACGGCAAGCGCGATTGCGATGACCGCGCATCCGAGCAGCATGATGAGCAGTGTCTGTTCTGGCGGCAGAGCTTCCACCTGCAATGATTCAAGAGGCGCGACTCCCGAATCGTGCAGCAGAAGCGAGGACACGTATCCAGACAATAGGGAGCCCGTGCCCAACGAGCATAGGGCGGCGACCACAGCCATGAGACCGGTTTCGATTGCGAACTGGGCGATAATCTGCATCTTGCCGATGCCAAGAGCCAGAAGGGTGCCTATCTCATGGATACGTGAGCGAATCCAGAAGACAAGCGCCATGCCCAGTACCAACACATCAGCCAGGCAAACGGACAACAGCACCATACGGACCAGATCGCGCACTGTTTCCACCGACTGCAGCACGCCGGAAAGCCGTGCCGAATCATCAGTGACGCCATACTTGCTTCCAGCGATTTTTTTCGCTTGGGCCACTGCAGCGGAGAGAGCCTGCGGATTATCCGAGAGGCACCGAATCGTGCCGACCCGTTCCTCTCCAGTCAGCGCGGAAACCACTTGGGCACCCGCATAGATAAGATTCTCCGATGCATCTGATGGCATAGGGCTCTGTGCCTGTACATTGCCAGAGAAGATTCCGGCCACGCGAACGGTGGAATCGCGGTCTTCCTGACTGAGCCGGAGTGTTGATCCCACCGATAGCCCATTCTCACGTGCGAAATCCCGGTGAATCAGTACGTTCCGGCCATTACCTGAAATGTGGTGTCCTTGTTCCAACCGGTACAGACCGCTTTGGAACTCTTCGGACAACGAGGAGTCAGTGGTACCCAGCACGCTAACCTGCGTGGATAGACCGGAATCCAGCCGAGGACCATGTTCGGGGACAACCGGATGCGCTCCATCCACCCCTGCCAAGGTCTTACGCTCGTAAACGGTTTTTTCTACGCCGGGGATGCGCGAGAACCGGCTCGCTTCCTTTAGACTTGCAGGATTCTCGCCTGTGTCGACGGTAAAACCTATTCCCATGCTTCTGCCGATATCGTCGGACATTTTCTGAAGCGCCGTTGACACTCCAACCTGAGCCACAAGACTGGTGAAAACCATCAGCATCAGCAGTCCGATGATTCCGCTGCGTACCGGTTTACGTACGATTGCCAGCGCGGCACGCTTCCACACGTTCATGCCCATCATCGGAGCTCCGACAGGCTTCGCGGCGACTTGCGCAGCATCGGTATGCACGATATGGCGACGCAGACCAGCATCACCGCCAGCAGGCCGAGCGATACATACAGTACGGCGTTCGTATCGATTGATACCGTGAGCGAATCCAAGGTGCGAACCGACATATTGGACTCGAGATCGCCGCCGACTTGCCCCATGCTGCTCAGCTCCTTCGCCGCGGAGGCGTTCACGGAACGGAGGGCCGAGGTGCCAAGCCATTGGGCCACTCCTCGTGCGCACAACCATCCGAAGACCAGGGACGGCAGACCAATCAGAATCATCTCGGTTAGATATTGGGCGATCAGGGATGGCTTGCCGATGCCGAGGGACACCAATACGCCCATCTCCTGACGTCGATCGTTCATCCACAGTAAGAGCATGAGACTGAGAACTATCACAGCAGAAATGGTCACGCCGATCAAAGCGCTGCGCATCATGGAACGCACACCTCGGGCGGCATTCAGCATACTTGACGTATATTGGTCATTGCGCGTGATCTGATAGTTGTTCCAATCCACTGGAAGCTTCTTCGCCGCTTCCATGGTTTTCTCCACATCGACACCCTTGTCCAGAACGAAAGTGGCATCCTGATATATTTCCTTGCCAGCCTTGTACTGGTACAGAGTACTTGTAGTGTCCAAATCGGTGTACACAGTGTTGGAGGTGAGTTCCGCGCGGCTGGCTACCTTCCTATCGCTGTCTCCTTTGAATATTCCAACGATGGTGGTTTTGACAGTTGCCGTCGAATGCGACTCATTGTCGGCATCATATGGATTGGCCTTGAGTGTGAGGGTATCGCCGACTTTAAGACCATTGGCTTTGGCGAGATCCTCATGGATCATCGACATATGCTTATCGGATGCCTTTAGATGGCGTCCTTCGACCATGCCGAGCGTGTGCGACGTGAACACATTGAGTTTTGACGAATCGTTTGTGCCCATGACGTTGGCCGCATTGCCGAACTGCTGTTCTTTCTCCGCATCATAATCATCGCCGCCAGGGACCTTCACCACGCTGGCTCCCACGAGATCGGCGGTGGCGTTCTGTCTGACCATGTACGAGTCAACCCCAGGCAGTTTCGAGATTCGTTGCACATCGGCGGGACGAACCATTCCACCTCCGCGAGGTGTCAGCATGCTGCCTTGCAGGTTACTGGCCAGCACGAATCCGCCGACCGCCTGTTTCTCAATCTGTCCGGCCTCATGTTGCGCTGCCCGAGAAACTGCGGTTGCGGACAGCATACTCGCCGTTATGATGGTCAGCACGATGAACAGCACCGCGGTGCGCACTCGTTTTCTGAGCACATAGCGCGCCGCCCGTGAGATGAATGTCATTAATACCCCCTGTAAAGCTGGGACTTTCTCATCCGAGACAATGAAATCTAATTCGATTCTTCGATTGGTCATTCGCTAAAATACATGGTTCACCTCGGAACATGGCAAGATATGCCTTGAGCGAAAAAGCGAAACAACATTGGTTGCATTATGCTCCGGGACATCGTTCGTTTTGTTCATCTGACAAACTTTGAACGGCTATAAAACAGTGCATATACCAATGGAGGCCCCAATCGAAATTGGGGCCTCCATCAGAGAGAAAGGAAGGATGTCAAGTATTGGTTATTTATTCGGTCAGCTTGGCCTTCTCATTGATGGCTTCAACCGTCTCGACCGTCTTGGCTTCCTCGTCGGAGATCTCACCGGCCGCGAGCTTGGCTTCGAGCTGCTCGACGATTTCGGCGTGCATCTTCTCGCTGATCTTCACCTTGAAGGTGAACACCAGCAGGCTGAGCACGATCAGAACGAGCGGCACATAGAAGGCGCAGACTTCGAAGGTGTGGATGTTCGCAGGGGTCATATCGGCTGCAGTGGCGCTGCCGGTCATACCTGCTGCGACGGCGATGAAGCCGGTGATGCCGTTCGACAGGGCGCCACCGATCTTGTCGAGCATCGGGCGGACGGACAGAGTGACGGCCTCGTTACGCTTACCGTTCTTCAGCTGACCGTATTCGATGGAGTCGGTCAGGGAGAGGATGGCGGTCATCTGGATGAGCGTGCCCGGCACGTAGAAGAGCACCAGTGCGATGAACACTACGACGATGTTGGTGGAGAAAAGACCCAGCAGAACGTAAGCGACAATCATGGAGATCATGCCACTGATGTACAGGTAGCGGCGTGGGATGCGCTTGTTCAGAATCGGGTACAGCGGAGCCATGATGAGGCCGGCCACCAGTGCGATGACGCCGGTAGCGGAGTAAGCGGCCGGGTTGTCGAGCACGAACTTGAACAGGAAGAGGAGCACGCCGGTGGTGGCCACGTTGGCGATGGCGTACAGCAGGTAGGACAGGGCGACCCACAGCAACTGGTCGTTCTGGAACAGTGCCTTGAACGCCTCGAGCGGGTTGCCGTTCTTCTGGGCCTTGGCGCGCAGGGCGCTGGTGCTTTCCTTAGTACCGAAGGCAACGGTCCAAGCAGTGATGATGCCGAGCAGCATAACGATGATGCCGAATGCGGTCCAGCCGCTCTGGCTTTCGGCATGCTTGCCGGTGAACATGTAGCTGAAGTAGGTGACAATCGGGATAACGACGATGGTGATGCCGTTGTAGCCGATGGAACCGGTGAAAGATCCCAGAGAGGTGTAGGTGGAACGCTCATGGGAGTCGGAGGACAGCGCCGGAATCATGCCCCAATAGGAGATGTCACGCAGGGAGTAGAACACGTCGAGCACGACGAAGGTGATGACGAACAGCACGATGAACAGCGTGGTGTTGACATTCACCAGACCGAACATGCCGCTGAAGACGATGGCAAGCAGCACGGCCGAGACAGCACCGCCGATGAACTGCCAAGGACGGAAGCGTCCCCATTTGGTGGTGGTGTTGTCGACGATGTTGCCCAGCAATGGGTCGATGAAGATCTCTGCGATACGGATAATCACCACAAGGCTGGTGATGACGCCGATGAGCTTGGCCGCCAGCGCCTTATCGACGCCAGAGAACAGGCAGCTGGTCACGTACACAACGAAGTACGTGCTCATGGCGTTGTAGAAAGCAGACTGACCCAAGTTACCGCATGCGTAGGCGATGCGCTGGCCGAGCCTCCCCTTGCGGACTCCACCGTCCGCAGCTGTTGCATTGCTCATTTTTTCTTCTCCTCTAAGATAGTTGGAGCCGAGATCACCCATTGATCTTGTATTGCAACTATACGCCGTTTTATAAACGGAAGTAAAAAACATTAGTAATCAAGGCTTTTACCGGCGTGTTGCAGTAGTTTCCATAACGCAAATCCTATCCGTCACCGGCTTAAACATATTTGTGAGAGTGCTTGAAAAACAGAGGAAACCGTGGCGGTAAATACGATTTGCTTTTTCAGTAAAAAACATTTATCATTACCAGTAAAGGAAGTTTAGCTTCCACATCATTCACAACGAAGTAATGAAAGAAAGCAGGAAACATGGCAAACAGCAATCGTATTGAGCACGCATCCGAGACGTGGCTGACCGACGCGACTGTGTTCGAAGTCAACCGCACGCCGGCACATTCCAACCACAAGTGCTTCACGCATGATCCGCAGAGTGGCGAGTACTCCGATCTCACGCAAAGCCTTGACGGAGAATGGCGCGTCGAAATCGTGCAGGCTTCCGACATCGACTTCAGCGAAGAGCCATTCGTGGCTGAGAACTTCGATGATTCCTCTTTCTGCCGCGCCCAAGTTCCGGGCCATCTGCAGATGGCAGGCCTGCTGAAGAACAAGTACGTGAATATCCAGTATCCGTGGGACGGCCACGAGAATCCGCTGGAGCCGAATGTTCCGGAAAACAATCACGTGGCGCTCTACCGCAAGAAGTTCGTTGTGTCCAAGCGTCTTGCGGACACCAAGGAGTCCGGAGGAAGCGTCTCCATCGTCTTCCATGGAATGGCAACCGCAATCTACGTGTGGGTCAACGGCCTGTTCGCAGGTTACGGCGAGGACGGATTCACTCCCAACGAGTTTGACATCACCGATCTGCTGCATGACGGAGAGAACGTTGTGGCGGTCGCTTGCTACGAGTATTCCAGCGCATCCTGGCTTGAAGACCAGGACTTCTGGCGTCTGCACGGGCTGTTCCGCTCCGTCGAACTGACGGCGCAGCCCCACGTCCATGTCGAGAACATGCAGCTCGAAGCCGATTGGGACGCCGAGTCCGACACCGCCTCTCTTGACGCCGCATTGTCCGTGCGCAACGCCTCCGATGCTGCTACCATCTCGGCCACGTTGAAGGATTCCGAAGGCAACGTGATATGGGAGACCTCGACCAACGCCGACGCCAATACCACGATCGCAAGCGGTTCCTTGCAAGGCCTCGAGCCGTGGAGCGCCGAAAACCCATCCCTGTACGAACTTGAAGTCAACATCATCGACCAGGCCGGCAACATTGTTGAAACCGCCGTTCAAAAGGTCGGCTTCCGTCGCTTCCGCATCGAAAACGGCATCATGACCCTTAACGGCAAGCGCATCGTGTTCAAGGGCGCGGACCGTCACGAGTTCGACGCCAAGCACGGCCGTTCCATCACCGAGCAGGACATGATCGATGATGTGATTTTTTGCAAGCGCCACAACATCAACGCCATCCGCACCTCGCACTATCCGAACCAGGAGCGTTGGTACGATCTGTGCGATGAGTACGGCATCTACCTGATCGATGAGACCAATCTCGAAACCCATGGCAGCTGGTGCCTGCCCGGCGACGTGGTCACCGCCGAAACCGCGGTTCCAGGAAGCAAGGCACATTGGGAAGGTGCCTGCGTCGATCGTGTCAACAGCATGATGCGCCGCGACTACAATCACCCGAGCGTGGTCATTTGGTCTCTCGGTAACGAGTCCTACACCGGCGATGTGTTCCGCGCCATGTACAAGCATGTGCACGACATCGATCCGAACCGCCCCGTGCACTACGAGGGTGTGACGAAGAACCGCGACTACGACGATGTGACCGACATCGAAACCCGCATGTACGAGCATGCCGATGTGGTTGAGGAATATCTCAAGAACGATCCGCAGAAGCCGTACATCTCCTGCGAGTACATGCACGCAATGGGCAACTCGGTCGGCAATCTGGACGAATACACGGCACTGGAGCGCTACCCGCACTATCAGGGCGGCTTCATCTGGGACTTCATTGATCAGGCGATCTATGCCACCCAGCCGGACGGTTCCACCCGTCTGTGCTATGGCGGAGACTTCGGCGACCGTCCGAGCGATTACGAGTTCTCCGGCAACGGACTGGTCTTCGCCGACCGTACTCCCGCGCCGAAGGCCCAGGAAGTCAAGCAGCTGTATTCCAACGTCCATATCGACGTGACCGATCGTTCGGTGTCCATCAAGAACGACAATCTGTTCATCTCGACCGGCGGATACCAGTTCGTGCTGCGCATCCTCGCTGACGGAGAGCCGGTATGGCAGTCCGAGCGTCGCTTCGACGTACCCGCCGATTCAGCATGCACGTTCGATGTCGAATGGCCGGTGGATCTCTACCGCGCCAATGCCGATGAGCTGGTGCTTGAAGTGTCCCAGCGCCTCGCTGAGGCGACCGATTGGGCTCCTGCCGGGTACGAACTCGCCTTCGGCCAGACTATTGTAGCCGGAACGAAGGCAGCCGAAGACGCGGCTCTGCCTGCGGATGGCATCGTCACTGTTGGCCGTTGGAACGCGGGTGTTCAGGGTTCCGGACGAGAGATTCTTCTTTCTCGCACCCAGGGCGGTTTGGTTTCCTACACGTTCGACGGTCACGAATTCGTGCTGCGTCGCCCGGCGATCACCACATTCCGCGCGCTGACGGACAACGATCGTGGCGCCGGCCATGGATTCGAGCGAGCCCAGTGGATGGTGGCCGGCCGTTACGCCCGTTGCGTGGACAATGTCATCGAACAGGTCGATGAAGACACGCTCAAGGCCGTATACACGTATGAGCTTGCCACGCCGCAGTGCACCAAGGTCACCGTCGGATACACCGCCGATACCACTGGCCGTCTGAACCTGCATGTGGAATATCCGGGCGAGTCCGGCGAGCTACCCACCATTCCTGCGTTTGGTATCGAATGGACTCTGCCGGTCCAGTATTCGAACCTGAGGTTCTTCGGCGCTGGTCCCGAGGAAACATACCAGGATCGCAAGCACGCCAAGCTGGGCGTGTGGAGCACCGATGCGTTCAAGGATCATGCTCCGTATCTCATGCCGCAGGAGACGGGCAACCACGAGGAGGTCCGTTGGGCGGAGATCACCGATGAAAATGGACATGGTCTGCGAGTCAGCCGCGCGAATGGTGCCGCACCGTTCGCTGTGAGCCTGCAGCCGTATTCCAGCTTCATGATCGAAGAAGCCCAGCACCAAGACGAGTTGCCGGCTCCAAAGCACATGTTCCTCCGTGTGCTCGCCGCGCAGATGGGTGTCGGAGGCGACGATTCCTGGATGTCTCCGGTCCACTCCCAGTATCACATCCCCGCCGATCAGCCGATCAGCCTCGATGTCAATCTCGAACTGATCTGACGATCAGACAATGCCGTCCCTCCTCTACTCCTTCCTGTGGAGGAGGGACGGCATTGTCTTGCAAGGTTCCTTCACCTTGGATTAACCGGTGACGATGCTTCATAACGCAGAAGATGCGGCATGGATTCATGTTTTCCGCATGCCGCGTCCTCTGCTCATATCAGGAAAGAGGCCTGATGCCCAAGCCCCAAGGGTTGGACATCAGGCCTCTTTCATATGGTTTTCATAAAGATGGCACGAAACTGTCCCTAACCACCAGTTTTGCGGAAAGCCTCATGCAATCGTAGGAGCACATTCTTCTCAAACGGTGCCGGACCGATTGAAATACAACCGGCATACTTGCCCTTATTCTTGATGAGATCGTTCACATCACGATACTCAGTTACATGCATGCGCTCATCTTCCGCATGCTGGTAGAGGGATGTCTTAAGCTCGTTGAAGTGCATGTCTTGCAAGCCCTCGTCCGGAACAGCATTGTCCAACAAGGCGATGTCCTGAGGAATGGTGACACGCTGGTATCGCGGCATATTCTCAACGTTAACGCCGGATGGATCCCTTGAATGGCTTATCTGGAGACAGTACGACACGTCCCATATCAGTCCCCAGAACGTTCAGTGTAATCTCCGTGGGCTTCAAACAGCGCAACGGATACCGGTTCTCCATTCACCAAGAAACAGTTCTCCGGTGATGTTGCAGGGGACGGGGCCAGTCCATGTTCCGTCTCCGATAGGAAATCCATGCAGAATCGCGCGGTGTCCCGCATGATCGGCCAAATGTGGGACAGGTACGATGCATCCTGGTTGAACAGATACTCGTCGAACAGGTTCCGGCACATCCATGCCTGGCCGAACGGGCAGCAATGACCTTTCTGGTGTGGCTGATGGTGTCGACAGTGTCCTTGATGCCAATGATGTTCTGGTTCTCCGCTGCGAGATCCGCCACCAGCTCAGACAGGTCGTTCGGGATGCCGATCAGTGCAGAATAATAGATCAGCATGTTGTAGCCAAGGAAGCACCAAGTGCAGATGTTTGCGATAGCGAACAGCATGAGTTGTTCCGACAGCATGTTGGGGGCTTGCACACCCATCATATGAAAAATTTGGCCAACTAGACCATACTTATCGCCGTAAATGTATCCCCACATCAGCGCTGCAACGACGCCTGGGACGGCATAAGGCAGGAACAGCAAAATTCGCGGCACTGCGATATGGCGGATTCTCTAGGAGTCCAAGATGAGCGCCGCTACAAGGGACAGAATCAGATTTATCGGAATCTGAATCGCCGCGTAAATCAGCACATTCTTAAAGCCGCCCCACAAAGCCTCATCCTTGAATGCTCGGGTGAAGTTGTCGAAGCCCGCGAATGTGGTACCGCCGAGAAGGGACTGCTTGAAGAAGCTGAGATAAAGCGCGTAGAACATCGGGATGATCATGCCGAACAGGAAGACCAACACGTATGGAAGACAATACAACATGCCTATGTACTCGCGCTTCGGCTTGCGTATCCCGGAAGTATCCGGCTTCGCCGTTGCATTTATCATAGTTTTTCTCTTTCTTCTTAACCCGTCTGAATGAGCCTGCCAACAACATCGTTGCCATCCTTTCCACGAAGCACCCCTGCATATGCAGCATGTCTCCGCCTGTCTCCGTCACAATCATTTATTTCTGTTTACCAGATGAAGATACAAAAGAAGCGATGAAACTGACGAGATTTCACATCAGAGGTATGCCTACAATGAAGCCACAACAGAAAAACGGCTCCGCACGAAGCATGAACCAACAAACGAAACGACGAGCCGGGTGAAAGGAAGAAAAATGCAGAACAATACCTTCGACCAGATCGCCAGCGCCAACACCGTTTCCATGGATGCCGGCCTCAGCCAGTTCGCCTTCGCCAAAGCCTCCTCTACCTTGTTCAAGAAGGTTTTCAGCAAGTAAGATTCCTAAAAGTCTTTATCAAACGCCTCGGCTGCTGTGATGAACCGGTTCAGCAGCCGAGGCGTTCTCATATATGCTCCTGTAACGGGCAGAGACCTCCCCGCCCGCATTACAAGACCGTCCGGCGGCCAGTCGAAACAAATCGCGGTTACGCGCCGACCAATTCGAGCATCTGCGGAATGCTCTTCTTGCCGAACTCGACCCGCTGCGTGCCGTCGGCCCGTGTGATGACGATGCAAGGCACGCTCATCGCACCATAATGGTCCCTAAGCTCGGGGAAGTGCGCAACATCGTAGGCCTCGGCGCGCACGGCCGGGTTCAGCGAGGCGATGCGCTGGGAAGCAAGCACGGTCTCCGGGCACATCGTGCAGGTGAGCGAGACGAGAATCATGATATTCAGCGGGCTTGCAATGGACCGCGCCCGTTCGATCAGATCATCGCCCAACGGCTGACCGGGACCGGCCACGTTACCCGTCAAACGC
>CXQN01000051.1_pt1 | contig 20246 bp, 9 predicted proteins | sample 591481 | NCBI WGS metagenome assembly CXQN01 (sample SAMEA3491295, study PRJEB9169) | human gut metagenome | biome: ENVO:mammalia-associated habitat; material: ENVO:feces | place: Bangladesh | collected 2010-04-07
CAGTTGGTGAGGTTCAGGGAGCGCAGGCTTGGGCGCATTGGCAATCGCACCTGTTCGGTCACGTGCGGCCCGGCCATAATATCCATCGGATCGGGAATATTGCCCGGCTCCGGGCCGAACAGCAGAATGTCGGTCGGTTTGTATTCGATGTCGGTATACAGTTTGGTGGCATGTGCGGTGAACGCGATGATGCGAGAATTCGGCATGGATTCCACTAGGTTTTCAAAATTCGGGTGTAATACCACGTGCGCCATGTCGTGATAATCCAATCCGGCGCGGCGCAGCTTCGTATCGCGCAGATTGAATCCAAGCGGCTCCACCAAATGCAGGATCGTGCCGGTCACTGCGCACAGGCGGATTGCCGAACCGGTGTTGCCTGGAATTCGGGGGGAGTAGTAGCACAGGTGGGGCGTGGAGGTTTCGGCTTTTGCCGCGTCTTCGGCCGACAGCATCGCGTCGACTACGGAAATCGGATTGCCGTGCGCATCGGTCACGAGTTCGTCCGGACCGTAATTCGATTTGCGGTAGCCGTATTCGAACATTTTCTCGACTTTGGCTTCCGCTGCGTTTGCGCCTTGCGCGTCATTGGTATGCTCTTCGTTCGTCATGAATGCAAGAATAGGTACGATGAACGACACGAATGGGAATAATGCCGAAATCGAAAACGCCGAAGCTGTGGCGGTCGCGCTCGCCGAATGGTGGCATGCCTCGGCGCGTGATCTGCCGTGGCGATTCGGCCGTGCCACACCATGGGGTGTGCTTGTTTCCGAGGTGATGAGCCAGCAGACGCAGATGAGCCGTGTGGTGCCGTATTGGAACGATTGGATGGAGCGTTGGCCTGATGCGGCTGCGCTTGCAGGTGCGGCGAAATCTGATGTGATCACTGCCTGGGGCAGGCTTGGGTACCCTCGGCGCGCGTTGCGCTTGCAGGAATGCGCTCGTGTGGTCGCTTCCGACTATGGCAATGAGCTGCCGCGAACATACGATAAGCTGTTGGCTCTGCCGGGGATCGGCGATTACACGGCCAGCGCAGTGATGAGTTTCGCATTCGGCGAGCGCATCGCGGTGGTAGATACGAATATTCGCAGGGTGCTTTCGCGGGTTTTCCTTGGTGTGGAGTCGCTTGGCGGTGCGGCGAGTCCTGCTGAGCGTGCGTTGGCGAGGCAAGTGTTGCCACAGGATGGTGTGTCGAAATGCAGGCGGTTCGACCGTTCTTCGGTGGTGTGGAATCAGTCGGTTATGGAATTGGGTGCGATTGTGTGTGCGGCGAAATCGCCGTTGTGTGAGGTGTGTCCAGTTTCTTCGCTGTGTGTGTTTTTGCGTGATGGACGACCGGGATTGGGGGAGCGTCGTACAAGGCCGCGTCAGCGTTTTCAGGGTACGGATCGTCAGGTGCGTGGGCTGGTGCTGAATGCGTTGCGTAATCTGCCGGAAGGTGAGATTGCCGTCGATCGTAAGTCGCTTGAACGATTGTGGAATGATCATATCCAACTTGACCGTTGTATCGCGTCGTTGGATGAGGATGGTCTTATTGAGATCCTGCCGAATGCGGCTGTGCGTCTTCCGGTATGAAAAGGCGGGTGCCGATGTTCTTTGGATGCGCGCACGCTAGACTGTGGAATCATGGCACAGAAGACGTTCTCGAAATCCGGCAAGAAGCGTTCGAAAAAACAGCAGACGATATTTCGTCGTCGTCGCATTGTCTTCGGTATTGCGGTGGTGGTGCTGGTCTCTTTTCTGGTGTTTTGCCTGTATTCCCTGTCTAGGGGGATTGTTGCGGTGAATCGGGAGATTCATCATGCGGATGTGTATGCGATTTCCCGTAAGGAAGTGCCGTCCCCGACGAAGAAGAAGAAAAGCGGGGTGCCGGATTGCAGCGCGACGAATGTTGCGCTTTCGTTGACTCCTGCGGCGTCGAGTTTCGGCGTGGGCGGTTCGATGGATTTTACGACGGATATCAAATATGACGGTTCCAGCAAGGTCGGCTGTTTGGTTGATATATCGGCTTCCAACGTTGTGTTGACGATCAAATCGGGCGATGATGTGATTTGGAAGTCGAATGTGTGTCCTGTGGATGCTGATTATCGTCTGTTGGCGAAGGGCGACGAGGTCAAGCAGACGATTACTTGGCCGGGAACGCGTACCGGCAGTGAGTGTGTGGAGGAATCCACCCTACCGAAGGTGGATCGGGGCGTGTATTCGGCGCAGCTTTCACTTGAAGGGCATCCCAAAGCCAAGTCCGATCCGGTCGGCATAACTGTCGAATAAAAATCTACAGGATATGTTATTCTCATGACTTTGCGTACATGCGTGTCATATAGCGGGCACGCTGACAAAGAAGAAGCGCCCGCGTACTAGGCATATGGTGGCCAATGGGAGCGCTTCCAGGGAAACATATCGAAACGATTTAGCGAGCGATAAGGAACGTCCATTGGCTGAGGCTACGACGAACACCACCACCATCATCGCACGCGCCGACCAGCACGATATTGATCTGCACAAGGCGTCGGACCGTGTGAATTTCGGCTCCATCCGCGAGCCCATTGATGTACCCTACCTGTTGGGTGTACAGACTGACAGCTTTGACTGGCTCATCGGCAACGAGCGCTGGCAGAAGCGTGTCGAGGAGGATTTGGAGAACGGCACCAACACCGTGTCCCACACCTCTGGTCTTGACGAGGTCTTTCAGGAGATCTCCCCGATCGAGAACTTCGCTCAGACCATGAGCCTGACCTTCTCCGATCCATATTTCGAGGAACCGCGCCACACCGTGCAGGAGTGCAAGGAGAAGGATTACACCTACTCCGCTCCGCTGTACGTGAACGCTGAGTTCGAGAACGGCGACACCGGCGAAATCAAATCCCAGACCGTGTTCATGGGCGATTTCCCGCTGCAGACCCCGCACGGCACCTTCATCATCGGCGGTACCGAGCGAGTGATCGTGTCTCAGCTGGTGCGTTCCCCGGGCGTGTACTTCGACCGTAGCCAGGATCGTACTTCCGACAAGGAAGTCTTCGGCGCGAAGATCATTCCGAGCCGTGGCGCATGGCTCGAGTTCGAGATCGACAAGCGTGATGTGCTCGGCGTGCGTGTGGATCGTAAGCGCAAGCAGTCCGCCATCGTGTTCCTCATGGCCATCGGCATGACCAAGGACGAGATCGCCGACGCCTTCAAGGATTACCCGCTGGTCATGGACGCGCTCGCCAAAGAGACCGTGCAGACCCAGGACGAGGCTCTGACCGATCTGTACCGCAAGATCCGCCCGGCCGACACCCCGACGCCGGAAGCTGGCCGCAATCTGCTGGATTCCTTCTACTTCAACACCAAGCGTTACGATCTGGCCCGCGTCGGCCGTTACAAGATCAACCGCAAGCTTGGCTTGGAGAAGGATATCAACGATCGTAGCCTGTCTCGCGAAGACATCATCTCCACCATCAAGTATCTGGTCACTCTGCATGCCGGCGACACCAAGTTCCCGGGCAAGCGTGATGGTCAGGATGTGGATCTGCGCGTGGACGTCGACGATATCGACCACTTCGGCAACCGTCGTATCCGTCAGGTCGGCGAGCTGATCCAGAACCAGCTGCGCACTGGTCTGAGCCGTATGGAGCGCGTGGTCCGCGAGCGTATGACCACTCAGGATCCGGAGGCCATCACCCCGCAGTCCCTGATCAACATCCGCCCTGTGAACGCCACCATCAAGGAGTTCTTCGGAACCTCCCAGCTGTCGCAGTTCATGGATCAGAACAACCCGCTGGCAGGTGTGACCAACAAGCGTCGTCTGTCCGCTCTGGGTCCTGGCGGTCTGTCCCGCGACCGTGCATCCATGGAAGTGCGAGACGTGCACCCGTCCCACTTCGGTCGTATGTGCCCGATCGAGTCTCCTGAAGGCCCGAACATCGGTCTTATCGGCTCTCTGGCAACCTTCGGCCGCATCAACCCGTTCGGCTTCATCGAGACCCCGTACCGTAAGGTCGTCAACGGCCATGTGACCGACGAGGTCGAATACATGACCGCAGACCGCGATGCCGAGCACGTCATCGCACAGGCCAACCAGGAGCTCGACGAGAACGGCAACTTCGTCAAGAAGCAGGCCCTTGCCCGAGTCGGCGAGGAAGAAGCGGTCGATGTGCCGGTCAGCTCCGTTGACTACATGGACGTTTCCCCGCGCCAGATGGTTTCCGTCGGCGCATCCCTGATTCCGTTCCTGGAACACGATGAGGGCCACCGAGCACTGATGGGTACCAACATGCAGCGCCAGGCCGTGCCGCTGATCGAATCCGAGCGCCCACTGGTGGGCACCGGTGCCGAATGGCGTGCAGCCGTTGATTCCGGTGATGTGATTCTGGCTGAGAAGCCGGGCGTGGTGACCTATGTTTCCGCCGATATCATCCGTGTAATGAACGACGATGGCACCACCAGCTCCTACAAGCTGGCCAAGTTCCGCCGTTCCAACCAGACCACCTGTTACAACCAGGTGCCGCTGATCCACGACGGCGAACGTGTGGAAGCCGGCACCGTGCTGGCCGACGGCCCGGCAACCCAGAAGGGTGAAATGGCTCTGGGCAAGAACCTGCTCATCGCCTTCATGCCGTGGAACGGCTATAACTACGAGGATGCTGTGATCATCTCCCAGCGTCTCGTGCAGGACGACACCCTGAGCTCCATCCACATCGAGGAATACGAGATCGACGCCCGCGAAACCAAGCTGGGTGCCGAGGAGATCACCCGTGATCTGCCGAACGTCGGTGAAGACGCGGTGGCCAACCTCGACGAGCGTGGCATTATCCGCATCGGCGCCGAAGTCGAAGCCGGCGACATTCTGGTGGGTAAGGTCACCCCGAAGGGCGAAACCGAGCTGACTCCGGAAGAGCGTCTGCTGCGCGCCATCTTCGGTGAGAAGAGCCGCGAAGTTCGTGACACCTCGCTGCGTGTGCCTCACGGCGAGACCGGTACGGTGATCGACGTCAAGGAGATCACCCGCGAAGACGCCGAAGAAGACGGCGACGAGCTGCCGAACGGCGTGAATCAGATGATTCGCGTCTACATTGCGCAGCATCGTAAGATCACCCAGGGCGACAAGCTCTCCGGCCGACATGGCAACAAGGGTGTTATCTCCCGCATTCTGCCGGAAGAGGATATGCCGTTCCTCGCGGATGGTACTCCGGTCGACATCATGCTGAACCCGCTGGGCGTGCCTTCTCGAATGAACCTCGGCCAGGTGCTGGAACTGCACTTGGGCTGGATCGCACATGCCGGCTGGGACATCTCCCTCGACCCGGATATCGAAGCCGCTTGGAAGAAGAACATTCCGCAGGGCGCCGAAAAGGGCGAGCCGGGCACCCCGGTGGCAACCCCGGTGTTCGACGGCGTTCGTCCGGAAACCATTAAGGGACTGCTTTCCTGCACCTTGCCGGATCGTGACGGCAACAAGCTGGTCGGAGACGACGGCAAGGCCGTGCTGTTCGACGGTCGTACCGGCGAACCGTACCCGAAGCCGATTTCCGTTGGCTACATGTACATGCTGAAGCTGCACCACCTGGTCGACGACAAGATCCACGCACGTTCCACCGGCCCGTACTCCATGATCACCCAGCAGCCGTTGGGTGGCAAGGCCCAGTTCGGTGGCCAGCGCTTCGGCGAAATGGAAGTGTGGGCCCTCGAGGCCTACGGTGCCGCCTACACGCTGCACGAGATGATGACCACCAAGTCCGATGACGTCGACGGCCGCGTGCGTGTCTACGGCGCCATTGTGAAGGGCGACAACCTGCCGCCGGCAGGCATTCCGGAATCCTTCAAGGTGCTGCTCAAGGAAATGCAGTCCCTGTCCCTGAACGTCGAAGTGCTCAACGCGGAAGGTGTGGCCATCGACATGAAGGACGAGGACGACGATCCGTCTGCTTCCTCCGACGATCTTGGCTTCAACATCGGCGCGCGCCCCGACGCGGTCGCCAAGGCTGACCAGGTTGCGGAAGAGCCTGAATTCCAGTGATCCCATGGCTGGTCGCGTCGTATGAAAACGTGGCGCGACCAGCCTGACGAAACGTGATTAAGCATTAAGAATCGATAGACAGGACAATAGAGTGCTGGACGTCAACGCATTTGACAAACTGAGGATCGGCCTGGCCACTGCCGAAGACATCCGTAATTGGAGCCACGGCGAGGTCAAGAAGCCTGAAACCATTAACTACCGTACCCTGAAGCCGGAGAAAGACGGTCTGTTCGGCGAACAGATCTTCGGACCTACCCGTGACTGGGAGTGCGCCTGCGGTAAGTACAAGCGCGTGCGCTTCAAGGGCATCGTCTGCGAACGCTGCGGTGTGGAAGTCACCAAGAGCCGTGTGCGCCGTGAGCGCATGGGCCATATCGAGCTTGCCGCTCCGGTGACCCACATCTGGTTCTTCAAGGGTGTTCCGTCCCGTTTGGGCTACCTGCTGGACATCGCTCCGAAGGATCTGGAAAAGGTCATCTACTTCGCCGCCTACATGGTTACCAGCGTCGATGAGGAACAGCGTCACGAGGATCTTCCGGGTCTGCAGGACGAGTTCGACAACGACATCGCCAATCTGGAGAAGCGTCGCAACGCGGAAATCGAAGAGCGTGCCAAGAAAGTTGAATCCGATCTGGCCGAACTTGAGGCCGAAGGTGAAGCCAAGGGCTCCGCACGCGCCAAGCTGCGCAACAGCGCCGAGCGTGAAATGGCCGCGATCCGCATCCGTTTCGACGAGCAGATTCAGCGTCTGAGCGCCGTGTTCGACCGCTTCAAGAACCTGAAGCCGGGCGACATGGAAGGCGACGTCGACCTGTGGCGCGAAATGGAAGACCGCTACGGCGACTACTTCGAAGGCTGCATGGGCGCCGAAGCCATCAAGAAGCGCTTGCAGGACTTCGATCTTGAGGCCGCTTCCAAGCAGCTGCGTGAGGAAATCGACACCGGCACCGGCCAGCGCAAGGCCCGCGCCCTGAAGCGTCTGAAGGTCGTCAACGCCTTCCTGACCACCGGCAACAAGCCGGAAGCCATGGTGCTCGACGTGATCCCGGTCATTCCGCCGGATCTGCGTCCGATGGTGCAGCTCGACGGTGGCCGTTTCGCCACTTCCGATCTCAACGACCTCTATCGTCGTGTGATCAACCGTAACAACCGTCTGAAGCGACTGATCGAGCTCGGCGCTCCTGAAATCATGCTCAACAACGAAAAGCGCATGCTTCAGGAAGCCGTCGACTCCCTGTTCGACAACGGTCGTCGTGGACGCCCGGTCACCGGCGCTTCGAACCGCCCGCTGAAGTCCCTGAGTGACATGCTCAAGGGCAAGCAGGGTCGTTTCCGTCAGAACCTGCTTGGTAAGCGTGTGGACTACTCCGGCCGTTCCGTGATCGTGGTCGGTCCGTCCCTGCGCATGCACCAGTGCGGTCTGCCGAAGCCGATGGCCCTCGAGCTGTTCAAGCCGTTCGTCATCAAGCGTCTTGTGGACCTCAACTACGCGCAGAACATGAAGAGCGCCAAGCGTCTTGTGGACCGTGGCGATTCCGAAGTGTGGGGTGTGCTCGAAGAGGTCATCGCCGAACATCCGGTGCTTCTGAACCGTGCACCTACGCTGCACCGTCTGGGCATTCAGGCATTCGAGCCGATCCTGGTGGAAGGCAAGGCCATCCACCTGCCGCCGCTTGCCTGTGCCGCATTCAATGCCGACTTCGATGGCGACCAGATGGCAGTCCACCTGCCGCTGTCCGCCGAAGCCCAGGCCGAAGCCCGCTCCCTGATGATGGCTTCCGACAACATTCTGAAGCCGGCAGACGGCCACACCGTGACCATGCCGAGCCAGGACATGATCCTCGGTCTGTACTACCTGACCACCGTCATCGACGGAGCCAAGGGTCAGGGCCGTGTGTTCTCCTCGCTCGAAGAGGCCGAAATGGCGCTCGACAAGCACGAGATCGACATGCAGGCCAAGGTGCTTATCCGCCTTCCGAAAGACTTCGTGCTTCCGAAGGGTTGGGAACCGAGCGAAATCGAAGTCATCGATCCTGAACCGGGCAGCCCGGCGGTGGTGAAGGAAGAGCGCTTCCACGATGGTTCCGTGCTTTTCGCAACCTCCTACGGCCGCATCCTGTTCAACAGCACGCTGCCGGTCGACTACCCGTTCGTGAACGATCAGGCTCCGAAGAAGCGTCTGAGCAAGATCGTCGACGACATCGCAACCCGTTACTCCACTGCACAGGTGGCTGCAACGCTGGACGCTCTGAAGGATATGGGCTTCACCCGCGCACCGTGGTCCGGTGTGTCCTTCGCGTTCTCCGACGTTATCCAGCCGTCCGAGCGCGACGAGTTCATCGAGAAGTACGAAGCCGAAGCCGACAAGGTCAACGAGAACTACGAAATCGGTATGCTTACCGAAGAGGAGCGCCGCCAGGAACTCATCGACCTGTGGACCAAGTGCACCAGTGAGGTTTCCGAGGCTGTCGAGAAACACTTCGACTCCAAGAACAATCTGGCTATCATCGTGCAGTCCGGTGCACGAGGAAACATGATGCAGATCAACCAGATCGCAGGTATGCGAGGCCTCGTGGCCAACCCGAAGGGCGAGATCATTCCTCGACCTGTGAAGTCCAACTACCGCGACGGCCTGTCCGTGCTGGAATACTTCATCTCCCAGCACGGCGCGCGTAAGGGTCTGGCCGATACCGCACTGCGTACCGCAGAATCTGGTTACCTGACCCGTCGTCTGGTGGACGTCTCCCAGGACGTGATCGTGCGCGAAGAGGATTGCGGCACCAAGCGCGGCCTGACGATGAAGGTCGGCGAGCGTGACGCTGAAGGCAACCTGCATCTCGTCAAGGCTGCCGACGGTGGTCCGTACTCCCGTCTGCTCGCAGCTGACGTGATCGATCCAGCCGACGGCGAAACCGTGCTGTACAAGGCCGGCGACGCACTGTCCATGGACGTGCTCAACGATCTCGTCGCCCACGATGTGGAAGAAGTCAAGGCCCGTTCCGTGCTCACCTGCGATTCCAAGCGCGGTGTGTGCGCCAAGTGCTATGGCTGGTCTCTGGCCACCAACAAGCTGGTGGACGTCGGCGAGGCCGTTGGCATCGTGGCGGCACAGTCCATCGGCGAGCCTGGTACCCAGCTGACACTGCGTTCCTTCCACTCCGGCGGCGTCGCTTCCGCATCCGATATCACCCAGGGTCTCCCTCGTGTTACCGAGCTTTTCGAAGCTCGTACCCCGAAGGGCGAGGCTCCGATCGCGGAGTTCGCAGGCGTGGTCAAGGTGGAAGACACCGAGCGTGGCCGTCAGGTCATGCTGAAGCCGGATGACGAATCCGTCGAACCGATCGTCTACCCGGTGACCCGTCGCGCCCCGATGCTGGTCAAGGACGGCGAGCATGTCGAAGCTGGCACCCAGCTGATCGAAGGCTCCGTCGATCCTAAGAAGATCCTGCGCATCCTCGGCCCTCGTGCCGCCCAGGTGAACATTGTGGAGGAAGTGCACACCGTGTACCGCTCCCAGGGCGTGGATATTCACGACAAGCACATCGAGGTCATCGTGCACCAGATGCTGCGTCGTATCACGGTGATCGATTCCGGCGATACCGACCTGCTTCCGGGTGAACTGGTGGATCAGGCCCGCTTCAAGGCCGCCAATATGAAGGCCGTGAAGGAAGGTGGCAAGCCTGCCGCCGGTCGTCCGGAGCTGATGGGCATCACCAAGGCTTCGCTGGCAACCGATTCCTGGCTGTCCGCGGCTTCCTTCCAGGAGACCACCCGCGTGCTCACCGAAGCCGCCCTGAGCCAGAAGGTCGACGACCTGAAGGGTCTCAAGGAGAACGTCATCATCGGTAAGCTCATTCCGGCCGGTACCGGTCTTGCCCGTTACCGTAACGCCGTGGTCGAGCCCGACAAGGCCATTCGCGACACCATCTACCCGAACTTCGGTTTGGGTGGCGACGAGTCCGATGCTGCCTTCGGCGATGCGGATCTGTCCGAAGTCGACTTCTCCAACATCGATTTCGGCGATCTGAAGCTTGGCGACGACTTCAATCCGGATGACTTCCTGGACGACAATGGTGGTCAGATGGATTTGGGCGACACCCTGTGATCCGAAAGGCGATGATGGAACGACATAACGTCTGAAATCATCCGATAGACATAAAAATGGGGATTGGCTTCAAGCAGCTGATCCCCATTTTTAATACGAAAAAAAACGATTGTTGCGATCATTATGCCAACGGTCGGCATATTACAAAACTGCCTGTATTGCAGAGCGAATTTAATATCGCAAATCAAACGTCAAATTACAATGAGGGTATGAGCTTTCTTCCATATCCGCCGCCGCCTGAACCAGGCTGGTACGACGATGACGCCACCGTAATGCCTTCCTTCGTCGATTCTGCAATGCCGGGAACGGTGCAATCTCAGCCGATGGAGCAGGTTTCCATGTTGCTGGAACCAATCAACGACGAACCGGCCAACGATGATGAGATCGATTGGGATGGCACGGTGCTGTCTTCGGCCTTCACCATGAAGCAGCCGGAGCTGGAATACACGCTTTACAATGAGCAGACCGGTCAGGAAGTGATTATCGACATGGGCGTGCTCTTGGGACGCAAGCCGTCCGTTGAAGTGCCGGAAGGTGCCAAATCCGTGAAATTGGAGGATCCGACGCGCACGATTTCACGCAATCATGCGGCGATCAGCTTCGATCAGGATGGCACGTTATGGATTGAGGATTACGGATCGCTTAATGGCACGTACCTTATTCGAGGCAATGAGGAGACCAAGGTCGAGCACAAGCCTATGAAGTTTGAGGCACCTTGCACGGTTCGTATCGGAGACCAGTTCTTCACGTTCGAGCAGCGCTGATTGAAACGTTGTTTTGCGCATCACCAAGTATGCCGTCAAACCGCAAGGTTTGGGATGACTGAAATGACGGCGCGACAATGAACGATGTCGAGAGTAGAAGAAGGGCTGTACGCGTGAGGATGCGCATACAGCCCTCTTCAACTATTGCGATTCGCTACCTGCCAACTGGCGCTTGCTGACCGGCTATTTGCTACTGGCGCAGGCGGATGGCCGCGTTGACGGCGGAATCATTGAGATTGGCAAGCCAGTCAAGCAGATCCGGGTAGATATTCGGATTGCGTGCGAGGAAGGGGTGCAGCTCCGGAGCCTCGCTCGCGATCTGGGCCATCAGCATCTTGTCTTGCGTGGTCATGGCCAATTCCGCGGTAAAACCGCTATTCGACGCGGCCGGTTCCTGCGGCTGCATGGCGTGCTGGGCGTTGTCCGCGTACGGCTGTGCGTCATATTGCGGCTGATCGTATTGCGGCTGGGCCGAAGAATAATCGGCCACTTCCGACAAATCCGCTGGATTGGTGTACGGTTCGACGTATTCCGTCGAAACGTCGTTCGCCATATTCGATGCCGACGCTTCCATGAACGATTCAGGCTGGTGTTGGACGGTTGCCGGCGTCTGGTATTGCATCTGATGCTGCACGTCCGACGATTGCCGCGGCTGCTGATACTGCGCTTGCGTTTGGGATTGCTGTGCCTGTTCCGGAACGGTTTCGGCATTCCTCTGCATAACGCCTTCCTGCGGAACCGGCCACCCCAATGCGACCAGCTGCTGGCGTGCGCGTTCATCGCCGAATTGGGCGACCCAATGTTTCAGACCAGGGTACGCACGCGGATTGGCAACCACATTCGCGCCGAATTCTGGATTTTCGTAAGCGATTTTCGCCAAGAGCACGGGATCTGCGTTCGGATCCTGCACAGCTGCGGCCGCGGTATCGAAATCGACCATCATGGTCTCCTTATCTCGTGATCTGTAAATATTGTATTGAATGCGCTGAGAACAAAGCGGCAATCTAATCATCGACGCTTGCCATTGCGGGAACATGCGCGTTATTGAACGGTTCGCAACGTCTGCAATGTGCCTTCCTGCAAATCGACGATATCCTCATGATCTCCGATTTTGCTGACGTGCCAATCGATGTCAACCGTAGTATTTGTTGCCGTATCGGCTGCGTTATTCGCTGAATCGTCGCTCGCGCCGCGTTTGCCTCGAAAATGGAAAACGTCGGCAAGCGAAAGTTTGGCGCGCCATCTGCGCAATGTCGGCAATGACTTGAGCATGTACTGGCGTTCCTGCTCAATATCGCGCCAATACTGCTGCACATGCTCCTCGTTGACGGTATTACCGGAGAAGGTTGCGTAATCGGCTTGTGTGCCCAAAGCAAGCAACGTTTCACTGGAAATATCCATCTGGCTTGCGATGGAGACCGCCTGTTCGCTGCGCGTGCCTTGAATGTCAAGTCCGCTTTGCCGGGCGAGCGCCGCCACGGATTGCCATCCTGCTGCCACTCGCTGTTGCGCGCTGCCGTGTTTTCTTGACCGTGCCAATGCGATCGCTTTGATGGCGAGCAGGAGGCCGCATACGATGAGCAGCGTCCACAGTGGACTTCCGTAGATGGCTACTTTTCTTGCGATTCTGCCGAAATGCTGCCAGAAGAGGTTGGTTGACGTTTCGTCAGCCATGCTTCCGCCGATTGAGGACCTGCCTTTGGCTTGGTTATCGTCGCGCAGCGGGTCGGTGAGGGGTACTGGGGGCTGGCGCACCAGATTCTGCGGGTTCGGTGGGGTGAGGTTCTGGTTTTCGTCGGGGACTTTGGTTTCCTTTGGCGTCGGGTAGAACGCCACCCAGCCGTAGCCGTCCAGTTTGATTTCCACCCATGCGGTCACGTCGTTGCCGGTGAATTCGATGACGGTGTTTTTCCCTTGTTTTTCGGTGCGGTTTTCGCTGATGTCGCCTTCATCGTCTTTTGGTAGGAATCCAAGCACCACTCGGCTTGGAAGTCCCAGGCTGCGTGCCATGAGTGCCATTGCGGAGGCGTATTGTTCGCTGTCTCCGACCATGGCCGTTCCGGCGAGCAGCTGGTCGATACGGTAGTTGCCGTGGCCGGCGGTAGACGGGTAATCGCCGCTCAAGCCGTGCGAGAACCAGCCTGATTCCTTGAGTTTTTCGGCGATGGCCTGGGCTGCTTCGCCGCCTTTGGATTGGCCGCCGGCTATGGCTGTGGCGAGTTTGTCCACACAGTCGGGCACGTCTTCGGCTTTAGGCTGGCTGATGGAGGCTGCGTTGGCTTTGGCGATTTGCTTGTCGGTGGGAACTGCTGGCATGATGCCGGTTTCCGTGTAGGTGAGGCCTTCGGAGGTGCGTGAGGGATAGATGGCCGACATGGTGTCGCTGTTGTAATAGAACGAGTCGGCGTTTTCGCTGTTGTCGAAGGTCACGCTCGATGCGGCTCCGGCCATGGGCAGCCAGTAGTCGCTCAGGCCTTTGTTCACGGTGAATGTTGCGGTGAATTTCTTGCCTTCGGCGTTGTTGGTGATGGAGGTGCCGACGCGATGGTAATTGGAGGAGTCCGACGACATGGTGGAATCGGACAGGTTCCATACGTTGCCATCGAAACGGTCCATGACCGCTAGCCGCACGCTCGAACCTGCGGGCAGGTTTTCGACGGTGAGGAGCACATCGTCCTTGCTGTTTTTGATGTACGAACGCATGCCGCTCAACGGGCTTGTGTAATCGTACGGGCTGAGCGGCGGATCGTAATGGTCGCGCAGAATGGTGCGGTCCTGGCCGACGGCAAGGCATCCTCCGATCGCCAATGCGATGGAAATAACCACGATTACCACGGAACTGATCCAACGTCCCAATTCCAGTAATTTCCAACGTGCACTGATCCAAATCACGAGCACAAGCGCCATTGCGATGCCGACGAATATGCGGTAATAGCCGGAAGATGAGCCAAGCAATGCGCAGATCGCAAGATTGGCGATGACGGGAACGATGGCGATCATGGTGAATCTGCCATCTTCCGTCACTGCGAAAATGCCGGTGAGCAGCGCGAACCACAGGCAGATGGTCCATACTGCAAGCAGACAGCCATCCGTGGTGCCGGTTGGAGGTTCGACCGACAGGATGAATTTGAAGGAGCCGAGCGTCTGCATCCATCCTTGCGTAAGCGTACGCAGGGTTGGGATGAAGTGTGTGATGGTGGTGTCGTTGAGGAACAGAACCGGGCCGACAACCAGTTGCGCGACGGCCGTGAACAGTATCTGCCACCAGAGGCGGAGCGCGGGAACCGTGCCTGCGAGCGCCACGAGTGATCCGATGATGGTGGCTGGAATGGCGGCGAGGGCCCAGGATGCGGCTGATCCGTAGACGTCGATGAGGTTGCTGGCTGCGGCGAGGGTGAGCAGGGCTGCTACGAGCAAGCTTGCGTATTGCGAGGCGCGTGGTCGGTGTAAGTAGGGAAGGACTTGCGATTTGCCGTCTCGTGACATCCAGATGGCGGAGTGTGTGGAGTCGGCCCATGAGCCTGTTCCGGTGCCTGTTTCCGTGAAGGTGCCGGTGGATGATTCGGTGAAGGTGTTGCCGAATCCGGTGGTGTGGTCGGCGCGGGTTTCGCCGGTATTGGCGTTGATGCTGTGTTTGCTGAATCCTGCGGTGCTCATGCCAGTACCCTCATGATCATTGGAAGATCGTCTAGGTTTCCTACGGTCGCCAGGGTGAAGTCGGCGTATTGTTTGATGGCGCGTGGTTGCCCGATGGCGGTTTGCAGTACCACGCAGGTTGCTGATCGGGGGAGCGCGAGCGCTATGTGTTTGATCTCGTCGATGCTTTTGAGCCTGCCGACGGTGATGTAGTAGAACGATGAGTCGGGGGTGTGGGTGAGGGTGGTTTGTGCGAGGTTCGGATTGTCGTTGATGTCGGGGGTAATGGCGCTGCATCCGTCGAGGAATTCCGTGGAGTTGCATGGCGTGGCGTGTTCGTTTCCCGCATGGGAGGTTACCGGGCGGTTTTGGAGCAGGCATTGCACGCCGATGGATGCGTGGACGGATACCGCCAGTTCGAATTCGTCGGAGCTGAGGTAGTCGTCTGGGTTCACGCTGATGGTCAATGCGGTGTTGGTACGTCGGGTTGCTTCGTATTGGCGGATCATCAGTGCTCCCGTTTTTGCGGAGCTGAGCCAGTGCACGTTGCGCACGTCGTCGCCCGGCTCGTATTCGCGCAGTCCGTAGAAGTCGAGGTCGTCGTCGACGATTTCGCCGCTGGGCTGACCTTCGAAGTCTCGCGGAATTCCGGCGTTGAGTGTGTTCAGCATGACGGTTTGCGGGTGGATGAACACGTTGATTTGGTCGGCGAGTTTCTTTTCGTGCCGTACGAGTCCGAATGGGTCGCCTTTGCGTATGGAAAGCGGTCCGACCGGCAACATCGCGCGGGAGACGGCGGTGAATTCCACGGTTGTTTGGTGTGATTGGCCAGCGGTGAGCATGGGGATGGAGAATCGTTCGTGATTGTCGCCGATGGACAGGTCGCCTCGTGCGGATGTGGTTGGCGTGTGTCCCGGATTGTCGACGCACACGTCGACTTTCACGGTGTCTGACACGGTGACTCGCCTTCTGGACACGTCTATGGTGGCAGTGAACGACGTGTTGCCGAGCGACAGCATGATGGCGGCGACCATCATGCAGACGAATATGATCGCCATGGCCAGCAGTTCATGCCATCCGAGGATCGTGAACGCTATGAGCGAGGCGATGGTGAGTCCGGTCACGGCCCATCCGAGTGGTGACACATATGAGGTGACCAGTCGTTTGATGCGATGCTTGATGCGTCGCAGGGATCGTTGCATGGTTCTCCTGCGTTGCATGGTTTTGGATTGTCGCATACTTGACCTTTCGGGGGTTTGTGAACGTTTCGTGCGGTTGTGCGCTTCTGTCGTGCTGCGCGTGCAGCTGTGTCGGGTATACGTTTCAGACGGTGGCGCCTACGGTCGGTGCAGGTACGTTTTCGAGGATCTGTTCGATCATCTGTTCGGGGGTGTATCCGGCGAACGTGGCCTCTGCGGTGAGCGTGATGCGGTGCGCGAGCACGGCGACCGCCAGCTGCTTCACATCGTCGGGTACCGCATATCCGCGATTGTTGGACGCCGCCCACACGCGGGCGCATCGGGTCAGCGCGAGTGCGCCTCGCATGGACGATCCGACTTGGATGCGTTCGTTGTGGCGCGTCGCTTCCACCAAGCGCACGATGTATTCGAGGATCGCGTCGTCAAGATGAACGGTTTCGCTGATGGCACGCATGCGTAGCACGTCGTTGCCGGTGAGCACCGCATGCACAGTGGATGCACGGTCGGTGACGTTGACATGCTTGAGAATGCTTACGCTCACGTCATGGCTCGGATAGCCGATGGTTGTTTTGATGAGGAAACGATCCATCTGCGCTTCCGGTAGTTTGTAGGTGCCGAGCTGTTCGATGGGGTTCTGGGTGGCGATGACCATGAAAGGCTGCGGTACCGCGTGGGTTTCGCCGTCGACGGTGACTTTCTGCTCTTCCATGACCTCGAGCAGCGCGGACTGTGTTTTCGGCGAGGCTCGGTTGATTTCGTCGGCAAGCACGATGGATGCGAAAATCGGGCCTTCGCGGTATTCGAATTCGCCGTTTTTTTGGTCGTAGTAGGTTACGCCGACCACGTCGGAAGGCAGTAGATCCGGAGTGAACTGGATGCGCTTGAACGACATGTCGATGGAGTTGGCGAGGCCTCGGGCCAGCTGCGTCTTGCCTGTTCCGGGGTTGTCTTCAAGCAGAATGTGGCCGCCGACAATCATGGCGGTGGCGCATTGGCGGATCGGTTGTTCCTTGCCGACCACGACCTGGGAGACGCTGTCGACCAGTTTGGCGAACTGGTTGTGGAATTCGGTGATGTCGGCCTGTGGTGCGGACATCATGGACGAGGTTGCGGCTGGCTGCGCGGGCTTGGCTTGCGATGTCGTGGCCTGCGGGAATTGGCGTGGTGCCGCTGCCGGAATTGGCTGCGATTGCGGCAACGGTTGTTGCATCTGCACCGGCTGTGCCGGTTGCGCCTTCATGGGGTGCGTTGTTGGAACCGTAGGCATTGCAGGCCTGGAGGGCGTTGCGTTGTATGCGCTGAGCACGGTGTCTTCATCGTCGCCGCTTTGCTTCTGCCGATGCGTCGGCAGGCTTGGAACTTGGAATGCGGGGCGCATCTGCGGATTGCCAGGCTGTTGCGGCTTGTTCATATGGTGCCCGATGGAACCCAGCTGGGTGGCGTCGTCATCGTTTTCGTTGCTCATGGGTGCTCCTTGCTTGCTTCTATTGGTCGTATTGATGATTGGTTGTCGATATTGGATTGTTCGTCGAGATTGCCATACCGGCTAGCGATTGGCGTAATAGGCCAGGCCTCTCACCCACGGCTTGCTTTTTCCATCGATGGTGGAAAGAGCTACGGATGAAGCCGTAGGGGCGTCACTTTGCCCTGATCCCGACTGGTCCGGATTGGAATCAGGCTTAGGATCGGGGGTCGGTTCGTTATAGCGGTCGGAGTCTTTGATCGTTGATCCGTCTGCCTCGTTGTTGAGTGCCGGGTCTGGACCGGTGACTTTAAACTTCCATGTGTAGTCAACCCCCGTTGGTAGCTTTTCGGCGTTCAACTGACTGGTACCTTGGGCCCAAGGGATTTCGTATGTTTTGCCACCTCCGGTGAATACGAAAGAGTAGCTGCCAATTTGATTCCATGTTTTCACCGATCCGCCGGCGACCTTGATGAGATTCGTGTCATTGGCATCCCAGGAAAGGGTCGGCATGGTAGTGATTTCCGCTTTAATTTTGTTGCCGACGGTATTGCTGTTGGCAGTTTCAGGGGTGCTGATATGTGACGTATCAATGAAGTATTGCTGAACATTTACCGTATCGCAGGTGCTCCAGTTACCGGAAAGCGGCCATTCTGCTCTGTTCTCGTGAAGATCAGCATTGTAATAATCCTTGGCCCTTACAACAAAGCCTGTGACGCGCCCTTTTTTGGACCAGGTCGCCACACATGTATTGTTGCTGAGTTCCAGCTTCACATTGGTTGGAGGGTCGACTGCTGTGAAGGGCGAAACGGATGTTTCGCTGCTCGACGAACCACTGCGTTCCGTGACCACGGTAATCGTTGGCTTAATCTCTTTGTAATACCACTCGTTCTTGATGTCGAATTCGACGGAATAGTCCGTGGCATTGGTCTCTACGGATCTGTCTTCGTCTCTGATACTTACCGTAATCGACTGGTATTTCGAGTTACGGGCGTCATTGATCCGCCCGCTCACCACAATCTTGTCGCCATTCTGCACTGCGGAGATGGTTGGTTTGTCAGGCTTACTCCAAGGCGAAACGGCATTGGACACGGCGGATGGCTGACTCCAGTTCATTTTGTTATGCGCCTTGACCGTGGCGGTATAGGATGCGCCGTTGGTAATCGCATTGTCGTCGAATTTGAACGTGAAGCTTGTACCTTCAACCTTTTGCGTCGGATTCGCTATATTGGATCCATTTAACGTCACCTCATAGCCGTCGACGGCGGAGAAATTGCCTTCCGGAGCTTTCCATGTGACAACGACGGTGTTCCTGCCGGCTTCGGCCTTCACATCGGTCGGCGCGTCCGGAAGCTTGTCAGGTGTGCCTTCCACGCTGTTCGACTCCTTCGACCAGCCGACCTCATTCTTGGCCTGCACCTTGAACGAGTACGTCTTGCCGTTCTTCAAGCCGGTAATCTGGCAGGAGGTCACGGAACCGCACGATTTCTCGCCGGAACCGTCGCCGTTCCACGTCACCTTGTATTCGCTGATCGGGCTGCCGTTCGAAGAACCGGCCGTCCAACTCAGATTCACCGCGCCATCCTGCGGGTCTCCCGCGATGGGGGAGAGCAGAGGCGCATCCGGCCTGTCCATTACCGAAACGTTGATGGTGCCTGTTATCTCACGTTCCTTCGTATTGGTGGCATCACGCACGTTGACGATCACCTTGTTGGTGCTCGCGCCGATGTCGGAAGCTGCGCTGATCGACACCACACCGTTTGACGGACAGTCCACGGTCAGCTTCGACGCGCCGTCGGACGTACATCCGGTCACGGTCAATGCGGAATCGGGGAACGGATTGTACGCGTCGGCAAGCAGGTTCACTTCCTCGCTGCTTCCCGCCTTGACCTTCACGGTTTTCGCGTTGATGCGTGCCAAAGGCCTGTTGGAGGTCGTCACACGAACCGTGACGCCCGCGTTCACCGTGCCCTTCGAATATTGGATTGAAATGGGCACGCTCACCGTGGTTCCCGGCGACGTGGTTTTGTCGGCGGACACGGTCAGTTTGCCGTTAGAACTCACTTTGGCGCTCACCTGGTCGGAATCAGCGCCACCCGAATACGTGTACTGTTTTTCGTCGTCGTATAGGTCGGACGCCGAATGGGTCAACGCGGTCAGGTCGATGGTGGTGGCGCTCTCGCCGGCGACCACGTCGATGGTGGACGAAGAGAACGTCGGCGCGGGCACGTCGCGCCCGATCACGGTGATCGGCAACGTCAACACTGCCGAATTGATGATTTTCACCTTGTCGTTCTTGTCGCGCTTGCCATCCACCGCGGTGAAAGTGATGGATGCAGGGCCGGAGTAGTCCTTCGGCGCGGTGAACTTCAACGTCTGGTCGTTCGCATACAGGTCGCCGTCCGCGGCTTTCGTGGCGCTTACCGAATCGGCGCCGTCCACATACGCGGTCTTGCCTGCGCCCACACGCACGTAATCGGCGATATTGATGGTGATCGTCTCTCGCGCGTTCACCTTCAAAGCCGGCGCTTTCGGCCGAAGGGCCGGCGGAAACACGCCATATGCGGGCACTTGGATGAACGCCGTGGACGTGATGTCATACGTCGTGTTGATCACGGTGTATGGCACGGCTCGCGCCTCGTCCGTCAATTCCACGGTAATGGTCGTGGACTTGTCTCCGCCTTTGACATGCGCATGGTCGGTGGCCGAATCATCAACGGCCACGTGCAGTTCGTCGGCGCTGCCGGAAGGGTTCGCAATCCATTGCGAAACGTCCACGTCGACCGATTTCTTGTCGATCGTCGCCGAAGAAGGCACACGGTAGTCGTATGCGGTCGGCGGTTCGATGGTGGCGTTGCCATCGACGTTCACCGTCAGCGTTGCTGTGTCGGACAATCCCGCTTTGTCTTTGACCGTATACACCACGTAATAGGTGCCCGTCTGCTGCGGTGTGGTGAAGGCGAGCGCATTATCCACTACGTTCACATTGCTGATGTCTTGCGATTCGACGTCTTTGCTGACGGTCAGGTCGGTGTTGTCTCCGGAAATGTCGTTTTGCGCCACGGGTACGGTTGCTGCAGTGTTGGGG
>CXQN01000067.1_pt1 | contig 17297 bp, 15 predicted proteins | sample 591481 | NCBI WGS metagenome assembly CXQN01 (sample SAMEA3491295, study PRJEB9169) | human gut metagenome | biome: ENVO:mammalia-associated habitat; material: ENVO:feces | place: Bangladesh | collected 2010-04-07
GTGAAACAGATTCAATTTATGTGATTATATCCACTATAGATAAGGATTGTATTCTGATATATCTCACATGAGATTTGGATTTTCAAAAATAGGTAATTTGCTTTCTTCTGCGCAATATGAGATAATTAATGCAACGTGGCGCCATGATTTCTGTAACGTTATCCCTCAAAGCTGAGGGTGGTCCCACGCGCTTTGGCGCGTTTGTAATATGCAACAGAACCTATAAAAGGAAATAATCATGCGTAGTCATGAGAAGCGGGCGAATGTGTGCCCGCAAACACAGGGCAAATATTTGGTTTCAGTAGTGTCGGCCGTTGTTTTCGCGCTTGCGTCGCTGTTCGGAACACTGTTGTTCTCTGCAGATACGGTTGCGGTTGCCGCCGAATCTCAGGCGGTTGCGCAAGTGGGCAACGTAACCTACACGAGCGTGCAGGAAGCGATTGGCCATACGTCGATGAAGAACGCGACGGTCACATTGTTGGCTGACGTTGCGGAAAGCGTTACGATTACGCCTCCGAAAGGCGTGCGAAACGTAACGTTTGACTTGAGCAGTCATGTGCTGCAAGCCGATGGATCCGCTGCGATCACTGTGCCTGCAAACATGCAGCTCATCATCACCGGATTGGGTACGGTTGCGGGCGGAACACAGCCTGCAGTCGATTGTCGTGGCGCATTGCGTGTGGAAAGTGGCACGTTCACCTCGGACGCGACGCTGATGCGGTTTGCCGAAACGGATGGGACTTCCGCGCAAGGCAGTTTTTCGGGTGGAACGTTCACCGCGCCGACGCTATTCAACCTGTTGGATGACGCTAAAAATCTTGGCTATGTTACCGTTCGTGGCGGCGAATACTGGGGCATGATTCCAGCTGGACTGAACACGCTCGCCTTGTTGAGCGGCTCGTTCTCCGACACGTCGAATCTTGCGCCGTACTTGGCTGACTCGCTTGGGCTGATTCCGGGCGGCACTAGCGGTGATGGTACGGGTGACGGAATGTTCCATGTTGGCGATCTGGCGATTTCCAGCAAGCAGACTTCGGTGGAATTGGATCCGGCGAGCGGCCTTCAGCGGCTGAGTGATGACGACCTACTGACCTTGACGGGAACGCAACTGAACGGCATCGCCGACTACCGCCTTGTGGCGGATAGTGACCAGTTGCAGGCGTTGAACGATCAGATCGATCGCGCAATACAGGCGGTTGGAAAGAGGAAAGCCTTCGAAGCCGTGAGCCAGAACATCACCATCACCGCCGTGCGCAATGGTGTGGATGATGTTATAGATACAAACTCGAGTGGGGGAGCGGGCCCACAGTTGCGCACCTCCGACCATGATGGCATAAGCACTCAAGTGACGGTAGCCATCAAAGCCGTCGCCGAGCCAGAAGAACCAGAAGAACCTGGCAAACCCGGCGATCCAGAAAAGCCAGAGAAGCCGGAAATGCCTCGCTCCGGATCCGCAGTGCAGGCGCTCGCCATCATCTCGCTGCTACTGGTGATCGCTTCCGCAATTTGCGTATATGCAACGGCCCGTCTGCGGTCGTCGCGTATGCACAACTAGTATTTTCCGCCCTTTTCTTGGGCTATATAGACGCAAAACGCTAGTAATGCAGACATGAAACCGCACTCCGATCATCGGATCCGAATTTCTTCAATCCGACGATCGGAGTGTTGTTTTGTGATCCGGCTTCTCGAAGTGCTGAGGCACACACACCGTTAACCCTTCTCCTTTGGAGGAAGAAGGCTCTTATGCCTATGGCAAGGCTGGAATAAAGAACAGGATTTGGTGCTGTCGCGCCGTGGAACCGATCCGTTTGTTGACGCCTTCACTGATTCGCTAGGTTCTTCTCTTGGGCTGAAAGAGAGGCACTTTTGGCGGAGGCTGTGAAGGCGTTTCCGTTGGGTACATACGTTTTTCCGTACTCTTTACATGTTTGCCGTCTTGCCTCGTATGCAAAGTAGCATTGTCTAATCGTTATTATTTCTGACAATAAAGTATGAGATCAGCAATGCGTTGATTGCTGATCAATGCGAAGGCCACTAAATCCTTATAGGTGTCTTACCTCCTCCATACTCTATGATGCACCCGTCTACGGGGGATGGAATACTGATACTGTGGTTAGGCAGAGGCTCGGATGGCTGTCCCTTAAGTCTTTGATGAGCATGGCAATCTGTGCTTTGTGAGGGATGAATTGAGGACTATGTATATGCTGGATTATCCTCTCTCTGGAAGCATCTGTGCTGGTAATGCTTGGCGGTGTGAAAAGCGTGGATTTTCTTTACTCGTGAGGTCTATCTGAGTATGAAGATTGCATTCATTGGGCATAAACGCATCCCCTCCAGAGAGGGTGGCATTGAGATCGTGGTCGATGAGCTGGCTACGCGAATGGTCGATCGTGGACATCAGGTCATTGCATATAACCGTAGCGGGCACAACGTCGCCGGATCCGAATTCGACGGCGTGGCCAATGGGCACGGCAAACGATTTTCCTATCACGGGGTGAATGTTGTTTCCGTTCCCACCATTGAAGGCAAGGGACTTGCCGCACTATCCTCTTCTTTTTTCGCCACACTACAAGCTATCAGGGCCAAACCGGACGTGATTCACTATCATGCCGAAGGTCCCTGCGTCATGCTGCGTCTGGCGCATTGGGCGGGCATTCGCACGGTAGCGACCATTCACGGTCTTGACTGGCAGCGTGCCAAATGGGGCAAGTTCGCTTCCACATATCTCAAGTTCGGAGAACGTACCGCAGCGAAATGCGCCGACGAGGTGATTGTGCTGAGCCGCAACGTGCAGGATTACTTCCATGAAACATATGGACGCGAGACACGGTTCGTTCCCAACGGCATCGAGCGTGGCGAGCGGGTGCCGGCACAGGAGATCACGGAACGGTTCGGCTTGGCGAAAGACGGTTACATACTGTTTTTGGGACGTATCGTGCCGGAGAAGGGCGTGCATTATCTGATCGACGCGTTCAAACGGCTGGATACGGACAAAAAGCTGGTGATTGCGGGCGGTTCGTCTGATTCCAACGAGTATTTTGAGCGGATCAAACAGCAGGCGGCCGGGGAGCCGCGGATCGTGTTCACCGGTTTTGTCGAGGGGCGCACGTTGCAGGAGCTGTACAGCAACTCATATATATATGTGCTGCCCAGCGATTTGGAGGGTATGCCGATGAGTCTGCTGGAGGCGATGAGTTACGGCAACTGCTGCCTGACTTCCGATATTCCCGAGTGCACGGAGGTGGTGGAGGACAAGGCCGCCACGTTCGCGCACGGTTCCGTGGATTCGTTGCGGGATTCGTTGCAGGGGCTGTTGGAGGATCCGCAGGCCGTGCAGCGATACAAGGCTGATGCGACCGGTTTCATTACCAGCAAATACGACTGGGACGCGGTGACGGAACGGACGCTGGCCATATATGCAACCGACGAAGAGAACCTGTAAAGAAAGGAATCATGATGACTGCAGTCAGTTTTGAAGGGAAAACAATTCTAGTTACGGGAGCTGCTGGTTTTATCGGATCGAATTTAGCGGAGCGTTTGCTAGGAACGATTCCCGCAGTGCAGGTCATTGGACTGGATAACGTTAATGATTATTATGATGTTCATCTAAAATATGCCCGTTTGTCCGAGTTGGAACAGTACGAGCGGTTTGAGTTCATTAAAGCGGATTTATCCGACAAGAAGGCCATTGATGCTTTATTTAGTCGGTATCAGCCGGAAATCGTCGTAAATCTTGCCGCTCAGGCTGGTGTCCGTTATTCCATTACTCATCCCGATGCTTATATTCAGTCCAATCTTGTAGGTTTTTTCAATATCCTTGAGGCATGTCGTCATCATCCTGTTGAGCATTTGGTATATGCGTCGAGTTCGTCGGTTTACGGTGGCAATACGAAAGTACCATTTTCCACGAGCGATAAAGTGGATAATCCGGTTAGTCTGTATGCGGCTACGAAGAAATCCAACGAATTGATGGCACATGCATACAGTAAGCTGTATGACATTCCTTCCACGGGACTGCGTTTCTTTACGGTCTATGGGCCGGCCGGCCGGCCAGACATGGCATATTTTGGTTTCACCAATAAATTGATTAAAGGTGAGACGATAAAGATTTTCAACTATGGTAATTGCAAGCGTGATTTTACGTACATTGACGATATCGTCGAAGGCATCGTTCGTGTGATGCAGAAGGCTCCGGATCGTTCCACAGGGAATGATGGGCTTCCCGTACCGCCATATGCCGTGTACAACATTGGTAATGGTCATCCTGAGAATCTATTGGATTTCGTGACTATATTGCAAGAGGAACTGGTCCGGGCCGGTGTACTACCGGAAGATTATGACTTTGAGGCACATAAGGAACTGGTTCCGATGCAGCCGGGTGATGTTCCGGTCACCTATGCTGATACGAGTGCTTTGGCGCATGATTTCGGCTATCGTCCGGGTACATCCCTGCGTGAAGGGCTACGTCGGTTCGCCGAGTGGTATGCGGGTTTCTACCACACTTCCGATAAGAAATAACTTTTATCAAAAAATTAGAAAAGGACAAGAAAATGCGTGACTTTGGTTCGTTGAAGATTGCGATTGCGGGTACCGGCTATGTGGGGTTGAGTTTGGCCGTATTGCTGGCGCAGCATCATCATGTCACGGCGGTGGACATTATCCCGGAGAAAGTGGATTTGATCAATAACCGCAAATCACCGATTCAGGATGATTACATCGAAAAGTATCTGGCCGAGAAGAATCTGAATTTGATTGCGACGCTGGATGGCGAAAGTGCTTACAAGGATGCGGATTTCGTGGTGATTGCGGCTCCGACGAATTACGACTCGAAGAGGAATTTCTTCGATACGTCGGCGGTCGAATCAGTGATTGACTTGGTGATGAAGTCAAACCCGGATGCGGTGATGGTCATTAAGTCCACGATTCCGGTCGGCTATACGAAGTCGATTCGTGAAAGGACCGGTAGCGGGAATATCATCTTCAGTCCCGAGTTCCTGCGTGAGAGCAAAGCCCTGTACGACAACCTGTATCCCAGCCGCATTGTGGTCGGTACCGATTTGAATGACCCAAAGCTTGTGGAAGCCGCGCATATGTTCGCTGCGCTGCTGCAGGAGGGGGCAATCAAGGAAAATATCGATACCCTGTTCATGGGATTCACCGAAGCCGAGGCGGTGAAGCTGTTCGCGAACACGTATCTGGCGTTGCGAGTGGCGTATTTCAACGAGTTGGATACGTATGCTGAGGCGAAAAGCCTTGATACTCATCAGATCATTGACGGTGTGTGCTTGGACCCGCGCATCGGCACGCATTACAATAATCCAAGTTTTGGGTACGGTGGTTATTGCCTGCCGAAGGATTCGAAGCAGTTGCTGGCGAATTACCGGGATGTGCCTGAAAATCTTATTCAGGCGATTGTGGAGTCGAATCACACTCGTAAGGACTTCATCGCCGATCGAGTGCTTGCGAAGGCCGGATATTATGAGGCGAACAGCGAATATGACAAGGATGCCGAGCATCCAGTGACGGTTGGTGTGTACCGGCTGACGATGAAATCGAACAGCGACAACTTCCGCCAGAGCAGCATTCAGGGCGTGATGAAGCGGGTGAAGGCCAAGGGTGCAACCGTGGTCATTTATGAACCAACGCTGGAGAATGGTTCCACGTTCTTCGGCAGCTTGGTCGTCAATGATTTGGAGGAGTTCAAGAAACGATCGGATGTGATTATCGCAAACCGATATGATAGCTGTCTCGACGATGCGCGGAACAAGGTCTACACGCGTGATCTGTTCAAGCGTGACTGAGGTTATTCATCATGAGTAATAGGATTTGTTTTGTAATGCCCACTATGAGCGGCGGTGGTGCGGAACGAGTTGTGTCCGTACTTGCGAATGAGTTTATCAAAGCGGGATACGACGTTACGTTGATGCTGACCAACGGCACTCAAATCGTGTATGACTTGGATAAGCGTATTCATATTGATACGGGATGCGTGACTCGGAAGTTGGGCTTTATCGGGCAAGTTCGAGCTATAAGAGAGAAAATGAAGGCCGTTCCGGAAATGGCTTTTATTTCTATGATGGACGACCAGAATCTTTTCACACTTCTTGCGGGGATCGGACGAAAAAACAAGGTTATCATATCGCAGCGTAATGATCCTCATCGGGCTTTTGGGAATAGAAGGTTCATATCTAAGATTCATCCTTGGTTATATACGTGTGCTGATAAGGTAGTTTTCCAGACTTATGATGCCCGCGATTTCTATCCTAAATACGCTAGGCGCAAGTATCATGTTATATTGAATCCATTAAATGAGAAACTTCCTATTCGCGAAGTGTCCAATCGCAGTAAGCGTGTAGTGACGGTTTGTCGTTTGCATGCACAAAAGAATCTTGCTCTGGCAATCGATGCGTTCAAGGAACTGAATTCTCGTTTTCCTGAATATGTATTTGAAATATATGGGGAGGGCGAGAAAGAAAATGAATTACGGCGTCATGTTCATGATATTGGGCTTGACGGGAAGGTTTTATTTAAAGGTTTCCGCAAAGATATCTATGATTGCATCTACGATGCCACGATGTTTGTCCTTTCCTCGGATTTTGAAGGATTGTCGAATTCGATGATTGAAGCTTTGGCGTTAGGGATTCCCACTATTGCCACGGATTGTCCCATTGGCGGCTCTCGTATGGTCATCGAAAACGGTGCCAACGGATATCTTGTACCTATACGGAACAAGGAACGGCTTGCAGATGCGATGATTGACATTGCTTCGCATCCAGATGTGCAACGGCGGTTCAGTGAACAGAGTTCATTGTTAAGACAAAAACTTTCGGCGCCAAGCATAGCGAGGCAATGGTTGTCGGTTATTCAATCTGCATAGATTCCGACTAAAGGTGAAGGAGAAATGATGCGAGTTTTGGTTACTGGTGCTAATGGATATCTTGGACGTGGAATCGTTGATGAGCTTCTTGCGCTCGGTAACGAGGTCGTTGCGACCGATTTGTCTTGTGATCGTGTGACTAGCAAGGCCAAGCGTGTAGAAGGGAATTTGTTTGAAGTGAAGGACCCCTACCATTACTTCAATGAGCCGGATGTATTGTTGCATTTGGCATGGAGAGATGGTTTTGTGCATATGTCTTCGGCGCACCTTGAGGATTTGCCCAAACATGTTGCCTTCCTGACTCAAATGTGCGAATCGGGTATTCAGCAAATCGCCTGTATGGGGAGCATGCATGAAATCGGATTTCATGAAGGAAGCATTCATGAGGATACTCCTTGCTGGCCGATGAACATGTATGGTATTGCAAAAAACGCATTGCGTGATGCCTTGCAGATAATAGCCAAACAGAATAATGTAATGTTTCAGTGGTTGCGTGGATATTACATTGTTAGCAATACGCGGTATGGTAATTCAATATTTTCTAAGATTGTGGCAGCAGCACAGGATGGAAAGAAAGAGTTTCCTTTCACAATGGGGAAAAATCAATATGATTTCTTGGACTATCCGCAATTTTGCCAACAGGTAGCACTGGCGATCAGTCAGCACGATGTTCTTGGAATCATCAATATTTGTTCGGGTGAACCGGAAAAGCTATCGGATCGAGTTGAGCGGTTCATTCGCGAAAATGATCTTGATATTAAATTAAAGTATGGTGCATTCCCCGATCGCCCTTACGATGCCAAGGCAGTTTGGGGGGATAATACCAAAATAAGCTCTATCGTCAAAAAATTAAAGGATGATAAGGCATGAAAGATTTACTATAATAGAGTAAAAATCGACAAACAACCTACTACTGGAAACCGGAAATGAGTTACAGAAAAAAAACGCAAATAATACAGTATGGGCTGTTATATGTAATGCTTCTTATTCCGGGGAGCTGTGCCGTTTCACGTTATTTGAACACCACGATACTGTATGGCGTAGTGTGCGGTTCATACTTTTTATTGTTATTGTTTTCAAAAAAATATAGAGATGCTTATATTCCATGGTTTTGCGTGCTTCTCTTATTGGCGACGATAACTATTCGCGCAAAGACAAACGGTGTCGGTCCGCTCAGTTTTCTTGAGAACATTTCGATGCTTATTATTACATATATTGCTATAGCATTTGATAAGCAATGGTTCCTTACGAGATTTGTCAAAATAGTTTCGGTATTTGCTGTTATCAGTATTGTTTTTTGGGCAGTTTTCTGTATATTTCCAAGCCTTGTGGATCTTTGGCCAGCGACAACGTTTTGGACGCAGAATTTAGGTACTGGGCAGTGGGCCACTGTCTTGCATGGAAAAGGATTGTGGTTCTATTCATATTTGGAAATACATGCGACACGAAATTGTGGTTTCTATACAGAACCTGGCGTGTACCAAATTGTTCTTAATGCTGCGCTGTTCATTCTTCTGTTTTGGAAAGACAAACTAAGACTGAAAAATGAAAAACAATATCGAACATTAGTGTCGATTATTTTTATCACTCTGATAACGTGTCAGTCCACTACAGGGTACATCGCTATGATAGTGATTCTTGCCTGCTTCTTCTGCATGCATTCACGCGAAAGCAATGCACTTGGATTTAAGACGAATATGCTTTTGCTATTGGTTGTTTCGGGTGCAGCAGTACTTATTGATTACTTAATTCGGGGAACTGACAGCATATTGTATATTCAAGTAATCAATAAGATATTTGGAGGAACTGCGTCAGGAATTAATATTTCCGATAGCACGGGTCAATACCGCATGGAGACTGTTCAAGCCAGTTTTCAGGCGCTGAGTGAAGATTTATTTGGTATTGGATTTGATAGATTTAATACCATACGGGATAGTATTGATCCAGCAGCTGTTGCAGCAAGTATAGCAACATATGCAGCGGTATATGGAATCGTTTTTTGGCTATTGATGATGGTCACTATTTTTCTCCCTGTTTTCATGCGAACGAAAAAGCCACTTTTAATATTGATTTTCATTTTCATGTTTGTCAATTCGACGGTCAGTGAGACGTACCTGTTTTATCCGGGATTGATGTTATTTCCTATTTATCTAACCACGCGAAATACAGTCGTTTCGTTTCCTCAGCAAATTATGACAGGCAAGTTGAAAACTTTTTCGGTATCCCGAAATATGGAAGGTGTAACACAATGAAGACCTTGATTCTTGTTCCTGGGATGGATTTTTATTTCTTTAACCATCTACGTTCTGACGACATGGAAATTCACGCAGTTTTCCCTGTTATGCATGGAATAAAATCAGTATTATGCAAGCTGTTTCGAAAAATAGGGTGTAATGGTTCGTCGTGGTTTTATGGCGACTGGTGGAAATCATTGGATCAATTTGACAAGATTATCGTTTTTGATAACGCACTGTCATTGGATGATATGTTAATGCATAATATTGCAAAAAAATCTCCGCGTTCACATCGGTTTATATATTCATGGAATGTTGTGCGAAATGAAAAAGCTTTGTTGAATGATTTGGCTGCTGCGGCGAGATATGGCTTTGAGTATTACTCATACGATCAAAACGATTGCAATAAATATCAGCTTAAATTCAATACCATTATGTATGATCCTTCATATTTGATTGATCGATCTAACTATATCCAGTGTGACACGATATTTCTTGGATTCGTTAAAGATCGAAAAACGAAGTTACTGTCTTTATACTCGTTATTAAGCAGAAATGGATTGCAGCCACGTTTTGTCGTTATTGATAACGATTTGTCGAATGCTGATGTTCCATTTGAGGTCCGTCGCAGTTATGTTCCTTACCGGGAATACACGCAGTGGGTATCCAGGAGTAGAGCGATTATTGACATTACGCAGAGTGGTCAAAATGGTTTTTCCATGAGAATTATGGAAGCGATTTTCGGCGATAAAAAATTGATTAGTACTAATTCTGCACTACGATATGCTGATTTTTATGATCCCAATAATATTTTTATTATTGATCTTGATCATGTGGATGAAGGAAAGTTACGAGAGTTTATGGATTCAGATTTTCATCCGTACGATAAAGCCGTTAAGTCATATTATTCCATTGCCGCTTGGGTAAATCGTTTTGATATTGATGAATGAAGAGCGTGTATCATGGGCAAACATTCTGCTAAGCAGCGAAGAATACCGAATGTTTCTCAGGGAGCAAAGTCAGCAGTAGCATATACTTTTGCTTCGCTGTTCTCTAAGGGATTGGCCTTTATTACTGTACCGATTTTTACGCGTATCATGTCGACTGATGAAATTGGTACAGTAAATTTGTATAACTCATGGCAATCCACGCTGACCGTTATTGCAACCTTATCGCTGACGTATGGCGGGTATATGGTTGCTCTTAAAGAATTTGAGCATGAGCGTGATCAGTATGAATCTTCTGTTCTCGCATTAACGACAATATCGTCCTGTATCGTCGCAGCGCTGTATTTCATCGCGCCGAATTTTTGGAGCAAAATACTGGGATTGGACCGAAGCCTACTGGTCTTGATGGTCATCGGTTTTCTGGTATCCCCGGCAACGGAATTCTGGCTTGCGCGCCAACGGTATGAATACCGTTATAAAGCGGCTACTGCTGTAACCATTTTGTCCGCGATTGTTGCTTCTGTACTGTCAGTTATTGTTGTTATCTTTTTGCGGAACAATCATAGCGAAGCTGTTGCGGAGGGACGTTTAATTGCCAATTATGGTGTACTGTATGCAGTTGCTTTGGTGCTATGGATATATATAATGGTACGCGGGCATAAAATATTTAATTTCAAGTATTGGAGCTTTTCGCTGGCGTTAAGTTTGCCACTTATAGCCAATCAATTTGCTACACAGATTCTGAACAATTCGGGTCGTGTGATGATTGGCTGGTTCGTTAATAATTCTGCTGTAGGTATATATGGTACGCTGAGTTCGATAAGTACGGTTTCTACTATAGTTTGGAGTGCCATTAATTCTTCTTTTATTCCTTTTTTATATCGAAACATTGATAATAATGAGGGCAAGAAAAAAATCAAAAATCTGTCGCAGCTTTTGCTTGCTGTATATGCCATGGTGTGTGTTCTGATAACTCTTCTGGCACCTGAAGTCGTGAAGATAATGGCTACTGATGAATATTACTCGGCAATATACATCATGCCTGCGATTTCTGCTGCTATATTTCAAAATGCGATTTCGAACATGTACGCCAATGTACTTCTTTACCATAAAAAGTCGTCGTATATCCTAATCTCTTCAGTTACAGCTGCAATTGTGAATATCGTGCTTAACGCATTGTTGATTCCATTATTCGGGTATCAAGCCGCCGCATATTCGATGTTGATTGCATTTATGCTGCTTTCCTATTTGCAAATGTTCATTTCCCGAAAATTACATTTTAAGATTACGGATTCTTGTGAAACTGTATATAATGATTCGGCAATCATTGTCATTCAATGGGCGACAATTATTTTGTCTTTCACCTCGATGGTTTTGTACCATTTCACGATACTTCGTTATGCATCTGTGATTGGCTTGTTGCTAGGCGGTTGTATTTTGTTGAAAAAATACGACAAGTTAGGTAAGGACAGGAGAGTAAGGGATTGTCTAGACTGATTTCGAAATTGATGATTCGATTGCGTAACAATAATCAGAATCTGCATTACTTTCGTGGTCGAGGAATGCGGATTGGTGATCACTGTGAAATTCTTAATGGTTGGGATTTTGGAAGTGAACCTTATCTTATTGAAATCGGGGATTATGTTAGAATAACCAGTGGCGTGAAGTTCGTTACGCATGATGGCGGCGTGTGGGTACTGCGGAATCTGCCCGAAGTCTTTCCAGAGCTAGCAGATATTGATTTATTTGGACGTATTAAAATCGGTAACAATGTTCATATTGGTTTTAATGCTGTCATCATGCCTGGCGTGACAATTGGCGACAATTGCATTATCGGCTGTGGTTGTGTATTAACGCATGATGTTCCCGCCGGGTCGATTGTGGTTGGCGTTCCCGGACGCGTGATCAAAACAATCGATGTATATGCTGAGCAGCATATACATGATTTTATGAATACTAAGTTCATGTCTCCTAGGGAGAAGAGGAAAACCGTTGAAAAAGCTTTATTCCGGTAGATACGTGGATGTAACGAGTAGTTGGGGATGATGCAATGAGGATTTTGCTGGTTAACAAGTTTTTTTATCGCAAAGGCGGTGCTGAGACATATTTTTTTGCATTGGCAGAAGGACTGAAAGCCCTTGGCCATGAGGTGTCTTTTTTCTCCATGCATCATCCAGATAATCTGCCATGCGAGCAATCGGAGTACTTTGTTTCGCAGAGAGAGTATGTGGGAAAAACTTCCTCTCTGGAAAAAGTGAAGGCGGCTTCGTCTTTAGTGTATTCCTTTGAAGCAAAACGTAAATTCGAGATGTTGCTGGAAGATTTCAAACCGGATGTCATCCATATGAACAACGTCCATCGGCAAATTACCTTGTCGATTCTTGATGCTCCGTATCTAAAAGCGCATCGCGTACCGGTGGTGTATACCGCTCATGACTATATTTTGATTTGTCCGGCTTATACCATGGTCAATGGCCTTGGCATGGTATGTGACGCATGTTTGGATGGTCATTTCAAACATGTGATTGAAAAAAAATGTGTAAAGGATTCCAAATCTAAAAGTGCCTTGGCTTTTTTGGAAGCGTCATTCTATCGATACCATCACAGCTACAGTAAAATCAACAAGATTATCGCTCCTTCCGGGTTTATGAAACGTAAATTGGAACAGGGTGGCTACGATGATGGCCGTGTAGTGATGCTACAGAATTTTCTGACCGAAAGTCAGATGGATATGGCTCGGCTTGTAACCAATAATCACAAGTTTGAGGACGTCACCTTCGAAGATGTGAACAGGAAACCGTATTTCCTGTTCTTCGGTCGTCTTTCCCGTGAAAAAGGCATCCTGACGTTGGTCAGGGCGTTCCTCTCTGTTAAGGATCGGCTTGGTGATGCCTGGCAGCTCAGGATTGTCGGAGAAGGTCCTGAGCGCGTGTCCATCGAGCAATTGGTCGCTGAGCATCATGCCGAAAACCGTGTGCATCTGCTAGGTTACAAAACCGGTGAGGATCTGCAACGACAGGTCGGTAATGCTCGTTTCTCCGTTCTTTGCTCTGAATGGCGTGAAAACATGCCATATTCCGGGTTGGAGTCCTTGGCTGCCCAGACTCCGATAATCGGTGCCCGCATCGGTGGCATCCCCGAGTTGGTGGTTGACGGTGAGACTGGATTCCAATATGAGGCAGGTAACCAGCAGGAACTTGCCGAGATGCTGGTTCGGGCAGCAGCGGTTGACCGGCAGCGGTATGAAACCATGCAGGGAGCCTGTTCGAACTATGTTGATGAACGTTGCAAACAGGATGATTATGTGCAACGACTCGTTGAACTCTATGAGTCATTGATCGATGTTCCGCAGATGGATCCCGTTTCTACGATTTCATCAAAGTAGAACGATTAGATTCAACGTATACAAAAAGTCTTAGACGCCTTATTTTCGTTCATTGTATTGGCTGGTATATTGGCAAGGATTTAACAAATATGGATATACATCATATAACACATAGAACAGCTGAGGAATGTCGCGCGACAGCTGAGTTGGCGAAGCATACCTCCTGGTCGCAGGCCATCAACACGTTCCGTGCCAAGCTCGACATTCAGGTGATGAGCCGCAAGAACAATCCGGAAACCCCTGCGATCACCAGTCGCTTGATGCGCAAACATAAGACGGTGCTCAACTATCTGGAAAGTCGTTATGCGGACTTCTACCGACGTTATGATTACGCGCAACCGCTGCCGGATGATGATCCTGCTTACCAGGGCAAAGTATGGCTGTGCTGGTGGCAGGGCATCGACAACGCCCCGGCGCTGGTGCAACGGTGCGTGGAGTCCATTCAGCGCAACGTCAAAGAACATGACGTCATCATTCTGACCGATGAAAACTACCGGCGGTATGTGGATATCCCCGATTGGATTGTTGACAAGTACAGGAATGGCGTGTTCTCTCGTACTCATTTTTCCGATATCCTACGATATTGCCTTCTCTCCCAACACGGTGGACTATGGTTGGATGCCACGTTCTTCTGCGCGCATCCACTCGACGATTATCTAGATATGCCGTTGTTCACCATCAAACGCCCCGGATACGATCATCGTTCCGTGGCCTGCGGCATGTTCGCTGGCTACTCGTTGGGCTGCGATTACGAGCATCGCCGTATATTCGCCGTGATGCGTGATTTCCTGTTCGAATATTGGCGTACCAATGATTTTCTTATTGATTATCTATTGGTAGACTACATGTGCAAACTCGCGCAACAATACGATTCAAGGATTGCTCAAGCGTTCGAATCTGTTGTTCCAAATAACCCACAATGCGATGATCTCGTTAAGTCTTTGGCTTCTCCATTCGACCAGCGACTCTGGGATGAACTCAAATCTGACACCTCCCTATTCAAACTGACATGGAAACAACAATTCCCATCCGTTGTGGAAGGCAAGGACACTTTCTATGCGAGGTTGTTGCAGCAAAAGCTTTAGATGTAAGACGGAGGGAAACCAGGTTTGATGCAGGGGGCTCAGTTGATTGGTACCGGCTATACCTTCCCCTAGTCTTCTCTTCCGGTGACAAGTATTATCGGCTACAGCGATACAAGCCGTCATATAGTGAGGACGGAGCAAAACCAACTCATATCATATAACAAAAACATATAACAAAACAATTGATTAACGGGATGGTATAATGCTAGACAATTTACGCGAATCTATTCATCAGTATAAGCTAAAGCAAAAACTACTGGCGAATAATGCGAAATTAAAAATAGGAAAAAACTCCGATCTTCGACATCCGGAATATGTGCATTGCTCTGGAGTGGTCACGCTTGGTGATAATTGCAAATTATACTGTTGGGATTCCTATCAAAGTAATGTATTCGATTACAAGCCTCAAATTTTAATGGGGGGGGGGTGTCCGCGCAACTAAAAATCTCACCATACAATGCGCTCGCAGTATTACTTTAAAAAACGACGTATTACTTGCTTCGAATGTTTTCATTACGGATTATAACCATGGTATGTCTCCGGTTGCGAATTCATATTTAGATAATCCATTGGATATCAGTGACGGCGTGATTATTGGTTCTGGTGCATGGATCGGTAACAATGTTATTATTTTAGGTGGAGTCTCGATTGGAGAAAAGGCCGTGATTGGTGCTGGGGCTGTAGTAACTAAATCTATTCCTGCTTATTCTATTGCTGTCGGGAATCCTGCGCGTGTTATCAAACAATATGATCATAAGCGTGGCGAGTGGGTATCATGCGTATGATCATTAGATTGTAGCTATATTTTCTGGTTGGGAATGGTTGCAGGCTTTGTGAGCAAGGATCAACAACCATTCCCAATCAAGTGAATCTGTTAATTTTCAAATCATGAGTGCCTTATGAACATGCCAGATTTCTCCATCTCGGACAATGACTGTTCGTAGCGACTGTTGTCGGTGTCTTGGCCCAGCACCCAACGGCAGAAGTCTGTGAGACCATCCTTTAAGGAGACAGAGGGCGTAAACTGCAACAATTTACGTGCTTTGGTAATATCAGCGACGTTGTGGGCTATGTCGCCAACACGGAAGTCACCGGTAATATGCAACTTACTGGAGCTATTGTAGATTGCTTTAAGCGTTTTCGCGATTTCGATTACACTTGTTCCGGTTCCGCTTCCCAAATTGATGATTTCACCATTGGTTCTCGACTCTTCAATCGACCGTATCACGGCTGTGGCGACATCTGTGACGTGGACGAAGTCACGACTTTCCTTACCATCCTCAAAGATATTGATATCCTTATTGTCCAGTAGTAGCGTGGAGAAGATTGAAAGAATGCCTGTATAAGGATTTTTCAGTGATTGCCCGGTGCCATAGACGTTTTGAAATCGAAAAATCGTGTAATCAATGTCCATGGCGTGGCACATGGTCTGGATCATCGACTCCTGTGCCAATTTGGTAAAAGCATACAGGGAGTTCGGTCTGGTAAGACTGTCTTCTGTGGTAGGGAGAAGTTTCAACGGCTCGTTGCAAAGCTCACAGTATATGGTGAAATCGCCGTGCGCCATATTTTCAGCTCGCCGGCTACGCGGATAAATGATGCCACAATTCGGGCATTCATATTTGCCTTCGCCATATACGGAACGGGATGAGGAAAGAATGATTTTTTGGACGGTATGTTTTTTCCTTTTTAAGGATATCGCCTGAAAAATATTTGAAAGCCCCATGATGTTGACTTCATTGTACTGATTGATCATATACATCGACTGACCTGTGCCGGTTTCGGCGGCCAAATGTATGATGTAATCAACTCCGTCAATTGCGTTATCGACGACATCGAAATTTCGTACGTCGCCGCGAATGAATTCGCATTTTCCCTTTATGAACGAATAGAGATAGGAGGTGTCCGGTTCTTTGCCATGAATTTGCTCGGTCAGGCAATCCAGAACTTTTATCTTGTATTTTCCTATGGCATCAAGCTGACGAACGATCTCACTGCCGATAAAACCAGCACCACCTGTCACGAGAATGGTCTTCATTGTGCTCCTTCCTCCCCTCAGGGGATGCGTCATGCACTTATAATAGGGGCCAATTGTGACAGCTGTATTGGTTGGAATTCTTTGAAATTGTGAGGATTACTTACAGATTCCCCCTCTGGGGAATGAAGTTTCGGATATGAGTGGGTGTTTCAGGGGTGCCTCTTTGTAGAATACGGGGTATGGCTGAAGTTTTTTCTCCTAGGAATATCATTGTGACCGGTGGCTGTGGTTTCATCGGTTCGAATTTCGTGCGTTATGTGTATGACCATCATCCGGATGTGCACGTCACCGTGCTGGATGCCCTGACGTACGCCGGGAATCTGGAGAACATCCGCGGTATCCTCGGTGATCGTGTGGAGTTCGTGCATGGCAATATCTGCGATGCTGAGTTGTTGGATAGGATCGTGCCGGGCCATGACGCGATCGTGCATTACGCCGCCGAGTCGCACAACGACAATTCCATCGCCGACCCGGAGCCGTTCCTCAAGACGAACGTGGAGGGCACGTATTGCCTGCTGGAGGCGGCCCGCAAGTACGATGTACGCTACCACCATGTGAGCACGGACGAGGTGTATGGCGATCTGGCGTTGGACGACCCGAACAGGTTCACCGAGGAGACGCCGTACCGTCCGTCGAGCCCGTATTCTTCCGTATTGTATGGGCGTGAACACGCATGGCGTTGGACCGGTCTCGCCGCTGTCACCTGTTCAGCTCTGATGGGCTTGAAAATC
>CXQN01000017.1_pt1 | contig 17132 bp, 10 predicted proteins | sample 591481 | NCBI WGS metagenome assembly CXQN01 (sample SAMEA3491295, study PRJEB9169) | human gut metagenome | biome: ENVO:mammalia-associated habitat; material: ENVO:feces | place: Bangladesh | collected 2010-04-07
GATCTAATCATCGGAGAATGGGGCAATTGGCACAAGACCGCATTCTTCGCACGCCCTGCGCTCAAGCAGCAGGTGACCATGCGTGACGCCATCACCACCGCGCTTACGTTGGATCTGCTGCAGCGTAATTGCGACAAGGTGACCATGGCGTGTAACGCGCAGACCATCAATGTGCTTAACTCACTGATCTTGACTGAAGGCGATCGGACCATCCTTACGCCTAACTACGATGTGTTCATGATGTATAAGGCGCATCGTGGCATGACCGCACTTGATGTGGCGCGTAACGATTCCGAGGATTCTGCCGTGTATACGTTTGCGTCACGTAATGAGGATGGCACGCAGCTGCTGATTAATCTCACCAATGCGCATATGAACGATGGTGCCGAAGTGCGGCTGCATTTGCCGTGCGGCGCTCAGGTTGATTCGATGGAAACGCTTGCTTCCGAAGATCCGCATGATTGCAACACGGTGGAACATTCGGATCTGGTGCGCACTCATGCCGTGGATGTGGATAGTGCCGTGAGCGTGCACGAATCCGCCGGCGGCGCCGAGCTGACGGTAACGTTGCCCGCTGCCTCGGTGAGTGCCTTGCACGTAACGATTCAGCGATAAGCAGTAATTGTCTCTCCGGCTGCAGGTTGCCTCTTTCTTCCCGCAAGAAAGAGGCTTTTTTCTTGGCGAATTCACCGGCACCATGGTCGGCATCGCCGTCACCGACGCCGCTCTGCACGAGAAGACTGCCGACTTCGACTTCTTCGACTACGAGGCGGACGAGACGAAGCCCGTCGACTGATCCCGCCCGGTCGGCCACCACGATCATTCAACGACCCTGATCCGGCCGTGATCCGATTCCGAGCGGCCGCGTGGCCGCTCGCGGGGCGCATACAATGAACCAAGGAACGTTGCGAATGACGCGCGGTTCCTTGGCCCATTGGGCCGAATGGGTTTTGCCATGGGTTGTGATGGGCGGAAACGAAAAGTCGGGCAACCCCCGAACGTAAGGGCGGTGAGACGCATGGTGCTAGGCATCGACGAGCGAATCGACGGCGTGAACCTCGGCAACTGGCTGGTGCTAGAGAAATGGATGGATCCGGAACCGTTTACCCGCAGCGCCGAAGACGATGAAATCTGGATGCACCGCACGCACGTATCCCTCTGGTCCGAACGGAATCTAGCCGAGGAACTGCGCCGGCACCGTGAAACCTACATCACCCTGGAGGATTTCCGTATTATCGTCGGTCACGGAATCAACCTCGTACGCATTCCCATACCGTATTTCATCTTCGGCGACTGGCCCGGGCATCCGGGCTGCATTACGTACCTCGACCGCGCGTTCCGTTGGGCGCGGGAGACGGGATTGAAGATTATGATTGACCTGCATACCGTTCCCGAATCGCAGAACGGTTTCGACAACGGCGGTCTGACGGGTGTGTGCAAATGGGCACAGAATACGGACTTGGTGGAGTACACGCTGAACGTGCTGGAGCGATTGGCTCGCCGATACCGCGACGAACCGGCCCTGCACAGTATCGAAGTACTCAACGAACCAGTGAGCTGGTCGGTGTTCCATAGCACGTCGAACACGGCGAAAGACTCTCATGAGGCTTCCGGTAGCACGTATGTCTCACTGCGGTTTCTGAAGCGCTTCTACCGCGACGCTTACGCCCGGTTGCGCGCCGTGCTACGTCCGGAAACCGTGATCGTATTCCATGACGGTTTCCGACTACTCCGCTGGGGCGGTTGGTTTCGTCGTGCTGGCATGCGCAACGTCATGCTCGACACCCATCAGTATCTCATCGCGATGGAGGATCCGCTGTTTTCGGGACCGGCACGCCGGCTGTACCTGCGATCGCGGCGACTGCCATGGCTGTACCGGATGCTGGTGGGCGCGAATGGCATCGCCATCCGTTCGGCGGCTCGTCGTATTCCCGTGCTGGTGGGCGAGTGGTGCGTGGAGAATCAGTGGGCCCTACACAGCCAAAACCGATCGGCTGCATACCGCCAAGTGTCACGATTGCAACGCGCGGCATGGGACGTGTCGGCGGGGCAGATCTATTGGAGCTACCAGCTTGCGCGCTCCGCGAAACCGGGTAGTGGCGAAGGGAAACCGCCGCGGGATCCTCGCAACGGCGGCAATCTTGAGGCGTGGGATCTGACTCGCGTATGGCGTCATGGATGGATTCGGGCGGATACCTCTCACGATGACGTGCCATAGGCAGTCAATCAACGGCAATCGACGCAAGGTGCATTAGACTCGGAATCATGGCAGAGGAAGAGACTTCGAAACGTATCCGAAAATCACCGCAGGAGCGTCGAGCGGAAGTGCTGGATGCTGCGGTTCAGTTGATCAGCGAGCGTGGGTTCAATGGCATTTCCATTCAGGACGTTGCTGATCGCGTGGGCATTTCCAAGCAGGGCGTGCTCCGCTATGTCGGCAATAAAGACAATATGCTGGCCATGGTGTTCAACGAGTATTACGGTGAAACGGGTACTCCTGAGGATTTCTTTGCGTCCGGCATGCCCGGCAGCGACCCTACCGCGCCGCTGTTTCCTGCATATTTGCGCTATTTGGTGCGCCATAATTCGCGTCGCCGCATGATGGTGCAGTTGTTTACCGTGCTTTCTGCGGAATCATTGAATCCAGATCATCCGTTGCATGATGAGTTCACTGCTCGTATGGACGATATTTGGGAGAAGTATTCGCAATATCCTTGGCTGATTCCTCCGCAATTGGGTTCGTGGAAGTCGAGTGTGCGTCCGGTGGTGCGTAAGGCCATGGAAATTATGGATGGCGTGCAATTATGGTGGTTGCGCGAGCCTGAAGTTGATTTGTGCAAAGAGTGGGCTCAGATGGAAAACATGCTGTTTCCGTCCCCGTTGTGGGATGCGTATCGCTGATTGTTGAATCTTTTTTGATATTTCGTTGCATGTTTTCGTGTGAAAAGGCGGGAGACCGATGGCGCTCTCGCCTTTTGCATTGATGGGGTTATGTCGAGTTGCGGATGCTCATACGATGCGTTAAACTACCAATTGGTAATTAAAGGGAAATCGCTTCAATGAGGAAAGTGAGCAATCCATGACCGAAACCACTGAAAATACTGCAAATCTGCCCTATAAAAATCCGGAACTTTCCACTGAGGAACGCATCGCCGATCTACTTGGACGCATGACCCTTGAGGAAAAAGTCGGGCAGATGATGCAGCTTGACGCGCGCAGCGGCGATTTGGACGATCTGATCGTCAACAAGCATGTCGGTTCCATTCTGCACACCTCACCGTCCGATCTGCCGAAAGCCGTGGAAACGGTGAACGCCAAAACCCGTCTCGGCATTCCGCTGGTGATCGGCGACGACTGCATTCACGGCTATTCCTTCTGGCCGGGGGCCACCATTTTCCCGGAACAGCTAGGCATGGCAACCACGTGGGATTCTGAAAAGGTACAGGCCGCGGGCCGTGCTACCGCCGAGGAAGTGTCAACCACCGGCGTGCATTGGACGTTCTCCCCGGTGCTGTGCATCGCGCGAGACACCCGTTGGGGGCGCGTGGGTGAAACTTTTGGCGAAGATCCGTACCTGATTGGCGAAATGGCATCGTCCATCGTCAAGGGCTATCAGGGTGGAGCCAAGGCGGGCGAGCCGCTCGCCAAAGATGCGATCCTCGCATGCGCCAAACATTTCGCAGGCTATTCCGAAACCCAGGGAGGTCGTGACGCTTCCGAAGCCGATCTGAGCCACCGCAAGTTGGAATCTTGGTTCCTGCCGCCATTCGAACGCGTAGCCAAGGAAGGCTGTGGCACCTTCATGCTCGGCTACGAATCCATCGAAGGTGTGCCGGTCACCTTCAACAAGTGGCTGCTTTCCGACAAGCTGCGTGGCGCTTGGAACTATCAGGGTACGCTCATCACCGACTGGGACAACGTCGGCCGTTCCGTGTGGGAGCAGAAGGTCAAGTCTGACTATGTGCAGGCTGCTGCCGATGCGGTCAAGTCCGGCAACGACTTGGTGATGACCACGCCAAAGTTCTACGAGGGTGCGATCGAAGCCGTGAAGACCGGTCTGCTGGACGAATCGTTGATCGATGCCGCCGTGGCTCGTATTCTCGCGCTGAAGTTCCGTCTTGGACTGTTCGAAGATCCACGCTTGCCCGACCAGAAGCGTATCGATGCAGTGATCGGTTCCGAAGAGCATCAGCAGCTCAACCTTGAAGTGGCTCGCGAAGCCGTGGCATTGCTGAAGAACAACGGTTCGCTGCCGTTCAACGTGGCCGGTGCGAAGCGTATCGCGGTCGTTGGCCCGCTTGCCGACGATGCGCAAACTCAGCTGGGCGACTGGGCGGGCAGCTCCGGTCAGATCAACTGGATGCCTGACGGCCACCCGCGCGAGATGATCACCACCGTGCTTGATGGCTTCAAGCAGCTCGCTCCGAAAGGTTGCGAGGTCGTGTACTCTCGCGGTGCCAACATCGTGGATTTGGTGCCCGATCCGGAAGGCGAGTTCTACCCGGATGGCCAGCCTCGCCCGAAGATCGGCGTTTCCGCCAAGCTTGACCGTGCACTGCTTGACGAGGCTGTGGAAAACGCTCGCCAAAGCGACTTGATCGTGGCCGTGGTGGGTGATGTGATTCAGGCCATTGGTGAAGGCTGCTCTACCGCCACGCTCGAACTGCTTGGCGGACAGAATGCACTGATCGATGCGCTGTCGAACGTGGCTCGCGAAACCGGTAAGCCGTTCGTGGTGGTGCTCGTCAGCTCCAAGCCGCAGGTGCTGCCGGCATCCGTGATCGGTACCAACGGTGTGATTGTTGACGAAACTCCGGCCGAAGGCACTTCGGCTCTGCTGTGGGCTCCAAGCCCGGGCATGAAGGGCGGCCAGGCCATCGCCGAAATCATTCTCGGCGAAACTGAACCGAGCGGACGTCTGCCGATCACCTTCCCGCGTCACGCAGGACAGCTGCCGGTCTACTACAACCAGATTCGAGGCCAGCACGGCAACCGTTACGCCGACCTCACACAGAATCCGGCATTCGCATTCGGCGAGGGTCTGAGCTACACCACGTTCGAATACGGAGATCCGACCATCACCAACGTTCCGGAATCCGGCGCATTCGCCGAAACCGACACCGTGCATGCTGAAATCACTCTCACCAATACGGGCGATCGCAAGGGCACGGAAGTAGTGCAGCTCTACATCGGCGACATCGTGACCTCCTACAGCTGGACTGATCGTGAACTCAAAGCATTCCAGCGTGTAAAACTCGAACCAGGCGAAAGCAAGACCGTCGTATTCGATATTCCTGTTTCCGATTGCACCATCGTCGATTCGGAAGCTAACCGAATCGTCGAGCCGGGCGAATTCGAAGTGCTTATCGGCCATTCCAGCCGTCGCGAAGACCTGAAGCGCACCACCTTCATCGTCGCGTAAAAGCGAAACGAAATAAGCCGTGTCGCAGAACCCAATAATCGACACGCTAATCTGATATGAGTCGCTTACGGAACAGCATCCGTGGGCGGCTCACATGAATGGGCCATCGCTGTGGTTGCGGTGCTACTGGGCACGGTGTTTATCATGCTGATTCGCAAGGTGGAGTAGCTGCAGTTACTGCAGTAGTCGAAGCAACGCGCAGTGTGCCGGCGATTGCGGCACACGTAATCTCGACATTGCGTTCCGTGTTGGCGATCAGCGTCGCAAGATCTGCCGGCCCGGGCGCAATGCCGAACGTTGCGACGATGCCGGTCTCGTTCAACGCTTCGATGGTGTGTGGATCGCGGGTTACCGTTCCGCCAATGGCAATGGTTGGTTTTCCTTGCGATTGCGCCAGTTTCGCAATGCCACTCGGCACTTTGCCGTACGGTGTCTGACTGTCGATGGAACCTTCGCCGGTGATGATGACGTCGGCCCATGCGCATGCTTCTCGACCATGCGCAAGATCGAGCACAAGTTCGATTCCCGGCCGTACTGTTGTATTGAACAGGCCGAGCATCCCACCGCCGGTACCGCCCGCGGCGCCTGTACCGGGAATGCGCTCAATATCGCGGCCATTGTATTGCATGATCGCGTGTGCGAGATTCGCAAGTCCCTGATCGAGGAGTTCGACTTGTGCTGTGTTCGCGCCTTTTTGCGGAGCGAACACATGCGCAGCACCTTCTGGTCCGGTCAAAGGATTGGTGACATCGCAGGCGAGAACAATCGGAACATTTTTTACAAAATCGGGAACTTCCGAATCGTCAATCCTCTCCAAATCAACAAGAGAACCGCCGCCAAGCGGAATATCATGACCTGCCGTATCAAGAAAACGAAATCCAAGCGCGCGAGCCAATCCGGTACCGCCATCCGTGGTGGCGCTACCTCCCAAGCCGAGCACAATGCGATCCGCGCCGGCGTCGATCGCAGCGTGAATCAGCAAGCCTGTGCCGAATGTGGATGCAGCCATCGGATCACGGTCGGCAGGGGAGACCTGCTCAAGTCCGCTTGCCGAAGCCAACTCGACCACGGCGGTACGGGAAGTGTGCTTATTGCCAAGAAACCCGAACTGCGCAATAATCGGGCGGCCGATCGCATCAACTGTCTCAACATTGTGCAACGTGCCGGCGGTGGCATGAACCAAGGCTTGTGTCAATCCTTCGCCGCCATCGGAAAGAGGTATGAGCCGGCATTCCGCCTGCGGATTGCCACGCTTAATGCCGCGAGCCATCGCCTGTGCGATTGCTTCAGCCGAAGTGGCTTCCTTGAACGAGTCCGGTGCAAGCAGAATCCGCATACATGTCTCCTTTTACGTCTGCATCCATACATTAATGCAGTGCCGGGGCAGAGGCTTAGCGGTAGCCCTCCCACATGGGCAGGGGGAACAGGGCGTCTTCGCATTCCGCCCACATGGAGTTCAGATCCTGGCCGGGCGTGCGCAGCCAACGCAGCTGCACGCCGTCCATCATGGCGAATCCCGCATTAAGCAGCCGACGCGTATCAACACCTTCGGGCACTTGCCAACGGATGTTGAGTGCGGTGTCGGCATTATGCAGCTCACGGTTGGCGAAGTACTCGTGTGCGGGGTGGTTCGGGTCGATCGCTTCGGCGCTCAACGTGGAAAACATGTGCACCTGAATCGGTCTGCGTGCGTTCACCGCCACGATTCTGCGCCACATGTCGGCAATCAACGGGCGTGGCTCACGTACTATGTCGGTAAGAATGTCTTCCGTTTCGGAATCGTAGACTTCGTCCAGCACGGCTGTGAGCAGTCCTTCCTTACTGCCGACATAATGCAGTACGCCAGCCTTGGTGAGTCCTACGCGATCGGCGATTTTCTGCAGGGAAGTGCCGTAATAGCCGAGCGTTCCAAACAGTTCGACGGCCGCATTGAGAATCTCCGCTCTTCGGTCGACTTCTTCGTTGGCCATGATGATTCCCTTTCTTGCACTCATAGTGGCGATTCATGTGCGCTGCAATGCTTATGAATCACCATTTCTCTCAAGTTGTAAATACTGCAGTTACTTTACGGTCGGTTAACTGATTTTTCAAAGATGATTGGCGTGTTGTGATGTTGATTTTGATAAAGTACCTACCGACCGGTTAGTAAAGATTTCGGGGTTGAGATTCCACAGGCCGGTTAACCGATACGAACTCAAGAAAACGATGCGAAAGAGGAACGTATGAGCGAAAAAACCTATCCTTCCGTCAACGACCTGACGCTTGAAGAGAAGGCATCCCTAACTTCCGGCGGCGACGCTTGGCATCTGCAGGGCGTTGAAGCCAAGGGCATTCCCGGCTATATGATCACCGACGGTCCCCACGGCCTGCGCAAGTCCAACTCAGCCACCACTGGCGAAGTCGATCTGAACAACAGCGTGCCTGCCACCTGCTTCCCGCCGGCCGCGGGCCTGTCCAGCTCGTGGAACCCGGAACTCATCCACCAGGTCGGCGAAGCCATGGCCGAAGAGTGCATTCAGGAGAAGGTTGCCGTAATCCTCGGTCCTGGCGTGAACATCAAGCGCAACCCGCTTGGCGGCCGCTGCTTCGAATACTGGTCCGAAGACCCGTATCTGGCGGGCCATGAGGCGATCGGCATCGTCGCAGGCGTGCAGTCCAAGGGCGTGGGCACCTCGCTCAAGCATTTCGCCGCCAACAACCAGGAGACCGACCGTCTGCGCATCAGCGCCAACATCTCCCAGCGTGCGCTGCGCGAAATCTACTTCCCGGCATTCGAACACATCGTCAAGGAAGCCCAGCCGTGGACCATCATGTGCGCATACAACTGCATCAACGGCGTACATGCCGCCCAGGATCACTGGCTGCTCACCAACGTGCTGCGCGATGAATGGGGCTTCCAAGGCATCGTCATGAGCGACTGGGGCGCCGACCACGACCGCGTGGCCTCCCTCAATGCGGGCCTCAACCTCGAAATGCCGCCAAGCTACACTGACGACCAGATCGTCTACGCAGCACGCGACGGCCGCATCCAGCCGGCACAGCTCGACCGCATGGCGCAAGGCATGATTGACTTGGTCAACAAGACCCGCGCAGCCATGAGCGTCGAAAACTATCGTTTCGACATCGAAGCCCACGATGAGGTCGCACATCAGGCCGCCGTCGAATCCATGGTGCTCCTCAAGAACGATGACGCCATTCTGCCAGTCGCTGGCGATGCCAAGGTCACCGTCATCGGCGAATTCGCACGTACCCCGCGCTATCAGGGCGGCGGATCCTCGCACATCACCCCAACCAAGATGACCAGCTTCCTTGACGCTCTCACCGAACGCGGCGTGGATGCCAAGTTCGCCCCAGGATTCACCCTCGACCTCGAACCGGCCGATCCGGCACTCGAAGCCGAAGCCGTCGAAGCTGCCAAGGGCGCCGACGTGGTGCTCATGTTCCTAGGGCTCCCTGAAGCGGCCGAATCCGAAGGTTTCGACCGTGAGACCCTCGACATGCCGGCCAAGCAGATCGCACTGCTCGAAGCCGTCGCAGCCGAAAACAAGAACGTTGTGGTCGTACTCTCCAACGGCTCCGTCGTCACCGTGGCACCATGGGCCAAGAACGCCAAGGGCATCCTCGAATCCTGGCTGCTCGGCCAGTCCGGCGGTCCGGCGCTCGCCGACGTGCTGTTCGGCAAGGTGAGCCCGTCCGGCAAGCTTGCGCAGACCATTCCCTTCGACATCAACGACGATCCGAGCACCATCAACTGGCCAGGTGAAGAGGGGCATGTCGATTATGGTGAAGGCGTGTTCGTGGGCTACCGCTATTACGACACCTACAACAAGGCCGTCGACTACCCGTTCGGCTTTGGCTTGAGCTACGCCACGTTCGAAGTGAGCGACGTGAAGGCCGTCAAGACCGGTGCCTGCACCGCAACCGTCAGCGCAGTGGTCAAGAACACCTCGAACGTTGACGCCGCCGAAACTGTGCAGGTGTACGTGGCTCCTGGCAAGGCCAATGTGGCCCGCCCGAAGCACGAGCTCAAAGGCTTTAAGAAGGTGTTCCTTAAGGCTGGCGAATCCGCCGAAGTCTCTTTCGAGCTCGATGATCGCGCCTTCGCCTACTGGTCTGAGAAGTTCAACGACTGGCATGTGGAGGACGGCGAATACGCCATCGAGGTTGGCACGTCCAGCCGTGACATCGCCGGTTCCGCGGTAGTGGAGCTCGATGGCGACGGCAAGACCCAGCCGCTCACCGAGTGGTCCAACTTCATGGAATGGCGTAAGGATCCGCTCGGATCCCAGGTGCTCGAGAAGCTGCGTGCTGAAGGTGAAGCCGGCCGCATGCCGATCGTGCCCGACAATGACATGACCCGTTTGTTCCTTGACTCCATGCCGATCAACAGCATGTCAGTGCTGATGGGTGCCGATGGCAAGCAGATCTTCGAATACATGCTTGCCGAATACGCTGAACTCACCAAGTAGTTTCGCGGGATTCAAGGCTTAAGCCGGGGAATCTGGTCCGTTGCTCTGAACCGGTGTGGACCTGATTTCCCGGCCTTTGCATTGTTGGAAGGTTGCTCTGGGGTTGTTGCTTTATGACGATTTTCAGGGCAAGCGGATACGTACGACATGCCAATTGTTGCATGTGCAACAGTTGTATATACAACGGTTTACTATGTATGCTGTGACGGAAGTGACGAACGAACAATACAAGGAACCGACTGACTCGCGACTCTTCGAAGTCTGGGAAAGCGGCTTGACAAAGCCTCCCAGCGTGGCCATTCACTCGCTGCACAACGTGATCAACCGGTATTTGCGCGTCACCCGCCCTGAAGCGGCGGAAGACGTCAGCAACGGCAACGTTGACATCATCGTGTATCTAGCATGGCATGACAACGAGGAAATCTTTCCTCAAGACATCGAGCAACGTTTCGGCGTGACCAGATCCACATCATGCCGGGTGCTGGGGCTGATGGAGCAGAAGGGCCTGATCGCGCGCGAACCGGTGAAACGCGACGCACGACTGAAAAAAATCGTGTTGACGGACAAATCGAGGCATATCGCCGAAGTCTTGCGCGACAATGCGAAAAACATGGAACGAATCCTGCTGGAAGGCCTTGAGGACGATCAGATCCGCCAATTCATGCACGTGCTCGACGTCATGCAGACGAATCTGGTGAAAACAGGTTTGATCGGAGATGAAAGTCGATATCCAAGTTTGGAAATACAGGAACAGGACGCAAGCAAATCGCAAGTTCCGCAAGAATCGCAGGTTCCGCAAAAAACATGCGATGACTATGCCTCGAATAATCGCGATGCTCGTGATGAGTACGTCTCGCACGTACTGCGGATATCGCAGGAAATGGCGATCGCGCGCAATCGCAAGTAACACACGTCATAGGTAAAAATAAAAGGAAAGGACAAGTAGTGACAACGGCAAACGCAACGACGTCCGCGGCGCCGAAACCAAAGCAGCACGTCATTCGCACACTGGGCAAATCCCTGCGCGAATACAAAAAAGCCAGTCTGCTCTCCCCGGCATTCGTAGCCGTGGAAAGCGTGCTGGAAATCCTTATTCCGACTGTCATGGCATCGCTGATTGATGAGGGCATCAGCGGTGGCAGCATGCCGGCGATTTTGAAATTCGGCTTGATTCTGCTGATTTGCTCGGTAGTTTCGCTGACATCCGGCTTTTTGGCTGGAAAGTTCTCGGCTATCGCAGGTGCCGGATTCGCGAAGAATCTGCGTCACGATCAGTTTGAGAAGGTGCAAGGCTACAGCTTCACCAATATCGACCGTTTCTCCACCGGCTCGATCATCACACGACTGACCACCGATGTGACCAACCTGCAGAACGCGTATTCGATGATTATTCGCATGGGTGTGCGCGCTCCGATCATGGTGATTGTGGCGTGGATCTTCTCCTTCCGCATCAGCCCATCCATCTCTTTGGTGTTCCTCGCCTGCATTCCGGTGCTCGCCATCGGCTTGTGTGGCCTGGCGGTGCTGGTGCACCCGGTGTTCGAGCGTGTGTTCCACACATACGACAAGCTCAACAACGTGGTCGACGAGAACCTGCAGGGCATCCGCGTGGTCAAGTCCTACAATCGCGAAAGCCACGAAACCGAAAAGTTCAACCGCATTTCGCAGCGCATCTTCAAGGACTTCACCAAGGCCGAACGCATTATGAGCTTCAACAATCCGCTTATGATGCTGTGCGTGTACGTGTCCATGCTGCTCATCGCATGGATGGGCGCCCGGCAGATCGTGGCGTCCGGCAACAATGCAGCCCTAGGCTTGACCACCGGCGATCTGACTGCATTGGTCACCTACGCCATGCAGATCCTCATGGCTATGATGATGCTTTCCATGATTTTCGTGATGTGCATTATTTCGCAGGCTTCCGCCGAACGTATCTGCCAGGTGCTGAACGAGGAAAGCACGGTTACGAATCCGGCTAATCCCGTCAAGGAAGTGAAGAATGGCGAGATCGATTTCGACCATGTCACCTTCCGTTATTCCGCCACTTCCGAAAAGCCGGTGCTTGACGATATTGATTTGAAGATTCGTTCCGGTATGACCATCGGCATCGTCGGCGGCACCGGTTCCGCAAAGTCCAGTCTGGTGCAGCTTGTGCCACGTTTGTATGACGTGACCGAAGGTTCGCTGAAGGTCGGCGGCGTGGATGTGCGTGATTACGATTTGGAAGTATTGCGTGATCAGGTTGCCATGGTGTTGCAGAAGAACGTGCTCTTCTCCGGAACCATTGCCGAAAACCTGCGTTGGGGCAATCCGAACGCCACTGATGAAGAGATTCGCCACGCGTGCCAGCTTGCGCAGGCTGACGGCTTCATTCAGGAATTCCCCGACAAGTACGATACGTACATCGAACAGGGCGGTACCAACGTTTCCGGCGGCCAGCGCCAGCGTCTGTGCATTGCGCGTGCGTTGCTGAAAAAACCGAAAATCCTGATCCTCGACGATTCCACATCCGCGGTCGACACCAAAACCGATCAGCTGATTCGTACCGCATTCCATCATGAGATTCCCGACACCACGAAGATCATCATCGCTCAGCGTGTGGCCTCTGTGCAGGAATCCGACATGATTCTCGTCATGGACCACGGCCGCATCATGGCAGCCGGCACGCATGAACAACTGCTCGAAAACTGCGACGAATACCGTTCCATTTACGAATCGCAAACCAAGAATCAGGCTCAACCTGAGGAACTGCAGTGAAAGGAGGCAACAGATGACTGAACAAACTTCCGCATTGAAATCCAAGGAAAACAACAACGTGGCCAGCAAACAGCCGAAGCCACCAATGCAGAAAGCCGCACCGGGCACCACCAAGCGTATTTTCGGCTACATCTTCCAATACAAGTGGCGCGTGGCGCTCGTAGTAGTGTGCATTCTTGTCGGAGCCGCAGCGCAGGCCGGATCGTCACTGTTCCTACAGTCGCTGATCGACACCTACATTCTGCCCATGGTTGGTACTGCCAACCCTGACTGGATGCCGCTGTTGCGCGCGTTGACACTCATGGCATGCCTGTATGCGGCCGGCATTTTCTGCAGTTGGCTATGGCAGTGGATCATCGTCACCGTGGAACAAGGCACCTTGAAGAAGATCCGCGATGACATGTTCGCTCACCAGCAGACCCTGCCGATCCGCTACTTCGACACCACCGAACACGGTGACATCATGAGCCGTTACACCAACGACACCGACACATTGCGCCAAGCCATCAGCCAATCGTTCCCGCAAATGTTCTCATCCGCAGTGGCCGCGCTTGCGGCGCTCGTGTCGATGCTGTGGCTGTCAGTGCCCGTCACCATTTTTGTGCTCGCATTCACCGTGATCCTGTTCATAGTGGTACGCAAGGTCGTTTCCCGTTCCGGACGTTACTTTGTCAAGCAGCAGATCGCCATCGGCGATGTGAACGCATTCGTGGAAGAAGCGGTCAACGGCCAGAAGGTCATCAAGGTCTTCAACCATGAGGACGCCACCCAAACCACCTTCGACAAGAAGAACGAAGAACTCTTCGAAGCTTCCGCCGAAGCGAACACGTGGGGCAATGTGACCATGCCGATCGTAGGCAACATGGGCTACCTGCTGTACATTCTGCTGGCGATTTTCGGCGGATTTGCTGCGATTAGCGGACTTGGAAACTTCGGATTGTCCGGTACTGGCCCGCTCACCTTGGGTACGCTAATTTCGCTATTGACGTTGTCTCGTTCCTTTGTGAACCCGCTTGGCCAAGTGTCCATGCAATTCAACATGGTGATGATGGCGCTCGCCGGTGCTTCCCGCATCTTCGCGCTCATGGACGAACAGCCGGAAGATGACGGCGGTTCCGTGACCTTGGTAAATGTGGAACTTGGCGAAGACGGCCGCACCATGACCGAAGTCGACCACGAAACCGGCCACTGGGCGTGGAAGCGCGAGGAAGGCGATGACGGCACCCGTTCACTCAAGGCCGCGCAGTCCTTGAGCTCACGTGCCGCCGAAGTGGCCATGAAGGCCCGTGAAACCGCTATCACTTCGCCGGATGGACGCCTCACCCTGCTGCAGGGCGATGTGCGCTTCACCGACGTGACCTTCGGCTACAACCCCAACAAGCCGGTGCTGCATGACATCACTTGGTTCGCCAAGCCCGGGCAGAAGATCGCATTGGTTGGTGCCACGGGTGCCGGTAAGACCACGGTGACTAACCTGATCAACCGTTTCTATGACATTCAGGACGGTATGATTCTGTACGACGGCATTTTCGTCAAGGGCATCCGCAAGCCGGATCTGCGTCGTTCGCTGGGTGTGGTGCTGCAGGACGTGAATCTGTTCACAGGCACGGTGATGGACAACATCCGTTACGGTCGGCTCGACGCCACCGACGAGGAATGCATTGCCGCTGCGAAGCTTACGAACGCCGACGGCTTCATCCGCATGCTGCCAAACGGCTACCAGACTGTGCTCGAAGGTGATGGTTCTGGTCTGTCTCAGGGCCAGCGTCAGCTGATCTCCATCGCTCGTGCGGCCGTGGCCGATCCGCCGGCCATGATCCTCGACGAGGCCACTTCGTCCATCGACACCCGTACCGAGGAAGTGGTGCAGGCCGGTATGGATAACCTCATGAAGGGTCGTACCGTGTTCGTGATCGCACACCGCCTGTCCACCGTGCGCAATTCCGACGTGATCATGGTGCTCGACCATGGCCGCATCATCGAACGCGGCTCGCATGACGAGCTCATCGCACAGAAGGGCGAGTACTATCAGCTCTACACAGGTGCCGTAGAACTCGAATAGTCGAATAGTCTCCTGAATTGGAGCGATGCGAGCACACGCTAGTTATACTAGCCGCGCTTCGAGCCTTGTCGGCTGATACCGCCCTTATGGCCGGTGGCCTTGAATGGCATGGATCCTCTGGAAAATCCCTTGCTTTGAAATTGCGATTTTGAAGCAAGGGATTTCTTATTGCCTTTGGTATGCATGGTATTCGGCTGCGGCCAGCCTGCCTTCTGCGAAGGATGTTCCGTCATACGTTCATGAGACTGTTGCACGAACAACGATTATAATTGGCTTGCGCAATCGTTGCGCGAATCTTGCTTGGTTTGTCGTTATGTCAATAATAGGTTATCCTTTCATGAGGTAAACGATTTACTAAATTGGAGAGCGAGACATGGCGACGATTAAAGAAATTGCGCAGCGTACCGGGTTTTCTCAGGCTACGGTGTCTCGACTTCTGAATGGGGATCCCACTCTTTCCGTGCGTGAGGAGACGCGTCGTAAGATCATTCAGGCGAGTGAAGATCTCGGCTACAGCATGCAGACCAAACGCATCGTCATTCCTCATGAGGTCGCGCTGCTTGATAATGAGAAGTCCGAAGAAGCGTTGCGTGACTCCTATTTCACTGATTTGCGTTCGGCGCTCGAGCGCAATGCTGAGCAGCAGCGCATGGAAATGACGGTGTTCCACAACCTCAATGACATGATTGCGTCCGGTTCCAAGTTCGACGGTTTCATGGTAATCGGCGCCGACCAGATTGGCGAGAAGGAATTGGAACGGCTGCACAGGGTCATGCCGTATGGCGTGTTCATTGATGTGAATCCGGCGCCGAATCTGTTCGATTCCGTGCAACCTGATTTGCAGCAGACCATACATGATGCGGTTGCGGCGTGTGCGGCCAAGGGCATGAAACGTGTTGGATTTATTGGTGGCAAGGGCTCCCTTATGAACTTTTATGAGGCCGACGAGGAGAACCGTGCCACGTATTTCCGCCGTGAAACGAAGCGTTTCGGCATTCAGTCCGACGGGCTCGTGTATTCCGACGGCCTGTTCACGGTGAGCAACGGACGTGCTTTGGGGGAGCGGTTCGTGCGCGATCATAATGGTGTGCTACCGGATGCCGTGATTGTCGCCGCCGATGTGATCGCGGTGGGCATGCTACAGGCATTCAATGCGGTTGGCGTGCTGGTGCCGCGTGACATCAGCGTGATCAGCATCAATAATCAGACGATTTCGCAGTTGACTTCGCCACCATTGAGCACCTTCTCCATTGATCTGAACGAGCTTGCGCGCGTTGCGACCTTGACATTGGGCGACGCCATTTCTGGCAAGCGTACGATTCGTCAGCATGTGTATCTGTCGACGTCATTGGTGGCGCGTGACAGTTTTGTGCCTGCGAAATAGTGATGCTTAAGACGTTACGCGTCTGGTGTTTCTTTTTACTTTTTCATTCTTGTGAATCCTACTAAAGAATCGTCCATAATCATGAAAAACAAGCGAAATAGTTCGCGCCGCATGCTATAGTGACAACCGAAATGCGAGCGATGATCCGTTATCAGCGGGGAGCTTCCGGAAGAACGGTCGTGTCAGCGGCTTATTAGACCCGGCGGGAAGGCCCGAACAGCCGAACATACGAGCGGTCGTGCGCGTAACAAAAGCATGGCAAACGAGGTGGTACCGCGGTGGCGGCGTCCAGCAGGCGCTATAGTCATCGTCCTCGTAGGAAACAAATAGTAAGAACCTACGAGGAGATACGGTGAGCGAAAACAACGTGTATCCGAAGGCAGCTGCGGGTGAGCAGAGCGCCAATGTAGCGCCGAACCCCAGTTTCCCAAAGCTGGAAGAATCCGTCCTTGATTATTGGGAGAAGGACGACACTTTCCAGAAGTCCATTGAACGCCGTCCTTCCGGCGATCACAGCCAAAACGAATTCGTGTTCTTCGACGGCCCTCCGTTTGCCAACGGTCTGCCGCATTACGGCCACCTGCTGACCGGTTACGCCAAGGATGTGATTCCGCGTTACCAGACCATGAAGGGCCACAGAGTCAATCGTGTGTTCGGTTGGGATACGCACGGTCTGCCGGCTGAGCTTGAAGCCCAGAAGGAACTCGGCATCGACTCCGTCGACCAGGTCAAGGAAATGGGCATCGACAAGTTCAATGATGCATGCCGTGCCTCCGTGCTCAAGTACACCAACGAGTGGAAGGACTACGTGCACCGTCAGGCACGTTGGGTCGATTTCGAGCATGGCTACAAGACGCTGAACATTCCATACATGGAATCCGTGATGTGGGCGTTCAAGCAGCTGTACGACAAGGGCCTCGCATATCAGGGCTACCGCGTGCTGCCGTACTGCCCGAAGGATCAGACGCCGCTTTCCGCGCACGAGCTGCGCATGGATGCCGACGTNNACCAGGATCGTCAGGACACCACCGTGTCTGT
>CXQN01000026.1_pt1 | contig 16340 bp, 12 predicted proteins | sample 591481 | NCBI WGS metagenome assembly CXQN01 (sample SAMEA3491295, study PRJEB9169) | human gut metagenome | biome: ENVO:mammalia-associated habitat; material: ENVO:feces | place: Bangladesh | collected 2010-04-07
CACGGTGTGTCCGGCATACATCTCTTCGACGTGACCGTTGACATCACCCAACGCGATCTGCTGGCGCGAGAAGTACTTCTGCGAAACCTTCATGATCACACCCATAATGAGCAGGCCAACCAGGCTGGAAACGATGGCGCACACCGTCATAATCACATTGTTGTAGAACATCATGATGAGCGCGCCCACGAACAGCGTGACCGACGTGATCAGCGAGCCGACCGACTGGCCGAGCGTCTGGCCGATGGCGTCCACATCGTTGGTGATGCGGCTGAGCACATCGCCGTAGCTGACCTTGTCGAAATACTTGAGCGGCAGCTTGTTGATCTTCACGCTGATGGCTTCGCGCAGCTCCTGTGCGGTGCGCTGCGTGACGTTCGCCATCATCCAGCTTTGCACGTAGCACAGCACCGCGTACCCCACATACAGCGCCACCAGCAGCCATGCGATGTGCGTGACCGCGTCCATATCGATCGCACCGAGCACCGGCTTGCCGTTGACTAGCGCAGGCAGGCCTTTGGAGATCTCGTTGGTCATGTCCTTGAGCTTGTCTGGGCCGACGATCTGGCATACCGTGCCGATCGCGCCCAATACGAGCGCCACAATGATGGCGGGAATGTAGCGACGACAGAAATGCATCAGCTTCTTCATCACACCGCTGAAATCCTGCGGCTTTTCAGCGGCTCTGCGGCCGCGTCCCATAGGTCCTCCTGACATGTCAGCGGCCCTCGCTTTCGTTCAGTTCTCCTTTGACGTCCTGATTGCCGTTTTCAACCGGCTTACCGCCGTTCAATTCGTCTTCGCTTAGCTGAGACTGCGCAATCTGACGGTATACATCGCAGTTTTCCAGCAGTTCGCTGTGTGTGCCCTGGCCGACCACCTTGCCGTCGTCGAGCACCACGATGCGGTCGGCATCCATGATGGTGCCGATGCGCTGTGCGACGATCAGTTTGGTGGAATCCTTCGCTTCCTTGGCGAGCGCGTCGCGTACGGCACGATCGGTTTTGAAATCAAGTGCGGAAAAGGAATCGTCGAAAATCAGGATTTCCGGATGACGATAGACGGCACGTGCAATCGACAGGCGCTGCTTCTGACCGCCCGACACGTTCGATCCACCCTGCGAAATCGCGGAATCATACTGCTTTTCCTTGGTTGCGATGAATTCAGTCGCCTGCGCGACTTCACATGCGTTGCGCACGTCGGCGCGCTGTTCTGCGGTGAGTGCGCGATGTTCGTTTTGCGCTGCGATCAGCTCTTTTTCGCGCTTTCTGCCGGCCGCGGTCGAAGTATCGGCCATGTCGACGATGCCGGCATCGTCGGTGTCGAGCGGATTGTCGCCGTAGCTGACGTTGGATGCGATCGTTCCTTTGAACAGGAAGGATTGTTGCGGCACATATCCGATTCTGTCTCGTAATGCCTTGAGCGTGTAGTCGCGCACGTTAACGCCGTCGACGAGCACCTCGCCTTGCGTCGCGTCATAGAAACGCGGCACGAGGTTGATGAGCGAGGATTTGCCGGAGCCGGTGGAACCGATGAACGCCACGGTTTCGCCCTTCTTGGCGGTAAAGTTGATGCCTTCGAGCATGGCTTCGCGCGAATCCGGGTAAGTGAAGCACACGTTGCGGAATTCGATTTCGCCCTGCTTGCCCGCTTCGCCGGCGTCGCTGCGGGTGCCGTCGGTGATCAGCGGTTCGGTGTCGAGCACTTCGAGCACGCGCTGTGCGGACACGTCCGCTCGCGGCCACAGCACGAACACCATGCTCATCAGCAGGAAGCTCATGATCACCTGCACGGAGTAGCTGGAGAACACCACCATGTTGGAGAAGGTGGTGAGCTTGTCGGCCGCGTCGGCGGCGTCGATCAGGTAGGCGCCGATCCAGTACACGGCAAGCATAAGACCGTTCATGATGGTGTTCATCAACGGCATCATGAAGGCCATGGCACGGTTGGTGAACAGCTGGGTGTCGGTGAGTTCCTTGTTGGCCTTGGTGAACTTGGCTTCCTGGTAATCCTCGGCATTGTAGGCGCGCACCACGCGCAGGCCGGTGAGGTTCTCGCGCGCCACAAGGTTGATGTTATCGGTCAGTCGCTGCATGGACTTGAACTTCGGCATGACGAGAACCATGAGGATTGTAATGGAGACCAGCAGCACCACTACCGCGATACCGGTGGCGAGCGTCCATTCGAGACCGTCTCCCGCAATCTTGCAGACGGCCCAAACCGCCATAATCGGCGATTTGACGATCATCATCAATCCCATGGTGATGAACATCTGAATCTGCGTAATATCGTTCGTGGAACGCGTAATCAGCGAGGCTGTGGAGAATCGGCTCATTTCAGCCGGTCCGAATGATTCTACCTTGCGGAATTCCATGGAACGCAGACGCTGGCTGAACGATGCGCCGATGCGTGCCGCGAAATAGCCGGTGATGATGGCGCATGCTGCCGATCCAAGCGAAATAAGCAGCATTTTGCCGCCGGCGATCCAAATATCGTGCATTTCGCTGCCGGGGGTTTCCACGAGGGTGGTGATGTCGGACATGTAGTCCGGCAGGGTCAGGTCAAGCCAGATCTGCCCGACGATGCTGACCAATGCGATGAGCATCTGGCCTATCTCCGCTTTGGAGAGGTATCGCATAATGCGGAACATGCTTGGATTCCTTCTCTTGTGTTGCGTTTGAAGTTTTTGCGATTGATGGATTGGTTGGATCAACTACATGAGTTGATCGAATTGCGATTAATGATTTACATAAGTCCTATTGAATTGTCTTACGATATTTAATTACTTACAGTGTAAGACAATCTCATATTTCTGTGTATTTGCTGAGAGCGATTCTTCTCAGCTCGGTCGCGCGCGGCCAACATATACCATTCGCGACACACTCCAGGCCGTTTGGCCAAGCTTACAGTCGCGAACGGCACATGTTAGGCGCACACTTATGCGACGGGCAGTCCCTACGCCGGATCTTCAGTATTGGCCTGCGCGAAAGCCCGCTTCACCTCTTCGGCGGTAGGGCGGGGCCGACCGGGGATGCAGATGGTCATATATGTGGCGAATTCTTCGGTAAGGTCTACAAATTCGCACGTGCGATGCTCCCCCATCTGCGAAAAGACCCAGCAAATGGCGTCGTACATATCCTCACGCTGCTGCTTGGCCTTCGCCCGCCCCTGCTCGGTGAGATTCACATGCACAATGCGGCGGTCGTTGGGATCGACCTCACGCTCGATCAGACCCTTTTTTTCCAACGCAGCCAACAGCGTGGAAATCCTGCCAGACGTGACTTTCAACGCAGCGGCCAACTGCGACGGCGTCTGCGCACCCCTGAACTCGAGCTCGCGAATAATGAATGGCTCACCCTTGGAATCGCGCGACATCGCCTGCTGCATCTGCGACTTTTTGCCCCAGACCGCTTTCATCAACCTGTCAAACGACTCCCGCTCGAAGCCCACGCTTCACCTCGCCTTATTCAATGCTCGCTAGTTACATCTCAATAATATCTTTTACTATAAACATTTTTCCCCGATCGCAGCATGCGAGTACAGAAAAACGCGCAAAAAGGAAACGATAAACGATAATCATCGAGGAAGAATCACAAGTTCCTCTTGAGTGAGCTGAAGTTGCGTTGCAGCGAAGGAATCGTTGATTTCCTGCGGATTGCGAGCGCTGGGAATGGTGAACAGACGTTCGTAACGAGTCAATTCCCACGCCAGCACCACACGCTGGTAGGAGCAACCACGTTGCGCGGCAACCGTGCGGAACGGATCGTACGCGCTCTGATCGAACGTATCGAGGAATCCACCGAGCGGCGACCAACAGACGAATGCGAGCCCCAATTCGGCGCAATGCTCCATCGTATGTTCCGGATCGGGATGCGACGGCGAGAACTGGTTTTGCACGGCAACCAATCCGCTGCCAATAATGCTGCGTGCAAGGTCGATCTGCTCGTTATTCACACGGGAGATGCCCGCATATTTGATCACGCCTTCGTCGAGCAGCTGTTTCAACGCGCCACATTGGTCTTCGTAAGGAACCGCGGGGTCGGGGCCGTGCGAATACAACAGGTCGAGCGTATCGACGCCCAAGTGCAGTGCGGATTCCTTGGCGTCACGAATCATGGTTTCGGGGCGGGAGTCGGCAATCCAACCGTAACGGCTGCCTTCGGCCTGCAAACGCTGACTTTGCGGGCGACTCTCATCAGCACCCACCGCATATGTGCCATCAGTGGCCGCGACGGCCTCGCAAGTACGGCGATAGCCGGTTTTGGTGGCGACGAGCACTTCATCTCTGGGGCCATTCCACGAAGCGAGCGCATCACGCACCAACTTTTCGCCGTACCCCAAATCTTCCGCAGTACCGGTGCCAGGCTCACTCGGCAGATAATATGACCAAGCCGTGTCCAAATAGCGAACACCCGCGTCCAAACCGGCATGAATCGTACGAATCGCAGTATCGCGATCCGGGCGCCCCTCAATCGCCAAAGCCATTGTTCCCATGCCAAGCCGAGGAATCGTAAATCCTGCCAATTCGCCGTTCATCATCATCTTCCCCTTCCTTGCAAGAACATAGCCGATTCGTACACGTTCATCTCAAGACTAACCCAACGTGAACCGGCGCAAGCTTGTCGGGCGCGTGCGCGAAGATAAAAACACAACCGAACGGGAGCCGAAAGGCTGAGAGGGAGCTCATAGAGCTTCGACCGAGGACTTGATGCGGGTAATGCCGCCGTAAGGAGACGGGTTGTTCACGCCGCAAGGCGTATCTCATCTTCCGTTCGCGATAACCGAATATCGCGTGATTAGGGTCACGGAGGGGCGCACCACCTCATAGGGTACGGTTCCTTCGGCGACCCTTTTTTCGTACCAACCTTGAGTGTCCGATTCTGCAGAAACGGGCGCACAAGCGGCTCAAATAAGCACCTAAGTGTCCGATTCACCAGAAACGGACATCCGTGGACTGAAATAGATGCCGTGCGTGTCCGATTCTGCAGAATCGGACATTTAGAGACCAAAAATGAACCTCCGGATGTCCGATTCACCAGAAACGGACACTTGGAGTGCAGGAAGCATGTGTCACGACAGACACAGAAGGGAACCGCAATGATCATCAACGGTAAGGAAGAGGACGTCGCCACGCCAATCACCGTGGCCGAACTGATCGAAAACAAGGGATTGCGCGCCGACCGCGTGGCTGTCGAGCTCAACGGCGAAATCGTGCCTCGCACCCAGCGTGCGCAGACGCAGCTCAAGGGCACCGATACGTTGGAAATCGTCACGTTCGTGCAGGGCGGCTGAACTACTTTCAAAATTTCTTGCGATTACGACCGGCGCAATACGCGCGTAACAATCGCAAGAACATACAAAACACGGCCAACCCGGCAAAAACAACGCACGAACGGAAAACGAGAATACGAGAACAACCATGACTTTTGAACCATCCGCATCGCAGGCGCAGATCGACGCCCGCCAGCACGCTTTCGACAACCAGCCCGACCCGACCACGCTCGTCAGCCGCGAAGAAATCCGCGCAGCCCTGCTCGACCGCCATACCGCAGCCACGCAAGACAAGCTCGACGGGGCGCACGTGGCCATTTGTGGCTGCGGTGGTCTCGGATCGACGATTGCGGTGGCATTGACCCGCATTGGCGTCGGCCACCTGCATTTGATTGATTTTGATCGCGTGGATATGACGAATCTGAATCGTCAACAGTATTTTTTGAAGGATCTCGGCCAGTACAAAACGGAAGCATTGCGCAGCAACTTGCGTCAGATCAATCCTTTTATCGATATCACCATTGATACCGTGAAAGTGACCGACGAGAACGTGCCGACGCTGTTCGACAATGAAGATATTATTTGCGAAGCGTTCGACGTGCCGGAAAACAAGACGATGCTGGTGAACGCCGTGCTTGAGAATCTGCCGAATAAGAAGTTGGTGAGCGCTTCTGGAATGGCAGGATTCCGCAGCTCCAATTTAGTGAATACTCGTCGCGTTTCAAAGAATTTCTACTTCTGCGGCGATGGCGAAACCGCTCCGGTGCCGGGTGCTGGTCTGATGGCACCGCGCGTGGGTGTGGTCGCCTGCCACGAAGCCAATATGATCACTCGCTTGATTCTTGGCGAAGAAGACGCCTGACAGCGGAACGCAACCACAAACGCAACCACAAACGCAAATTACAACGAATAACACGACACTGATCGCATAGTAAGGATTAACCATGAGCACCGAAAACACGATCACCACCGCGGAAAAGGACTTCGCGGCAGCACCGAACGCCACACTCGACGAGCTGGTCGGCACCACCACGAATACCGCACTGCTGCCGGAGCCGGATGCGCACGCATATGACGAAATCGCCACCGGTGACGCCGATCCGCTGATTCTCGGCGGACACAAGTTCACAAGCCGTTTCATTCTCGGATCCGGCCGCTACGATCTGAACCTCATCAAGGCGACCATTGAGAACGCAGGCACGCAGATCGTCACCATGGCGTTGCGCCGCTGCCGCACCACCGAAAACAATCTGCTCGACTACATTCCGAAGGGCATCACCATGCTGCCGAACACGTCCGGCGCACGCAATGCCGAAGAGGCGGTGCGCATTGCCCGTCTCGCGCGCGAAGTCTGCCAGACGGATTTTGTGAAGGTGGAAATCGAACATGAGGCGAAGTATCTGCTGCCCGACAATGAGGAAACCATCAAGGCCACGAAACAGCTGGCAAAAGAAGGCTTCGTGGTCATGCCGTACATGTTCCCCGATCCGATCGCGGCGAAGCGTCTTGAGGACGCGGGTGCGGCTTGCGTGATGCCACTGGGCGCGATGATCGGCTCGAATAAGGGCCTGCGTGCACGCGATTTCATTGAAGTGATCATTAAGAATTCCAATGTTCCGGTGATCATCGACGCTGGTATTGGCCGTCCGAGCCAGGCCGCGGAAGCCATGGAAATGGGCGCGGACGCGGTGATGGCATACACGGCCATCGCTTCCGCCGGCAATATTCCGCTGATGGCACGCGCGTTCAAGAAGGCGATCGAAGCGGGTCGCGAAGCGTATTTGTCTGGCTTGGGCAAGGTTACGGAAGATCATGCCGTGCCGTCCAGCCCGACGAACGAGGCCGACTACATCGGCTGATTTGCGCTGAATCCCATAATGGGGATTCGCGCAAAGACCATACTGAAAAGGGGCGTTTGCCGAACGTACGTGATGCACTCACGTTCGGCGAACGTCCCTTACTTGTATCCTGCGTTACCTGCAAACGCTACTGCTGCAAGGCTTCCTTAAGATCGCGATTCTGGAATCGTTCGTGCAGCAGGCAATATCCGCCGAACGCAACCAGCCAAATCAGACCGGCGATCGCAGAACCAATCGTGTCCGTCGACAGGAACAACGTGACATACACGAGCACAAAGAACGTGATCGCAATCCAATCAAACACCTGCCAAGCGGGCATGACGAAACCGTCCGGCAGAAAATCGCTGCTCTGACGATACCTGTGGTGGGCGAGCATCGTCAGCACGTAAATGAAAATCACCACAGCGCTGGCGGCCGAAGCGAACAGCACGAACGCGCCGGAAATACCCGGAATCGCGTTGATGATCGGGGAGAACAGAATCATGCAACCCGAAGCGACAATCGCCTTCGCAGGCACCTTGTGGTCGGAAACCTCAGCCAAACGCGCCATCGCAGGCGACTCGGAATCCGAAGCCAGCTGATACAAGTGGCGACCGGCCGAATAAATCAGCGAATTCAACGCCGACGCGGCAGCCGTAATCACCACAAAGAACACCAGTGCGGCAGCCCAATCAAGACCCGCATATTTGAACACCATGATGAACGGAGATCCGAACGAACCGTCGGAATTCTCGTGGAAATTGCGCCACGGCACAATAGCCATGATCGCAATCAGGGCACCCACGTAGAAGATCAGAATACGCATGATCAGCTCGTTCACGGCCTTCGGCAGTACCTCGCGCGGATTCTGCGTTTCCGACACCGTGACGCCCACGAATTCGATGAGCTGGTAGGCGAAGAACACCATTTGGAAGCTCATGAAGAAGTTCATCCAGCCGTTCGGCGCGAGCTGGAAGCCGTCGGTGATATTCGTGAGGCTCACCGCGGCGCCCGACACCGTGCCGTCCACGCCTTCGATGTGCGTGGCGGGGTAGCTGAAGCCGATGATCAGCATCACGATGGCGGTAACGATCAGACCGACGATCAGCGTGATTTTGATCATGGAGAACCAGAATTCCGCCTCGCCGAACACTTTCACCGCAATCAGATTGATACCAGTGAGCGCCACGAGGAAGCATAGTTCGATCAACCACTTCCACGAGTTCAGGTCTATGCCGAATGTGCCGAAGAACGTTACGAAATATGTGCTTACGGCGGTGATTTCGGTCATGCCGGTCAGAATGAGCACGATCCAATACGTCCAGCCGGCGAATTTGCCCCACCCGCGGCCGAGGTAGCGTGTGATGAAGTTAATGAACGTGTGCTGGCTGGGGTCGCTGTACATCATTTCGCCGATGGCGCGCATCAGCAGGAACATGATCAGGCCGACGCCGATGTACACGAAAATGATGCTCGGGCCGGTCAGTGCGATCGACTTGCCGGAGCCTAGGAACAGGCCGGTGCCGATGGTGCCACCGATGGCGATGAACTGGACGTGGCGGTTTTTCAGGCCTCGCTCCATTTCATTGCTTTGGTCGAGGCTTTCGACGGATTTGATGTGCGCGGTTTCCGTCGCGTCTGACGTGCTTGTACCGGTTTTTTCGGTTTTCGTATTCCCAAAAGTCATAATGTTCACACCCTACCGCGGGAGCCGCACAATCTCCGCCATTGTTCGCACCGCGAAACACACCCATATGCCTTATATGTGGCAGATTCGCATCTTTTCAAAAACTGATTTTCACTATATGTGGCAGACCATCTTGAATGCAAGGTAGTTAGAGGGGATAAATCATACCCTCTAACCTCTTTTTTCCGCGGGACTCTGCCACATATAGCGCAAACCATATTTGCCGCATGCCAGATGGGGGGCATTTTATGCAAATCGCGGGGTAGCCTGCCCGAAAAACCCACATGTCAATCAAGCAGACGAATGGTTTTAGTTGTCAACAGTCGAGGACGGGATCGCCTTGTCGAGCTTGTCTAGCAAGGAAGCATTGGCGCGCTCCAGTTCATCGATACGGCGTGCCTGCTGCTTGATGATGATGCTCGCCGTTCCCATGTCGATACCGTCGCCGCCTTGCGTTTTGACGGGAATATGTTCCATCGGCCTGTTGGCGATGCTGTCGAGGTTGCGTCTCATCATGAACGCATGCTCATACCGGTTGACGAGTTGCGCGATGATCTCGCTGTCGCTCATGTTACCGCTGCCGGTCACGGATTTGATGGCCGATGTTTTCCAACGGTCCACGCACCGCTCGATGCGCTTATATCCGATGAGATCCGGCGGAAGTCCCGCTTCCCGGAAGATTTTGGTTGGCGATTCGCCTGTCAAATAGCGGATGGTGCACACTTGCTTGAACGAATCGGCGTAGGTGATGCGATTACGCGTTACGTTGGCGACCGCCGGCAGTCCGCGCAATAGTTGGATTTCCTCGTCGCTGAATGCTCCCCCACCTCGTGCCATGACACCCGCCTTTCCTCTGTTTTCATGGACGTGCTTGCGATTGTAGGGTGGTATTGTCGCGAAATACCCCCACCCGTAACCCCTGTATGGTTGCTTTTTAACGACTGTTTTGCCACCTAGTTGCCACTTGCGGATACCTTTTTCATGCCGGATTTCGCCGTTTGGTACCGAATTTCACCCGCTTCGATCCCATATTGCCCCATACAAAACCTTCACCCCTAAAAAGTATGGAAAGGCACGAAAAGACATGAAAAGCGGGCATCCACGGATGGTTTCCGCGAATGCCCGCTTATTTCGTTTTTGCGCTTATTGTTTCAGCGATTGAGCGCGTATCAGCGCATGCGCTGGCGCGACTTGAGCGCGACGGCAACGCCGGCACCTGCCACGAGCAGCGCCACCACGGTGAAGAGGGTCGTACCCGCAGCACCGGTGAGCGGCAGCTGGGTGACGTTCTTCACGTTCTTGACCTTGATCACCTTGTCGACGGTGCTGGCAAGGCCAAGCTTGTTATTGTCCGTGGTCAGATTGTAGGTGACCGCGCCATCGTTAGCGATCGCCACTTTGATGGTGAACTCCGGCACGATGTTCTTGGCGTAGCCGGCAACGAAACCGGTTTCCTTGAAGGTGTACTTGCCTGCGGCGAGACCGTTCAGCACGACCTTGCCGTCGGCGCCGGAAACAACGGCTGGGGAACCGCTGACATCGAACTTGTACACACCGTTCACGCCGGTTGCAATGTTCGAGAACTTCAGCGGAGTGCCTTCGGCCTTGTCTCCTGCGTACACGTTGAAAGTTGCGCCTGCGAGCTTGCTGGTATCGGTGTCAACGCCGTACTTCAGGAATTCGAGATTACCGGTGTACAGTGTCACGGTCTTGCCAGCGCCGTCGAACATGCCGTCATGGGAGGCCTTGGCTGTGTTGGTGACCCTGTTGGTATTGCCGAGGATCTGATCGTTGACGGTCGCGTTGTAGGTGACGACCAGCTGCTGGCCCGCGTAATCCTTGGCATTGGCGAAGGTGATGGTCGTGGTGGTCTCGCCGGTGTTTTGGTCGACGGTCGAGGTAATCTCATAGTCGTTCGCGACCTTGTTGCCAGCCATCACCTTGATGGAGTCTTTGTGGATGGTCAGGCCTTTGGATGCGACGTCCTGAATGTAATACGGGTAGGAATCGTAGCCGGCTGCGGTTTTCGGCACGATCGCCTTGACGGTGTAGGTCAGCTGCTGGCCAATCTTCACGGTCTTGCCGTCGAACGAGACATTCGGATCAGCTGAATCGACGGTCTTACTGTCAATGGTCGGGGTGTTCTCGTTCTTGGCGACGAACATGCCAACGGCATGGATGGTGCCTTGGCCAGTGCCCTTGTCACCAACTACCTTGAAGTCGCTGGCGATGCCACTCAGCGTGGTTGCGACGATCGCGTTGACACCGGTCGTCTGCTGGTCGTCCTTCATGTACGTATCGGTGACGAGATACCAGCCTTCGCCCAAACCGTTGATCGCAACGTCATCGCCTTTGCCAGAAACCGTGCCATTGGCGTCCGCGCCTTGCGGCACATTCATGTTGGCCGCGAACGCGCGGAACCAAGCCTCGTCGGCGGTGCCGGTCTTCATGGCCACGTATGCGGCCGGGTTGCCCGCATATTCAGCCGGCATGGTCTGCACAGGCTGCTGAGCATTATTGGCCGCGTTCACGGCCTGCTGCACAGCCGTCTTCCAAGCCGTGTCGGTGCCAACCTGCACCGACTTGCCCTTGTTGTCCGTATCCACCGTCAGCGTGGCGAACTTGTAGGCAGAGTACGTATGACCTGTCTGCGAGTTCTTCACCGTGATGGCCGCAGTACCAGCGGTCGTCGCGGCGCCATCAGCCTGTGCGCTGGTTGCGCCCAGGGCCATGCCGCCCAGCAACGTCGCAGCGGCGGCGATGCCTGCGAAAAGTTTCCTCATCTTCATGAGAATCCCCTCTCCTTGTGTTGTTGATGTTGTGTTTGTTTTTGCTAACGGGATCTGAAGCCCAACATGCTCTGGATCCACAAAATTTGTGATGTGCGGCTGGACTGCCCTGTGAAGGTTGGTAGGGCAGTCCAGCCCGAGGAACCGTCTCAGACGAGACGCTTCTTGCTGTTCCAGATGCCAGCCGCGCCAACCAGCAGTATTGCGAGTCCGCCGATCGAGCCGCCAACCAGCAGCCATTGACGATCCGTGGTTCCGCCCGTCAACGGCAACGCCGACACCGCCACATACGTATTGGTGAATGCGATCGGATTGTCGGTTTTCTGCGAGTCGGAAACGTTCTTGCCGTTGTCGTCGAGCAGTTTCGTCACGGATTTCACCGAAGCCGTCCATATGCCGTCCTTTTCGTCAACGGTGACCACGATCTGGTATTTCGCGCCCGAATAGTGCAGGGCTGCGATATTGCCGTTGCTTTCCGTAATGGTGTACGTGTAGTCGGCTTTTCCAGCGTTGTAGGTGATGTCACCGAACGTTGCGGAATGCTGGCTATCCGGGGAATCAGCATCATAGGCGACCGTCACCTTGCACGACGGTTGCGCCTGTTGCGCGCAATCGGACGGCAGCGGCGCGTTACCGTCTGCAGTCAGTTCGAAATCGAACGAATCATCTGCTTTCCAATTGCGTCCTTCGAGGTTTTTCCGCACGGTGATCGCGTTGGACAGCGTCGTAGTCTTCAACGTGTTGGTCAACGTAGCTGTCATATTGCCGCCATTGCCGTCACTCTGCCAGACCATGGCTTTGGTGAGGGCCACGCCGGTCGCGTCGGCTGCAGCGTTGCCGTACTGGTAGGAGACCACATAACGGCTATCTTCCGATATTTCCGCCACACTGTAGGTGTATCCGGGCTGCAGGTTGCCGACGGTGGCCGTCCAATTATTCGACGTGTTCAACTTGATCGAAGCTACATTTTCCGTCTGTGCGGTCGCTTCACCGGTCTTCGTACGCTGCAGCTGGACCTTCACCGTGTCATCCGCATGCTTGTTCACATCGTCGGACCACGTTTTGTTGATGGTGATTTGGCCAAGTTTGACTTGCACGACCGGCTTAGCATAGTTAAGCGTCTGCGGTTTGGTGCATTCCGATTCCTGGTCGTTGACGGATGTGACCACGCAGTAGTTCAAATGCGCTTCGGCATTGGAGAAGTAGCCCTGCTTTCCTGCAGATTCGTCACCTGTAGCAGCTTCTCCCGTGTTCGGATATTGCTGCTTGGTTGCGTAGTCCGCATATGCGGCGTCGTTTGGTTTGACCTTGAAGGAGACGTCGATGGTTTCGTTTTTGCCGACAATCATGCCGTCGTCATTGTTGAAGGTCACGGTGATCGTGCGATTGCCGTTGCCGTCGACGTGGTAGAGGGCCGTATATCCGCTTATGGCTGCGCCATTGTTGGTTGCCGTCACATATTTCGTAATGTCGGTGCCGTCTACCGCATTTGCGAAATCGACTGGGTCAACCCATTGCGACAGGGCGTCGGTGATGGAATACGCCCTGATTTTCGCAGTAGTGGTGATGGTGTTGTAGATCTGTTCAAATGCATTCGTCAGATTTTCCGCGGACGTTCCGTCGTATTCCTTGCCGGTGACGGCGTGCGCGCCTTTGGCGAGGTCGCTCATCTTATTGGCGTCTTTCGAAACCTTCACCACGTACAGGGCTGCGTTCCCACGTTCGTTGGCTGCCGCCAGCGCGGCCGCATAGTTGTAACCGTAGCCATCGTCACTGCCGTTGCCGTGGATGTTTCCGTCCGAGCCGTCCGGGTCGGTTTTCCACTGGTAGGAGGGGAACAGTTCCCACCACTCATTGTTAGCCTCGCACGCTGCCTGGGTCTTGTATTCCGGATGCTCCTTCCCCCACGCGAAGCATCCGGAATAGGATGTGCTTCTGAAGGTTGGATTGCCGTCAGACAGGAAGACGATATACTTCTGCACACCAGCACGCCCTGACGATAGACTGTTCGCCGTTCTCAGAGCGTCTTCCCAGTTGGTTCCGCCGTCTGGAGCCGCACTGACAGCCCCGCTGATAGCGTCAGAGGAAGTCGTGAAATTCGAAGTCGTTTGCGCCTCCTTGCTGAACGTCACCACAGCCATCTGCACCTGCTGATTGGGTGAAAGAGCGTTATTCGCACCCGTCAGAAGCTTCTGGGCCAATGCCGTGGCTGCGTTTTTCGCATTCGTGTCACGGGAGCCTTCCATACTGCCGGACTTGTCAAGCACCAGCACAATGTCGGCAGGCACCGCGGCCGTAACCGTGGATGACGAACTATCGCCGGATGCGGTCAGATGCAACGCATACTGATCGCCGTCGCCATCTCCGATTTTGGCAATGCTCTTGCTATTTGCCGGCTGCAAAGTAGAAGTATCGCCAGAAGATGTCTGATCATCTTCCGCAAGAGCGGCGGAAGTGGTGGCGTAGCCCATGCCGCCGAGCATGGCGACCGATGCGAACACAGCCACTATACGTTTGGCAAGTCCTCCCCTGGGCTTCGCCTCATATTCATGTGCATGCCTCATGAGCATCCCCTTAAATCCTGTGCAATCACGCGTCTTACGACGAGCAACCTCTCTTCATGCCAAGATTCGCAACATCTTCTACGTGCCCGGAAAATCCTGACAGTGCTTCAACTCTGGAAGCTAGAGGAAAAGAGACTGCCATGCGTACACCCTAAGTGCGGGAAAGTCGGGTAGCGCACAATCGATGGAAATTGCTGAATTGCAACACAAGTCACCCGCGAAAAGCACCCGACGTCACCGCAAAGAAACGATGGGATAATCACCAAAATGACGCTTCTTCATACTTTCGTAACCATTAGTCAATAATGGAAATCACGCATTTTTTGTGCGCCAACCACGTTTTTATATTCAAATTGCATGTCAGACACGCCTTCATGCAGCAGTCGAGTCAGCCGCGCTTCGGCCACCAAGCAGCATGCCTGCGAATATGCCACGGCCTGCGCCGCAACCAAACCAACAGCATACCTAATACAAGAGTCGCAACACCTGCGATCACACCGATCGTACGAGCATCCTTCACCGCGTCGTTTTCGGCGGGAATCTCATCTGGAATGGCGGAACGTGTGGCCGAAACCAGCAGACGGTGCGTGTTTACGCCATACGGCGTGCAGGTCATCAGGGTCACGCGATCCTCACCAGGCACGATTTTCAGCTGCGACGTGTCGTTCGGTTCGATCACCGTGATACGGTCCACCTGATAGCCGAGCGTTCGACCCATCACTTCGATGTAGAAATAGTCGCCGACACGCATTTCGTCGAGCCGCGTGAACATGGCCGCCTCGACCAGTCCGCGATGCCCGGTGAGCACCGCATGCGTGCTCTTGCCGCCGACTGGCAAGCTGCTGCCGTACAGGTGGCCCGCGCCCGAAGCGAGCGCCGATTCGGAAGTGCCATGGTAGATCGGCAGTTTCACGGAGATTTTCGGAATGCGGATCGTACCCATCACGCCACCGCCGGAATCCAGCAGGCCTTGGTACTCCGCGTCCGCCGAACTGGCGCTTGCGGAACTGGCGTCCGCACCACTCTGGTTGTCCGATTCACCAGAATCGGACATCTGTGATCCACTTTCACCCACCTGATTGTCCGATTCCGCAGAATCGGACACGCTGGCACGCGATCCGCCGCGCACATCAGCGAACGGATCCTTCGCCTCACCCAAAATCGGCTGCCCGGATTCCGCAAGCCACTTGTTATAGTCCTGGGCCGCGGCGAACGCGTCATCTGCCTGCGGATACGGCCAGCCCGCAACCGTCTGCGCGGATCTTACCGACGTTTCCGACAGATCACGCGCCGACCAATACTGCAACATTGCCGGGAATCCGCCAATACAAACCGCAGCAACAATCAGCAACGCCGCAACCGCACGCATCGCCAGCATTGTACCGCGTGCGCGACGTCGTTGACGCATTTCGTCGTCAACATCAATCGCCTCTGCAAATGACAGAAAACAGCCAGCCGTCAAAAGTCGACCGTCCACCGAAACTTCCTCGGACGACGGCTGGCGACCGTCATGCCATTCCACCGCTTTCTCCATCTCACGCAAGCGTGCCGTCACCCGACAAGCTTTCGCAGCACACGTTCCAGTTCGTCGATGCGCAATGCTTGCTTCGCAATCAATTCGTCGCACTGGTTGATGATGAGCTGCGCCTGGGTGAGTTTTGAAAGCATATCCTGCGATTCCATTTCCGATGATTGCGCGTCATCGCCCATAAGATCATGATGACGGATGATGCGCAGATCGTCGCGATTGGCACGCTCACCGCCGCGACGGTCGCGTTCCCCCTGCTTTTTCCAGCGTGCAATGCACCGCTCAATGCGTTTGTATCCGATGAGTTTCGGGTCGAGACCCGCCTCGCGGAAGATGGCGGCCGGCGATTCGCCCGCATTGTATCTGCACATGACTTCGATGCGGAAACTGTCAGCATACCGGATATGCGACGCGCTCACGCTTTCCACTGCGGGAAGGCTGGCCAAATATGCGCGCTCCTTTGCGGTGAATTTTCCATCAACCATTCTTCCCTCCCCCTGTATTGCCTAAACAGCTTGGTTCAGAATCATATCGGAGCTTTCCCCATTGGTACCCTCGTTAAAACCCTCGAATAAAGCCCGCCCTTCCCCCAATGAAAAGAAGGAGTTCCATCTTCAAAACAAAAAAGTTCCGCCATTTTTCACAGGTAGCAACGCTCATAGA
>CXQN01000076.1_pt1 | contig 14085 bp, 8 predicted proteins | sample 591481 | NCBI WGS metagenome assembly CXQN01 (sample SAMEA3491295, study PRJEB9169) | human gut metagenome | biome: ENVO:mammalia-associated habitat; material: ENVO:feces | place: Bangladesh | collected 2010-04-07
AAGATGCACCATACTATGACGGGGCGGCCTTCGGCGACGATGCGCTCCACGAGCCGCTCGCACGCCACGAGCTTCGAGCTCGGGCGGCTTCGCTCGATGGCCTCGTAGAACGTCTGAGAGAAGTCGACGTAGTCGATATCCGAGTAGTCGTCGCCGACCTGGTCGAGCACGTACTCGAGGTCGCCTGGGTCCACGGCTGAGCAAAGCATCTCGGGATCGCTCTCGAGCTGCAGGGTGCGTATGATCCTCGCGAGCGCGTTGGGGCAAGACGCGTACAGGACGCGCAGCAGCGTGTCCTCGTCGGGCGTCGCTTCGATCTCTACAATCTCGTCGGGCTCCGGGCGCGGCACGCCGAGCTCGTCCTTGTTCGTTCGGCAGAAGAAGGGTGCCAGGCTGTCGTTGAGGCTTGCCTGGAGGTCTGCATCGGGCGCGCGGAGCTCGCCCGGTTCGTAGCCGAAGAACGTGTCATAGTCATCGGGGTACAGGATGTGCAGCAGGTTGTAGATGTCCTGGTAGGTGTTCGGGATGGGCGTTCCCGTAAGGGCGATCACGAACTTAGCGCCGTCGGCCGCCTCGAGCGCGGCTTCCGCGCGCCTGCCGCCGATGGCCTTCACCCGGTGCACCTCGTCGAAGACGAGCAGGGTCTGGTCGGGGATGATGGCGTGCAGCTCCCGCACGTAGCCCGAGAGCGACTCGTAGTTGAACGTGAACAGGTTGCATGCGCCGCTGTCGAGCGACAGCGCGTTTCGCCTGCGCTCGGTCGACATTGCCGCTATGGCGGGGTTTCCCAGCGAGAAGCAGCTCAAAGGCAGCTTCTCGCCGAAGGTGGCAACCCATTCCTTCTCCCACGATTCGAAGCCGTTCTTGGGGCAAATCACCACGATGCGGCGCGCGAGCCCCAAATGGCGCAGATAGGCGAACACGCCGAGCACCGTCGCGGTCTTGCCGGCGCCGGGCACCGAGAAGTCCGCCGCGCGCCCAACCGTCGCCATGAAGAAGGCGTCGAGCATCTGCCGGTCGCGCAGGGGGCGCACCATCGAGGCGTTCACCACGTCGCGGAACTCCCGGAAGCGCGGCCCCAACTGGGGGTCGTCGGCGATGCCCTCGGCGGTCTGCGACTTGATGGCCAAGCCCACCTCGGAGCGCTCGCGGATGTAGGTCTCGCCGGCGTTCACGAAGGCGTCGAAGCTTGGGTCCACCGCGATCTCGACGCCGTGGCCGTCGGCCTCCATGATCGCCTCTAGCATGTCCTGGCACTCGCGCAAGCCCATGCCGCCATCGAGCAAGATGCGGTCGCGGTCGGTGCCGTCGACGGCGCTCGCCGGGTAGTACAGCCAGGCGCGCCATGTCGCCGAGGTCATGAACGTGGCGACGTCCTGTCCCTCGATGCGCAGATACATGCCTGGCCGTGCCTCGTCATAGCAGACGACAACCCTAGGCGCGCTCATCGATCTCACCGATCAGCTCTTCCACCTTGTCGGCGACGGCAACGAGGTTGCGACGCACCTTCTCAAGCTCGTCGGGCCCCAGTACGTCGAGCATCTCGGGAAGGATCTTCTCGAGCTCGGAGAGGCAGTCGGCGGATTTCTTGGCGGGCGTGTCCATGAGCTTGACGCGTCGCACGGTTTCCCTTGCACGGTCACCGGCACGCTGGAAGCCGTTGACGAGATTGGCGTCCGAGCGCAGCTCGCTCACCTTCTCGCGCGTGAGGGCGTCGGGACCCATCTTCTCGAGGAGTTCGGACATGGCCTGCAGTTCGGCGGCCTTGAAGTCGGCCTCTGCGTTCGTGCCTGCCACGCTGCCGAAGTCTCTCACGTATCGGGTGATGTCGCCTTCGGGCTGCACCACCATGTTGGCGAACATAAGCTGTTTGACGAGCTGCTTGTCGCGCCTGCTGTCGTACTTCTTCAACACGCGGCTGAACTCGCCCAAGGGGCCGTCGACTTTGAGGGCGCGGGCGAGGTGGTATTGCTCGGGAGCCTGACAGAATTCGAGGAACTCCTCCATGTACTGGGCGCGGTCGACGAGCTTTCTCACCTCGGCTTCGGTCATGCCCGTCGCGTTGCCGTATTCCGCAGGGGTGATGAGGTGGTTCTTCACCACGTCGCGGTATACACCGACGAGTCGGTCGACGGGGTCGTACGCCACCTTCTCCTCTTCGCCGATCTGGATGGCGAGCTCGAGCAGCTTGATGCGCTTAGGGTTGCTGCCGGTGGCGTCGTCGAGAATGGCGGCCTCGAACCAGCCCGCTTCGTTGTTCGCCCTCGCAAGGCGGCGGACGCAGGTCAGGCGTCGGTTGCCGTCAATGACGCGTCCGTCATTGAGCACGATGCCCGGCCTAAGTTGGCCGCGAAGCGCTATGCTCTTCTCGGTCTTCCTGAGCGCTCCGGGGTTGCTCTCGACGATGAAGTCCTCGATGACGCCGTTGTACTCGTCGCGTCCGAGGGCGAGCAGGTCCGCGCCCTGCGCGGAGTTGTACTCGCTCACCCAAGTGGCGATGCGGTCGTTCTGGTCGTTGTAGAACAGAAGGTCGCACTTGATACGGTAGATGTCGAAGTCGCGCGTCACGTTGTCGATGGAGTGCTTCTCCTTGCGCCCCGTCGGCAGGACGTTGCCGGTCGCGATCCCTTCCTCAAGCAAGCTCATTTTGTGCCTCCTTCTTCCATGCCTCCATGGATGAGTAGTATGCGTCTCCGATGTCGTCGTAGTAGACGTCGGAGTTGTAAATGGTCGTCGTCAGGAGCGGTACCGGGCACGTGATGCCCAGATCGTTCGCGAGCAGCCTCGGCAGGTCGTCGCGCTCGATCCCCTCGTGGTGGGCGACGATCCACTCGATGAGGTCGGCTGCGGAAAGCCGCCCTTCGCCTCCGGCGACGAACACCTTGGTTCCGGCGAGCGTGCAGCTGCGCAGGAGCCCGCCCGCGTCGAGCAGGCCCTCGTAGAAGTCGTCGGGCATGTCCAGCCCGTACAGCGGATGCGATACGGCACCGCCCGCGCGCAGGCTCGCCACAGTGAAGGGCTCGCCCTCGGGCGCGTCCACGCTCACCGCAGGCGCGTACGACTCGATGTCCGCCATGCGCGCGCCCAGCACGTCGTGCAGCCGCGCGAACGAGATATAGCTGTCGCCCTCGTAGAGAAGCACGCGGTGGTCCGAAAGCGCCTGGCGCAGCACGTGGCGGAAGGCGGGATGCTGCCACACGGCGTTCTCGAAGCCGGCGTCGCCCTTCGCGAAGGACGGATGCTCGGCCAGCAGCCGCGTGAAGTGGTCGCTCGGGATGCTCCCTTCTCGGAAGAGCAGGCCGTGGTCCATGTAGTAGCCCGCGCCCTCGATGCCGCGGTCGAGCATTTCAGGGTGCTCGTCGGGAAACTCGAAGGCAAAGCGCCTGCGAACGAGCTCCGCGTCGCAGATGCGGCCGGCAAGCTCCCGGGCGAGGAAGTTTTCGAGGGTGGGTGCCTCGCGCTCGGCGCCGCGCGTCTCGGGCGCGTCCGCACGGGAGGCCTGGGCGTCCGCCGGGCATTCAACGACCTCTACGCCGAGCCACTCCGAGAAGCTCACGTCCGCGGTCTCGGCGAATAGGTCGAGCCATATCGCGGCGATGCCCGCGCTGAAGCCGTATTCGCGCTCATATGCTTTCGCTACGACGTTCCTGGGCTCGTCCGCATGGCACTCGGCGAAGGCACGCACCTGGCGGCGGCGGTCGACCTTGCCGAACCCGACGGAGAGGTGGTCGCCCAGGGTGACGCCCTCGTCCGCGTTCCAGAAGACCTGCTTCAGCTCATCGTAGAGAGCGGCGGGTGTGGCGATTCCCGCGCGCCTCAGCTCGTTGCGCGAGGCGCGGAAGACCAGGCGGGCGCACAGCTCGGTGCCGTCGCTCCGCACGGCATCCGCCGCTTCACGCGCCGCTTGCACACGCACGTCTTGCTGGCTGTCGACTGCGTCCACCACGCGCTACGCCTCGCTCAGCTTGGGCCCGAAGACGCGCTCGACGTAGGCGTCCAGCGTACCCTCCTTGGCAAGCTCCGCAGAGTCCGCAAGCTCGAAGTTCGAGTCGCATCCCTGGCCGACCTCGTCGTGGAAACCCAGGATGAAGTGGGTGGCGATCTCGTAGATGATCTTGGTGGGCGCGATGCCGAACACCTGGCGCTCCAGGATGTGGTCCAGCCGCTCGCGGTCGTCCGGGAAGGCGGCCTTCATGCCCTCGCTTCGGTACAGGCGCTTGATGATCTCGGTGATGTAGAGACCCGACTTCATGTACAGGTCGGCGAAGGTGTGGCTCGGGTCGTCGAAGCAGCCCGGGTTCTCCTTCTCGAAGAGGTCCACCATCTCGACCACGACGTTGCGCGGCGTGAAGATCTGGTTGGTCTTCTGGGGTGGCACGTAGTCGAAGATGTCCTCCGTCTGGGACTCGTCGAAGTAATTGGCCAGGCGCTCGCGTAGCTTGATGAACTCGCTCACGGAGTCGTTGAACACCACCTCGTCGAAGAGGTGCCCGACGAAGTGCTTAACCTCGCCGGTCTCGGCGTCGATGTAGTCACCGCCATCGCGCAGGAAGCGGAACTCGTCCACGGTGATGCTCGTGACGTCCAGGAAGACGTCGGCGGGAATCACCGTGTCGAAATCCGCGAGCGTCGTGCCCTCCTCGCCATATGCCATGAGGAACGACGGGATGGTGCGAGAGAAGCCACGCAGGTGGGCACGCACCTTGTCCTCGATGCCCTGCTTCTCTTCCTCCTTCTTGGCGGTCTCCACCTCGCGCACCACGGTCTCGCCGGCGCTCTGCACGAGCTCCTCGCGGGAGTCCTCGAGCTTCTGGGCGAGCGCCTGGAACGCCTCGGCCTTCTGCTCGTCGTGCCGTTGGTTCACCTCGGCGCGCTCGGTCTCGCTTGTCGCCGCCTTGAGCTCGTCCTTGCGCGACTGCTCGATGCGGCGCGCCTGGATCTGGTAGTCGCCGACCTGGCGGTTGAGCTGGATGTCGGCGTCTGCCTGGACCTTGCGCTCGATCTGCTGTTGCTGGCGCGGTTTGAGCTCGCTGCCGTAGCTCTCCTTGGCGGCCTGAACCAAAGGTGCGGTCACGCTCTGCTTGAAGGCCTCCTTGAGGTTGTCGAGCATCGCCCTGTCCTCGTCATCGGCCTCATATGCCTTAGTAATGTCGTTCACGTGGCTCGAGAATTCGACGGCGATGTCGCCGTAGACCTTCGGCCCGAAGATGTCCGCAGCCTTGCCTACGACCTGCTCGTCGGGAATCTCCACCTCGCCCTCGTCGTTGATGGAGAGCTCGTCGGCCGTGCCTTCGTCGATCGCGACCTTGTTCTTCTCGGCGTTCTGCGCCTTGCCCTGCTCGTAGGGGTCGAAGCGCTGGATGATCTCCACGACCTCTGCCGGCGCACGGAAGACGCTCGCGATGTTCTGGAACAGGAAGTTGCTCATGAAGCCGCTCCTGACCACATCGCGGGCATGGATGTGCCTCGGCACGCTGAGCACCTGCTCGGCGTCGAGCTCGACCATCCGCCCCTCGTCGTCCTCGCCGTAGACGGGGAAGAAGTTCAGCAGCTGGCGGATGTGGCGCTCGCGCGTCCCCACGTCGCCGCCGCCGCGCGCGGTCTCGCCGTACAGGTCGTTGGCGAACTGCTCGAAGATGGTGAGCGTGCGGGCGGGGTCGAAGTCGAAGACATAGGCGTTCTCCTTGCGCGCGTAGTTGCCGCCGCCCAGGTCGAACAGGCACGGATTCTGGCTGCGGAAGGCCGCCTGCATGTACAGCGCGGGACTCGCCATATTCGAGAGCATGAGCACGGCGGTCCACTCCGGCACGGTCACGCCTGTGGTGAGCTGGCCGACCGATAGGGTGATGGTCCTGTCGTGGTCCTTGATCGCGCGGCGCACCTTGTCGAGCGACTTCTCGTTCTCGTCGTCGGCGTCGATCTTGCCGTCGCCGGCGGCGAGCACCACCTCGTAGTCCCCGAAGACGGGGTGAGCCTTCAGCTTTTTGGCGAGGGCGCGGGCGGAGTCGACGTGGTTGAGCATCCAGAACGTGTGGCGCAGTTCGTCGCGCAGCTTTGGCGTCGAGAACGGGAACTTCTCCTGCGTGGTGAGCGCGTCGAGGAACCTGTCCACGTCGGCGTCATGCACGAAGCCGCCGTTCTGCTTGGTCGAGAAGAACTCGTTGAGGTCGAAGGCGAACTCGGTCTGCTCGCCGTCGATCTCCATGCCGCCGCGGGCCTCCTGCTCGACGATGTCGCTCATCTGGTAGGTGAGCAGGTTGAGCTTGGGGAGGTTGGCGTAGGGGTTCGGCTGCTCGGAGTCGGCCGGCCAGTCGCGCTTGGCCTGCTGCTCGTCGGCGTAGGTCCAGTTGTAGATGGCGTCGTCGGCGAACTTCTCGTTTGCGATGGCCTTGAAGGGCGTGCCGGAGAGGTGCAGCGTGAAGCGGCGCTTGATGTGGTCGAACGCCACGTCGGTCTTGAAGGTATCCACGCCCTCGTGCGCCTCGTCGATGATGAGCACGTCCCAGGTGAGGTCGGCAACCTCGTCGAGCTTCCGGTACACGCCGCCGAAGCGGATGGAGCCCTTGAGGTCCTGAAGGCTCACGAACTCGATGAACCCCCTGGGGCCCTCCGGGTCGTTGCGGATGGCGCGAAGGTACTCCTCGCGGCTGAGGCAGTAGGGCTTGCCGGCCAGGGCATCCACGCCGCTGATGAAGCGGTAGCCGCCCTCCACGCCCACGAACTTCACGTAGTCGTCGTACCAGGAGTTGGCGATGGCGGGGCGGTTGGTGACGATGAGCACCTTCTGCGCGCCGATGCCGCGGCACAGGTCGTAGGCGGTGAGCGTCTTGCCGAAACGCGGCTTGGCGTTCCACAGGAACTCGCCGCCATGTTCGCCGCCCTCGTCCCAATGGGCGCGGGCGAAGGCTCCCGTCCGCTCCACGGCGCGCTGCTGCTCGGCACGCAGGATGTAGGAGGCGGCGCCGGGCGCATCCAGCACGCCGTCGGTGTCGCGGAACCGGTAGAACTGCTGGTGCGACTCCTCGCCGCTGATCTTGAACCATTCCGTCTTTGGTTCGCGCTTGACGCCCTGCTTCTCGAGGTAGGCGTGGAAGTCCGTGTCGTGGAACGTGCCCGCGCGGTGCTCCCACGTGGCGTTGCCGCTCCACTCCAGGTGCCACCGCACGTCGGCGGTGTGCGTCTGCTGCTTGATGCGCTCGCGCACGTCCTGTTCGGTGTAGCCGATCTTGGTCCAGCCGTTGTGGCGGGCGATTTCGGGTGTGGTGTAGGCGTAGATCTGCGGAACCGCGGGAGCGGTGGACTTGATGATTTTGGAGATGTCGATGCCCGCCATGGCTAGTCCATCTCCTTCACGTGCGACTCGATGAACGCGATTTCCTCATCGTTAAGACCGTACTTCGCATAGAGCTGACGGTCAATGTCGGCCACGGACTGCGTCCAGTCGATGTCGGAGGCGGAAGTGAAGTCCTGAAGGGGGACGTAGGCCCATTTCGCAACGGTATTATCTTGTGTAATTCTGAGTAGACTGAGCATCGCCCTTGTAAATTTTGCACGAACGTAAGCCGCCAGGTTTTCAGCTTCTTCTTCCGTTTCAAAAGCACCAAAACTGATGAATGTTTCAGTCATAGCGGTGCCCGGCCCAGCAATAGTAACGTCAGGAATAGCTTCTCCAAATTTACCTGACCCAACCGCCTTTGGCAAAGCGACTTTAAATCTATCGAGATTTGAACTAACTGAATTATCCGTCAAGTATGCTCGATTGATGAAACGGAGCTCTCTTCGGTTATTAAGACGTCCCAACAGTTTTCCATAGTCATGCCCGTCATCCGGCTTGGATTCAAACAATATGGCGCCCAATTTGGCGAGGGCATTTGATTTCAAATCAAGACGATGCCCCTTGCTCATTACTCCTTCCAACTCCGGATGGTCGACGTAGAGAGCATTTGTCAATTTGAAACTGTTTTGCGAACTTCCGATTTCCGGCATCCATGCGTCAGAAACGGACTTTACTTTGCCAAAAATAGTGTTCATTTCGGCGAATTCAACGTGAAGCCCAATGGCGCCGTATGTCACAGTCTCATCGCGCAGTGTGACAACTACACCGCCCTTAATCTGCGTGTTTGGGAAAACAATCTGACTGTCTTGCTCTTCGTAAAGGATTTTCAAATGGCAATCAGACAGCATCTTCTGATTCCACGCCTTTGGAGTTTTGCCCGCATCAAAAAGAAAGCGGCGAGGGGTAATAAGCTCGGTTCGCGCGGAAACCTTGTAGGCCTCGTCCATGAAATAGTTGTATATAGGCTTATCGCTCGTTCCTTCAACCGTCTCCTGATACGGGGGGTTGCCAATCACAGCATAGAATTTCTTTCCCATAGCTGCTGCCTTACCTTTCAAAGTGGCGAACTCGAAGGGCTCGCCGTTCTGCCAGTCGTATATCACGCAGAGGGGAACCCTTTCCTTCGGTTCCTCTTCTTTTGCCTCTTCGGTTGTCTCGCCGGTGAACATATCGTCGAACAGGTCGAAAAGCGACGGTTGAATCGGCTCCGGCTCGGGCTCCTCGAACGTCCCCAAGGTCGATTCCACCTCGGCGCCCATCTTGTTGGTGGGCACGGCGTCGGTGAAGCCGTTCATCTGCCAGAAGTTCCAGGAAACGATCCATGCCGCCTGCTCGAGCTCATCCCGCTCGGGGTCCGACCCCCAACGGTCGCGGAAGTGTTCGGCAAACGTCTCGAGCACGTTGATGCGAGCGATAAGCAAGTTGTCACCCTGATACTCGAAGCCGTACGTCGCGCGCAGCGCGTCGAGGGCCCGGCACCCCCATTCCTTGCGGGTCTTGGCCTTCTCGGTCACGATGCGAAGTTTGCGGTCAAGGAAGCCCACGCGCTCGCCTACGGGCAGCTCGTCGCCCGTCACGGTGTCGTAGCGCGAGCACACGAAAGGTGCCTCGCCGCACGTGATCTCGAGTCGAGGCGCCTCCACGTAGGCATGCCAGCCACGCCCTTTCGACTTGGGGAACGTCACCGGCTCCGCCGTGGCCATCCACGTCTTGACGTCATCATCCGCAACGACCTCGGTGTTGAAGACATCACGCCGGCCGAACCATGCCTCGTCCAGGTCGTTGTTCATCTGATTGCACAGCCAAGACGGGGTGAACACCTCGGCGCGGCTTTTGGTACGCTGGGATTGCCTCTCCTGCTCCTTGGCAATGCGCGGCTTGATGACGCCGGAGTTCATGCCTGTGATCTTCTCGACGGTTATCTCGTCATCGCCCATGTAGCCGTCGCCCAGGGCCTCGTATTCGTTGTCGGCCCATATGATGTTGCGCCCCGTCGTGCGGTCGCACAGCAATGTCTTGAGAATGAAAGTCGGATATCGTCGGTCGAAGGACTTTATGAAGCCTTCGAGCGAGATGTCGTGGGTTGGCTCGGTCACGGGCTACTGTTCCTTCTTCGCGAGCTCTTCGATCATGCACGTGCGCACGAAGGCGGAGAAGCTCATGCCCCGCAGGGCCGCCTCCTCCTTCGCCGCGTCGCGCAGGGTGTCGGGGATGCGCAGGGTCACGGAGACCTGGTCGCCGTCCACCAGGAAGCTTCTGATCTCGGTCTCGTCGGGATTGCTCTTGATGAGCTCCTTGTAGCTGTCGGGCATCTGCGCTCCCATCGCTCGAAATGCAATACAAATGCGTTTGCAGCATTATAACGCGACGGCACGGAGCGCCCTGGGAATAGGGGGGACGTCGGCCGCTCAGGCTCAATGCGAAGATGTCCCTTTGGGTCCGCCGCAAGATGGCGATGCAGTTCCTGTACGCGATGAACTTCCTGCACAAGCATGACGTATGCCACCGCGACCTCAGCTACGGGAACGTGCTCATACACACATATGATGATGGCGCGTTCGCAGTCAAGGTCTCCGACTTCGGGCTTGCCAAGGAGAGGAACTCGGACCTCACAAGCACGGGCTCTTCGATGAAAGGCTCCATAGAGGATCCGGCCCTGAAATCGTTCAAGGACTTCAAGCCGGTCAACGACATATATTCGATTGGGTTCATTCTCAACTACATTTTCACCGGTAGAAGGGATCTTCTGGCTGATGGATCGCGGCTGGGCTTCATCATCCAGAAATGCTCGACCACCAACTCCGCCGACCGGTATCAGACGGTGAAGGGCATCATCGAGGATATGAGAAAGACGGAATGCCCCGTCGGATGAAAACGGCCCCGGTGGAAGGAAATGATAAAAAAATCCGCCGGGGCGGGCGCGTGCCCGGTGAAAACATAAGATCAAAAAAACACCGGTCTTGGGTCAAGTCTACCAGACCGGACGAGGGGAGCGGCGACGATGCCGCGCACGGCTCTGTCCGACGGAATGAGCGCGCCCGCTCTTGCCGCTCCCTGCGGCCGCGATGGATATGACGGAATGAGGTGCCCCAGGAGCCGTCCACCATTCATCCGGAAAGCCCGTCGCCGAGGCCGGGCACGGGCTCCGGGGGACATGCCCGACCAAAGGCGCGCCCCTCCCGGGACCTAACGCATAAAAAACGGGTCCGGCACGGAAAATGCCCGTCCGTGGGACGGAAACCTTCACCTAACGCGTTAAGACGGGTTTATGCGTAAGGTCCTTCAGCCCTACTGCCACAAGGGCTGAGAGGGTGTGCCTAACGCCTAACGCCTGATTCCGGTCATTGTTTTCAATTTTTCTCACCTGACGTCTTGTAAGCGTTAGGTGCGTTAGGTTCCGAAAAAACGTTTTCCTCCAATGCCCGTTCCCGGGCGTCATGGTTCCGTCCGCCGTACCCCCTTACAGAGCACGGTATCCCGGTTCGGGATGTTTTTCCGCGTTCCCATGAAAGAAGCCGGCCCTCCGGCCGTATGCCCGGAGGCGTTGCGGCAGTAGGCCGTATGCCGTTCTTCTCCGTTTTTGTCCGCGTGAACCGTATGCGGGGACGCATAGCCAGCGGCGTCAACGAAAACACAGGAAAGGACGGTAGGACGATGGATCATCTCCCGCGGATGTACACACCGGCCGAATGCGCGGATGTCTGGCGTGTCAAGCACGACAACGTGCCGGCCATGTGCCGCCGCATGGGCATCGGGATCTACCGGTTGAGCCCGCACGCCGTGAGAATCGACGCCGACGACTTCGACCGCGCGACCCTGGAATCCCGGCAAGGCTAAAGAGAACCCCATGGCCGTTGGCGCGGCCATGGGGCGAAAGACGGACTTGCGCTTGATCCATCGACTTCCGCTATGCGTCCCGGAAACCGAACGCATGGAAGCCCTTTCCCTCCCCGAAGGAGGAAACACAATCATGAACGATTTGGACGAATTGAATTTCACGCCGCTCCCGCCGGTGACGGATCAGGACCTCGCCATGGTCCGCGGCGTCGTGAACAGCAACAGGCTCCATATGATTAAGGGGCTGGCCAGCGTGCCACTGTCGGAGGAATTCGACTTCCTCGGCTGCGACGGCCGGCCGATCCGCATCCCCGACTCCGTCCGCCATCCCGGGCATAAGCTGGAGGGCGCGGCCCAGGCCGCGCACATGCTGCGCCTGACCCTGACCGGCGATCCGAAGCTGGCCCTCGACTCCGAGGGGCAGTTGTGGGCGTGCTGGGAGGACAGCTGGCGGCCCACCTCGGACCTGCTCTCGCTGACGGAGGAGAGGGACAAGGGGTACGACAAGTTCGTCAGGGCCACGCTCGCCAAACATCCCGGGTTGCCCGTCCTCCAGCCGGGCGTCCGCTTCGCCAATGTCGGCCTGTTGCGCGGCGGCGAGGTCGTCATGCCCGATGATCCGCGGTTCAATGCGCCGTGGGCGATGTCGCTGGACGACGAGGAGTTCACGCGTGACCGCGCCATCCTGGGCCTCCAGGCGGCCTCCACGATCACCACGGACATGAACGACGCCCGCATGCTGTGCCGTGTTGCGGCGGCGCCGCTCATGCGCGACCATCTGCAGTACGCCTACGACCTGCTGGGCACGGGCGGCAACGGCAAGGGCTGTTTCCTCAAGGCCCTGCTCGATTTCTACGGCCCGTTGGGCTCGACGTTCAGCTTCGCCGATTTCGCCGGCATCGGCAAGGTCAGCCCCACCTCCTACGAGCAGGCGGGCGTTCCGCTGACCCAGCGGCTGCTCGCCGTGGACAGCGATGCGCCCGACCCCGGGCTCGGCGATCTGGGCCGTCTGAACAAGGCCATCTCGGGCGAGGAGGTCTCCGTCCGCCTGCTGGGCTTCAACGCGCGTATGGCGCGGGCCGTGGCCGTCATGGTCATCGCCTCGAACCGCACGCCCTCCATCGCCTCCGACCCGAGCCAGAACCGCCGTTGGCGGTTCGTCAATTTCGACCGCACCGGTTCGGTGGTCGATGACTGGCGTGTCGCGCTGGAACGCGACGCGCTCATGATCGACCTGTTCATGGCCGGTTGCGTCGAGTGGATGACCGACCCGGTGGGCGTCAACCCCCGCCCCAACCTGACCTCCGACCTCGACGACTGGGGCATGGAGACGCTGACCAGACTGCTTGGGGTGGGCACGCCCGATCCGAAGCTCGGCTTCGACCCCGACGCCTACCTGCCGACCTCCTGCGTAACCCTGCCGGAAGGCAACAGGGACAAGAGGGCCCAACTGGGCATGATGGGCCTGAGGTCCGAGTCGAAGTACGACAGGCTGAGGCTCGCCGGCGACGAGCCCAAGGTCCGCCGTTGCTACGTCATCGACGATCTGGAGAGGTTCGCCAACTTCGCCAAGCTCATCAGGGACGCCCAGCCCCAGCCCAACCCCACGCCCGAACCGGCGCCGGACGAGCTGACGGCCCTCGAGCCGCGCGGCCGCGACTTCGGCGCCGTGGAGACCCAGTTGGGCGCGATGGGCTGGACGGGCAACGTGTTCCCGTTGCGCGGCCAAGGCGACAACGCCAAGGCGCCGGCCGTGGCGTTGGAGCCGATGCTGAAAACGCCCGCCACGCATGTCGCCGACCATTGCGGACACGACGAGCCCATGCGCGGGTTCGCCCCCGCGCCCGGCTTCATGGTGCTCGACCTCGACATCCCGAAAGGCGCCGACGAGGGCAAGCCGGACGGTTACGGCGTGCTCCGCGCGTCGGGCGTCGGTATCGGCGACCCGGCACTGGTCGTGCGCACCGGCTCGGGTGGCTACCACCTGTACTACCGCATCCCCGACGGCGCCGACATCCCGCAGATCGCCCACAAGGGCGCGTCGGCCCCATTGCCCGGCCTGCTCGCCTACGAGGGCGGTGTGCCGATCGACACGCGCGTCGGAGGACGCGGCTTCGTCGTGATGCCGGGCAGTTCGATGCCCGACGGTCGCAAATGGCAGGTGGTCCGAGAGGGCGCCATCGACGGTGACCACGTCCTGCCCTCCGGCTTGCAGGACCTTATCCAACGGCTGGCGCATCCGAAGGCGGAGCCCATGCCGCGGCCGGACCATCCGTCGGCGCCCGTCGACGGCTCGTACGTGCCGCACATGAACACCACCCCGGTCGCCGAGGGGGCGCGCAATGACACCATGTCCCACCATGTCTGGGGCTGGCTGAAGCGTGCCCAGGAGCGCGGCATGTCCGACGCCCAGCGCAATTACGGCCTCGACCAGATCCGCGAGCGGTTCCGTGAGAGCGGCCTGCCCGACAAGGAGATCGAGGCCTGCATCAGCCACTCGATGAGGAAGCTGGGCCTCTGACGATTCGGCTCCGGGACGCATAGCGTATGCCACGGCATGAGGCTTGATAACCGAATAGCCCCCGGCCCCGCGCCTTGGAATCGCGCGGCGCCTGGGGGAGGCTCTTGAAAAAGAGCGGAAAATCCGGACTCGGAGGGTATGGTCATACCATCGGAGGCCGCATTTTCATTACTCTCTTCCCCGCGTATGCGGGGGTAATTCCCATCAGCGAGCGGTTCGTGTCGTCGGGCAGCACTCTTCCCCGCGCATGCGGGGGTGATTCTTCTTCTTCCGCCCACTTCACGGCCGTTTCCGGCAAGCCACCGACCGCACCGCTGCCCACGCTCGTGGTGGCGGACGTGATGTGCTCTGGCTGGAACGGCAGGCGTCGTCTCGCCGCAGCCCCATCGAA
>CXQN01000069.1_pt1 | contig 12681 bp, 6 predicted proteins | sample 591481 | NCBI WGS metagenome assembly CXQN01 (sample SAMEA3491295, study PRJEB9169) | human gut metagenome | biome: ENVO:mammalia-associated habitat; material: ENVO:feces | place: Bangladesh | collected 2010-04-07
GTTCAGCCATTCGATACGCCGCTCCATAGGCTCTACAAGCGTGAACTGGTGATCCGGCAGGCCTGCTGCGACACCCGACACGGTGCACAGGATCAGGTAGGTGTAGTTCGCCTTCTGTCCGTGCGTGAGCTCTTCCTTGTCCACGCGCTTACGCAGCGAACGCAGGGCGAGCACCTGGGTGACAGACAGTGCGTCCACATACGGCGAGCGTATGCGGATGGCCTGGCCGAGCACATGGCGGTGCTGCAACGGCCATTCGTCGCCGACGATCTTGAGCACCCATTCGCGGGTGAGCTCCATCTCGTCGAGCACCTTCTTGTTGAGATCCTCACGGTCGCCGAGTGCCAAGTACATCTTGGCGATACGCTCGTCGGTCTTAGCCAACGACATCTCGATATTGTCGATGAACGTCGAGAACAGCGGCCAATCCTCATACGCCTGACGCAGGGTGGCGAGATCGCCGAACGCTTCGCAGGCGGATCCGAGGCCATACCATGCGGCGAGGTTGATGCGTGCCTGAGCCCAAGAGAAGATCCACGGAATGGTGCGCAGATCGTCCAAGGACTTGGCGCCGAGACCACGCTTTGCAGGTCGGGAACCGATCGGCAGCAGACCGATTTCGGTCAGCGGCGTGACGGTGGAGAACCACGGTGCGAAATCCGGAGTATTCAGCAGATCCAGGAAGCGATTGTGTGCGACTTCGTCGAGCTTGCTTGCCATGTCGGCATACTTCTCGGTCATGTCGGTGTTGCGCTTCTCCACGCTCGGAGCGGATTGCAGCAGCGTTGCGGCCGCCACGGATTCTACGTGGCGGATGGCCAGAACCGGGTTGCCGTAACGTGCGAAGATGACTTCGCCCTGTTCGGTGAGCTTGAAACGGCACTTCACGGAGCCGACCGGCTGTGCGAGCACGGCACGGTTGGCCGGGCCGCCGCCACGGCCAACGGCGCCGCCGCGGCCATGGAACAGGGTCAAGTCGATATCGTGCGATTCGGCCCACTTGGCGATGCGCTCCTGTGCGGAATGCAGTGCCAGAGTTGCGGACGTCGGGCCGGCATCCTTCGAGGAATCGGAGTAGCCGAGCATGACCTCAAGCTTGCCGCCGGTGGCCTTCAGACGAGCCTGCACTTCAGGAATCTTGATCATTTCCTCAAGCACGTCCACCGAATTCTGCAAATCCTCAAGCTGTTCGAACAGCGGGATTACGTCGATGGTCGGCACATCCTCGGGGCGTGCGAACGACAGACGGTTCAGCTCGTACACGTCCTTGATGTTCTGGGCGCTCTTGGTGAACGAGATGATGTAACGGCGGGCGGCCTTGACGCCATTGCGCTTCTGGATTGCGCCGAGCGCGCGGAAGGTGTCGAGCACTTCGTGGGTCATCGGCTGCAGTTCGCCGCGTTCGCCGTGCAGACCATGTTCGCGGATGTCTTCCAAAGCGCGGGAATGCACCACGGAATGCTGACGGAACTCCATCTCGACCATATGGAAGCCGAAGGTTTCGGTCTGCCAGATGAGGTCCTGCAGCGGGCCGTACGCGGAACGCTTGGCGTTGGCGTCGGCGAGGGAACGCTGCACGATCTTCAGATCGGCGATGAAATCCTCGCAGGAATGGTACATCAGGTCGACATCGCGGTCGATGGTGGCGCGAAGACGATCGGCCATAACCAGCATGACTGCGCGGTGCAGTTCCTTGGTGGAGATCAGAGCTGCCTTGTCGGTAAGGCGTTCGCTCATCTCCTTCTGACGGTTCCACAGGCTCTTGAGCTCGGCGCTCGGCGGCGTCGTGGTGGATTCCATGGTCAGGTTCTTGCCGATATGGCGGGTCTCGATCTCGAGCGCTCCCAGCACATGATCGCTGAACTTGCGAGCCACCTGACGGCTCACCTTGGCGGTGACGTTCGGGTTTCCGTCGCGGTCGGAACCGATCCAGCTACCCGGATGGAAGAACGCGGGGCACACCGGCGGCACCAGGCCGGCCTTGTCTCCGAGGATCCAATCATCGAAACGGCGATAGACCTGCGGAATGGTGTAGAACAACGTGTTGTCGAAAATGTCGAGGATGGTATCCGCTTCCTCAACCGGTGTCGGCTTCTTCAGTGCGATCGGGGAGGTGCGGAACAGCGCGTCGATCTCGTTGAAGAGACGACGGGAGTTTTCCTTCTTGTCCGAGCCGCCAAGCAGCTTATGCGCTTCGAGCAGCTGGGAGATACGGCGAATCTTGCCTTCCACGGCCTTACGGCGGGCTTCGGTCGGATGCGCGGTGAACACCGGGTGGAACTCGAGCTGGTCGAGCAGTTCCTTTGCCTTGGCCGGACCGAGCTCGTTGATGAGCTGGTGGTAGGCGCAAGTCATTTCGTTGACTGGATCGACGGGCGCGGTGTCCTCAACCTTGGATTCGCGCTGATGCAGCACGGAAACGCGATAGTTCTCCTCGCACAGATTGGCGAGATGGAAGTAGGTCGTGAATGCGCGGGCCAGCAGCTGTGAGTCTTCAACATTCATCTTGTCGATGGTGTTGACCGCGTTCTGCAGGTCGTCCTGCTCGGAATTGGTATCAGTCAGAATGCCGGCGAAGCGTTCGGCGCTGGCATTCAGTGCGTATTCGCGCACCTCATCGAATGTCGCCAGCAGCTTTTCGTCGAATTCGCCGAGGACCTCGCGAAGAATCTGCAGACACAGATCCATTTCTTCTTTGAGGGATGCGGGAAGATCGCGCTCTTCGGGACCCTTGGTTCCCGTGCCGGACGAGACGATAGCTGCGTCCGCAGGCGTGATCTGTTGATTATTATCTGCCATCAGATCTCCTTCTCCGAACCATCGGGTTGCCCGGTCTGTTGGTCCTTCGCGGCACCTCCGCGATTGTTTTGGCCATCTGTTGCGAGCCCACAGCCCTAAGTTCGGTCGGTAATGCACGACCATTGTATGCGCGGCAAATCGACAGTTTGGTTACGGAAATACCGAAAATGTCCGCATCGTGGTCCAGTGGTGTCCACAAGGTGAAATCGACGGAAATTTCGAAAATCCTCCGACCAGCCCACACGTTAGACCTGAACTTGTGAGCGCACAATACGAACATGAACATGAGACGAATTTCGAAAGCGCGGAAAAAAGCGCTTCGGCCGTCAGCAAATTCCATACACACTCCATTCCGCTCGATATGGAAGATATTGAACGGGATTGGGACAAGCCGGTTGCTGAAGCGGGAATCGCAGCAAAAGCCAGCGTGATCGTACGCGTCGGCATGCTCGATCTCGGCGCGGGCACCGGAAGTTTCCGTGTCCGCGAAATGATGCACCGCATCGCCTACCCGCTCGGCGTGCACGTACGCGCCGACGTGAACCTCACCGACATCGAAGCCTCCTGCACCGACGGCAAAGACCGCATCACCGAAGTCATCGACCTGCCAACTACCGGCGTCAATACGGAACGCATTTGGCTGCTCGAACACTTCGCTGACTGGTTCAACGTGAACCTCGGCAAAGGATCGATGTACCACAGCCAATCCGACGTGTCAGAAGGGCTTATGCAGCATCTCGACAAGCGTGATGCGTCGCAGGTGTCGGCCGACCTGTCGAAGCGTCTTCGCGAACGTCAGAAAGCTGAACAGAATCAGGAGGGATCCGACGATCCCGTGCTTGACGCGCTTGAAATGGTGACGGAGCGCGCCGAAGCGACCGATACCACCGCGCAGCCGTTGCACTTGCGTGACATTGAAGCGGCAAGCGAGCATAATCGCGGTGAACGTGAAGCTGAACGTGAAACCAAGCGTGAAACCGCCAGCGCGGCCAACGTTACGTCAAGCGAATCGACCACGAAAAAAGCGCGCAAAAATCGCAATCATAAGCCGCCAAAAGGCCAATACGCCGAACATTTCGACCATGTCGGCAAAGAAGCGGACCAATCGCAAGGCATCACCGTTCGTCAAGCGCACGAACGACTCAACATGATCGAACGGCGCAAGCCCCTGTATTCGCCGGCATTTGCAGGATTCGCCTCGGCCTGCGCCTGTGCATCCTTCGTGTTCCTGCTTGGAGGCGGCCCCTTCGACATGATCGGCGCGTTCATTGGCGCGGGACTTGGCCACTGGCTGCGCCGCCGCCTGTTCGCCCACCATCTCAACCAGTTCTTTGTGACGTTCGTATGCGTGGCCGTCGCGGCACTCGCCTGCACGGGCACCCTGCGATTGATTGGTATTTTCGAGCCCGTCGCATTGCAGCATGACACGGCTTACATCGGTGCCATGCTGTTTGTGATTCCTGGATTCCCGTTGATTACGGGCGGACTTGATATGGCGAAGATTGATTTTCCGTCAGGTATTCAGCGCGTTGCGTACGTGTTGTGCATTATTTTGATGGCGACGCTCGCAGGGTGGATGGTCGCTTCGATCGTGCATTTGAATCCGGAAGGATTCGAGCCGTTGGGACTCAATCCGGTTGTCAATTGCCTGTTGCGTTTCGTGTTCGCATTCATCGGCGTCTGGGGCTTCTCCACTATGTTCAATTCCCCGCAGCGCATGTGTCTTGTGGCCGCCACCATTGGCGCCATTACCGACACCTTGCGCTTGGAAATCGTTGACATGGGAGTTCCCGCCGAAGCCGGCGCATTCATCGGCGCACTGCTCGCAGGCCTGCTCGCCTCCGCATGGCGTTCCGCGGTTCATCGCAGCTGGCTCGCCCCACATCTCGGCTACCCGCGCATCTGCCTGACCGTGCCGTCCATTGTGATCATGGTTCCCGGTTTGTACATGTATCAAGCCATGTTCCACCTCGGCCAATTCGACACCTTGAACGCCCTCGACTGGGCTTTCCGCGCCTTCATGGTGATTATCTGCCTGCCGATCGGTTTAGCCATGGCCCGCGTTATCACCGATAAGTCTTGGAGATACGACATCTGAAAATCTGGCAATGGAGCGTTATCTGCGTTGTTCCTCGGTCGACGTACTTTCGTGCGCCTTCCTTCGGTACGCCTTGATACCGCACGCATTGCCAAATTTTCCCTAGAATCCAGAACGGTGCATAACAGAACGGTGCATAACAACTCGCAGAATTTCGGAATTTGGGCGAGTAAATGAGATAAATGCGATTGTCGCAATGTCCGACCGGTACATTGGGACAATCGCATATTTTTCAGAAGAGATTCGAAAGAAATTCGTTTCGACAGAGATTTGAAGAAAGAGATTCGAAAGAAATTCGGCTAGAAATCTAAGAAGAGAGAATTCATGGTTACCAAAGATTTTTGGGTGCTGCTGGCGATGGTCATCTATTTTGTGGCCATGCTCACCATCGGCTTCATCTACTCCAAGCGATCCAATTCCTCCACCCGCCAGTATTTCGCGGGCGGTCGTGGCGTTGGTCCGTGGCTGACGGCTTTAAGTGCCGAAGCCTCCGATATGAGCGGCTGGCTGCTCATGGGTCTGCCGGGCGTCGCCTACTTCACCGGTGCCGCCGACCCGCTGTGGACGGCCCTCGGCCTGGCTCTCGGCACCTACCTCAATTGGAAGCTCGTCGCACGGCGTTTGCGCCGCTACTCCGTGGTGGCAGGTGACGCGATCACCATTCCGGACTTCTTCTCCAAACGATTCCATGACAAACGCAACATCGTCTCCACCATCGCGGCGCTGATCATCCTCGTATTTTTCTGCGTGTATGTCGGCAGCTGCTTCGTGACGGTCGGTAAACTCTTCTCGACCCTGTTCGGCTGGGACTACCACCTGACCATGGTGATCGGTGCGGCCATCGTGTTCGCCTACACCTTGATCGGCGGCTATCTTTCCGTGGTCGTGACCGACTTCATCCAAGGCTTGCTCATGTTTTTTGCGCTGGCCGTGGTGTTCATCGGTTCCGTGGCGTCCGTCGGCGGAGTCGACAACACCGTCGCCTTCCTCAAAGGCATTCCAGGATTCCTTGACGGCACGCAAATGGCCACGCCAATCCTGAACGATGCCGGCGAGCAGATCATCAAAGCCGGTCAGGCCATGTTCGGCGCTCCTACCGAATACGGCGTGATCACCATGATTTCCATGCTTGCGTGGGGCCTTGGCTATTTCGGTATGCCGCAGGTGCTCGTGCGATTCCTGTCGATCCGCAGTTCCGAAGAGATCAAAAAGTCCCGTATCATCGCAACCACATGGTGTGTGGTGTCGCTTGCATGCGGCGTGTGCATTGGCTTGGTTGGCCGTGCGATGATGCCGACGCAGTTCGTCACGCAGTCCGCTGCGGAGAACATTTTCATTGTGGTTTCGCAGGCGCTGCTGCCAAGCTTTATGTGCGGCATCGTGGTGTCGGGCATTTTCGCTGCGTCCATGAGTTCGTCTTCATCGTATCTGATTATCGGTGCTTCCGCGGTTGGTGAGAATATTTTCCGCGGATTGCTCTACCGCAAGGCTACTGATCGTCAGGTGATGATGGTTGCCCGCATCACACTGCTGGTTATGTTCGTTTTCGGCATTGTGGTTGCATTCGATCAGAATTCGTCGATTTTCCAAGTTGTTTCGTATGCGTGGGCTGGTTTGGGCGCTTCATTCGGTCCGCTGATGCTGTGTTCGCTGTATTGGCGTCGTACCAATAAATTCGGTGCGATTGCAGGCATGCTTTCCGGTACTGCGACCGTGCTGATTTGGCATAATTTCATCAAGCCGCTTGGTGGTGTCTTCGCTATTTACGAGCTGCTTCCGGCGTTCATCATCTCACTGTTGTTCATTGTGGTGGTGTCGTTGTTGACTCCGGCTCCCGATGCTGAAGTGTTGCACGAGTTCGATCATTATCTTGATGATCCCGATGATCGCAAGGTGGATGACGATTTGGTTGCAGCGGAAATCGCTTCCGGCGAAAAGCGCGCGCAAATCTGATCGCATGCGATCGACAATGAGCTGATTCAAGTACAGGAAGGCCGGATTGCACAATACGCAATCCGGCCTTTGTCGATGCTGAAACGCTGTTTAAAGCGTGATTATGGCGTTTCTGGAGCTTTAGTAGCGCATGCCCATGGCGTCGCGGACTTGCTCCAAGGTTTCGTTGGCGATGGCGTTGGCCTTCTTGTTGCCTTCGGCGAGCACATCGCGCACGTAATCCATATCCTTGGCGAGTTCCTCGCGACGGGCGCGATGCGGCTCGAGGAAGCTGTTCACCGATTCGATCACATACGCCTTCAGCGCGCCCGCACCGGAATCGCCGATCTCCTCGGCGATCTCCTTCGGATCACGACCGGTGACCAAACCGGCGGTCGTCAGCAGTGCGGAAACCTGCGGACGTGCGATCGGATCGAACGTGATGCGACGCTCGGAATCGGTCGGACTCTTCTTGATGAGCTTGGCGGTCTCCTGCGCGGTGGCACCCAACATGATGGAATTGCCGTACGACTTGCTCATCTTGCGGCCATCCAAGCCTGGAATCTCCGGCGCTTCAGACAGAATCGCAGCCGGCTCGGGGAACACCGGATGCTTCTTGGCGTAGCGTTCGTTGAACCGACGCGCGATGGTGCGCGTGATTTCGACATGCGGCAGGTTATCCTTGCCGATCGGCACCACATTGGCCTTGCAGAACAGAATGTCGCATGCCTGATGCACCGGATAAGTCAGCAGCAGGCCGGTCAGCGCATGGCCGGAAGCTTCCATTTCCGACTTCACCGTAGGATTGCGATGCAGCTCGGCCTCAGTCACCAACGACAGGAACGGCAGCATCAGCTGGTTCTCCGCAGGAACGGCGGAATGCGTAAAAATCATGGTCTTTTCCGGATCGATGCCGGCAGCCATGTAATCAAGCACCAAATTGAGCACATTGTCTTCGATATGCTCGGTCGTGTCACGATCGGTGATCACCTGATAATCGGCGATGATGATATTCGAATTCACGCCACGATTCTGCATGGCGACGCGCTCGCGAATCGAACCAAAATAATGGCCGAGATGCAGACGTCCGGTCGGACGGTCGCCGGTAAGCATGGTGAACTTGCCCGGATTCTGTTCGATTGCGGCGAGCGTTGCGTCGGAACGCTTCTTCGCTGCGAGGAAGCTCGCGCTCATTTCATTGCCGACAGCGGTGATCTGCTGCTCCTGGGTTTCGTCCGTCATACGTGTCCTTTTCTTAAGAAAATCAGCGATTTTATCGTAAAAGTCTGAGCCGACAACGAAATATGGCATAACAAGTGGTACTCTCTTGTTTGATGAATTGATAGCACAGTAATCCTCAGGGGGTCAGATGGGCCGCGGACGTCAGAAAGCCAAACAGCAGAAAATAGCCCGAAAGCTCAAGTACCTGACCACCGACACCGACTACGATGAGCTCGCCAAGGAGCTCGGTGCCCAGGAGCTTGGTTCGGGTTCTTTCGATCCTTTCGCCGATATCGAAGCAAAATATTCTCACGATGCGGACGCTGAAGATGAGATTTCTGAAGATGTTCAGGAGTCCGCGCAGACCGACGCCGAGGATGACCTCGACGAGTATGCGAAGTGGGCCGCGGAGGCGGCGGCGAAGGCCACGAGCGGAGAGTTCCCGGCAGCCAAGTCCGCTGCGCCGAAGTCGCACAAGCCCATCCCGATGCCGATGCCCAGCGCGCTGAAGCCGAAGAAGCAGGACTAATCGGCATATCAGGTACTTTGTGAAACCGCGATGCGGATATGCCTGTTGGGTATATCCGCATCGCGGTTTTGCTATGCGGTTTTGCGCCTGTGACGGTCTTCTCGCAGCCTTCACACCAACGGCAGCAAGCCGCTTAAATCGTCGCGTTCGCCAACGGCCGTGATGCGTCCCGCTTCCTTCTCCTCAGCCCAGCTGGTAATGCCCGTGGCGAGTCTCATCCACACGTCCGGTTCCAGTTCGATCACGTCCGGCGGCGTGAGATTATGCGGATCGGATGCCGGCCCGTCGAGAATCTTGATGGCGCCCCACGGTGCGACACGCACTTCCACGCCCTCTCCGGGCGCTTTTTTCTCCAGCAGATGCAGCGAGTAACGCACCGCCATCGCCCACAGTTGGCGTGGCAATCGTGGAGAGAATTCCAGACGGAAATCGCGTGCCGCGTCGGTATTTGCGGGAATATTGTCGGCGATCATGCGATGAGACGTTTGCAGCCATTGTGCAAAAGCGTCATGTCCCTTATGCAGATCTTGTTCTCGAATAACAGCCATACGTGTTATTTTGCCGCTTGCAAGCGACTGTGATGAGGCGTTGCAGACAACGCAGTCACAACTGAACAGGGATGTGAAGAGAGGAAAAATATTTGCGATTTCTGACGGCGTTCGCAATTTTGTTGCATGTCGTTTGCGTGTCGTTCGCAACGTTTTTGCAGTCGGTTTACATTTTTTGCAAACGAATGCTAGCCTGTAATCGTTTGAAATTTCGTCTTTTTCTGATTACATAGTATGCTGTATATGAGAACGTATGCATGATGTTACTTAGTGTTCATGCGGCCGCTAATGCAAGGACGCTGGGGCAGGGCATAATGTTTCTGGAGAGTAATCCGTCAAAGGGAGTCGATTAATGACTGAAATTACCGCACCGAAGTCCGCGGTCACCGCGGAGCAGTTCGCAGACGAAATCCGCGAGCAGCTGAAGTACACCCAGGGTGTCACCGTCGAGCAGGCCAAGCCGGCCGACGTGTACGTCGCCGCGTCTACCGCGGTGCGCCGCCACCTCATGGATTCCTGGTTCAAGACCCAGGCTGACATGGTCAATGGCAACACCAAGGCAGTCGGCTACCTGTCCGCAGAATTCCTGATGGGCAAGCAGCTGCGCAACGCGCTGCTCAACGCCGGTCTGACCGAGCAGTTCAATGCCGCGGTCGAGGAACTCGGCTTCTCCGTGCAGGACGTCGTCAACGCCGAGCACGAGCCGGGACTCGGCAATGGTGGCCTCGGTCGTCTGGCCGCCTGCTTCATTGATTCGCTCGCCTCGCTGGGCGTGCCGGCATTCGGTTATGGCATCCAGTACAAGTACGGCATCTTCGAGCAGAAGTTCGACGAAAACGGCAAGCAGATCGAAACCCCGGACTACTGGCTGACCAACGAAGAGCCGTGGGGCCACATCGATTACAACCGTGACCAGAAGGTCTCTTTCGGTGGCGAAGTCGTCGAAGAGAACGGCAAGAAGGTTTGGAAGCCGGCTTGGTCCGTGCGTGCAGTCCCGGTTGACTACATGGTTCCGGGCTATGCTTCCGGTCGTGTGAACACTCTGCGTCTGTGGACCGCCAAGAGCTACGACGAGTTCGACCTGCTCACCTTCAACAAGTCCGAGTACCTTGACGCCGTCAAGCCGCAGGTTGAAGCTGAGAACATCTCCAAGATCCTGTATCCGGAGGATTCCACCCCGCAGGGCAAGGCACTGCGTCTCGAGCAGCAGTACTTCTTCGTTTCCGCCTCCATCCACGACGCCATCCGCGTCTTCTACCCAGGCCAGGACAAGCCGGATCTGACCACCTTCGCGGACAAGATCACCTTCCAGCTCAACGACACCCACCCGGTCATCGGCATTCCGGAGCTCATGCGCGTCCTCATGGACGAGTACGGCTACGATTGGGACACCGCCTGGACCGTCACCAACAAGACCTTCAACTACACCTGCCACACCCTGCTTCCGGAAGCCCTGGAAGTGTGGCCGTCCAAGCTCATCGGCGAACTTCTGCCGCGTCACCTCGAAATCATCGAGAAGATCCAGGACCAGTTCGCAGCCGAGCTCAGGAACAAGGGCGTCGACGAAGCCGTCATCAAGGACATGGCCATCTACACCGGCGACTCCGTGCGCATGGCCTACCTGGCCACCTACGGCGGCTCCCACGTCAACGGCGTTGCCGAGCTGCACTCCCAGCTGCTCAAGGACGTCACCCTGAAGAACTTCTCCGACGTGTATCCGGACAAGTTCACCAACGTGACCAACGGCGTGACCCCTCGCCGCTTCGTCAAGCTCGCCAATCCACGTCTGTCCGACCTCATCACCGAAGGCCTCGGCACCGACAAGTGGGTGAGCGACCTTGAACTGCTCAAGGGCCTCGAACCGCTTGCCGCCGACGACGAATTCGTCAAGAAGTTCGCCGCCGTCAAGCAGGCCAACAAGGTTGACTTCTCCAACTACGCCAAGCGTGAATACGGCTTCGACATCGACCCGAACACCATGATCAACACCATGGTCAAGCGTTTGCACGAGTACAAGCGCCAGGCGCTGAAGATCCTCGCCGTGATCGCACGCTACGCCGACATCAAGTCTGGCAAGATCGCCGCCGACGACGTCATGCCGCGCACCATCGTGTTCGGAGCCAAGGCCGCTCCGGGCTATTACCTGGCCAAGCAGACCATTCAGCTGATCAACAACGTCGCCCGCGTCATCAACAACGACCCGGACGTCAAGGGCAAGCTGAACGTCTACTTCCCGTGGAACTACAACGTGCGTCTCGCACAGCACCTCATCCCGGCCACCGACCTCGACGAGCAGATCTCCCAGGCCGGCAAGGAAGCTTCCGGTACCGGCAATATGAAGTTCGCCCTTAACGGCGCCATGACCGTCGGCACCCTCGACGGTGCCAACGTCGAAATCCGTGAGCGCGTCGGCGCTGAGAACTTCTTCCTCTTCGGCATGACCGTCGACGAGGTGGACGCCCTCTACGCCGAAGGCTACGATCCGAGGAAGTACTATGAGGCCGATCCTCGCCTCAAGGCCGCCATCGACATGGTCGCGAACGGCACCTTCTCCAACGGCGACACGACCGTGTACGAAGACCTCGTCCGCGATTGGCTCACCAAGGACTGGTTCATGACCCTCGCCGACTTCGGTGCCTACACCGCCATCCAGTCGGAAATCGAGGCCCTCTACGCCCAGCCGCTCGAATGGAACCGCAAGGCTCTCATCAACGTGGCAAACTCGGGCTACTTCAGCTCGGACCGCTCGATGGAGGATTACCTCGAGCGTATTTGGAAGACGGGTCCGCTCGCAGACTGACGGAGCGTTATCTGCGTTGTGGAAGGCTCGACGTACCTTCGTGCGCCTTCGCCTTCCACGCCTTGATACCGCATGCGTCAGTCCACTCGCTCCGCTCAAGTAATGACGGAGTGTCTGTGGCGTTGCTCCTCGGTCGACGTACTTTTACGCCTTCCCTCGGTGCGCCTTGCAGACACACGCGTCATTATTTTTGCTCCGCTCGCCTGATAGCGCTAGATAAGGCGTGATGATGAAGGGACGATTCTTTGGAATCGTCCCTTTTTGTGTTTGGATAACGTGTCTGGATAACAAAAAGCCCTGCGCGAAAGGGCGTGAACCGCACCCCGATTGTTGGACTGAAGAAATTCAGATTCGATGATCGGAGGTGCGGTTCTTTCGTATGCGTGAGGATCGAAGGAGACGTTACGACGACGGGTTCCGGCGCGAGGCGCTGGAACTCATCAAGGCCGGAGCCGGCGGGAACACGCTCGCCAGACGGCTTGCCATACCGGTGTATACCGCGAGAAACTGGATCAGGCTGTACAGGTCCGGCGGCGAGGAGGCGGTCATGGGAGGCAACGGCAGCAGACGCTACGACTGGGAGACGAAGGTCGCAGCCGCGCGCGACCACGTCGAGAACGGCATGACCAAGACGGAGGTCATGGCGCAGTACGCGATCGCGAGCATCGCGCCGTTGGAACGCTGGTGCCGCGAGTACCGGGCGGGAGGCCCGGAGGCGCTCAGGCCGAGGCCCAAGGGCAGGCCCAGAGGCTCG
>CXQN01000031.1_pt1 | contig 12178 bp, 7 predicted proteins | sample 591481 | NCBI WGS metagenome assembly CXQN01 (sample SAMEA3491295, study PRJEB9169) | human gut metagenome | biome: ENVO:mammalia-associated habitat; material: ENVO:feces | place: Bangladesh | collected 2010-04-07
CGTACGTGGCGAGCGCACGTCCGGTCATCTTCACACCTTCGACCTTCCACCAGCCGAGCGGGCTCTGTCCGTTGGTGATGTCTTGCTTGGCAAGATCGAGGCTCACGTCGAGCGGAGACACCTCATACACCTTGTCGGGGTCGAGGCCGGGCAGGCGTACCGGCGAGGCCGGGTAGGTCTGCGAAGTGGTGAGCTGGGTGAAACGGTAGATGGCGGCCGCCTTGTTGGGCATGACCACACCATCCAAGCGCACTGCCGGATCGGCGGCGTCGGAATGCACGACTGTGTCGACTGCGAACCATTCGCGATGCTTCTTGAATTCGGCGACCCATTCGGCGAGCTTGTCGATGTCTTCCTGCGGTTCCTTGAGCAGGTTCCATTCGATGCCCATGTGTCCGAAGAAGGCCATGGCCATGCGCAATTCCTGCGTGGTTGCGCGATGCGTGGAGTGCGCCGGTGATGCGCCCACGTGTTCGCCGATCATTTCCGGAGGCACGAGCAGCGATGTATAGCGCTGGATGTCGGCGCGTTCCACCGGATCGACGCAGTCGGATCCCCAAATGCGGTCGGCTACTTCGAGAATGCCGAGGTCCACGCGGCCACCGCCGGAAGAGCAGCTTTCGATTTCAAGTCCCGGATGTGCGGCCTTCAGATCGGTGAAAATACGATATACGGCGAGCGTCTGCTGGTGCACTGCCGGGCGTCCGGTGCGCGGGGAGACGGCTTCGGTGACGAGCTTGTTGTGATCCCACTTGATGTAGTCGATGCCGAGTTCACCAACGAGCTTGTCCATTGCGTCGTAAATGTAGTCGTAGGCGTCCGGATTGGTCAGGTCCACAACCTGCTGGGTACGTCCCTGCATTGGCAGACGGCCTTCAGTGGGCTTCAACACCCAGTCGGGATGCGTGCGGAACAGGTCGGAATCCAGGTTGACCATTTCCGGCTCGAACCACAGGCCGAATTCGAGTCCCTTGCCATGCACATAATCGGCGAGTGCCTTGAGTGACTTGTCGCCGTCGGGCCACACGTCTTGCGAGATCTGCCAGTCGCCAAGGCCGGAGGTGTCGTCGCGGCGGGAGCCGAACCAGCCGTCATCCACCACGAAACGTTCCACGCCACTTTCCACGGCCTTGTCGGCGAGTGCGGTGAGGGTGTCGTAATCATGATTGAAGTAGACGGCTTCCCACGTGTTGAGAATGACCGGGCGTGGCTTGGGCGCGATGTTGTGTTCAGCGAGCCAGTCGCGGTGCACGCGGCGAATGTAGCCGTGGAAGCGGGCTGCAACTTCGTTGAGGCCTTCGCCATAGGAGCCGATGAGCCATGGGGTGGTGTAGGACTCTCCGTTGGCGAGGCTGATTTCACCGCCGAACAGCACTTCGCCGCCGCCAATCACGCCGCTGGTATAGGGCAGGCGTTCCGCGGAAAGCACGCTGTTGCCGCTCCAGGCCACGTGTGCGGAGTAGACGTTGCCGTGCGTGAAGCCGAAGCCTTTTTCGCCGACGCTGAGCAGCAGGGTGGCATCGAAGTCTGGGCGTCCGGCCATGGATGCTTTGGCGAAGCGGCCGAGGGTGAAGTCTTGACGCTGTGGGGAGCGTTCGCGCAGATGGTGGCCGGTGGTGGTGAGGATTTCGTTGGCGTCGGCCGGCACGGTGAATGCGAGTTCGATCTTGCCGACTTCGAGCTGGCCTTCGCCGGTGTTCACGACTTCGGCGTTCTGGCGGATGAGGCCGGTTTCGTCGAGTTCGCAGGTCCAGATGAGTTTCACATGCTGTTCCACGTCTTCTGCGGTGACGGTAACGGTTGGGGTCTGCTTGGGTTCGTCGGCCACGCTCCAGCTCGGGTATCCGTCTTTTTCACCCATGACGTAGGTTTTGCCAGCTGCCACGGTTTCGGCGGTGATGTTGCTGACTGCGAACTTGCAGAACAGTTCCACGCCGTCGCGGCGCACGTCGAAGCGGGTTGCGCCAATCCAGGATTCGGATTGCGTGGGCAGTACGCTCGGCCATGGGGTGTAGTCGAGCGCGCCGGAAACGCGCTGTGGCATTTGCGCGTCGAACATGTCGATCACGGTTGCCGGGGCTGCGAGCGGACGGCCCCAGTGCACAAGTCGCGGCAGATCATTGCCGGGGAATACGAGTGCGAACGCCACGTTCGCGGCTGGCTGTTCGGCGTAGACCGCAGTGAGTTCGGTACCGTTGGTAGCGTTGCCATGGAAGGTCTGAATGAGCGTCATTGCAGCATCCTTTACATATTGCGATTGCCTTGTATTGTCACCTTCGATGATATGTCAAGCTTTATTTGTTGACGTCGTCGAGCGTGTTTCTTTCTTTCGGAAAGTATTTCTTGCGACCGTCAAATCACCGCAATCTTCTTCGTGAACGTTACTGCGCAGTCAGCAATCATCTTTACCGAGATTTACTTGGTATTTCAATATTTCTTACGTTTTTCTTGCGACTGCAAAATCGAGTTACCGTTTTCCAACGAAAAAATCAGTCATTAATCGTGCGCATTCCATTTCGCACACACCACCGACGACTTCCGGAACATGGCCGACGTGAGGGTCACGCGGAATGTCCCAAATCGAACCGCATGCACCCAACTTGGCATCCCACGCGCCGAACACGATTCGTCCGACATGCGTTTGCAGACACGCGCCGGCGCACATCGGGCACGGCTCCAAGGTAACAATCAACGTGCAATCGGCAAGATTCCACGTACCAAGCGACCGAGCGGCCTGCGTCATGGCCTTGACCTCGGCGTGCGCCAACGGATCGGCATGCGCCTCACGCAGATTACGCCCCCGACCAATCACCGCTCCCCCAGCGTCAAGCACGACGGCACCGACCGGCACCTCACCCTCCGCTGCGGCTTCACGAGCCAACTCAATCGCAAGTCCCATGTCGTCACTCCACTGCATATCCGCCACTATACGGTTCCATTCACGTGAAGCAAAAGGCGAAACACACCCATAAATACCTCTTGGTAGGCTGGAAGAGTTTGGAAAATGCGCGCAAAGGAGGCACGTTGGCGGTATTCGAATTGATTGTATGTATTATCGCCGCGGTTGTGCTGTCTTCCTTTATCAGCCGTTTCATTCCCAAGGTTTCCACGCCTCTTGTACAGATCGCGTTGGGTGCGTTGGCATCGCAATTGCCGTTTTTCCCGAACGTCACGCTCGACCCGGAACTGTTTATGGTGCTGTTCATTGCGCCACTGCTGTATTTGGAAGCGCATGAGATCGACAAAAATGAGCTGTTGAAATCCGTTAAATTGTCGCTTTCATTGGCGATTGGATTAGCGATCGCCACGATGGTTGCCGTTGGTTTCGCACTGCATGCCGTATGGCCCGCAATTCCCCTTGCCGCGGCTTTGGCGCTCGGCGCAGCACTTGGGCCGACCGACGCGGTCGCCGTATCTTCGCTTGGCAAAGAAGCCGCCCTTACGCAACGGCAAACCAGCGTGCTCAAGGGTGAATCCCTGTTCAACGACGCGTCCGGCATCGTCGGCTTCCAGTTTGCGATTGCGGCGGCCATCAGCGGCGTATTCGAAGTGGGCGATTCAGCCGCACAGTTCGTATTCTCGTTCTTCGGAGGCGCTATTTTCGGCCTCGCGGTAGGCATGGTTGCCGACATGCTGTTCGAAACGCTCCGATCCTTCGGCTGGGAGACGACCACAAGCCGTATTTTGATGGAATTGTTCCTACCGTTCATTCTGTATTTGGGTGCGGAAGCGGTGCATGTTTCCGGCATTCTTTCGGTAGTGGCGGCCGGTTTGATCATCCGTTTCGACCGCACCGGCATCGGCCCGAACGTGGCTCGCACCAACATTGTCTCATCGAGCGTATGGGGGGTATTCTCGTTCACGCTCAACGGCACGGTGTTCATTCTGCTTGGCATGCTGCTGCCGAATGCGATGAGCGCAAGCTGGGATGATCCTCAGGTCAGCAATTGGCTGCTGCTGGTTGCGATTCTTGCGGTTTCCGCAGTGGTGATCGTCATGCGGTTCCTGTGGATTTCATTGATGCTGCGTCTTGCGCGAGATACCGTCACCGGCAAACGACGCAAGATGACGGCGCAACGTTGGCGTTCGGCGGCGGTTATGACGTTTGGCGGACCGAAAGGCACCATCACCCTGTCGTTGATGTTCACGATCCCGTACACCATTACGGGAGGCGCATGGTTCCCCATGCGTGACGAACTGATCTTCATCGCCGGCGGCGTGATCGTCGTAACCTTGCTGCTTGCCAACTTCCTGCTGCCGCTGCTGGCGCCGAATCGCAATAAAGACACTTCCGTGGAAATGACCGAAATCACCATCGAAGTGCTGCGACGGACCGTGGAGGAACTGACGGGACGAGTCACACCCGACAATCGTCGCGCGGTACTGATGATCATCGACTCGTATACGAAACGTATTACGCGACTGAAGCAGCGCATCGGAGAAATCGATCCGCAAGGGTATATGCAACTGCAGATCGACGCGCTCAATTGGGAGAAGGAATACGTCAAGGCGCGACTGGCGAAAGTCAAAGCGACGCCGAACGACGACAAGGCAGCGCACGATCTGGAAATCGAAGCATGCGAGCGCCTGCTCGACCAGATCATGAGCTCACTGCGCCATATTGAAACGGAACATAATTCCGGACGCACCATCTGGCGAGCCAAAGGCCGCTTCAGGGCGTTGCAGAGGCGTATGGGCACCATGTTGAAGCGTGTGAACAGCCGCATTCGCCGCACTACCCCGCTGTTCAGCGACGACGAGCTGTTCGCGCACACCCGCGTGGTGCAGGTGGATGCCATCGAACATGTAATCGACCGCCTGTATGAGGAGATGGGCCGCGACACATACAATACGGAACATTGTTCGGCACTGCTGCTGGATTACCGACGAGGCGAGGCTACGCTGAGGTCGCGCCCGAATGTGGGCACGAGCGCGGAGGCGCAGGCGCAGGCGGAAGATGTGAAGCGCGAAAGCTACGGTATTGAGCTGGGTGTGATCCAAGACATGTACGAGGCGGGCGACATTACGCGTGCGCAATCCAAGCAGCTGCGACGCAACGTGTATGTGATGAGCGTGGACGCCGACGCGCAGATCTAGCATCCGCTGATCTGATGGGGTTAGCAAGCTGGCGTGAGCCGGTGATCCGCCATGAGTTTGTTTGCGAACGAACTGTGGGAACGTGGAGAACGAGACAACTGCGGAAACGGAACACGCGTATGACGTGGCAAACTGGAGGCCATTCCACAATCTAAAACATGAGGGAATTGAAATTCTCAGATATTTCCCAGAAAACGCCAGACATGTACTCAGCATCGTCTGCTTATATAGGAGATGTCAGCAAAAGAGCCGACCAGGAACCCACAGCAGTTCCCGACAATTGAACCCTTTCTTCTTCTCTCTCCTTTCTCTCCCCGGTGGTCTTCTCTCCACCGGGGTTTCTTTTTGCCTTCAACGGGTGGATTCCTCCAGTCAGTGGGAGAATCTGCCCGCCAGCAAGCCGCCCAACGTCCCAAAACCTCCACCCACTAGAACAATCATCCCGCTTACAAGCCGCTCAGCGTCCCAATCCTTCCAGTGACTGTGAGGATTGCCCCGCTGAAACGGGTATATTGGAGGCATGAGTGAAATACGCGAGCACGAAACCAGCGATTCCCACGACTCCAGCGATCCGAACACCCCGACCGGTCTGATCGGGCGCGAATCGCAGGTGGTTCCGGGGCGGTTCGGCGAGCCGCTGCAGGTCACGCACGTGCAGTATTCGCGCGGGGGTGGCAATGCGGCTCCACGACGCCCGCTGTTCCTCTGCCTGCACGGCTGGGGTTCCAATGAGGCTGATTTGGCCGACATGATGCGTTACGTAGCTCCCTACAACGATTTCGCGTCGTTGCGCGCGCCGCTCGTGCTGCAGGAGGCTGGTTCCGGTGAATTCGGTTTCGGTCAGGGCGCGTATTCGTGGTTCCATGATTGCGTGCCTTCCGGCGAAGATTTGGATCGCGACGCTTATGCTGCCGCCCAAGCCATTGACGATTGGGTTGCGCGCAATGTTTCCGAAGATCGCGCTGTGGTGCCGATCGGTTTTTCGCAGGGTGGTTTGCTGGCGATTCAATTGCTGCGCGTCCATCCGGAACGGTACGCCGCATCAATCTCACTTTCCGGCTTCCTCGCTCCGGGAATCGTCGCCGGCAGCGCGCCTGCCGACAGTTATGTCGCGGAGTTGAATATTCCTGTGTTCTACGGTTACGGCAAGAACGATACCGTGATTCCGATGCCGGAGCTTTTCGCGACTGCCGCCTGGCTGGACGAGCATACGTTCCTCACGTCGAAAAGCTACCGTGGGCTCGATCATGCGGTTAGCCTCAACGAATTCAGCGATTTGCGCGACTGGCTTGCAGCACATGATATCGCGCCGGGAATCCTGTAAGAAATCCTGCAGAAGAATCCCGTAGAAAATCCGATGCACCGGATTTTGCGTACCAAGCACACGGCAATCGTTACAACCCGATATAAGCCACGATATAGCGATACCGCGTTAGACTAGAGCCAGCTAATAATCATTTCGCAATTGCCGGCATTCGCACGCTCAACCATGCGAACGTTCGAATGTTGGCGAGCGCCATATCGGCACATTCGCGTGCCTGGCAATAAGGAGTTTCGATGCTGCTGTCCGATCGCGACATTCTCGCCGCGCAGGCCGAAGGTCATATTTCACTCGATCCGTGGACCCCGGAAATGGTGCAGCCTGCTTCCATTGACGTGCGTTTGGACCGTTTCTTCCGCCTGTTCAACAATCATGCGTACACGTATGTCGATCCGGCTGAGAATCAGGGCGAGCTGACCGAGCAGTTCGAGGTGGCTCCGGGCGAACCGTGGATTCTGCATCCGGGTGAGTTCGCGTTGGGATCCACGTGGGAGTATGTGAAGCTTGATCCGACGATTGCCGCCCGCCTGGAGGGCAAGAGCTCGCTGGGCCGCTTGGGTATTCTCACGCATTCCACCGCAGGCTTCATCGACCCTGGTTTCGAGGGTCATATCACGTTGGAATTGTCGAATGTGTCGACGTTGCCGGTGAAGTTGTGGCCGGGCATGAAGATCGGTCAGATGTGCTTTTTCCAGCTCAGCTCCCCCGCAGAACATCCGTACGGTTCGCAAGGCACCGGCTCGCATTATCAGGGTCAGCGCGGTCCGACGCCGAGCCGTTCCTACGTGAACTTCTACAAAGCCGACATCGCCGACTGATTACCGAATATTCAGCACGGATTGCTGAACGCGGAATAGACAATACCGTTGCAGTCAGCCGCAAACACGGCCAGTCATGGAACACCATCGGTCGTGCGCTTGGCGTCACCGCCGAAGCCGCACGTCGCAAGTATGGGAAGCGCCAACTGCAGACGGCGTGATTGAAACGCATAAAACGACGAATGCGTCTGCGATAAACATCGCACGGCGCGTGGAGTACAGCGAGCGGGGCTATTCTCGATTAGGAATGGCCCCGCTCGCTGTTTATGGCTTATGACTAGTGCCCTTTAGCGCTTGTGCATGGCGCGAAGGACGCATTTGCGCAGTTCGGAGGCGATGAGCACGATCATGGCAAGACCCAAGCATTCGACCCATGCGCCGGCGCTGAGCGGTACCGTCCCAAAAGCGGTGTTGAGGAACGGAATGTAAATCACCCCCAGCTGCAATACCGCGCTCAGTGCGATCGCGCCCCATAGCCACTTGTTGGAGAACAGGCCGACGAACGCCGACTGCAGGTGCGAACGAGAGGCGAGCGCGTTCAGCATCTGGGCAAACACGAGAATCGTGAAGCCCATGGTGCGCGCTTCGGTCATTTGCGCATCGTGGCCGATCGCATCGACGGAACGGTCGGTGAACAGGCCGCCGGCCAAATGCATGTCCATGCCGATCAGGGTGACGGCTGCCATAATCACACCGATGAAAATGATGTCGCCCCACATTTCGGCGTCGATCACACGATCCGTGAGTTTACGCGGTTTGCGTGCCATCACGTCATCGGTAGACAGGTCAACGCCCATAGCGAGCGCGGGCGCAGCATCGGTGAGCAGGTTGATCCACAGCAGCTGCGTGGCGAGCAGCGGCACGATCACGCCTTGGCTGCCGGGCTGAGTGATGCCGAGGAATCCGGCGAGCATCACGCCGCCGAACACGGTGAACACCTCGCCCACATTGGAGCTCAGCAGGTAGCGCAGGAACTTGCGGATGTTGTCGAAAATGCCTCGTCCTTCGCGCACGGCTGCGACGATGGTGCTGAAGTTGTCGTCGGCGAGAATCATTTTCGCGCTTTGTTTGGTTACTTCAGTGCCGGTAATGCCCATGGCGACGCCGATATCGGCGGTTTTGACGGCAGGAGCGTCGTTCACGCCGTCGCCGGTCATGGCCACGATATTCCCTTGCCTCTGCAACGATTCGACGATTTTCAGCTTGTGTTCCGGCGCGACTCGCGCATAGACGGACACTTCACTGGTCACCTTGTCGAAGGCCGCTTCGTCGGGCAGTTCGTCAAGCTGACTGCCGGTCATGGCCTTGCCACCCTTGTCGATAATGCCCAAATCGGTGGCGATGCGAGCTGCGGTCAGCGGGTGGTCGCCGGTAATCATTACCGTACGGATGCCGGCGCGATGCGCTTCTGCCACGGAATCACGCACTTCCGTACGCGGCGGATCGATGATGCCGACCATGCCGACCCAAATCAAATCATTCTCAAGCACATCGCTTTGTTCCGCAATATCGGCAACATGACCCGCGGAGTTCAGCATGACTCCTGGCACTTGTGCAAGCGAAGCGGTACCGAGCGGACGGTAGGCCTGACCCAACGTGCGGTACGCGTCGGAAGAAAGCTGTTCGACAGTCGCAAGAATCTGCTGACGATCACCTTCCGTAAGTGGACGAACGGCACCGCCGACCGCAATTCTGCTGCAATATCCAAGAAGCACATCGGGTGCACCCTTGGAGAAGACGGTCAGACGGCCAGCGTCGGCGTTGTCTTGCGCCACGATGGACATGCGCTTACGTTCGGAAGTAAACGGGATTTCGCCGACGCGCCCGTAGTTGGCATACTTGCGATTCGCTTTCACTTTTTGTGCTGCGACGATGAGTGAGACTTCGGTCGGGTCTCCGACTGCCTCCCACGTTACGTTTTCCGCATTTCCGGCAGAAGCAGCAGATTCGCGCAGTTCGCCGTCGTTCGCCAGCGCACCCACGGCAAGGGTTGCGACGGCCTCCGATTCGATGATCTCGCGTATTTGCGCATGTTCCATGATCTGCGGATCGACCACCATGCGGCCTTCCGGCGCATAGCCGGTGCCAGTGAGCTGCACTTCGCCGCTCGGCGTGACCACACGTTCCACGGTCATCTCATTGCGGGTGAGCGTACCGGTTTTGTCGGAGCAGATCACCGACGCGGAACCGAGCGTTTCCACCGAATGCAGCTTCTTGACGATCGCATTGTGCATGGCCATGCGCTGCACACCGAGTGCAAGCACTACCGTAAGAATCGCAGCCAAACCTTCCGGCACGGCCGCGACCGCCAACGAAACGGCCAACAGCAGCGAATCGATCACATCGTGAACGTCGTGGAAGCCTTCGGTAAGCGCGAGCGCGACCAGCACCACGACCGCGATGATGCATACCGCAATGCCGAGGATTTTGGAAACGTAGTTCATTTCCTTTTGCAGCGGGGTTTCGTCGTCTTCCGTGGCTTGCAGCAGGTCCGCGATTTTGCCGACCTGCGTGCCCATGCCGGTGCTGGTTACGATGGCGCGGCCGGTGCCTTGCGTTACGGACGTGCCGTTGAACACCATGTTGGCGCGGTCGCCGAGGGCTTTCGCCTGTGCGAGAGTGTCGGTCTTTTTGCCGACGGGCACGCTTTCGCCGGTGAGGCTGGCTTCCGCGATGCGCAGGCTGGCGGCCGTAAAGAGGCGTCCGTCCGCGGAGACGGAGTCGCCTTCACCGAGCACGATGATGTCGCCGGGCACCACGTCAACCGTGTTGATGCGGGCGATTTGGCCGTCACGCAGCACGTTGGTCTGCGGCGCGGTCATGTTGGAGAGAGCTTCGACGGCCGCTTCCGCCTTCGATTCCTGAATGTAGCCGAGCACCGCGTTGACGATGAGGATGAGCACGATGACGATGGCGTCGAACGGCAATGCTTCGCCGCCTTCCGCACCCGGTACGGCGTTGGCCCGTTCGATGAACCATGCGACGAGCGAAATGCCAGTTGCAGCCAACAGCAGGTAGACAAGGGGGTCTTTGAATTGTTCGAGGAATTTCTTCCATTTCGGCACCGGTGGTGCGGACGCGAGTTCATTCGGTCCGTACTTGTCGAGTCGCCGCTTGGCTTCCGCTTGGCTCAGGCCGGTATTCAAATCGACGCCAAGCGATTGCGCTACGGCTTGCGCATCGGCGAGCGACGGATCAACTTGCTTTTGCGTAACGGTTTTCGTTGCTTGTTCGAAATTGCCCGCACTGGTATCGCGGAATTGGGTGGATTGATCTTCCTTGCGATCAACCATGATGATCTCCTTGGGAGCGCCGCGGAGTAGTCAGCTCTCCCCTGCCGTTGCGATAGTGCGAAAATCGCGGAAAATTGCGATTTCACAAACACTCGCCAAGCTGGGCAATGCTGCGCGGTTGCGGACACCGGGCGTACGCCATCGGTGCATTCCTGCCATTATTGCACACCGTGACCATTTTGCAAGAGTGCCACACACCGTCTTTTGTCAAAATTTCGCAAACTCGTGAAATATGTCGTGAAACATAATTTGCAATAACACAGAATTTTGCGACAATCTGTTCAAATCGCGCGGCAAGACAGCTAAATCATGCGATCCATCCAACAAAATGGACGATGAGGGGAATTTTGTTGATGGCTTAAATTAGACAGATTGCCTAGAATGGGGGCAGAACTTCCGAAACGTTCGAGTGCAGGCGGGCTACTTCGCGCGCGTCCGAACGTCACGAAGCAAGCTCTTCAAGGAAAGGGGCCGTCATGAGCGACGCAATGAACAACCCGTATGCGAACGATCCGAACCAGAACGGCGGCAACGGACAGCCGCCGACCAGCCCGTTCAAACTCGTGGAAGAATGGCTGCCACAGAAGGCGAAGAACGCGATCCGCGGCACCTACGCGATACTTGGCATCGCCGCCATCATCCTCGGCCTGGCACTGCTGATCTGGCCGGGAGCCACGCTGAAGGTCGCCGCAATCGCACTCGGCGCATACTTCGTGGTTTCCGGCGTGGTCCGCATTGTGACCGCAATCGTGGAACTCGGGCTTCCGGGCGGATGGCGCGTACTTGACATTCTAATCGGTCTGATGCTGGCCGTCGGCGGTGTGGCCATGCTGAAGAACGCGGCGCTTTCCGGAGCCACGCTCGCCGTGCTCATCACCATGGTGGTCGGTCTCGGCTGGATGCTGGAAGGTGTGATGGCGCTCGTGGAGTCGTGGCGCATGCCAAGCTCCGCATGGGCTGTGATTTACGCGCTGCTATCAATCGTCGCCGGCTTCATCGTGCTGTTCTCCCCCATCAGCTCCACGACTTGGCTGATTCTGTTCGGCGGATGCGCGCTTGTTGTGATCGGCATCGTCGCGATCGTGCGCGCATTCACGTTCGGCAAGCCCAATCGCAAGTAATTTTCACGACGCAGGTTATAAAGTCTGATTATCCCTGTTTTCCAAAGGGCACCGAACAACAGCTCAGTGCCCTTTTTTCTTTCTTTTTCGTGTCTGTGGGCGTTCGCCTTCACAAGTTATTACTTTTTCTTCAAGATTAACCGATGAATATACCAAAGAAGTGACGATCGTCGCATGACATTGGCGGCCTGACCGACTTAGAATGAAGGCACAACAGAAGAACGAAGAAAAACAGAAAAGCAAGATACAGACTTACGGCAGCGGCCAGAGGAATGACAAGAAGAAAAAACGCGCCGCCAAGCCGAATGAAAGGAAACATCATGAAGAACAACACTTTCGATCAGATCATCAACGCCAACCTCGCTTCCATCGATCCGGGCTTCGGCCAGTTCGCTCTCGCCAAGGCTTCCTCCGACCTCTTCAAGAAGGTCCTCAACAAGTAAGCCCGACGAAGCCTAACCCTAACTAAGACTTCTTTTCCAATTCTTACAACGACGGGAGGCCGTGATTCACATTGTGTGAGTCGCG
>CXQN01000018.1_pt1 | contig 11635 bp, 7 predicted proteins | sample 591481 | NCBI WGS metagenome assembly CXQN01 (sample SAMEA3491295, study PRJEB9169) | human gut metagenome | biome: ENVO:mammalia-associated habitat; material: ENVO:feces | place: Bangladesh | collected 2010-04-07
CATTTTCCGTAGGAAAATTCAAGCGGCGCGACGCGAGGAGGGAGGAAGCTCTGGGAGCTTCCGTACGACGGAGCCATCCTTAAATTCCGTCATTTTCCGTAGGAAAATTCAAGCGGCGCGACACGGCTCGTCCGATTCTCCAGAATCGGACAACCGGGAGGGGCGGTATGGGCATTAGATGTCTGATTCTGGAGAAACGGACACATTGGGTGGTGGATGGGGTGAGACGGATGGGTGTATGCATGACATGCGCGGAACACATGAAAAAAGACGCCGACGGGTTTGTTCGTCAGCGCCTTGGAACGCGGAAGTGTGGATCAGCGTTCGTTTGGGCGGAAAGCCCAAGTGAAATGCATTATCCGCGGGAACCGTTGGCGTAGAAGCGGGCCAGGGTTTCGTCGCGGAATTCGTCGAAATATCCGCCGTCGATCGACGCGCGAATGTCGTCCAGCAGCTTCACGAAGAAATGCTCGTTGTGAATCGTGGCCAGCGTGAAACCGTTGAATTCGCGGGCACGCAACGCATGATCCACGTAAGCGCGCGAATAATGCGTGCACGTGTAACAGTCGCAGCCCTCTTCAAGCGGACCGAAATCATGCTTGAATTGCGCGCGCTTGATGTTGTAGCGTCCGTCGCGCGTGAAAATCGCGCCATTTCGGCCGCAACGCGCCGGTGCGACGCAATCGAACGTGTCTCCACCGTTCTCGACACATGCGAAAATATCGTCGACCGCGGCGATGCCGAGCACGTGGCGCGGTCGGCTTTCCGGCATCGCATCGCAAATCCAGGCGCAAGTGTCGCCGATAATGCGCTTTTCAATCGCGCCTCCGATACCGACGCCGTCGAAGTCCAACGAAGCGATCTGTTCGGCCGCATGCCTGCGCAAATCCTCATAATTCGCGCCCTGCACCACGCCATACAGCGCCTGATACGGCTTGCCGACGCGCTCTTCGGTAAGCCTCTTATGTTCGGCCACGCAACGTTGTGCCCAACGGTAGGTGCGCTCCACGGAACGCTCCTGGTATCCGCGCGTGTTCATCAGTGTGGTCAGTTCGTCGAACGCGAACATGATGTCCGCGCCGATCTTATGCTGGATTCCCATTGAAATTTCGGCGGAAAAACGGTGAAGTGAGCCGTTGAGCGGCGATTTGAACGTTACGCCGTCCTCGTCCACGAATGCGAGGCGCTCTTTGCCTTCGGCGATCACGTCGTCGGATTTCATGCCGGTCACATCCATGGCGAGGGTTTTCTTGAAGCCCGCGCCGAGCGAAAGTACTTGGAATCCGCCGGAATCGGTGAAGGTCGGACCGTTCCAGTTCATGAATTTGGCAAGGCCGCCGGCTTCGTCGAGCACTTGCTCGCCGGGGCGTTCATACAGGTGGAACGCGTTGGACAGCAGGCATTGCGCGCCGAGGTCCTTCATGGTTTCGGGCAGCACGGCTTTCATCGCGGCCTGTGTGGCCACGGGCACGAACGCTGGAGTGTGAATATCGCCGTGGGGGGTATGAATGGTACCGGTGCGACCGTATCGTGCGCCGCCTCGTCCCTTGCCGTCGGCTGCGTCGGGAAGGCGGGTTTTCTGCTCGAAATAGAAGGCGTCGCGTCGGCCCGGCTTGCCCGGTTCCGCTCCACGCGGATGTTCGATGAGATTCTCGGACACTGCGGTTGCCGCGTTTTGCGTGTCTTGCGCTGTGTCGGTAGATGATTCGGTAAGGCTTGTCATGCGGAATATTTTATGCGATAGCGACGATTCTTGAAAGTGCTGCAAAGAATGCGATTGGTGAAATGAAAATAAGGAAGATGTGGAAAGTGCGATGAAGGCGCCGATCGCATTTTGGTGCGATTTTCAGATTCAATGGTGATGTTGAACGTATTTGGTTGCTACTTTCAACAAACATTCAGGAAACTTCCAGAGCGAGTATCTTTACTCGTAGATAGCAGTTCGAGCGGCACGATTGCTGATTTGTGAAATGCCGCGAGACGAATAAGGAGCGAAAATGGCTGAAGAGAACGACCAGAACGCCGTGCAGCCGCAGAATGACGAACAGCAGACCGTGCCGATGCCGCCGGTTGATGCGGAACAGACGCAAACTTACGCAGGCGAGCCGTATGCCGCAGAGTCGGCTACCGAACCGATTGACGTGCAGGGCGGTATTGAGGATCAGCCGACGGCCGCCATGCCTGTTGCGAACGATGGCGCTTCGACGGAATCCGCGGCTGCGGCGGACGATACGCCGGATTATGCTTCTGCAGCGGGCGAACGTACCGTGGTCGACGGCTCCGCGCAGGATGCGCCGACCCAGCAGTACCGTCCGGCACCGGAATATGGTGCGTACGGTCCCGTACCGACGCAGCCGGCTGGTGGCACCGCCTCCGCGAACGGTACTGCGAATGGCGCGCCGAACATGCCTCCGCAGCCGCAATATGGCACGTATGGGCAGACTCCGCAGCAGCCGCAGCGACCTCGTAATCCTTTCTTCGGAAATCCGTATGCGGGTGGAAATCAGCAGAACGATCAACAGAACACGCAATCGAATAACGGCAATCCGTTCATGAAGCCCACGGCGCAAGGCGGTGCCAACGTGCCGCCGGCCGGGCCGAATACTCCCAATAACGGCAACCCGTTTGGGAATCCGAATAACGGTAATCCGTTCGGTGCCCCGCAGCAGAATGGCGCTGCAGCCAAGCCGAAGTCCGCTTCCGGCGTGACCGGGCATGTGATGACCGGCGTGGTGGCGGCGCTTGTTTCCGCGGTCCTCTGCCTCGGCGTCGGCTACGCGGCAATCACCAATGGATGGGTGACCGTACCCACCTCCAGCTCACTGACCAGCGTGAAGTCCAATACGTCCGGATCCGGTTCGGCTAAAGCCAAATCCGGCGAGGCCGCGGACTGGAGTGCGGTGGCGAAAGAAGTGTCCGATTCTGTGGTGTCCATTGACGTGGCAACCAGCGACGGCAGCGCCAAAGGCTCCGGCGCAATCATTAGCGACAAAGGCTACATCGTCACCAACAACCATGTGATTTCCGGCGCGAAGCAGATTCAAGTGACGCTCGCCAACGGCACCATCTACTCAGCGCAAATCGTCGGCACCGACACCACCACCGATCTGGCCGTAATCAAACTCGACAATCCTCCGAGCAATCTGAAGGCCGCAGAATTTGCCGATTCCGACAATCTTGCCGTGGGTGAATCCGTGATGGCCATCGGCAATCCGCTCGGCTACGATGACACCGCAACCGTCGGCATCGTTTCCGCGCTCAACCGCCCGGTGACCGTGTCCGATGACAACAACAACGACATCGTCACCAACGCCGTGCAGATCGACGCGGCCGTCAACCCAGGTAATTCCGGCGGTCCGACCTTCAATGCGGCCGGCCAGGTGATTGGCATCAACTCGTCCATCGCATCCACCACAACGTCTTCCGGCACCGCCGGATCCATCGGCATCGGCTTCGCCATTCCGTCGAACCTGGTAAAGCGCGTGGCCAATGAAATCATCGACAACGGCACCGTGCAGCATGTGGCGCTCGGCGTCACCATCAAGAGCTCCACGGTCGAGGCGGACGGCGTGACCCGCGGTTGCACGCAGGTGCAGTCCGTGGTCGACAACAGCCCGGCAGCCAAGGCCGGAGTGAAGGCCGGCGACTCCATCGTGGCGTTCAACGGCAAGGCGGTGAACAACAACTACTCACTGCTCGGCTACGTGCGCGCCTCCGCCATGAACGACAAGGTGACATTGACGGTCGTGCGCGACGGCAACACCATGGAGCTTGACGTGACGCTCGACCAGGAGGAATCCCAGACGAACTCCTCCAACAACCGGAACCAGCAGAACAACGGCAATGATGGCCAGAGCCAGAACGGCAACGGCAACGGTTACGGTAACGGTAACGACGGCAATGGCGGCAATAGCGACAATGGAAATGGACAGAGCGACGGCAACGGTAGCAACGGCTACGGTGACGGAGGCGGCCTGTTCGACCCGTTCGGCCTGTGGTAAAGCGCAGACCGCCGCGGTTGGCCGTGGAAGGTTGCGGTCGGCTGCGGCGGACTGCAATACGGGTGGCGACCACCCGATAGGCTGACGGCGAAGACGTAACTGGAGTTGCTTAATCGCAAGAACGTCTTGTGAACGTCATCGCGAGAACGGTAAAACCGCGGAAAACCAACGAAAACCAATAAAAGTTAAAAGCAGAAGCAGGACTGTGCGAACAATCGTACAGTCCTGCTTTTCTATTTTTTGGCAATTACGACACGAAAATCGCAAATGTTTGCTACGCTGGAAATATCTTTTTACGCCGTGTATCGATGGCTCGCGCGGGCGAGGCGCCGATGGGTTAACAAGGCGTCCGATACGAGCGTAAGGAGATTCTCATGCGTAGAATCATCGATATTTGCTGGCGACTGTGCAAGCAGGTTCCGTTACTGCCGATCACCATTCTGGCCGCGATTCCGTTGGCATTGCTGGGGGAGTGGAGGCCATGGGGCGAGGCTGCGTGGGTTTCTCACGATTTGCATGCTGGCTTTGGTTGGCTGAGCGCGTTTAATCCGGGTGTTGGGCAGTGGATAGTGATCGCGCTGGTCGTATACACGATTGTGGTGACGGTGCGTGGCATGATCGACGATTTGCGGCACGGTCATGTTGGCGTCGATCTGCTGGCGGTCGTTGCGATTGCGTCGACGGTTGCGGTGCAGGAATATTGGGCCGCTTGGGCCGTGGTGTTGATGATCTCATCCGGCGAGGCAATCGAGGAATTCGCACAGTCGAAGGCCGAAAGCAACCTGACCGCGCTGATCGACGCGGCACCCCGAACCGCACACGTGGTTGCGCTGCCGGGAGTGCGCGGGCATGTGCATGCTACGGGCAGCGAGCATACGGCCGACGTGACAGCCGACGGATTCCGCGCCGTCAGAATGTCCGATTCTGCAGAAACGGACAACCAAGACGGCGAAAAGCATACTTACGTGTCCGAATCTCCAGAATCGGACACAAAAGGTGCTTCGCAAACGTATGATGCGGCTGGAGAGCGCTTCGAAACGGTCCCCGTCGATCAGGTGCGGCTTGGCGACGTGATTCTGGTGCTGCCTGGCGAAACGGTGCCTGTCGACGGCGAGTTGCTGTCGGGTGTAGCCACGCTGGATCTGAGCAACATCAACGGCGAGCCTGTGCCGCGTGAAGTGTATGCTGGCGCTCGCGTGATGTCTGGAGCAGTCAATGGCTCGACCACGTTGACCATGCGTGCCACGCAACTTGCGCAGGATTCGCAGTATCAGAAGATTCTCGAGCTGGTTTCGTCGGCGCAAGAGTCGCGCCCCGCTGTCGTAAAGACCGCGGATATGCTTGCAGTGCCGTTTACCGTGCTTTCGCTTGCGATTGCTGGGATTGCATGGGCGGTTTCCGGGCTGCCGCTGCGATTCGCGCAGGTGCTGGTTCTCGCCACGCCTTGCCCGCTGCTGATTGCCGCGCCGGTTGCGTATGTGGCTGGAACAGGGCGTCTTGCCAAAGCGGGAATCCTGATTAAAGCACAGGACGTGTTGGAAAATCTAGGCCGCGTATCGCATATTTTCTTCGATAAAACCGGCACGCTTACCGTCAAGCAACCGCAGGTCGTGCGCGTGGAGAAACCGTTCGGAACGAGTTCGCCGTTCAATGAAGACCATATTCTCATGATGGCCGGTGTGGTGGAAAGTTACTCGGTGCACATTCTGTCGAAAGGTATTGCGACGGCCGGGCGCAAGGCCATGGATGACTTGTACGCGCGGTATGCGTCAGGGCAGCGGTTATGCGCTGAGCGTGATTTGCCTGGGCATGGGCGCGACTATCCGGTGGTGAAGAACATTGTGGAGGATTCAGGTAAAGGTGTTTCCGGCGAAGTGAACGGGCACCGGGTGCGTGTGGGGCGTTTTGCGTATGCGACGGCCGACGAATCCGGATTCATGCCGGTGCTGCATGCGCCGAGTGAACGCTGCTTGTCCGATTCTTCAGAATCGGACACTCTAGGAGTACGAGACGGAATGTCTGACGATGCGCAGCCTGCGGCCGCAAACCCCTCCATCACCCCTTCCGCCGAGGCGGCGCAGACGACGCCCGTCCGCAAGTCCGAAACCGCAAACTCGCTGTTCGCTCCGCTTGCGCCGGACGAGATGGCCGCATACGTGGCGGTCGACGGCAAACTGGCCGCCCGCATCGTGCTTCGCGACGTGCCCCGTGCGAATACGAAACGTTCCTTGGCCCGTCTGCATGAGCTCGGCATCAAGGAACTGTCCATGCTTACCGGCGACAAGGCCGCGTCCGCCCGCATCATCGCAAATGAGGTCGGTATCGATGACGTACAATCCGAGCTGTTCCCTGAAGATAAGGTTGCCGCTGTTAAAAATGCCACCGAGTCCACGCATCAAAACCGGTCCGTGCTCGCCCGCATCATGCGGCGTATAACTGGCGAATCCAAGAACCGCCAGGTTACCATGATGGTCGGCGACGGCGTCAACGACGCCCCCGTACTTGCGGTCGCCGACATTGGCATGGCCATGACCGACGGCACGTCCACTGCGGCTTCCGAATCCGCGCAGGTGGTCATCATGAATGATGACATTGCCTCTGTGCCGCGTGCCATCGCCATCGCACGTCGTACGAAGAACGTGATGCTTCAGGCGGTGTTGATTGGCCTCGGCCTCGCCATCATTGGCATGGTCGCGGCCGCATTCAACCTGATTCCCGTGGTTGTTGGCGCATTCATGCAGGAGGTGATCGACGTGGTCAGCATTCTGTGGGCGCTCACTGTGCTTTTCGACCGCGGCGAATCCGCGTGATTTGCGGGAAGTGGTGTCATGCGCGCCGCTTTGTGCTGGGTGCTTAAGAAGTCGGAGCCTGGAAAATGTGTCGTAGGGTGATTTTGCGGTCGGTTTAAAGTTTGGATTTGCGCATTTAACCCAGATGAGATACACAATTCGCCTATATATGGCAGATAGGCGTTTTGGGAAGCGTTTACAACGAGCTTGGCGAGATTTCTCCAGCGAGCGATGCGCGCATCCACTTGCCAAAGTCGGCTCCGGTCACGCCTTGCGACAGTAGGAACATGATTTTCGCATACGCGGCTTCCAGCGTCATATCACCGGATCCGATTGCGCCGGCGCGGGCGATCGCATCGCCCGTCTCGTAATGGCCGAGCAGCACTTCCGCCTGCTGACATTGCGATGCGATCACAACGGGAACGCTGTCATGCAGCACGTCGGCAATTACGTCGGTCAATCCCGGTTCGTCGCTCGGCACATTGCCGACACCGTACGCGCGCAACAATACCGCTTCCGGACGCGGCGTAAGCATCGCTTCCAATCGCGCCGCGGAAATGCCGGGCGCCATATCAATCACAGCAACATCGTGACGGGAGTAAGGCTGAGGTGACGTCCAGCCGCAACCGACCGAAACGGCATCGCCCGCATACCAATGCCATGGCGTGCCCGTACGAGCCAGCGGCCCGACGGAAGGCGCTGAAAATCCTTCAAACGCCCAACTCGACGACTTGCTCACGCGATTGCCGGCAAACAGGTGATGTCCAAAAAACAGTCCCACACCGTGGAATCGTTCGCTCATCGCGGCGTTCAGCGCGCCCGTGACATTCGCAGTGGCATCCGATTCGATTTTGCCGAGCGGATGCTGCGAGCCCGTGAAAATCACCGGCTTGCCGAAATCGGCTAGTGCATACGAAAGCGCGGCGCTCGAATAGCTCATCGTGTCGGTGCCATGCAGCACCACGAACGCGTCGGCATCATCGCGATGCGCACGCAAGTCATCAACCATTGTCTGCCAATTGTCAGGCGTCGCGTTCGACGAGTCGATAAGCGGATCAAGCTCGGTGAACGTGAACAGGCTTGCGTCCATGTGCGCGTCCTCCAACAGGCGGAACAGCCATCCGCGAGTGTCGGCGCCCGGAATCAGGCCGTTCGGAGAGTCGATCATGCCGATGGTGCCGCCGGTATATGTGATGTGAATGCGCATTGCCACCTTCTTACGATTGCTTGGTACTTGATAAGTACTTGCTTGCGATTGCGGGATGGGCGAATTCCGATATTCCGGATTCCTACATCCCGCGCTTTTGCGACTATTTGCGATTGTACGTGCATCTGCCGCGCTCATCGCGTGCGATTAATGCAGACACGCGTCGGATTCGTTTGGATTCAGCCATATTCGGTTGAATCCAAACGACTTGCGATCGACTACTTGCCCGGCACTTCCGTGGTTTCAAGCACGTCAGGCACGTCGTTGCCATTGTCGTCGAGCATTTCGTCCATCAGATTGCCGTTGATGCGGCCGCGCACGTAGAACCAGCCCGCAACCATGGCGATGATCACCACCACGAACATGGCGAGCGTCCAACGGCCGGCAGCGCTGGTGAGATTCGACAGCACAACAACCGCGAAGAAGATGAGCGAAATATAATTCGTGTACGGAGCGCCCGGCATGCGATAGTCAGGACGAGTCTCCTCGCCAGCCTTCACCTTCTTTAGGAACGTGAGATGCGTGACCAGAATGGCCACCCACGTTCCGGCAATGCCAATACCTGCCAGATTCATGACGATTTCAAACGCGTCGGCAGGAAGTACCGCGTTCATCACCACGCCGATCAGGCCAAGTGCGGACGTGATGATAATGCCGCCATACGGCACATGATGCTTGTTCATACGTGCGGCGAACTTCGGACCAGATCCGGCCACAGCCAGCGAACGCAACGTACGACCAGTGGAATACAGGCCAGCATTCAGGGAGGAAAGCGCCGCGGTGAGCACCACAACCTGAATCACATCTCCGGCATGCGGAATGCCAATGCCGGAGAAGAATGTGACGAACGGGGACTCATTCGACGAGTAGGCGGCGTATGGCAGCACCAGCGCCATAAGCACCACGGAACCCACATAGAACACGAAAATGCGAATAATCATCGAATTAATGGCCTTCGGCAGCACCTTTTCGGCATCCTTCGCCTCACCGGCCGCCACGCCAACCATTTCAGTGCCGCCGAATGCGAACACCACGCCAAGCGTCAGCGCGAACACCGGAGCGATACCATTCGGGAACAGACCGCCATTGTCGGTGATATTCGCAACACCGGCGTGCGCGTCGCCAACCGGAGCGCCCGTAACAATCGCCCAAATCGCAATAACCATGAACGCGATAATCGTGGCCACCTTAATGGCGGCAAACCAGAATTCCGCCTCGCCGAACATCTTCACACTCAGCAGATTCAGCACAAATACCAATGCCAGCGCGCACAAGGCGATCAGCCATTGCGGCACCCCCTGGAACGCCTTCCAATAGTGGAAATACACGGCAACAGCGGTGATATCAGCCATAACCGTAACGGACCAGTCCAAGAAGAACAGCCAGCCGGTCACATATGCGCCCTTCTCACCCAAGAATTCGCGGGCATACGACACGAACGCGCCCGACGATGGACGGCGAATCGCAAGCTCACCCAATGCGCGAACCATCAGGAACGCGAAAATACCGCACACCGCGTATGCGATCGCAAGACCTGCACCACCTTGCGCAAGACGGCCACCAGCGCCCAAAAACAGGCCGGTGCCAATGGAACCGCCAATCGCGATCATCTGAATATGACGCGGCTTCAAATCCTTCGCATAGCCCGCGTCACTTTTATCCTGCTTCTGCGCAGACGACTGCTGCGTCGCGCTTGGCGAGGTATTGGAATTACTCATAGTAATAGTTCTTTTCTCTATTTCCTCTGGTTTTCTTTTATTTATTTCGACTGCTGCGTCGCAATTTTCCGACGGAGCTATTTTACGAAAGTCGTTCCGCGAAGCTGTTCCGGCGAAGTGGTTTCGCGAAAGCTGGCCGCACCGACGTCATAATTGCTACCCCTGTGTGAATGCCGCATACATTATATGGACGGCTCTTTACCGTTTGCTGACATTCCACTCATAGTGCGTCAGTGGCCACGGTCCGTGCCCCTCTTCCAACGCCAGGTTGTCCGATTCTCCAGAATCGGACAAACGAGACAACCGAGACGTGACGGAAACGACATGACGGATGGGCATACGTGAGAAATTCCAAAGGACGAAACCGGAAGGCGAGGCGAAGAAGTCGTAAGAAAGTGCATAAGCGCCCCTGTCGCAAATGCAGGGAATGCATTAGGCTAGAGCGCGTGACTGAAACTAATGAACTTCGTATTGCTGTAATCGGCGCCGGCCCTGCAGGCGTCTACTCCTCTGACATTTTCCTGCGCCAGTTGAAGAAGCTCGGCGAGGAGCTTGGTCTCGGCACTGCCGCTCGCATCGACCTGTTCGAAAAGCTGCCTGTGCCGTTCGGCCTAGTGCGCTACGGCGTGGCCCCCGACCACCCGTCCATCAAATTCATCGCGTCGGCGCTCGAAAAGACGCTCGACAACCCCGACATCCACCTGTATTGCGACGTGGAATTCGGCAAGGACGTGACCCTCGACGAGCTGCTTGAGCGTTACGATGCCGTGCTGTTCGCCACCGGTGCCGTTGAGGATAAGCCGCTTGGACTGCCGGGTGCCGACCTGGATGGCGTGTATGGCGCAGCCAAGTTTGTGGAATGGTACGACGGTTATCCGACCGGCGCTCGCGAATGGCCGCTTGAAGCTGAGGAAGTCGCCGTGATCGGCGGCGGCAACGTGGCCATGGATATGGCGCGCGAACTCATGCGCAATGCCGACGATCTGAAGGAACGCACTGATATTCCAGACAATGTGTACGAGGGCATCAAGGAGAATAAGGCTCGCGTGCTGCACCTGTTCATCCGTCGCGGTGTGGCGCAAGCCAAGTTCTCCGTGCAGGAATTGCGTGAGATGGAGAAGCTGCCGGGAGTGCAGCTGATCATCAACGAAGACGATTTCGATTTGGATGAAGACACGATTGAAGAAGCCGGCAAAGACAAACTGACACGTCAGATGGTTGAAGAGCTGTTCACGATTCGTGAGATGGCGGAAGACATGGAAGATGACGGTGACGTGGACTACGAGGGTAATCCGGCTGATCGCAAGTATTATGTGCACTTCAATTCCGCGCCGGTCGAAGTGCTGGGCGAGGACGGCAAGGTCGTTGGCATTCGCGTGGAGAAGACCGAAACGTCGGCTGACGGCAAGATGAGCCGCACTGGCGAGTTTGAAGAGTATCCGGTGCAGGCCGTGTACCATGCGATCGGCTACAAGCCGGCCACCGCGCCGGGCATCGCGTACGACGAGCGTCACGCGCATCTGGCGAACGCGAACGGTGACGGACGCATCACCGTTGCTGCTGAGGCTGGAGCTGATGGTGCGGATGCTGCGGTTGAGGTGCGTGAGCGTCTGTATGCGACCGGTTGGGCGAAGCGCGGTCCGGTTGGTTTGATCGGTTCCACCAAGTCCGACGCGTTGCTGATCGTGACCAACATGCTGGAAGATCTGTCGAAGGCTGCCGAGGGTGGCCGTGTGGCCGCTGATCGTGATCCGGAGTCCATCGACCGACTGCTGGAGTCGCGCGGTGTCAAGCCGATCGACTTTGCCGGTTGGAAGAAGATTGACGCGTTCGAACGCGCCGAGGGTGCGAAGGAAGGCCGCGAGCACAAGAAGGTCATCGATCCGGAGCAGATGCGCGCCTTGGCTCACGCCTAAGGCG
>CXQN01000030.1_pt1 | contig 8050 bp, 4 predicted proteins | sample 591481 | NCBI WGS metagenome assembly CXQN01 (sample SAMEA3491295, study PRJEB9169) | human gut metagenome | biome: ENVO:mammalia-associated habitat; material: ENVO:feces | place: Bangladesh | collected 2010-04-07
GCTGCGCGATGATGGTGATCGCATCTGCCATCGTCGCGCAGCCCGTTTTCGTAGGGACATTTTGTAGGTTTTGCACGGTCTTATCGCGAAGAATCGTTGGAATCCCGCGGTTTTTTGCACGCTATAAGCAATGTCGATAGCCATATGCGCGCGTTGCAGCACAAGCCCTGTAGAGTAATCAACCATGTGCAGATTACTTGGATTCGCGGCAGCCGGAAGCAACACCAGTCTCAATGGTGTGCTCGGCATGCAGACCGTACGCGATTTCCGTGATCTGAGCGAAATCCACAACGATGGCTGGGGCTCCGCGCTGGTCACCGTGCCGAGCGAGTCGCCGTACTTGCGTGACGGTGGCGCTCCCACTCCGGAAACCGGCACCACCATCTACAAGAACACGGTCGCGGCCCGCCATGATCCGATTTTCGACGAGCTCGCCAACGCTCCGGCCCGTGGAGGCCTGTGGCACCTACGTTTGGCCAGCTCGAACCTGCCGCTGATTCTCGAAAACCAGCAGCCGTTCTACGCCAACGGATTGAGCTTCATCCACAATGGCGATATTTCCGACGATCAGGGTCGCAACATCATCACCAACCGTGCGTTCCCAGTCGATCCGAATATCGTGCAGTCCACCGGCGGCCGTTCCGATTCCGCCATTTTCTTCGCAGTGATTCTGCAGTACATCGGTTTTGGTTTCGCGCTCGACGAGGCGGTCGCGCAGGCTGTGCGCGAACTGCGCAAAAGCTATCCGAAATCCAGCTACAACTGCATGATTCAGAGCCAAGACCAGTTCATCGCTCTGTGCGCGGCCGGTCGTGAGGTCACGTCCAAGCGCATTGTGGAAATCTACGACCAGTACGGACGTGGCGACCAGGCGCATGACTATCGTGTGATGCGCTATCGTGCGCTTGGTGAATCCGAAGCGGATCAGGCTGCAGGCCAGCTGAAGGGCGTGGTTGTGGCCAGCTCCGGTTTCGATCAGCGTGCCGAAGATGGCTGGACTCGTTTGGAAAACGATCGGATGATCGTCGCTTCTAACCGTACCGGCGCATTTCGCGTGCGTTCTATCTGAAATTCGTAAGCTGGAATCCGTACTTGGGAATTTTCGACCGTAATTTTCGACCGTAATTTTCATCTGGGATTTCCGGACATTTTTTCGACCGGATTCAGCATGCGGCAATCGTCATACAGCGCCTAAGATAGGCGGTATGACAACCGGATATATTCCTACACTCGCCCAAGTTGACGAACTGCATCGAAAAATCGCGCAATCGCAAGCCGCATACGATTTGATTCACGGACATTGCGTAGTCGTTGCCGACATCGCACGTCGCATGGCACGCAGGCAGAACGCACTTTTCACCCGTCGCTGCACGCTACCGGACGATGCCCCCGAAAAAGTGGGCGATTTCGGCCTTAGGCTTACGCAAGATGGCAATGGAGACGAATCGTTCGGCATGCTTCGCATTCCTTCCATTCCATCATCGGACGGGCTTACGGGCGGAACCGTTCCGCCAAGGCTGATCGACGAGCATCTGGTGGTGATCGGTGGTCTGCTGCATGATATCGGCACGTATTTTTTGCTCAAACAAGATGGTTCCGACGGTGGGCCGCTGAAATTCGACGGTCCGAATTACGTGCGGCATGGGCTTAAAGGCTACGAATATTTGTTGAATGAGGGTGTTGACGAGTCCATCGCGCAGTTCGCGCGCAACCACACCGGTGTGGGACTCACCAAAGAAGCGGTGGAATCGCAAGGATTGCCGCTGCCTCCGGCCGACTATGTGCCCATGAATCTTGAGCAGGAAGTGGTGATGGTGGCCGACAAGTACAACAGCAAGTCGATTCCGCCGAAGTTCCTGACGGCCGAAGCCTATGCGCGCAAAGCGGCCCGTTTCGGCGAAAGCAACAGGCGCGAATGGCTGCGGCTGCTCGAACGATACGGTGTGCTTGACGTCACGCCACTCGCCGAGCAGTACCACATGCGTATCGCGGAGTAGGGCAGACCGCTTTCAGAACACGTAAGCCCTTTGGGATTTGGCTAAAACCAGAATTCCAAAGGGCTTACCTATGGGCGCGCGAAAGAGTCTATGTTCGCGCGCCCGTTGCACTAGGCGGCTAGTCAAGTTCCACGCTGTGCTCCATCGCATCGGCGACCTCCGGATTGGTGGTCACCACGATGATGGCGCGCTTGCGATCGGCATCGCGCTTGAACTTCTTCAACAGATCCAACACCACGGCCGCATCGTCGGCATTCAATCCAGCGGTCGGCTCGTCGGCGATAATCACCTCAGCCTCGCAGCTTAGCGCACGAGCGATGGCCACGCGACGCTGGTTCAGTTCGCTTACTTCGCCGACTGCCAGGCCGGACGTCACCTCGTCGAAGCCTACGCGCTTGAGCAGTTCGCGGGCGATCACAGGCTTCGGCTTGAGGAAGTTGCGGTTTGATGCATCCATGGCGTAGAGCACATTGCCTTCCGCGTCGAGATCGGGGCGGAAAGCGAAACGTTGCGGAATGAATCCGATGCGGTGTCCCAGCACTTCGACCGGTTCGGTGTCGCTCAGGTTGGCGCTTTTGTGCATCACATTGCCGCGGTCCGTGCGCACCATGCCGACCATGGTGGCCAGCAATGCCTGATGCTGTTCGCAATCCTCCGCGTCCACAAGCACCGCATGCGTGGAGCCTGCATGGAACGACAACGACAGGTCGTCAAGAATATTGCGGCCGGTCTTGCGATTGGTCACGGTCACATGATCGAGCGCGAATGTCGGATTCGTTTTGAAGAAGAACGCATCCTTTTTGCGATTGCGCTTGATTTCGTTGTCAAGCTGTGACGAAACGCTGGTCACGGAATCGGCTTTCACCGTTTCATGCGATTCCAGTACGGTCGGTTCGTCGGAAGAGCGCAAAGCGAGCGTTTCCTTCACTTGATTCGCGTTACCCGCCACCACGTCCGAATCGTCATCCTCGGTATCCGCAACGTCATTTGCAGCGTCGGCGGTTTCGTCGGCATCTGCAGTATTGTTGCCTGCAGCCGCTGCAGTGTCGCCGTCGTTTGCATCGTCGGAAGTCGCAGCATCGTCATTCGCCGCAATTTCGATATCTGCATTGTCATCGTCGTACATCACCGTAAAATCGATAGATTCAATGGAATCTGCGGAAGATGCGTCATCTGCAATATCGCCGATCGCAGTATCATCGACGGTCTCGCCTGCCTCGGCTTCAGCGGTCTCGTCAACCACGGTCTCGTCGATGTTTTCGTTCTTATCGTTCATATTGTCGCTCATGCCGTCACCTCCGAGCGTTCCTCAAACAGTTGGTTCAAGTTGAAGCAGGCCACGCGCACGAACGCCACGATGCCAAGCGCCAGGCATGCGCCCAAGCCGCACCAGATCACATTCCACACTGAAGCGGACGTGATCGCCACAGTCTGCCCGCCGGCCCACGCGGTGCCGATCGGCTTCGCCAATAGCGCGCCGGCAACCAAACCGATGATCAAACCCGGAACCGTCATCATGAACGTTTCCAGCATGAACTGCCATCCCAAACGGCCCTTGGTCACGCCGGTGATCATCGCCATGCCGATCTCGTCGCGCCGACCGCCGACTGCCGCCCACACAATCAATGCCAGCAACGCGATTCCGCCGACGATCGTCACGGCCAACAGCACGATGCGCGCGGCCGAAGCGGCGGAATCAAGCGGCTCAATCGACTTCTTATAGGCGGTAAGCGACGGCGAGGTGATCTCGTATGTCTTCGTGTCCAACTTGGCCTTCTTCACCGCGCGCACGAACTTGTTGTACGTGGAAGGATTCGCCAGCGAGAACACGATATTGAGATTCGGAACGCCCCATCCTGTGGCCTCCGTCGTGTCAAGCCCGTTCTTGGCGAAGTTGAGATACGTCGTGTAGATCACGTTTTCACGATTGTCCTTCGCGTATTTTGCGTCGGAACCGTTGCCCTCAGGCACGTCGCTGTCATATTCGTAAATGCCGCGCACGGTGAATGTGTACGTTTCGGAAGCCTTCGACGGATTGCCGACCGTCACCTTGTCGCCTACCTTGAGATTGTTCTTATCGGCTAGCGCCTGCGAAATGAGTACGCCGTCGCTCTGCGTCTTATAGCTCAGATGCTTGCCCTTGACCACTTTGTAGTAGCCGTAATCGTTGATTTTCGTGGCGTCCAACGTGTAGAACGCTTGCAGGGTCAGGTTGCCGCCGGTCTTGTCTTCGCTGGTATCGTTTTTCGCGGCGATCGCCTGCAACGACTTGCTTTCGCGCACCGGCACTGACGTTGCCAACGTGTAATTGAAGGTCACACTGCTGTTCTGTGCGGCCGTTGCGTACGTGCCGTACTTTTCCCACGTCAAGTATTTGTCGGTATAGCTGGAATCGGCGCCGTCGCGCTTGGCTTTGGTTTGCGCGGTCGGCCGAATTACCGCAGTGGCTTTCTGCGACTGGTATGTTTCATTATTGGCGGTGTCGTTTGCTCGTATGACTGCCAGATCCACGGCAGCCGAGAAAGACACCAGTAGTGCGAGTAGGGCGATCAGCGCGGTGCGCCATTTGACGCGGCCGAGCGCCGCCCATGCGTTCTTGAGAACGAACATGCGGTACTTCTCCAGTTCTCTGTTATTGCGCGCCGGCGCATGCCGACGTCAGCGTTAGCCGGGACGCGCGCTCCGCAGCAAGGCAGGCCCGTAGCGCATGGTGCGTCCCGTGAAATCATCTTGGGCTTCCAACGTGATTGTTTTCTTGCGCAACACTGTTATACCCCTGCATGAAGTCTGAATGATTCCTGAAAAGTGATTCCAGAGAATAAGCGTTGAGCATGGTTGCGGCACTCGCTACGATGGAATCGATGACTTCCGAACAGATTACGAATACCGGTTCCGTGTCGGGCGATTGTGGCTCGGCTCAGGCTCGTGCGCGAACTCATGTGCAGGCTTATGTGCAGACTCAGGCTCGGCAGAATGGCTCGTCCAAGGATGGTTCGGCTACGAATGGTCCAGCCAGGAATGATTCGGCCAAGGGCGGTCCGTCCGGGCGGAAACATGGCCTGCAGCGGTGCCACGCGATGCTGCATCCGGCGTCGCTCCGCGCGTTATTGCCGTGGCTTACGTCGATTATCGGCATCGCGTCCGCGTTATGCTTGGTGATTGCGTGGTTCCCCTCCACGGTGTGGAATACGCCGATTGCCAGCAGCGATGCCCCCGCGCATTACTATTTCATTCGCCGCCTGCTTGACGAAGGTTTGGGGGCGGCATTGCATTTGTGGCCTCATAATTCGTTTTATCCGCCGTTATTCCACATTTGCGCTTATTTCGTGATCAAAATCGCGGCACTGTTCGGCGTGCAATGTTCGATTTACGCGGCATTCAATATCACGTGGATCATCGCTTCGGGCGTGATTTTTCCTTCCGGAATGCTGGTATTGTGCAGGTATTTTCTACAACGTTGGAATTGCGGCAATCCAATTTCCAATCCAATTTCACGTATTTCGCAAGCATCGCCTACGTCTGAATCGTCGTCCGTATCTGAATCGTCGAATGTTTCAAACCAGCATGCATCGTCAGCTGTAAATCAGCAATATAACGCCACTCTCGACGTTACTTTCGTTCTGCAGAATCTGCTTGGACTGTTCGTGCCGGTGCTTGCCGTCAGCTCGGTGTGCCACCCGTACGGACTGCTGAATGCCGGCCCGCTGATCGCATTCGGTTTCGCCACTTCGCTGCTGCCGTTCCTTATCGCTGCCACGTTGCGCTTGTTCGATGAGATCGCCGCACGCGAGCATATAGCAAAATGGCTTGCGATCACTGCTGTCGCAGGCGTGGTTTGCTTGGTTGCGCACCCGCGTATTGCATTCACGTACGCTCTGATTTTGGTGCCTTTCATTGTGTTGCGTTTGCCGTGGAAGCTGATTCTTGGCGCGTTTATCGCCATGTGTGTCGGCGCGGTGGCGTTTGTGGCTCTGATGCTCACGTCGTTCAAATCGGATCGTTGGGCGAATCCCGCTTCCTGGTTCCACAGTCATCAGCCGTCCAAGAATTTGTGGGAGTCGATTTCGTTCTGTTTCGCGGATGGTCTTGACGGTTTTCCTGCGATTCTGTTCGCATTATTGCTGATTGCGGGAACCGTTGCCGCTTTTGTTTGCGCCTCCCGCCGCACTGTTGTGCGCTTTTCGGATTCGCTTTCGGTTGCTGTTTCCACTGTGGCTCCCGCTTTTTCCGCTGATGCTGATGCTTTGGCTTCCGATACTGCGGTTCCCGCTCCTGCTGTTTCCCCGGTTCCCACTTCCGGTCTGCCGGCTGTTTCGTGTTCCGATGCTGCTGACGTCTCCTTATTCGAATCGTCCGAACCATCTCGACCTCGCCGCAACGATCGCCTGCGTGACGTGATCGCGTTGATGGCCGCATTTCTGCTGGTCACACTGGTTTATGTGTGCACGGTCACGTTGGTTGGCGCGCTGCCGAATATCATCAGCGCTCCTTGGTATCGCGATGAAAACCGTATTGTGACCATGCTTCCGCTGGTTGCGTTGCCGTTGCTTGTCATTGGCGTCAACGCGTTTTCCGAATGCGTTTCCGCGTGCGCCGCATCCGCTTCTTTCGCTCTTTCTGCATCTTCCTTCTCCGCGAAGAATAGTGTTTCTTCTTCTTCCGTTCCTTCTCTTTCTTCTGGGCCTGCTGTTTCTTCCGTGAAGAGTGTTTCTTTCATTTCTAATTGGATCGGCCCAATCGCCGCATTCCTCGTAGTTGCGATACTTGCGGTTTCCGCGCAGATCGTATGTCCGTCTCGCACTTCAGTTCGTGACGCGATCATCGCGCATTCCAGCTTGGATCAAAGCGACCCCAACGAGCAGCTCACCGAGCAGAAGATCATTGTGCTGCGCAAGGTCACGGAACGTACTGGCACTCAGGCCACCATCATTTCCGATCCGCTGAACGGTTCGATGTATGCGGAGACGCTGTTCAACGCGAACATGCTGTATCCGATCATCAATGCGCGCACCGATGTGTCATCCGCTCCGTTCGGCAAAGTGGAGACCGCGTTTGCTTCCGGCGATGTGCAGCAGGTGCTTGGCACGGTATGTCCGCTGACCGACGCTCCGAAGTACTTTCTTACGATGGGCGACCAAGCGCAAAGCTTGCAGTCGTTCCCGTATCGCGCCCAATACGATTCCTTCCATAATGAGGAATTGATTGATGCGTATGTGGATGACGGCACGTTGGTGAAGGTTGCCGATTATTCGCAGTATGGCCAGGGTTGGGCTCTCTACCGTTTCGGTTGCGCCGATTAATCGATTTTTGGCTGCGCTGCCTTGTTCTGCCGTCGCCTGCGCGCACATATGTGAGGCCGCACTTTCGATCAGTTGAGATCTGAATTTGTTCAGATCAACGATCTGGGTGCGGTTCTTTTTTATTGCTTCCCTTTCTTCCTCTGCTTGCTTCTTCTCTTTTCCATCTCGACTGATGTGTGGATGGCTGGTTGCGGAGTCGGTTGCAGATGTGGTGTCGTGGTGCCGACACGCCCGGGTGTTGGCTTGCGGTGNGGTGTTTTGAGGTTTTTCCGACGGTCTTTTGCCGCGCGATGGTGTTCCTTGCCCGCTTTTCCCGTGTTTTCGACACGCCGGTGGAGTCCAGTGTTTTCAATGGTTTTCGTGGTGTTCGTGGATGTCCGATTTGCGTTGCCGGCCGTTGTGCTGTAGGTTTATCTCTTGCTGCCGCTCAGCGAGTGGTTCCCCGGCTGGGGTTCCTTGAGGTGGGTGAGTGGTGGTGGTTTGAGAACTCAAAAGCGTATTTGTACTACTTCTTTATAGTCAATGATTGCCAGTCCGTCTTACGGCCCGCGTGTTTGGCGTGGGTGCCGGGAGGCCGGTCAAACGGGACGGGGTTTTTGCGGACAGTCCGTTTTCCTTATAAACGGATGTCGGTTTCTTTATTTTTGAGAGTCACATGTTGGTTCTCTTCATGAAAGGTTTTTTGTGGAGGGTTCGATTCTGGCTCAGGATGAACGCTGGCGGCGTGCTTAACACATGCAAGTCGAACGGGAT
>CXQN01000121.1_pt1 | contig 7494 bp, 3 predicted proteins | sample 591481 | NCBI WGS metagenome assembly CXQN01 (sample SAMEA3491295, study PRJEB9169) | human gut metagenome | biome: ENVO:mammalia-associated habitat; material: ENVO:feces | place: Bangladesh | collected 2010-04-07
GATTCTGGTGAATCGGACACCCAAGACGTTTTTTATCCCGTACTTGCCCGTTTCTGGTGAATCGGATATACAGTATGACGAAAAGCGTGCATGTGTGTCCGTTTCTGCAGAATCGGACATCCGGGGAGAAGCTGAGTATGCGAACTTCCGCAACTGCCCCCTAGTCCTTTCCGCAGTCCAGTCTCCAGCACATATCCAGCAAAAACTCAGGCTCCGTTTCTACGCTAGTGACCATGAACGGCAAATTGCGGGTGCATGGCCATTGCAATGGCTTGAAGACAACGCTGTTATTCGCGTTGATGTGGGGCGTCATCATGCTCATTTGGTGGGCGACCGGTGGCGGCCAGCGTACGCTTGGTATCTACATTCTCATCGGACTGGGCTCAACGTTCGCATCCTACTGGTTTTCCGACAAACTTGCGATTGCATCCATGCATGCGCAGGAAGTCAGCGAGCAGGAAGCGCCGGTACTGTACAAAATTGTGCGCGAACTGTCGGCGAAGGCGGGCAAGCCGATGCCGCGTATTTATATCGCCCCAACCATGAGCCCCAATGCGTTCGCAACGGGACGCAATGAACGTCATGCGGCGGTCTGCTGCACGCAGGGTATTCTGCAGATGCTGAACGAACGCGAGATTCGCGGCGTGCTCGGGCACGAGCTTATGCACGTGTACAATCACGATATCCTGACGTCTGCGATCGCGTCCGCAATGGCGACGGTCATTTCGTATCTCGGATATTCGCTCATGTATTTCGGTGGTGGCAATTCGCGCGATGATCGCAATGACTCGTCCTCTAATGGTCTTGGATTGCTGGGTGTGCTGTTGAGCACGATTCTTGCGCCAATTGCCGCTTCGCTTATTCAGATGGCGATTTCACGTACGCGAGAATATGATGCTGACGAAGATGGTTCCATGCTTACGGAAGATCCGGAGGCGCTCGCATCCGCATTGAATAAGATTTCGAACGGTGCTGAGGCGATGCCGATGCAGAAGACTGCCGGTACGCAGTCGGTTGCTGCGATGATGATTGCGAATCCGTTCTCTGCGGAAGGTTTTTCTCGCCTGTTTTCCACGCATCCGGCGACTGAGGATCGTATTGCCCGGTTGATGCAGATGAGTCAGGAGATGAAGGCGCAGGGCGTGCAGTCCGGCTATTTGGCTGGCGGTTATGCGACGAGCGGGTATGCCTCGACGGATATTCGTCGGCAGAATGGGGGTATCTCTGGTGCTGGTGCTGGTGCTGGTTCGGGGGTATACTCTGGCGGGGGTTATTCACGAGATTATTCGCAGAATCCCGTGCAAGGCTGGTATGGTCGCTGATCGATGTGCGATTGCAATGTGCGCGTTGCGCAAGTCATGGGTGATTGCATAGGATTCTGCTGATTCTGTTACGAATTGTAGCTGTTTCCTGTGGTTTCCTGTTGTGATGTATTGCATGAATATTCTGATGTCAGCTGACAAGTGACATTAATGCTGTTGTGGCTGTTGCGTGTTGATTGATGTGCGATTTGGCAAATGGGTGACGGTATCGAATATCGGTCGACGGTCATGAATGCTGCGAATGCATGCTAGACTAAATGATTGTGTCCAAAAGGCACGCTTTTTGCGGATGTAGTTCATCGGTAGAACGAAAGCTTCCCAAGCTTTAGAGGCGGGTTCGACTCCCGTCATCCGCTCCAAACGCTTCAACGGTGAGGCTATAAATCATATTTGTTTCAACGTTTTGGATTATGCCGTTTGCTGATCAACTGCAGGGGGGCGGTTAAACGTTGTCATGGTGTTGCCACTGTGCCGATGTGATGCCGCTATCGCCGAATATTCCACTCGTACGACGTCTACGGCTCTTCAGCCGTACTTTAGTTGTCCGATTCTGGTGAATCAGACACACAATACGTGTGTGCCGTGGTTTGCATGTCCGATTCTGGAGAAACGGACACATAAGGTGTCGTACGCAGGCCATACATGTCCGTTTCTCCAGAATCGGACATCCGTGACGTGGATGCAGTAACGTGAGACTTGTGAGTACGAACGAGAAGAACCCTGAATTCCATCCGCAGCTTGCGAATCCGGAATCTCCCGAGCGTGGCAATGCCTACAGTCCGCTCAAAGGCCATGCGATCGCACATAGCGGCACGGTTATCGGCCTTCTTGCGATTGTGCTTTGGGGTTTCATGGCCGGACTCGTCCGTCTGGTTTCCGAATCGTTCGGCGTAACGCTCGGGTCCGCGCTTATCTACACGGTTGGCGGAATTCTGCTACTGGTCGTGCGTAAACCGACGCCAATCCGTCGCGCGCCGCGCAAATATCTCATCATCTGCGGAATCATGTTCGTTGCATACGAGGCGTCAATCTCACTATCGATCGGGCTCGCATCGACAGCTGCACAATCCGTTGAGGTCAGTTTGGTCAATTATTTATGGCCGACATTGCTTGTACTGATGACCGCGGCCGTCTCGCATAAACGAGGTGCCGTCTGGAAGGCGCTTCCTGGTGCAATCGTTGCGACCATTGGCGTCGCAATGGCGGTAGGGGGTGAAAGCCTTAACGTTCATGAAGCGTTGCGTAACATTTCCAGCAACCCCCTTCCGTATGCTTTGGCTTTCGCTGGGGCTTTCATTTGGGCAATTTACGCGACGGTGACGCCGAAAATGTCCGACGGATACGACGGCACGACGATTTTCTTCTGCTGTGTCGCTGTTGTGTTATGGTTGATTCACTTCACTTCGGGGGAAGGCCTGCCTGCGACTGCGCCCGGGATTGGTGGTTATGTTGCGTTGGCTGCTTGTGCCGCATCTATTGCGGGAGGATATGCCTGTTGGGGATATGGCATGTTGCACGGAAGCATGGAGACGCTGGCGATTGGGTCGTATGCGACGCCGCTGTTCTCCACGGCTTCTAGCACGGTTCTGTTGGGCGTGGCGCTCGGAGCGTCGTTCTGGATTGGCGTGGCGCTTGTGGTGGGCGGCACGCTTGTCAACGTGTGGCTCGGCAAACCCGCCCCCAGTGTGTCCGTTTCTGGTGAATCGGACGTCTGAGGTGTAATGCGCCCATCTTGGTTGTCCGTTTCTCCCGAATCGGACTTCCAGACCGTGTGCCGCCCACCCAGTGTATCGATGTCCCACAGCACATTCATGTCCACGAAGTCGACCATGCTTTTCCATTGTTCCGCGCCGGAATCGCCGTTGTCGTCTAGGAGTTTGACGGCGGTGGTGTCGGCTGGTATTTGGTATGTGTTGCCGTTGGCGGTGATGGTGATGCGTCGCCAATGACGCGTCCACGTGTGCCAGCCGAAACCGATCTAAACCGGCTCAAACCAGCCCGTTCAAATCCGCCTCGTCACATCACCTTGGTGGACTCCAGATTGCGGCTCACCCAGTTGTTCAACCGGATCACCGGCTTGCGCAACACCAATCCCAGCAGCAGCGAAGGAATCAGGAACAAGGCGAGATACACCATGTCAAGCAGGTACTCATTGCCGTACGATCCGGCCATCGCGGCGTGCATGGCATCGATGGCGTGTGGGAATGGTAGGAACGGGTAGAGCATTTGGAAGAACTTCGGCAGCGTCTCGATAGGGAACGTACCGCCCGAACCTGCGACCTGCATCACCAGCAGCACCACGGCCACGGCCTTGCCGATATCGCCGAACGACACGGTCAGCGTATACACGATATTCGAGAACACGAGCGCGGCAAGCCACCCCATGGCAAGGAACTGCAGCGCATGATTCGCCTGCACGCCAAGGAAATACATGTCACCCAGGCAAACCAGTGTGCCCTGCAGCAACGCGAGCAGTGCGAAGATCGCGTACCGTCCGAAATACTCGTGGTCGAGGCGCAGTCCCCAACGTGAGGCGTTCCCCGGGCCGGACGGGCCGGCGATGCGCGGCAGCGTGTCGCCCAAGCCCAGCACATGCGCCTTCTCGCGGTCCGAAATTGTCACTTTCAGCATGGCGCACAGGATGATCGCACCCACCCAGATTGACAGGATCGTATAGAACGGCGCCATGGCCGAACCGTAGTTCGCGATCGGGTACACCGAGACGCGATGCAGTGCGACGGGCGCGGAAATCAGTGTGGACAGTGTGGACGCGTTGGCGGTGGCCAGTGCACGTAGTTCGTCCGATTCACCCGAATCGGACGAACTGGCGTCGTTGCCACCATCGCTGTTGCCGTCACCGGCGTTCCCGCCCGTCTCCAGCTTCGTGATCAGCTCCTTCACCGTCGCTGCCGACGAGTCGAGTTTCTTCGCGATCGCGCCGAGCGCGGAACGGATGGACGTCACATTCGTCCCCACATCGCCCGTCACATCGTCCAGATCGTCGGCGGTGCCGCTCAGTTGGGTGATCATGCTGTCGGTTTGGGAGATCAGCGTGCTGACTGTGGAGGCGAGCGCGTCGATTTTCGGCTTGACGTTCGTGGCGTAATCGTCGCGCACATTGCTGATCGACTGCTTCGCGGAGGTGATGCGGTTCAGGATCTCCTTGCGGGAGCGTTCCGCGGCTGCGGTATCCTGCGTGACCTGCGTGGAAGCGTCTTTCAGCTGCTGCGCGAGCTTCTGCGAATCGCCTTTGGCGGCTTCCAGCAGCGTGATCTCCCGGTCGATGGCTTCCAGCAGCGCCTGTTTCGCGGAATCACTGTCCGGTAGTTGTTCCACCGATTCGTGCATGTGGTTGAGGCTTGTGATGTACGTGTCGTACAGCGATTCGCTGCTGGAGACTTGTTCGCTCAACGTTGTCAACTGGCTGGCTGCGGTGTCTGAGTCCTTGCCGATCGCGTCGAACGCCTTGTTCACCTTGGCAGCTACTTGGTCGAACGCGCCTGACACCTGGTCGAGCGCGGTGTTCACTGAGGAGGTGACGTTCGCACCTGCCGAAGTGAACGACGTGGCACCTGATTTGCCTTGCTTCAACGCGTTCTGGGCCTGTTTGCCCGCCTTGGTCGCCGAGGCGAGCAGTTTGCCCGTGGAATCCACGATGTCGTTCGCCGAGCCGAGCAGCTGCGAATACGACGTTACCTGCTGCGATGCGCCGCTCAGCGTATCCGCCATGGTGGTGAGATTGCCGTTGAGGTTGCGCATGTATTCGGCCATTTGCGGGCTTTGCGAATAGTGTAGGATGCTTGAGGCCAGGTCGAGTCCGACTTGCGCGATCGTTTTGGCGAAGGTTTTGTCGATTGTGTTGACCACGGTTGTCGCGCCCTGATCGGTGATATGCGGGGCGATCGGGTTGATTTTCTCGTTCAGATAGTACTTGAGCTGCGCGTGTTTGATGTCGGGGGAGAACAGCGTCATCATGTCGGCGCTGAAACCTTTCGGAATTACGATCGCTGCATAGTATTCGCCGGATTTCACTCCGTCGATTGCCTTGTCGCTTTTCACGAACTGCCAGTCCAGCTGGTCGTTGGCGTGCAGTGTGCTGATGATGGTTTCGCCCACGTTGACGCGCACCGGTATGAGATCCGACTTGTAACCCTTGTCGTTATTGGCCACGGCGACCTTCAATGCCTTGGTGTTGCCGTAGGGGTCCCAGCTGGCCGCGATGTTGAACCAGGCGTACAGCGCCGGCACCACCACCAGACCCATCGAGACGATCACGGCGATCACGTTGCGGGTGGCGTGACACATGTCCCGCTTGAAGATGCCCCAGATCATTTTCACTGTTCGTTCCCCTCCTCACGCAGACTCCTGCCAGCATTTCCGTCTGTGTTTCCAGCCGCATGCTCAGCCGCATGTCCGGCCGCATGTCCGGCCGAACCACCATGCGCAGCCGCATACAGCCTCGTATGTATGGCATGCATCGGCTTGTAATGCATGCCCGGCCGGAATAGCAGGTTCTCGTGCAGGATCGCGCTGCGGAACTCTTCCGCACTCATCGCTTCCTCGCCCAGATAATTCGCATACCGTTCGCGCAGATACTCCACCACGATGAGATACGTGTCGATGGCGATGATCGAAATGATCCAACCGAGCAGCATGGCGAGCTTCATGCGCGTGATGAATAGCAACAGCAGGAACACGAACGGCAGTACCGCCAGCGCGAGGAATCCCCAGCGCACCAGGCGCGGGTACAGGCGGAAGAAATGAATCGCCCGTCTGCGGGCGAGTTCGGGGAACTCCTCGGCGATCTGCTGCGCGGTCTCGGTGAGCCGCAACGGTTCCACCGTGCCTTCGTTATGTTCGGTGATCATCAGATCAGTGTCCGCCAGACGGTTGTCGAACAGGCGGTTGAGGTTCAACGCCAGCTTGCGGACGACCAAGCCGATGAACAGCGCCACAGGCAGATACCAGAACAGCGAGAGCATGTCGATCCAATAATGGTTGGCATACATGCCGCCGATCGGCCCGCGCATCGCGTTGATGCCGTAGGTGAACGGTAGGAACGGTTTTAGACGGCGGAAGAATTCCGGCATCATCTCGATGGGGTAGAGGCCTGCCGCGCCCGGAATCTGGATGATCACCAGAATCACGGCGACGGCCTTGCCGATATGCCGGAACGCCACGGCGAGCGCGTAAATGATGTTCACGTAGACGAACGAGGCGAAAATGCCGGCGAGGATGAACAGGAACGGATGCTCGCATTGGATGCCCAGCGCGAGATCGCCGATCGTGGCGATGATCGCCTGCAGGAATCCGACCGTGACGAACAGCAGCCAACGGCCCATATAGCCTTGGCGTGGCGTGTACATGCGGATCTTCTCATCGCGGTCCACTTCAAGCTTGTAGATCGCGACGAGCACGAATCCGCCGACCCACAGCGCAAGATTCGTGTAGAACGGCGTGACCGCGGAACCATAGTTTTTGACCGGGTAGAGGACCTGTTCGTCCAAATGCACCGGCTCGCCCACGAACGAGCCGACCTCGCTCGCGTCAAGTCCGAGCGCTTGGGAAAGCTGCTGGAACATCGCCGAACTGCTCAACGCGGCCACATCGGTGCGCGTGGTGTTGAGCTGTTTGGCGAGATTGGCGAGCTGCGTCTGCGTGCCAGCAATGGTGGCGTTCGTTTGGGTCACGGTGCGCGACAACTGGTCGAGCAGCCCGTTGCCCTGTTCCAGTGTGCTTTGCAGCGTGGTAAGCGTGCCGGACAGCGACCCATTGGCCAGGCTGAGTGTATCGAGCCCGGTATTGAGATTCGGCATGACCGTGCCGGTGGTGGTCGTGCGTGCGCTCGCCATCGACGCCGTGCCGTTCTTCGCCAGCGTGGTGACATCGTCGTTGAACCCGTTCGCAGTGTTCTTCCCCGCGTTGATCGCAGCCGTGGTGTCCTGCTCGAAGGCGTCGATGCGCTGCTGCTGGAACGTCAGCTGTTTGCGGGCTTCGGCGAGCTGCGCGGAAAGATCCTTATACGTTTGGCTGTTCGGATCCAGCTGGCTGGCCTGCAACGCCTTCTCCACGCCGTCGAGCACATTGCCGGTGGTGGTGTTGACGTGATGCATGGTGCTGGACACTTGGTCGAGCGCGTCCTGCGTGGTGTTCAGTCCGCTGAGCACGGTGC
>CXQN01000753.1_pt1 | contig 1574 bp, 2 predicted proteins | sample 591481 | NCBI WGS metagenome assembly CXQN01 (sample SAMEA3491295, study PRJEB9169) | human gut metagenome | biome: ENVO:mammalia-associated habitat; material: ENVO:feces | place: Bangladesh | collected 2010-04-07
GTATGCTCGTGGGGGTTCAACTCCCCCCGCTCGCACNANAACGAAAAGGCCGGAACCTTTGAACCGCACCCCGATTGTTGGACTGAAGAAATTCAGATTCGATGATCGGAGGTGCGGTTCTTTCGTATGCGTGAGGATCGAAGGAGACGTTACGACGACGGGTTCCGNCGCGAGGCGCTGGAACTCATCAAGGCCGGAGCCGGCGGGAACACGCTCGCCAGACGGCTTGCCATACCGGTGTATACCGCGAGAAACTGGATCAGGCTGTACAGGTCCGGCGGCGAGGAGGCGGTCATGGGAGGCAACGGCAGCAGACGCTACGACTGGGAGACGAAGGTCGCAGCCGCGCGCGACCACGTCGAGAACGGCATGACCAAGACGGAGGTCATGGCGAAGTACGCGATCGCGAGCATCGCGCCGTTGGAACGCTGGTGCCGCGAGTACCGGGCGGGAGGCCCGGAGGCGCTCAGGCCGAGGCCCAAGGGCAGGCCCAGAGGCTCGAAATCCAAACCGAAACCCGAACCCACGCGCGAGCAGGAGCTCGCCGAACAGGTCGCCTATCTGAAGGCGAAGGTCGCGTACCTGGAAAAACTCCGGGCCCTGCGGGCGCAGAAGTCACGAGACGCGAGAGAAGCGCCGTCGTCCGACTGCTCGCAGGGCGGGGACACCGGCTCGACCACCTCCTCGAGATAGCCGGGCTGCCGCGATCCACGTACTACCATCACCTGTCGCGCCCGGCGCACGTGTCCAGGCCGGACGTGGAGCCGATGGTACGGGAGATATGGGAGCGCACCCCGAACGGGTGCGGCCACCGGCAGGTGCGCATGTGCCTGGTCCACGAGTTCGGCACGCGCATATCCGCCAAAACCGTGCTCGGGGTCATGCGCCGCATGGGACTGAGATGCGCCATCCGCTCCAGGAACCCGTGGAGGAGGTACAGCTCGTACAGGGGCGAGACGGGCGATCACGTGCATAACCTGCTCAAACGCGACTTCGACGCGGCCCGTCCGTTCTCCAAGCTCGGGACCGACGTCACCGAGTTCAAGGTCGCGGGCGGCAAGGCGTACCTCGCGCCCGTGTACGACATGGCCAGCAAGGAGATCGTCGCCTGGGACGTGAGCCGCAGTCCGGACCTCGGGCAGCAGAGGCGCCTGCTCGCCATGCTCGCGGAGCGCCTGCCCGCCGGCGCGGAGCCGATCCTGCACAGCGACATGGGATGGCAGTACCAGCACCAATGGTGGCGGGACGAGCTCGAACGCCTCGGCATCCGCCAGTCCATGAGCCGCAAGGGCAACTGCCTGGACAACGCCGCCACCGAGCAGGTCTTCGGCCACTTGAAGGACGAGTTCTACCGAGGCCGGGAGTTCGACTCGTACGAACAGTTCAAACGCGAACTGGACGCCTACATCATCCATTGGAACACCAGACGGCGCCAGATACGACTCGAGGGACACACCCCGGAGGAGTTCCGGAGCATGTCCCTCGCGGTCTAGGGCTGTATCCTAATTAACAACGTCCAACAAACGGGGCGCAGTTCAACTTGAGGGGCTTTTCATTATTTCCGAGAGGATCTG